>OGKM01000913.1_pt1 | contig 10908 bp, 9 predicted proteins | sample 1572501 | NCBI WGS metagenome assembly OGKM01 (sample SAMEA2582154, study PRJEB24529) | metagenome | biome: Human gut stool | place: China | collected 2011
AATCCAAAAATAATTGAGAGGCTAGGACTTTTGTCCCAGCCTCACTTTGCTCACAGCGGAAAGTTTCAGTAGATGAATGTCTTAAATAATTAGAATTCATTTTATTTGACAAAAAATCTAACTTTTGGGGTCAGTATATATTAAGTCAACTTTTTCCTAAAATCCCCAGGACTCATGCCAAATTCGTGCTTGAAAAGTTTGGAAAAATTACCGCTATCTTCAAAACCGATTGAGTAGGCGATATTTTTGATGGGGAGTTTAGTACTTCTGAGGAGTTCTTTGGCTTTACGAAGGCGAATATTGGTGAGAAAGGTTTTGGGAGCTTGCCCGATTTCCTGTACAAAGAGGCGATGGAGATAGGTGCGGTCGATAGCAAGGTGATTGGCGATGTCAGTTATACGGATATTGGTTTCGTAGTTATTGGTCATAAAGCTAATAGCTTTGGCAACGATGAGGTTATGGGTAGCTTGGGTCACCTGTTTGTTTTGGGAAGGAAAGTCTGAATTGAGTTGGTTGAGGATTTCCAAAAGACAAGCATTGAGCATGATGTCATTACTTTCAGAAATTAGAGAAATTTCAATTAGCTTGTTCATGAGACTCTTGATGGGGTCATTATCAGAAAAGACAGGATTATCGCTAGAAATGGCGGTATCTTTGAGGTAGTGTTGGGCTAAATCTCCACGAAAGCCAAACCAGTAGTAGGCCCAGGGATCTGTTTCGTGGGCCTGGTATTGGATAGTAGCTTGAGGTGAGATAAAGAAAAAGTCGCCTGCCTTTAGGCTGTAAATCTTACCTTGACAGGTAAAGGTACCTCTGCCCTTGTAGATATAATGCAACATATAACCACTTCGAACAGCAGGGCCATAACTGTGGGAGGGTTGGGTTTCTTCATAACCAACTGTATACACACTTAGATAGGGATTGGTATTGGTATTGTTAAATAAAAAATTCATAAAATCTTCCTACAAATCGACTGATCTTGTCTACATTTTACCATTTATTTTAACTAAGTGAAAGGGTAAACTATAATTAAGCAAAACAAACAAGGAGGTTGTTCAGATGGCTCAATATCAAGACATTAGTGAACAAATTGAAAAATTAGTTGGTGGACGTGACAATATTTCTCACGTGACACATTGTGCCACTCGCTTGCGTTTGGTCCTAAAGGATAATAAAAAAGCTGACATGGAAGGTTTGGAAAATATCCGTCTAGTTAAGGGGGTTTTCGTAGCGGGTGGTCAGTTGCAGATGATCTTTGGCGCTGGTCTAGTCAATAATATCTATGACGAATTTTCAAGCTATATTGGTATTAATAGTGATAGTAAGATTGATGATGAGTCTAGTCATGATCACCAAAATCCTTTGCAACGTTTTATGAAGGCCTTGTCAGATGTCTTTATTGAAATTATGCCATGTATCTTGGCTGCAGCGCTTCTTATGGGATTGTCATCACTCTTAACGACCAAGGATCTCTTTGGGGCCAAGTCCATCGTTGAGCAAGTACCTGGTCTAGCTGGTTTCAATCGTATTGTCAGCATTGCTTCATCAGGAATTTTTGCGCTCTTACCAATGATTGTAGCTTACTCAGCGACCAAACGTTTTGGAGGACGTGCTTCCCTTGGTTTGGCTATTGGAGCTGTTATGATTCACCCAAACTTGTCAGATGCCTATGCAGTAGCGGGTGGAACAGCTCAAGCAGAAATCGCCAATGTTTTTGGCCTCAATGTTGAGCTAGTTGGTTTCCAAGGCGGGATTATCATTGCCCTTCTAATTGGTTACATCGTTGCCTTTCTAGATAAGAAATTTAACAAAATTTTGCCTGATATGCTTAAGTTTGTTTTATCTCCTATGTTGACCATTTTGATCTCGTCATTCTTGCTCTTTACCATTATTGGTCCAGTTGGTCGTTCTATGGGATTTGGATTGACAGCAGGTCTATTGTGGATGGTTGAACACTTGGGTATCTTTGGTTATATGATTTTTGGTGGTATCCAACAAATTATCGTTATTACGGGTCTTCACCATACCTTTGGGGCTATCGAGACTCAGTTGCTGCAAGATACAGGTCGTGATTTCCTCAATCCGCTCTTATCTGTTGCTATGATGGGGCAAGGTGGTGCAGTACTGGGGTATCTCTTCCTTAATCACAAGGACAATAACAAACGATCAATGGCCGTTTCAGCGTTCACTTCAACTCTATTCGGGATTTCTGAGCCTGCTCTATTTGGTGTGACTGTCAAATACCGTTACCCATTGATTGCTGGCTGTATCGCAGGTGCTATTGCAAGTGGTTATGTTTACCTGTCTAAGTTGACCGCAGTTGGTTTCGGTGCGACAGCTATTCCTGGTTTCACTATCGTAGATGGGGCAAATCATGGCCATCTTAACTACATTATTGCTCACTTGATTGCCATTGTTACAGGTGCCGTTTTAACAGTCGCCTTTGCAAAATTCTGGAAAGAAAAGGATTAATATTACATGAAGAAATATCATCAATACCGTGATATTCCTTCTCAATTAACAGCATCATTGGCTGATCGTGTGGCAGTGTGCCCTTATCGTCAAAGCTTCCATGTGGAAGGTGACATGGGCTATGTTAACGATCCTAATGGTGTTTGTTTCTTTGATGGGAAATATCATCTCTTTCATCAATGGAGCCCTCTCACTTATAGCGAGGACAGCTGGTTTCAAGGCTGGTATCATCTGGTGTCATATGACATGATTACTTGGGAAGATGCAGGAGTGGGCTTGCAGACAGATACTGTCTATGAAACCCATGGAGCTTACTCAGGATCAGCCATCGCTGACGGCGATGTCATGCGTATCTTTTATACTGGTAATACTCGTGACGCCAATAACGAGCGAATCCCTTATCAACTTGTGGCACTCATGGATAAGGCAGGTCATCTCTCCAAGGTGACACCACCAGCTATTATCGGTTACCCAGAAGGCTACACGGACCATTTCCGGGATCCAAAACTATGGAAGAAAGATGGTCATTATTATGCGGTTATTGGTGCCCAACGTCAAGACAAAACCGGTACAAGTCTGGTCATGCACTCACTTGATGGCTTTGACTGGTCTATTCTAGGTGAAGTGGGGACTCCTTACCAGGATTTTGGTTATATGTGGGAGTGTCCTAACTATTTTGAAATGGATGATAAGGGGATTCTCCTATTTTCCCCTCAAGGACTAGCACCAGAGGGGAATTATTACCACAATATCTATCAGACGGGTTATGTGGTGGGGAATCACATAGATAAGGAAAATTTGCGGCTGACCGATCAGAAAAATTTTGTGGAGCTTGATCGTGGCTTTGATTTTTATGCAGCTCAGGTCATGCAGGCTGGAGGTCGTACAATTCTCTTTTCTTGGATGGGGCTACCAGATATTAACTACCCAACAGAAGACTATGCTTATTGTGGTTGCTTGACTATGCCACGTGAGCTTTTCTTAGATGGGGACAAGTTGATTCAAAAACCTTTGCCGGAATTGGACAATTATCGTAAAGAAATATTGTCTGAAAATATTAATGCTTCAGAGGGCAAGGTATTCATGACTGGTTTTAAAACCAATCTTCAGTTTTCAGTGACCAAGGCGGAAGAAAGAGGGCAAGTGGTGATTAAACTTACAGCCAGTCAAGATGGTCGTTTGGGAACCAAATTGATCTTAGATTACGATAGAAAAGAGATAATTTTAGACCGTAGCCAGGCAGGTGTTCCTCTAGCAGAGGAGTATGGTAGCCAGCGCGTGCTTTTGGAGGATTTGGGTCAGCAACTTGATTTGGATATTTATCTGGATCGCTCATCCATAGAGATTTTTGTGAATGGTGGGCAAGAAGTAGCTTCAAGCCGTATTTTCCCAGGGGATGAGCAGGTCTATACAGTGATTGAAGGAGCAGATGCTGAACTCGACATGACGATTTATGACTTGACGATTTAGGAGTTGATATGATTTATTTTGATGCCGATAAGCAGATTTTTCATCTGACCAACGGTCAGGTTTCCTATATTATTGGTGTGGAGGAAAAGGGACTTTTGGCCCATCTTTATTATGGTAAGGCTGTTTCAGGTTATCACGGTGGGCGTCACTACCCCCGTTTTGAGCGCTCTTTCTCCTTTAACTTTGAGGAGGACAAGAAGCGTGTCTATTCTAGAGATACCCTTTTACAGGAAATCAGTAGTTTTGGTGGTGGTGATTTTCGGGTACCAAGTCTTGATATAGCAGGGTCGGATGGCTCTCATCAAACTGATTTTCGCTATGATTCTTACGAAATTTATAAGGGCAAGCCTGACTTGGGAGGGCTTCCTGCGACCTTTGCTTCAGAGGAAAATCCTGTTGAGACTTTGGACATCTGCCTTAAAGATAAGTATCGTCAGCTAGCTCTCCATCTACGTTATAGTATTTTTGACCAACTATCTGTTATTACCCGTAGTCATATCGTGGTCAATGAGGGCAGAGATGAGGTGGTTATTCACAAATTGTCTAGTCTTAGTCTGGATTTTCCAGCGGACAAATGGGAATCTATCCATTTACCAGGTGCTTGGGGTAATGAACGTCAATTGCAGAGGGACCCTCTCGTTCGAGGGATACATACCTTTGACAGTAAGCGTGGAACCAGTAGCCATCAGGAAAATCCCTTTGTTGCCTTGGTTAAGAATGATACGACTGAGAATCAGGGGCAGGCCTATGGTTTTGCTTTAGTCTACTCAGGTAATCACGAAGAAACCATCGAAGTAGATCAATACCAGCAAGTCCGCTTGACTATGGGGATTAATAGTTTTGGATTTGTTTGGCATTTGTCTGCAGGAGAGTCTTTTACCACTCCTGAAGTTGTAATGGTTTATTCAGACCAAGGCCTTAACAGGATGTCCCAGATCTTCCATACAGTAGTACATAAGCATTTGACACGAGGGGTATGGAAGGATAAGGAACGTCCTATTCTTATCAATAACTGGGAAGCCACATATTTTGATTTTGATACAGATAGCATCAAGGGGTTGATGGATGAGGCTAGTCAACTGGGGATGGAGCTCTTTGTCCTTGATGATGGCTGGTTTGGACAGCGAGAAGACGACCAAACTTCTTTAGGAGATTGGTTTGTCAATGAGGACAAGCTACAGGGTGGCTTGCAGGCCCTAGCTACCTATGCTAAGAGTAAGAATTTAGACTTTGGTTTGTGGTTCGAACCTGAAATGATTTCACGGTCTAGTCAACTTTTTGAAGCTCACCCTGATTGGTACCTTCATCATCCAGGGTATGAGGCTGCGACTAGTCGTTCCCAATTTGTCCTAAACCTTAGTCGTGATGATGTCACCGATTATGTGATTGAAACCTTGTCAACTATTTTAAAGACAGTGGATATTTCCTATGTCAAGTGGGATATGAACCGTTATCTCAGTGATATTTATGCGACTGGAAATATTAGCAATCATGGCGAGGTAGCTCATAGATATGTGTTAAATCTTTACCGGATTTTCGAACATTTGCTAAGAGTCTTTCCTCATATCCTCTTTGAGGGCTGTTCTGGTGGCGGTGGCCGTTTTGATATGGGCATACTCCACTATATGCCGCAAATTTGGACTAGTGACAATAGCGATGCTATTGCCCGCTTAAAAATTCAATACGGTACTAGCTTGGCATACCCAGTTTCTAGCATGGGCGCCCATGTGTCTGCTGTACCTAATCATCAAAATGGGCGTATAACCAGCATAGAGACTCGCTTTAATATTGCCATGACAGGAGCCTTTGGATATGAATTAGATCCAAGACAGTTAAGTTCAGAAGAAAAAGCAATCATTAAAGACCAAGTTGCCTTCTATAAGAAGAATCGTCAGCTCCTTCAGTATGGAACCTTTACACGATTGACTAGTCCTTTTGAGACCAATGCTTGTGCTTGGCAGTTGGTATCAAAAGACAAAAATCAGGCTATGGTGATTTATACAACGGTCCTTAGTCATGCGGCTCCACCTCTACAAATTTTAAAAGTTAAAGGCTTAGAAGCAAGCAGTCTCTACTATTGCCAACAAACAGAGCAATGCTATTACGGAGACGAATTAGCTGAAGTGGGATTCTATATCCACCCAATTTTTAACCAAAAAGACTTTGATAGCCGACGCATTGACTTTGTTAAGGTAGAAGATTTACCGAAGGGGAAATGACCGTAAATCGACAAACTATACTCTGTACCTCAAAAGTTAGACAGAAAAAACCTAACTTTGGGGTATTTTATTATGAAATCCGAAAAGTTTTATGGTTATGAATAGACCTTTAAGTCACCTAACCAAATGGAACAGCTTTTGTAGACTATATTAATTACTACAACATTAAGCGAATTAGAGTTAAACAAAAAGGACTCAGTCCTGTACAATACAGAACTAAATCCCTTGCTTAAATTATTTGTTTGACATTTTGAGGTCAGTACGCTAACTTATGTGAAAAAATTTATTTATTTCTTGAAATCATAGTCTTTTAAGATTTCAATTTTTTCAATCTTGATGTCTGTTTTTGGTTTGTCCTTATCATCAGTTTCGGCAGAGGCGATTTTATCCACCACATCCATGCCATCGATCACTTGGCCAAAGACAGTGTAGTTACCACCATCGAGGGTTGGATTTCCACCATTTTTATAAGCATCGATGATCTTAGCTGGGAAGCGGTCAGTTGGGAGTTTACTTGAAATATCATCCTTATTTTGGTTGATATAGAATTGACTACCATTGGTATTTGGACCAGAATTGGCCATGGCAAGGGCTCCACGAAGGTTGTAAAGGTATGGAGAATACTCATTCTCAAAACCAGTACCTGAATCTTTGGATTTGTCTTTGCCCTTCCAGATAGATTCACCACCAGTACCATCTCCCTTAGGATCCCCAGTTTGGATCATAAAGTTGTTAATAACACGGTGGAAAAGTAAGCCATTGTAGTAGCCTTCTTTTGCGTGGGTCAAGAAGTTTTCAACTGCAAGTGGGGCATATTTAGGGAAGAGCTTCACAGTGATATCGCCTTCAGTTGTTGTGATTTTAACCTCTGCTTCGTCTTCAGCCACTTCATTTGAGAGTTGTGGGAAGACGGCATTTTCATTGGTCATGGCATCGTTAAAATCTTTGCGCAGTTGTTCTAATTTCTTTTGTTCTTCTTCAATTTTCTTTTGATCTTTTTCACTAGAGCTAGAAGTTGCTGTCTGCTCTGTCTTTTCTTTGCTTGAGCTTGAAGAGTTAGCGTCTGTCTTATTGGACGAACAAGCTGTCAAAGCCAAGCCGGAAAATAATAGTAGTGCGATTAATTTTTTCATATTCTTCCTTTCCAACATAGTTGTCTTTCTCTATTGTACCTTAATTTTGCGATACTTTCAAATCTGGATAGAATTTTAAGTGAAAACACTTTTTTAAAGATTCTCAGCAAATTCGCTTACGAAAAAAATTTTTTTATGATAGACTAATCCAAGTTTGAAAAAAAGGAGAAGAAAATGCCTAGAAATTTTAAAGAAGCAATGATGTTTACAACTATGATGTGTGGAATGATGGTCCTCGGGATGTCCATTTGGAACCTTATTTTGGTTGACCAATTTAGTTGGAGCCATTTGGCGATGGGCTACCTACCTGGTTTTGTGACTGCCTTTTTATTGGATGTTTTGATTGTAGGACCACTTGTCAAAGGGGTAGCATTCAAATTTTTGAAAGACCATCATAAGCGCTGGCAAAAGATTGTTACGATTTCAGGTGGAATGGCTCTGCTCATGGTGACCTTTATGTCATTGTATGGGCTACTCTATAACCACGTTCCCCTTTCGGTTACGACCTATCTAGGAGCGTGGGCAAGCAACTTTATCATGGCGCTACCCTTGAATTTCCTCATTGTAGGGCCGATTTCACGCTTTATTCTTGGACGTTTGCAAAAACCATTTCCAGGAGAAGAGAAGGTGGAAGATTTTGAAGACGATGAGGAGATTCCAACCATCATTTAAAGTATGATATAAAGTAGCTATCTGAATAACAGGTAGTTTTTGAAAATTTGCAGAAAACAGATGAAAGTATTTCCGAATTCCTGTATAATAGGATGACTACAGGAGAACGATCATCAAAAAATGAAATCATCACATTTTGCGAGAGCCCTTTGGTTTGGTATCCTAGGTGCTCTCTTTTTTGCATTTACCTTTATTTTTAATCGAAGTATGAACCTGGCAGGTGGTTCCTGGATGTGGAGTGCTAGTTTGTGCTACCTTTTTAGTTTGCCTATGATGGCTGTTTTAGTCTGGCAGAAAGGCGAGTTGAAGGGTGTCTTGTCAGCAATTGCGCGAGCCCCGTGGACTTGGTTGCTCTGGAGTACGGTCGGCTTTGGTCTCTTTTATGCGCCCTTATCGATGGCTTCTATCTATGGAGAATCATGGTTTGTGGCTGCGACCTGGCAGATTACGATTTTAGCAGGTCTCCTTCTGACCCCACTTTTTGGCCAAAAGATTCCAGGAAAACAGTTTGGAATGACTTTGCTGATTTTGTTAGGTATCGTATTGATTCAAATTCCATATTTTGGACGAGGTCTCGGAGAAGGTGTGGTGAGAGCAAGTATCTTAATTTTGATCGCTGCTTTTTCCTATCCATTGGGAAATCGCAAGATGCTAGTTCATTGTAAAGAAGAACAATTATCAACGACCCAACGGGTCTTTGGGATGACCTTAATGAGTGTACCCTTTTGGTTGCTCTTAGCCGTCTTTGCAGGACTTGATGCAGGCTTGCCATCGGGTGGCCAAATGCTCCAATCCTTGATCGTAGCTGTATTTTCAGGAGTTATCGCGACCATGCTCTTCTTTGAAGCAACCAACTTGGTGAAACACAATCATCAGCAGTTAGCTGTTGTTGAAGCTACCCAGGCCGGCGAGGTCCTCTTCACCCTATTTGGAGGCTGTCTCTTTCTGGGAGATCAGATCCCAACCCCACTAGGATTTTTAGGGGTCTTCATTGTGATCGTCGGTATAGTGGGAAATAGTCTGATGACTTCTTCAGAATAGATCGTGGTAGAAAAGTAGAACTTAAAAGATGATATTGCGGTTCATTCTATCAATACTAACACCCACGAGGGTGTTTTCTTTTTGGACTAAATCACTAATTAAGAAGGAAGTTGCGTAGAGATGGAAAATTCGGTATGATGGGAGATAAGTTGTTTTGTTGGAAAATGAACGAATTCCCTCAAAAACCGTATCATGAATGGGAGGTTACAAATTGGATTATAAAGTACTACGTAAAAACTATAGACTCTATATTAGATCTGCTGGCTTGTTGGCAATGCTTCTGATTTTTTGCATTGGATTAGTGGTCAGGGATACTCTTCTTCAGACTGCTGGCGTTTTATTGGTTATTGCATGCTTGATTTTATTCATCCAATTGCTCAAGAAAAGCTATACCAACAAGTGCAACACCTTGCTCCATGTAGACTTAGATTTAGCTTTTTGGCAGCAATACCTTCAGTTGAACAAGAATGTGAAAAAGCCCATTTTACAGATAGATATTAAGCTGACATCGGTTGCCTATTCTTTTATGATGGGAGATTTTGATACTGTCATAAAAGAAGCTAGGGAAGCACTCAGTCAGAAGGATTGTCCGCAGAAATATAAGAACTTTTTTGAGAGTTATCTTATTCGTTCGATCGTGCTGACAGATCCTGATTTGTCTAGAGAAGAGCTAGAGGCTCAGTTAAATGGATTGACCATTACAGACCCTATACTGGCTGAGAAAACAAAAGAGGTCTGTCTCGCTCTTTATGATTTAACCATTGCGCACCAAAGCAATGATTATTTTGAAGACTTAAGCAATGACTTCAAGTACCAGCAGTTGGAAATCATCTACTACCAAGCCTTGAATGCTGCTCTCAAAGGAGATAAGCATAGAGCGAAGGAGCTCTTTCGCAAGTTGATTTTAGAAGATGAGTCACTCTATATCGTTCGAAAGGCTAAGCAATACTTGAAGGATGAAGGCAGTCATCTGTAAATCCTCCGATCAAAATAGAGATTAATTGAAAGAGCCTGAAAAAATATAAGGAGTTATTGGAAGGTAAGAATGAAGAAATCAATCTTTAAAGCCAATTTTTATGAAAGCCGTCGTTTGCGTCATGATGGCTTTATCGATTATATGGTCAAGGACACAAATAGTCGAAAAATCTACACAAAGCCATTTAGTGTTGCGAGAAAACTATTCTCATTTATGGGGATTTTGTTCCTGTTTGGACTATCTGCAATAACCGATTCAAATATTGCATATCCACAGAATAGCATGACTGTGAAAACTTGGGGCATCAATTTTTTACCATATTGGTTATTTTTCTTGTGCGGTTTTTTGTGGTATGCCATAAGTAAAGTCAATTGTAGAAAACAATACACTGCAAAAGTTCCATATGTTAGCATTCTAAATGGAAACTTGTATATAATATGGATGATATTGTTTGTTAATTTATTCTTTATTAGTGCTTTTGGGTGAACTTTAACTATTCCTGGTTTACTTGTAATTTATTCTCTAATTGGAATCATTGATGGGATGATTATTCGAAAAAGAATATCTTCAATTCGAACTCGATTATATGAAAAACAAACTGATAATGGTTCTCAATCTAAACAAATTCAATTAGTTACAGGATTTGCTGGAGGAATTGTTGCAATTTGGATGGTTTTAAAATTCTTTTTTCCACAAATCGGAGAAGTTAGAACCGATATTATAGGTGTAGTATTAGTGATTGGTATGATATTTCTAATGAATGTGATATTATTAGGTATGTATTTTATATTACTTTTACCCTATTCATTGTATGGTTATTACCGAAACAAATATTCAGAAGAATATCGGGAGTTCGAAGGAAAATCACTGGAAGAGTGGTATGGGAAGAAGTACTTGAACAAACACAAGGAGTTATTAAAAAATG
>OGKM01000915.1_pt1 | contig 10900 bp, 10 predicted proteins | sample 1572501 | NCBI WGS metagenome assembly OGKM01 (sample SAMEA2582154, study PRJEB24529) | metagenome | biome: Human gut stool | place: China | collected 2011
CCGGTTCTGCTCGTCCAGCCAGCCGTTTTTCACGGACAGGCTCATGCGGTCCAGCAGGATACCGTACAGGGTTTTGGCATCTGTGGAAAGCGGTTGGAAGCGGCTATCCTGAAACAGCAGCTTGGGAATCCGGTAGAAGGAGAACAGCTCGCTGGACTGCCCATAGAAGTAATCAAGGTCTGCGCTTCTTGTCGGCTTTTTTTCGGGCATAGAGAATATCCCATTTTTCAGGTGTGGAACGGAATACATTGGCCTGCTTCTTATAGGGGCAGTGGGAGTACAGGCAGGTGCGGAATTTGAAATCAGGCCGATAGTATGGACACAGCTTGCAGCTGTCCGGGGCACGGTCAGAACCTTCGCCAGCGGCGATCACATGGTGCATGGAGTGCTGAACATGGCGCAGAGCTTCGTTTCGCTTGTGGCTCACTTGACATCACCTCGTTTCTCCAACGGTGCCATCAGGTCTTTGTAGCAGGGAACCAGCACACAGGGCTTTGCCCGCTTGTAGGGGCACCCTTCGCACTTGCTGGGGCCTTTGGGCGGCTCGATCAGATAGTAGCAGTTCTCTTTGCCGAGAACGCAGCCCTTCTTTCGGTTCTTCCAGAAGAAGCAGTGCCGGCAATCTGTCGGGCGGGAAGCGTGGTAGCGGATACCGTCCATCGTGACGGTCAGAACTTTTTTCATCGGTAAACCCTCCTTTGGTGGATTCGGGAAGTTCAGCTCGAAAACAAAAAAGCGCGTTCCTTTTTCTGTTCCGAGAGAACAGCGAGTGAACGCGCTATGTATGGAGAAAAGTGTTTTACACGGTTTTGGGCAGGAATGTGGAAAATAGATTTACACAAATTATCTTGTATTTACATGGATTTACAGAAAAGCGGCTGCCAATTTTAGCAGAGAGCCGGGAAACAGAGTTCAAAAGGTGCTTTATGGGGCTTCATTAGCTGGAAGCCTGATTTTATTAGCTGGAACCGAAAATTCTGCTAATGGCATTAGCTGGCTAATTTTGGTGATAGGTTCAAAATGAAAAATGCGAAGATCGTCTTTCACATGGAAAAATGACCTTCGCATTTTCATAAAGGGATACCCCAGACAGGATTCGAACCTGCGGTCTCCTCCTTAGGAGGGAGGCGCTTTATCCAGCTAAGCTACTGAGGCATATTATGTACTATCGTTGATTTTTTGAAATTCAACGCACTTGGAAACAAATGTGTGGAATGTTTTTCACAACAAAGTAACCGACTGCATTGCAACCGGGACGATGGTAAAGTTGTTGCATCAAAATTTGTTGGGAAAATCTCGATCCCCAGTCTTGCTTTTGATTAGAGCAATCACTTCTGCACCCAAGGTATCAGGTTGACCGAATTCTTAGGAGGCGAACGCTCTATCCAGCTGAGCTATGAAGACGGATACTATATTATAATACCGCAACTTCCCCACAAAATCAAGTTGAATCGGAAAGAAAAAAGGTGTATCCTATAGGAGAGGTGCTCATGCGCGGCATGGGTGCAGAATGAAGTGCAGGTGCAGCACAGGCGGCCCGGCACAAAAAGGAGCCAACTTATGGGGATGAAACGGAAAAAGAGAGCATCGCGTCGGCGCGGCTGGCTGCTGGGCAGCAGTGCAACGCAGGTCATCTGCATCAGCTTTGTGTTGCTGATCGCGCTGGGAACGCTGCTGCTGACACTGCCCATTTCCAGCCGCAGCGGTCGGCTGGGCGTGGTGGATGCCATGTTCACTGCCACCAGTGCCACCTGTGTGACAGGTCTGGTCGTGCGGGATACCTGGACGCAGTTCACGCCCTTTGGGCAGGCGGTGGTTTTGCTGCTGATCCAGGTGGGCGGTCTGGGCCTGGTGACCCTGACCAGCTTTTTTGCGCTGGCTGCCAAACGCCGGATGGGCTTTAAGGACCTGCGGCTGCTGGGAGAAAGCGTTTCAGCCAGCGGCTACTCGCAGGCTACCGATGTGCTGAAGATCGTGGTCAAGCTGGCGATGACCTTTGAGATCATTGGCATGGTGCTGCTGATGATCGCCTTTGTGCCGCAGTTTGGTGCGGAGGGCATCTGGATCAGCGCATTCACGGCCATCTCGGCGTTCTGCAATGCGGGCTTCGATCTGTTTGGCCGGTTCGGGCAGTATTCCTCGCTGGCTCCCTATGTCAGTAATTATTATGTACAGGCTGTGATCATGTTCCTGATCATGGCGGGCGGTCTGGGCTTTATGGTCTGGGTGGAGATCGGCGAGTGGCGCAAGAAGCGGCACCTGTCTCTCCATGCCCGGATGGTGTTGCTCTTCTCCTGCATCCTGTGGGTGGGTGGTGCCGTCCTCATCGGCCTGATGGAGTGGAACAACCCCAAGAGCATGGGTAGGCTGTCCGTGCCGGGCAAGGTGATGGCGGCCCTGTTCCAGTCGGTGTCAACCCGTACTGCCGGTATGAACACCATCGACCTGGCCGCCTGTGGGCCCATCACCAAGCTGCTGATGAGCGTTCTGCAGTTCATCGGCGCGGCTCCCGGTTCCACCGGCGGCGGTGTGAAGGTGACCACCTTTGCTGTTCTGATCCTGACCATGCGCAGCGTGGCACAGGGCCGGGACGATTGTGTCATCGGCGGCCACCACATTGAATCCAAGACCGTTTACCGTGCGCTGACCATCATCATGCTGGGCATGGTGGCAGCGCTGGGCTCTGCCGTGGTGGTCTATTACAACACATCGGATGCCGTAACGGTCATTGACGCGATCTTTGAATCCTGCTCCGCCTTTGGTACCGTGGGCCTTTCGGTGGGCGTGACCAGCCAGCTGAACACCGGGGCCAAGCTGCTGTATATGCTGGTGATGTTCATGGGCCGTGTGGGCCCGGTGTCCTTTGCCATCAGCCTGACCAGCAAACCCGATGACAACAAGCGCAAGATCCTGCCCGTTGGACAGATCAACGTGGGATAAGAAAAAATGGACGGCTCTCGTTTTCGGGAGCCGTCCATTTCTTATGTGCAGTCAGCGTGGAAACGTTTCGGGAGCGGAATCATTTGCTGTAGATCTCCACGATATTCAGCAGGATTTCGGTTGCCTTGTCCATGCGCTCTACGGTGGTGCACTCGCACACGCCGTGGAAGTTGAAGCCGCCGGTGCCCAGGTTGGGGCAGGGCAGGCCCTTCCAGCTCAGGGTGGCACCATCGGTGCCGCCGCGCACAGGCACTTCCTCGGGGGTCAGACCGGCCTTTTCGATGGCCTTGCGGGCGTTCTCCACCAGATGGAAGTGGGGCTTGATCTTTTCCAGCATGTTGCGGTAGCTGTCCTTGATCTCCACCTCCACGGTGCCGGGGCCGTATTTGCCGTTGAGGTAATCGGCAATGTGGAGGAGGTTATCCTTCTTGTACTGCAGCTTGTCGGCATCGTGGTCGCGCAGGATGTAGCCCAGCTTTGCGTTGGTCACGTCGCCGTACATCTGGCAGAGGTGGTAGAAGCCCTGACGGCCCTCGGTGGTCTCGGGACGGGCCATGATGGGCAGGGCCGTGTGGAACTCCATGGCCACATTGGAGGCGTTGATCATGGCATCCTTGGCGGAGCCGGGATGAACCGAGAAGCCGTGGATGGTCACGGTGGCGGCAGCTGCGTTGAAGTTCTCATACTCGATGCCGCCCACGTCACCGCCATCAACGGTGTAGGCGAAATCCGCGCCAAAGCCCGGGATATCGAAGAGGGAAGCGCCCTCGCCGATCTCCTCGTCGGGGGTGAAGGCGATGCAGAGCTTGCCGTGGGGACGGCCCTCGGCAAGGAGGATCTCGGCGGCGGTCAGGATCTCTGCCACACCGGCCTTGTCGTCTGCGCCCAGCAGGGTGGTGCCGTCGGTGGTGATCAGGGTCTCACCCTTGAGGTCGGCCAGGAAGGGGAAGGTGGAGACCTTCATCACCATGCCGGTGGCGGGCAGGGTGACATCACGGCCGTCATAATTCTCGTGCAGGATGGGGGAAACACCCTCGCCGGAAGCATCGGGGGCGGTGTCCATGTGGGCAATCAGGCCCAGGGCAGGCTTGTCCTCACAGCCGGGGGTGGCGGGGATGCTGCCGTAGACATAGCAGTGTTCGTCTACCCGGGCATCCTCGATGCCCAGAGCCTTCATCTCTTCCACCAGCTGGCGGGCCAGGTCAAACTCCCGCTCTGCCGAGGGGTGAGTGCCGCTCTCGGGGTCAGAGGTAGTGTAAACGCGGACATAATTCAACAGTCGCTCGTATGCACGCATAAGAATGCTCCTTTGCTTGTATTTGATTCTATGATACGCTTTTCCGCGGCAATTTACAAGAGGGTGCAGCAGGGGAGCGCAGATCGAAGCGCAGTAAAACAACAAAAACACCGTCAGCCCGTTGTGTCAGGCTGACGGTGTTCTGTTTGAGGGGAGCGTTTAACGCTTGTATTTGGCGGCCGTCTGCAGGCGCTGCATGGCGCGGTCCAGTGCAATCTTGCTCTGGTAGTACTCGTGCATGCTCTGCTTGTGCTGCAGGCGCTCCTCGGCCCGGATGCGGGCAGCCTCGGCGCGGTTACGGTCGATATCTTCGGGCCGCTCGGCGCTGTCCACCAGCAGCAGGACAAAGGTGGGGGTCACTTCTGCAATGCCGTCGCCCACCAGCACCTCGCGGGTCTCACCGTCCACGGTGAACTTTGCAATGCCCATGTGCAGGGCCACCAGCACGGGGTTGTGCCCGGCCTGCACGCCGTACACGCCGTCGCCGGTGGGCAGGGTCAGGCTCTCGCAGTAGCCCTGATAGAATTCACCGCTGGAAGCCGTGATGTTCAGGATGAACTTTTCCATCAGTTGGCACCGCCCTTTTCCTCCGCCTGTTTATCTGCGTACTTCTTGCGGGCATCCGCAAGGGTGCCCACGTTGAAGAATGCCCACTCGGGCAGGTCATCGCACTGACCGTCCACAATGGCGGCAAAGCCCTTGACGGTCTCTGCCAGCGGGACGTACACACCCTTCAGGCCGGTGAAGTTCTCGGCCACTGCAAAGGGCTGGCTGAGGAACTTCTGCAGCTTGCGGGCACGGGTGACGGTGAGCTTGTCCTCTTCGCTCAGCTCGTCCATGCCCAGGATGGCGATGATGTCCTGCAGCTCCTGATAGCGCTGCAGGGTGGCCTGCACCTTGCGGGCCACACGGTAGTGTTCCTCGCCCACGATGTCGGCTTCCAGAATGCGAGAGGTGGAAGCCAGCGGATCGACAGCGGGGTAGATGCCCTGCTCCACGATCTTGCGGCTCAGAACGGTGGTTGCGTCCAGATGGGCGAAGGTGGTTGCAGGAGCCGGGTCGGTCAGGTCGTCGGCGGGGACGTAGACGGCCTGCACCGAGGTGATGGAGCCGTCGCGGGTGGAGGTGATGCGCTCCTGCAGGGCACCCAGCTCATTGGCCAGGGTAGGCTGATAGCCCACGGCGGAGGGCATCCGGCCCATCAGGGCGGAGACCTCGCTGCCTGCCTGCACGAAACGGAAGATGTTATCGATGAACAGCAGCACGTCCTTGTGGGTCTCCTCACGGAAGTACTCTGCCATGGTCAGGCCGGTCTCAGCGACCCGCATACGGGCTCCGGGAGGCTCGTTCATCTGACCAAAGACCAGCGCGGTCTTGTTCAGAACGCCGGAAGCGTTCATCTCGCCCCAGAGGTCGCAGCCCTCACGGGAGCGCTCGCCGACACCGGTGAAGATGGAGTAGCCGCCGTGCTCGGTGGCCACGTTGTGAATCAGCTCCTGGATCAGCACGGTCTTGCCGACACCGGCACCGCCGAACAGGCCGATCTTGCCGCCCTTGGCATAGGGAGCCAGCAGGTCGATGACCTTGATGCCGGTCTCCAGAATTTCAGTTGCAGGTTTCTGCTCCGCAAAGCTGGGGGCCTTGCGGTGGATGGGCCAGTGGGGCAGATCGTCCACCGGGCCCTTGCCGTCGATGGGGCGGCCCAGCGGGTCGAACATACGGCCCAGAGTGCCCTCGCCCACAGGGGCATTCAGGCCGTGGCCGGTGGCGGTAACTTCCATCCCCTTGCCCAGACCCTCGCTGGCAGAAAGCATGATGCAGCGCACCGTCGTTTCATCGACGTGCTGCGCCACCTCCATGGTGCGCTCAGTGTCCTCTGCGGTCACGGTCAGCGCTTCCTGCAGGGCAGGCAGCTTGCCCCCGGTGAACTTGACATCCACCACGGGGCCCGCTACTCGAATAATAGTTCCCTGTATCATACAATTGCCTCTTGTATTATGTTGTGTGGGATGTGTTTCTCCCCCGACGGGGGAGAAACACATCCAGCATTACTCGTTATTCTGTACCGCCGCCGCGCCGCCGATGATCTCGGTGATCTCCTGGGTGATGGAACCCTGACGGGAGCGGTTGTACTCCAGCTCCAGATCGTGGATCATATCCTTGGCGCTCTTGGTGGCGGAATCCATGGCGGTCATGCGGGCGCTCTGCTCGGCGCAGAAGCTCTCGGTCATGGCACCAAAGATCATGCCGTGCATATAGATGGGGGCCGTCTGCTCGAACACCGTCCAAGCATCCGGGAACATCTCCACCTCGCCGCGGGGGTCGCCCAGACCCTTGGGCGCAGGCGTGAGGTGGGCACGGTCCAGCGGCAGCAGGCGTTCCATGACCGGCTCGCTAGTCAGCGCGTTCTGGATCTTGGTGTAGACGATGTAGATCTCGTCCAGTTTGCCGGACTTGAAATCATCGATGGCATCCACCGTGATATCACGGGCGCGCTGCAGGGTGGGAGCCGTGGCACCGTAATGGAAATCCTCCACCAGACGGGGATCCTTGCGGAACAGGGCACGGTAGCCTACCTGACCGATGACATAGAACCGGTCGTTCTGGTCGGCGTGCTCCCGCAGGAACTTGAGCAGGTTCTGGTTGTAAGCACCGGCCATGCCCTTGTCGGCGGTCAGCACGATATAGGCCCGCTTGGGGTTTTCCAGATCCCGCTCGTGGAAGAAGGGGTGCTCCGGCTCATCGGGCAGGTGGGGCACCACGCGGGAGATGGTATCCCGCATCCGGGTGAAGTAGGGCAGAACATTCTGGTAGTTCTGCCGGGCCTTGCGGAGCTTGGAGGAGGAGATCAGGTACATGGCATTCGTGATCTTCATGGTATCCTGAATGCTCTCGATCCGCTCCTTGAGCAGCTTACTGGATGCCATTGCTCTCCCCTCCCGCGAATGCCTTCCACGCGGTCAGGATGGTGTCCACCTGTTCCGGGGTGATCTTGCCCGTGGACGTAATCGCGTCCATGGTGCCGGAAACATCGGCGTGGAACTGGCGCACAAAGGCATTGGTCTTTGCGCGCTGGTCAGCCAGCGGCAGGTCGTCCAGCATCCCGTGGGAAGCCAGGGTCAGCACGACCACCTGCTCGGCATCGGACTTGGGCTGGTACAGCGGCTGCTTGAGCATCTCGGTCAGGGCTTTGCCGTGTTCCAGCTGGCGGCGGGTCTCAGCGTCCAGATCAGAGCTGAACTGGGCAAAGGACTCCATATCCTTATACTGGGCCAGCTCGATACGCAGGTTGGAATTGGCCTTCTTCATGGCTTTGGTCTGGGCAGCGCCGCCCACACGGGAGACCGACAGGCCGACGTTGACGGCGGGGCGGTTGCCTGCGTTGAACAGGGCGCTTTCCAGGAAGATCTGACCATCGGTGATGGAGATGACGTTGGTGGGGATGTAGGCCGAAACGTCACCCGCCTGGGTCTCGATGATGGGCAGAGCCGTCAGGCTGCCGCCGCCCAGCTCATTGGAGAGCTTGGCCGCGCGCTCCAGCAGACGGGAGTGCAGGTAGAAAACATCGCCGGGGTAAGCCTCACGTCCCGGGGGACGGCGGATCAGCAGCGAGAGGGCACGGTAGGCCACCGCGTGCTTGGAAAGGTCATCATAGATGATGAGGACATGCTTGCCCTGATGCATGAAATATTCGCCCATGGCACAGCCGGAGTAGGGTGCGATATACTGCAGGGGGGACAGCTCGGAGGCCGTGGCGGACACCACGATGGTGTAGCTCATGGCACCGGCCTCGGTCAGGCTCTGCACCAGGTTTGCCACGGTGGAGCGCTTCTGGCCGATGGCGACATAGATGCAGATGACATCCTTGCCCTTCTGGTTGATGATGGTATCCGATGCAATGGTGGTCTTGCCGGTCTGGCGGTCGCCGATGATCAGCTCACGCTGGCCGCGGCCGATGGGGATCATGGAGTCGATGGCCTTGATGCCGGTCTGCAGGGGTTCCTTGACCGGCTGGCGGTCGATGATGCCGGGGGCCGGGCTCTCGATGGCCCGGAACTCGGTGGTCTCAATGGGGCCTGCGCCGTCGATGGGCTGGCCCAGTGCATTGACCACGCGACCGATCATCGCCTCGCCCACGGGCACGGAAACGACCTTGCCGGTGCGCTTGACGGTGCTGCCTTCCTTGATGCCGACATCGGAGCCCAGCAGAACGATGGAGACCGTGTTTTCCTCCAGGTTCTGGGCCATACCGTATTCGCCGTTGTCAAACTGAAGCAGCTCACCTGCCATGCACTTTTCCAGGCCGCTGGCCCGGGCGATGCCGTCGCCTACCATGATGACCGTGCCGACTTCGCTCTGCTCGATGACATTCTCGTAGTGCTTGATCTGGGCACGGATGATCTTGGAGATCTCTTCAGGTTTCAGTTGCATTGTCTTGTATTCACCACTCAATTCTTAAAATCTTTCGGGTGGAAATTCGATGGATCACAGTGTCACGGACGCGATATCCCTGCGCAGCGCCGCCAGACGGTTCTGAACCGTGCCGTCCAGCTCGGTGCCCTCGATATCCAGCCGGATGCCGCCCAGCACAGCCGGATCGACCTTTGTTTTCAGGTCGATGGTCTTGCCGGTGAGCTTTTCCAGCTTTTCGTGCAGGCTCTTCACCTGCTGCTCTGTCATTGCCACTGCAGTGGTTGCCGCTGCTTCCAGAATACCGTGTGCCTGATTGTAGCGCACCCGGTAGGCCCGGGCGCAGCCGGGCAGCTCCCGCAGGGTGCCCTTCTCGCACAGGATCTTCAAAAAGTTCAGCACATAGAGGTGGACCCGATCCCGCAGCGCTTCGTCCAGCAGGCCGCAGCGCTCCTTTTTGGGGATGCTGGGGGTGCTGAGCAGATGCAGGTACTCCGGGCTTGCCTTAAAAAGCGCCACGGCCTCGTCCAGCTCGCCCAGAATGCGGGTCTCCAGCCCTTCCTCCGCTGCCAGGTCATACAGGCTTCCGCCGTACATCCTTGCTGTCTCGGTCATGATGCTTCACCCACGTTTTTGATAAATTCGTCGATCAGGTCCTTGTGGTCGGCTTCCTTGATCTCACGCTCGACCACCTTGGAGGCGATCTCCATGGCCATGCCGCCGATCTCGTCCTTTGCCTCGTTCACGGCCTTCTTGCGCTCCTGCGCAATGTCCGCCTCGGCCTTCTGCTTCAGGGCAGCGGCCTGTGCACGGGCCTCGCCCACGATCTCTTCACTGCGGGCGGTGGCCGTTTTCTGGGCACGGGCAACGATCTGGTTGGCCTCGGCGCGGGCATTCTGCAGGTTCTGCTCGTACTCCGCTTTCATGGCCTCAGCCTCCGTGCGCAGCTTTGCAGCATCGGCGATCTGGCTGTCCGCCTTGGCCTTGCGCTCGGCGATCACCTTTTTGACCGGATTCAGCAGGAACTTTTTGAAGATGAGCAGCTGGATCATCAGGTTGCAGATCTGGGCCAGAAACGTCCAGCCATCCAGCGTGATCAATGCCTGATAAAGTTGCATAAGCGTCTCCCCTTTCTCTTGAAATCAAGCTCTGAAAGGAGCGCTTACTGCAGGTAGTTCATGAACATGCCGGGTGCGAGGAAGATGAGCAGCAGGCCGGTGACGAAGCCGTAGATACCGGTGGTCTCAGACAGTGCGACGCCGAGGATGAGGGTGCTGGTCACGTCGCTCTTGCACTCGGGCTGACGACCGACAGCCTCACAGGCAGCAGCGGCAGCGTTGCCTTCGCCGATACCAGGGCCGATACCTGCGATCAGTGCGCAGCCTGCGCCGATGCCGCAGCCTGCCAGGGCGATACCACGAGCAAGGTACTGAAAGTCAGTCATAAGTTTTGTCCTCCAAAAAAGTTTTTGTTTTGGGAGATGCCGTTGTGAGGGCTTAGTCCTCACCGGCAGCACGTTTGATGAAAATTGCGGTCAGGGTACAGAAGATGAACGCCTGAATGCAGCCGCCGAACCAGTCGAAATACAGGCCCGTAAAGGCCGGGATGCCGATCTGGAACAGCTGGATCTGGCTCAGGAAGCCGGGCAGCCAGCCGAAGATGACATGGCTCAAGCTTGCCAGCGCCCAGTACAGCAGTGTGGAAATGACAGTACCGGACAGGATGTTGCCAAAGTGACGGAACGCCATGCTGACGGGGGTCGAGATCTCCGACAGCACATTGATAGGTGCCATGATGAAGATCGGGTCCAGCAGGCCCTTCAGATAGGAAAGGATGCCGTTGGTCTTGATCTTGTAGTACATGATCAGCACAAACACCACAATGGCCCACGCGGCCTCGGTGTTCAGGTCGGCCGTGGGGCTCCACAGGCCAATGACACTGATGAGGTTGCAGCCGATGCTCAGAGCGAAGATCGAGCCGATCAGGGGGATATACTTGTCAAAGTGATACCCCATGTTGTCGTGCACGAACTGATCCAGCCGCTCCACGATGAACTCGGCCGCGGCCTGCCGCTTTGAGACATTTTCCAGCTTGAGGTTGCTGCCCAGCCAGATGGCCAGGCCCGAAAGCAGCGCCATGACGATCCAGGTAGTGACTAGGGTCTGGGTGATCTTGAGATCGCCCAGCAGGGGGATATCGGTATGGATGGTATACAGGATCTTTGCGCCGTTCAGTTCCATTTGTTACGTTTCA
>OGKM01000924.1_pt1 | contig 10747 bp, 8 predicted proteins | sample 1572501 | NCBI WGS metagenome assembly OGKM01 (sample SAMEA2582154, study PRJEB24529) | metagenome | biome: Human gut stool | place: China | collected 2011
GATATTTGTATATACTTTTGAATTTGATATATAAGCTTTAGCTAATAATAAACCTTGTACTATTTTAAAAATACATATATTCCAAAATAATCTCAAATTATGATTTGAAATATTTTTTAATAAATGAAGATATAGATATTTGAATAAAAACAACTATTTTATCAGGCATATCAAATACTAATGACTTTACTATACCCATAAGATAATAGAGAGGAGATAGTCTAAATGAGTACTGAAAAAGCAGGGGGATATATTTCAAAGATTCATTTCAATGATGGAACAGATGTAAATATTCAACAAAATGACATTGTCATTTTTGTAGGACCAAATAACGCCGGAAAAAGCCAATCTTTAAAAGATATTTATACGCTGGCCTCAGAAAAACAGCAAACTACAGTAGTAACAGATATCACAATTAAGAAAAGCTCTACTAATATAAAAGATTTACTTGATAGCATTGCACCAAAAGAATTTCAGGGTTCATCTACTTTATACAATGTTCTTGGACACACGTTTTATTATAACAAAGACACCGATAATATATTTCTATCAAAACCTTATTTTAATGTTTTTTTAAATCTTTTTGTAGCTAATCTAGATACAGCTGCACGATTAACTATTTGCAATCCTCCTGACAGCATAACTAGAAAATCTCCTAAGTATCATCCTATTCACTATGCTGCATTTGATTCAAAGTATCGAAAGTGGCTATCAAACAATTTTAAGAAAGCCTTTGGGGTTGAGATCACACCAAACATACTAAATGGCGCTACAATCCCACTATGTATGGGCCCACCAGTAATACTTCATGACAAATACGATGATGAACAGTCACGGCAAGAAGATTTTGCAAGTAAACTTGAAATTTATAAACAAGTCCAAAACCAAGGAGATGGCATAAAAAGTTTTACTGGAATATTACTATATTTGATGCTTGATTATTTTTGTACCTATTTAATTGATGAACCTGAGTCTTTTCTTCATCCACCTCAAGCCCGAATTATGGGGCAAACAATAGGTCATAGACTATCAAACCAGCAGCAATGTTTCATCTCAACTCATAGCGAAGAAATAATCAAGGGACTATTAGAGTCTGCACCTCAACGAATCAAAATTATTAGAATTACTCGTAAAGATGATACAAATTGCTTCGCAGTTCTCAATAATGAAAAATTCAAAGAGATATGGAATGACCCTTTGTTAAAATATTCAAACATAATGTCTAGCCTATTTCATAAGTCTGTCGTTTTGTGTGAAAGTGATTCCGACTGTAGGATGTATTCAATTATCGAAAGCCACCTTAAACAATTATCCGAAAAATATTCTGAAACACTTTTTATTCATTGCGGTGGCAAACATCGTATGGCTAAAATTGCTTCAGCACTCCGATCATTAAAAATAGACGTAAAATTAATCTCAGACATAGATGTACTTAATGATGAATCAGTATTTAAAGGAATTGTGGAATCATTTGGAATCGATTGGACAAAGATTCAAAGTGATTACAATAAGATTGTAGCAAATCTTCATAGTCCAAACGAAAAAATTAATAGGAATCACGCAAAAATAAGAATTGATCAGATTATAAATAGCTCTAAAGCTCAAGATTTATCAAATCGAGAACTAAAAGAAATACGCAATGTTATTAAGACTACTTCAAAGTGGGATTCTATAAAATCAGCAGGAGTAAATGCTATTCCACCTGGTGATGCTACATCGGCTTTCAAGCAACTAGACTTAATATTACAAGAAAACGGCATTTATATTGTTCCTGTTGGGGAACTAGAATGCTTTATTAAAACGATTGGAGGCCATGGTCCCGAATGGACAAATAGAGTGCTTGAAATATATCCTTCTATCGATGATCCAGTATATGAACAAATTAAAGCCTTTATAGCCAAGATTAATCTATAATGGATATGTAAGTAGCTAAAAAAGACCGTAGCAAATAGGCCACGGTCTTTTATTCATTTGTAAGATTACTGTAAGCTATTGTTAGAATTATTTTTTATATTTACCAAAATATATCTTGCTTAGGCATTCTAATTAGCTACAATTTTTAAAATTAATATGTTTATAAAATTACGATTTATTCCCACTCAATTGTAGCAGGTGGTTTAGATGTAATATCGTACACGATACGGTTGATGTGTTGTACTTCGTTTACGATACGACGGGAGATTGTGTCCAATACGTCGTAAGGGATGCGTGCCCAGTCAGCAGTCATGAAGTCTGTTGTTGTTACGCCACGCAATGCCAATGTGTAATCGTATGTACGGAAGTCACCCATAACGCCTACAGTACGTGTAGATGTTAATACTGCAAAGTATTGGTTGATGCTGCGATCAAGACCAGCTTTTGCAATTTCATCACGGAAGATGTAGTCCGCATCACGCAAGATGTCGAGTTTGTCTTTCGTGATTTCGCCCATTACGCGAATAGCAAGACCAGGACCTGGGAATGGTTGACGCCATACGAGGTAGTCAGCCAAACCTAATTCAGAACCAAGTTCACGTACTTCGTCTTTGAAGAGGTTGCGCAATGGTTCGATAAGGCCTTTAAAGTCTACAACTGCAGGCAAGCCGCCTACATTGTGGTGAGATTTGATAACTTCTGCTTCACCAGTACCGGACTCGATAACGTCAGGGTAGATTGTACCTTGCGCTAAGAAGTCAACGGAACCGATTTTACGGCCTTCGTCTTCGAATACGCGGATGAATTCTTCGCCGATAGCTTTACGTTTAGCTTCTGGATCTTCAAGACCAGCCAATTTATCTAAGAAACGTTTTTCCGCATCGACGCGGATGAAATGCATGCCGGAATCTTTGAAAGCTGCTTCAACTTCGTCGCCTTCGTTTTTACGCATTAAACCATGGTCAACAAAGATACAAGTCAATTGGTCGCCAACAGCTTTAGAAATAAGAGCTGCCGCAACGGAGCTATCTACACCGCCAGACAATGCCAACAATACTTTGCCATCGCCTACAGTGTTACGGATTTCTTCAATAGCAGTTTTTGCATAGTTTGCCATTGTCCATGTGCCTGTGAAACCACATACTTCGTACAAGAAGTTGTGAAGCATTTCTTTACCATGTTCAGTGTGCAATACTTCTGCATGATATTGCATAGCGTATAATTTGCGTTCTTTATTTTGCATAGATGCAACAGGGCAGTCTTTTGTGTGCGCAATGATTTCGAACCCTTCAGGAACTTTTGCTACATAGTCAACGTGAGACATCCACACAACTTGGTCTTCGTCCAAGCCTTTGAACAATGGAGATGTAGTGTCCACTTTAGTAGGTGTTTTACCAAACTCACGGTTATCAGCAGATTTAACTTCGCCACCCAATGTATGCGCCATAAATTGCATACCATAGCACATGCCAAGAACTGGAATACCAAGTTCAAAAATCTCTTTTTCGATTTTTGGAGAGTTTTCTTCATACACGCTGTTAGGGCCACCTGTGAAGATGATACCTTGCGGTTTTAATTCTTTAATTTTGTCCAGCGCTTTGTTGTATGGATATACTTCGCAGTATACGTGATTTTCACGAACACGGCGCGCGATCAATTGATTATATTGACCACCAAAGTCAACAACAATAACAAATTCCTTGTTTTCCATGCCTTCCTCCATATGCATCTATTTGTGAAAGTATATTCACTATTTTTTAATACCCTTACATTTCTGTACTGGCGGTGCGTTTTCTAGAGCAAAACGCTAAATTTCATTACATTTCATTATACCATACGAAGTATATGGACTCCATATATCCCGTATGAAATTTATAAAAAAGATTTTAACGTTCGGATTTTAATATATTTTCCTGAAATGAACCTAACCTATTCCAACAACTACCAGCTATCCCCTACTCTGGCCAGCTCTTTATGTTAAATCCTACTCTTTATGATCCTCGCGTTTAGACATTTTAACGGCCCCCACAGGACAGATGGAATAACAATCGCCACAGCCGATACAGCCTTTGCCAATGTTAAACTGATTCTCCCCTTTGGTGATGCATTGAACTGGACAATCTACGGCACACGCACCACACTTAACACAAGTGTCATCGATATGAAATTTTAGATTCCCCATTTACATCACCTCCGATTTTTGATTATCCATCAACTACTACGAACGCTAGGGCCCATAAGTTCTATTACAATGTACAATGCCGACGCTTTTACTATTAAGCTATTACAACTAAATAATATATATTTCCAATACTACCAGTTAAAAGTATTTATTTTTAACTGGTAGTATCTCTAATTTTAGATATGATTACTGATTCTTAAGTAATTCATTGTTGTACGCAATAGCTGAATAGATAGCTTTTGCTACGCCTTGGTGGTTGTTATCTGTAGTCACGTAGCGCGCTGCTTCTTTAATATTCGGTTTACCATTCCCCATAGCAACGCTAGCGCCAGCAAAGCGTAGCATGGATAGATCGTTTTCACTATCACCCAGTGACATTACTTCGTCTGGACTAAAGCCCCAATGATTGGCTAAAGCCTCAACGGCTGTTCCCTTTGTGGTATGTGGTAATACGAATTCTAAGTTACCTTCACTAGAAAGTAGTACATCATAAAAACGTTCACGGCCTGTACCATCGTGAGACATACCTTGGTATTCATCGCGTAAGTCTTGTAAGATGCGTTGACGCATAGGCTCGTCACCATAGAAGATTTGCATCTTTTCAGGGCCTTCGTCTAAGGCTTCCATATGAGCAAGTAAATCAGGCACCATAGTACGTGTTGCTAAGATAAATGGACGAATATTAGGTCTAAAGAAGAAATTAGCCTGTTCAACTTCACAGGCAGACATATTTGCATGTGCTACTTCATCACCTACAGCTAAGGCATAGTGATCATGCGTTTCACCTGGCAAATGTGTTTCTGTATCACCATCATTACGTTCATCTGCACAGGCACATAAACGTTCCGGCGTAATACAACGAGATGGCGGATACATGCCGTAGATTTTATCTTTCACATAGGCCTCTACATAGACGCCATAGGTTAAAAGTTTGCGTAATAAATAGAGTGCTTGTTCTTTATCAAATGTTACATGGAACAGCGAACGTTTTTCTTCCTTATCCATTACATAAGCACCATTAGTACACATGAAATAGCGTAAGCATGGCAACTTCTCGATGACATCGTTCATCTCATTCCAAGCACGACCAGAAGCGATGGCTACACGAATCCCGCTTTCACGAGCAGCACGAATCGCCTCGATAGCCTCATCAGGGATTGCTTTCGCATCGTTAACCAAGGTACCATCTACATCGGATGCAATGAATCGAATAGGTTTATCACCAGTTAGACCTATATAATTTTTAATTTCTAATTTTTCAGTTGAGGACATAAAGCCTCCTTTAATACGGTATATAAATGGATAGATATTATTGTAAATCAGTAGTACAGTAATACTTAGACGTATATATAAGCAAAAATATAACGATTGAAATTTAGGGATTGAAGTACAAGATCAAAATATAAAGATTGAAATATAGAATTAAAATGTAAAGTAATCCCGCCCTAAATACCTCTGTAAAAATACATAAAGAGTAATCGACATAGATAGGAAGTGAAACTATATGCGCATCATAATGGATCGAGATGCAGTTTGTGCAGGCGATGATATGAATCATCATCGCGAAGAATTTACCGTACCAGATGATATCACTATCGCTAGTTTATTTGAATTCCTTGAGTTTAAGTACATTCCAGTCATTGCTGGAAATAACGTGGTCTGGGCGCTCTATTATCACGAACGTGAGTTAGGTGCCTATTTCACCAAGATTCAGAGCTTCATAAATGGAAATGTCTCATTATCATCCATCATTAATAGATCTGAAAAAGACCACGAATTCTACCTACACTATTACAGCCATCCTGATAGATATAGAAAACGCTTTATTTAGATGCATTAAATTCAACAACGATTTCTTCTAATACAGCTGGATTTTCTACCAATCGTAACAAGGTGCGGCCTATGATATTAGCACCGTCCACAATTGTTTGTTCAATGGTAGATTCTAGCATAGCGGCAGCGAATTCTTTAGAGTGACACACCTTGTCTTCCCCAGCGAGTCGCAATTTAGGGTGGAATGCAGCACATTGATAGCTAACATTACCAATGTCTGAGCTGCCCCCAATATCTGCTGGGCCTGGCTTGAAATCAATGCCCATATCGGTCATCACGTCTTCAATGAGAGCTGTTCCTCTATGGTTTTGGTTCATATCATCATAAGAATTGCCATAGAACTCTACATCTACAGTAGTGCTAGTACAGAGAGCGGCCCCTTCAAAGATGTTCTTAATCTGTTCAGATAGACCATTCAAATATTCACGTTCAGTATGACGTACGGTTACCTCTAATTCGCCAAATTCAGGAATGACATTGGATGCAGTACCACCAGCAATGATCCACGTACCAATACGACTTTCAGGACGTACTTGTTGACGCATCATATCCATCGCATGAATAGCGAGTTGCACACCGTTTACCGCATTGATACCATTCCAAGGCTCCCCTGCAGCATGAGCTGGTTTACCGTGATAACGAGCGCGGAAGCAGTCCAGCGCCAAGAATTGTGAATTAGGTCGTGTTTCTTCCCCATCAAGATGAACCATGATAGCAAAATCATAGTCTTTAAACACCCCTGCATTACACATATCCACCTTGCAACCTGTGGCTTCTTCATCAGGTGTACCGATGATATCGATGTCCATATTGAAAGCAACGCTGTCTTGTTGCATTTTATGTAGTGTTAATGCTGCCAGAACACTCATAGAACCGCTGGCAGAGTGACCACATGCATGACCTACTTCAGGGAGTGCATCATATTCACAAAGGATAGCCAAACGACCTTTTGGATTATCTACTTTCACAGCAGAAGCCTTGAACGCTGTTGGCAAATTACAGAATTCATAGGTAACATCTATGCCATGTTTTTCAAGAACAGCGCCGATTGTTTTAACAGACTCAAATTCATGACTCGACAGTTCAGGGTTCTTAGCTAATGTATAATTGATGGCAAAAGCATCAGATGCGAAGCTTTTACAAAGATCAGAAAAGGTATTCGTAAGGGACATAGTGCCTCCATGTATATACGCCAATGATTGTAAAGAATGAAGATGCTCTACAACCTAAAATAGAAAATCTTATATTACTGTAAAGTATGGCCTAAGAGTGAGCCATCTTGAATAAAAATTTTAAATATAATGATAAATATAAAACTCTTTTACTCTTAATTATACAATGTTATTGCCTATTATTGTAAAATTCCGTACAATATAAACAGAATTTGATAAACCATGTATATGGATGTTTGAGGAGGTTTCTATGTTTAAGTTCAAAAAATTGACAGCCATCGCCCTCGTAGCGGTAGCAGCAATGGGTTTATTGGCTGGTTGTGGCAATGACAAACCAAAAATGACACAACAAGAAGGTGTATTGCGTGTAGGTTCTGAAACTACATTCCCACCATTCGAATTCACTGAAGGCGACAAATACGTTGGTTTCGACGTTGATTTGTCCGAAGCAATTGCTAAAAAACTTGGTTTAAAAATGGAATTCAAATCCATGGGCTTCGATGCTTTGATTCCAGCAGTTCAATCTGGCGATATCGACATGATCGCAGCAGGTATCAACGCTACACCTGAACGTGAAAAAGCATTGGACTTCTCCGATGTATACTTCGACCAAGGTGGTTTCATCACAGTTGTTCGTAAAGACAACACAACAATCCACAATATGGATGAATTAGCAGGTCATACTGTAGGTGCTCAAATCGGTACAATCCCTGTTGAAATGGCTCAAAAAATCCCTAACACAACAGTAAAACAAATCGATTCCAATGCTAATATCTTCATGGAATTGAAAGCTGGTACAATCGACGGTGCTATCATCGATAACGCAGTGGCTATGTACTACCTCAAACAAGGTGCTGATCAAGACCTTAAACTCGTAGGCGAACCTACTAAAGCTGAAGGTACAGTTCTTGGCGTGAAAAAAGGCAACAAAGCTTTACAAGAAGCTGTTAACAAAGCTCTTAAAGAACTTAAAGAAGACGGCACTTACCAAAAAATCTACGACAAATGGTTTGGCGAGTACAACAAAAAATAATATCTATCTCTATAAACTAGGATAAATATAACCCCTCTGAAAGACTTCAAGGCTCACATATAGTGATACCGAAGTGCTTTTAGAGGGGATTTTTTATTCTAATCCCTCTTTTACGGTCACTCGCGTTCGTTATATAATAAATACGTATTCTATAGTAAACGTAACTAATTAAAGGAGGCCTTATGGCACAGTACTTTACGGAACGCCTACAAAAGGTCTTCCACATGATTTTTAAATCATACAATCAAGAAATGGCCCAAGAAGGTTTGCGCCAATTAGAACTGATTGTAAATAATCAGCATAGTCCTGAGCAACCGAATCATCGGGCGCTAAGAAACGACATGACTACGTCGCTTGAAAACGAAATCGACACTAAAGAGGACGCATTAAAAATAGCCAATGATCCAGAGGCTCGCGAGATAGCTGATGCGTATGCTTTGTTGGCTCGTATCTATGCAGGGCCACGCTTTACATGGGAGGAGTCAAACTTTCCAGAAAATAACATGCGTACCTATCAATGCTTGCACGATAGCATTCGCCGTTGTAGTCCTATCGGTACCTTACAAGCATTACGTATCAATGGAACGATTACACCTACTGTTGAAAAGGATATGTTAATATCCTTTGACGATGCGTTTCGTATTGTTTACGACTACGCGGAGCAAGGTGATGCCTTCTGCCAATACATTATAGGCAATGTCTTTTTCTGGCGCGATGACGACCGTATCAGCCTTGCAAGGGATATGATTACACCACCTCGCCTCAGTTTGGCAAAACGCATCCAACAGAGCTTGCAAAAAGGTTCTATACAGGAGCGCCTTATAGCCTTACAAGGTACTATTTCCAACGAAACATTACAGAAAAATGCTACTAAACTCGCCAAGGAATGGTTTAACAAAGCGCTCGATAACGGGCTCGCCATGTTCCAAGGCAATCTACGCAACATTTATATCGACGAAGGCGATTTTAATAATGCGCGCCGCGTAGCTTTAACCGCTGCTGAGCTAGGTAATCCAACCATGATGCTCTACACTGGTCTAGACTGTCATGAACATGGAAAATTTGAGGATGCCTTCACATGGTTCACGAAAGGTGCTGCCTTAGGTCAAGCTGAAAGCACAGCCGAACTAGCGGATTATTACTATCATTTCTATGATGCCAAAGAGTTACGCAGAGTCATTCCTTATGATCCTGTAAAAGCAATTGGACTCTACCGCCGTGCAGCTACTAAGTATTTCAGTGATGCCGGCTATGCCGCCTTACAAGCCGCCTTTGGCTATATCTTCCACATCGGTCACCTCCCCCTCGATTGGGGCCTCATTGCAGACTTAACCCACATGGCAGCCACAAAAGAGCGCTTTATGTTCTCCTTGCCATACATTGGTTATATGCGTATCCATGGCTTCGGTGTAACGAAAAATATACGCTTTGGTGTACAATCCTTAACACGTGTACTAGATGAAGAAAAGCGTGCCCTAGAAGAGGAAGATCGCGTTCTCTTTTACGATATTACACGAGCTTTAACACGCGTTGCCTTAGGGTATGCCTATGAAAAAGGCTATGTCACAGGCAAACCTGATTTAGATGCCGCTGTAGCCTATTACGAAGAGTCTCATCAATATATACTATCTCACAAGGCAGACCTTGATGAAGAGCTGAAGGATATCCCTATCGATAATGAAGCAGAAGAGCGCTTAGCAGCCTTCGAAGAAATAGACGGCCATTGGCACTATAAAGAGGGCTTTACAGAGTCTACCTCAATAGTACGCCCTGGTCATACGAAATGGCCTCAAAATGCGGCTCGCTTATCTGTAAACATGGATGACTTCTTATGGGATACCACCTTATATGATTGGCAAACCATTGAGCATGCTTTAGAATCACAAGAAGAAATGAAACTGAGCTTTTACAATCATTTCCTCTCCATACCAGACAAGCTACGCAACATCTTTAAGCTAGATGTAAAGCGTATGCCACGTGATACGTACCAAGTCAGAATACATGGTTATGACCCTACAGAAGGTCAAGAGATGATCTATCGAGCACTATTCAAAAAAGAGAATACCATTCAGCTATTAAAAGACCTCTACGATACGCACCAATTACCTGCATTAGGAGATAACTGGTCCATCGAAACGAACGAGGAAAAACCAACTTGGCATTATGTACTCGATGTAGATCAACAAGCATTCCTACTTGAGGAGTACGACGATGCTAACGCAATGATACAAACCGCACTACAAGGCTTAAAAGATAAAAAGTACGAACAAATTAATGTCCGTACCCATGACTTTATCGGCCCATCTTATTTCATTTTCAGAGGTAATCACGCAAATCCATTTAGAGTGCAACTCTATTTGAAAGAATCCGTGCGTCACTCCATCGACAAAGATGGAAAACCTCTAGATACTCCAGGTAATACCTATTTATTTGAACAACATTTAGGTAACGAAGTATCATTAAACTACTGGATTCAAAAAACTATTAATACCTTGGAAATCCCTGAACTAGACAACTGGAAAAAACTCAGTGTACCTAAGGCATTACAATAAAAATAAGGGTTATAGGACAAAAAGTGTTGCTGTTAATGCCGATGGAACTAGTTAAATACTA
>OGKM01000929.1_pt1 | contig 10612 bp, 10 predicted proteins | sample 1572501 | NCBI WGS metagenome assembly OGKM01 (sample SAMEA2582154, study PRJEB24529) | metagenome | biome: Human gut stool | place: China | collected 2011
AGCGATTTTGTTCAATTAGAATTTAACTGTGTACCTTAACTAAATGACATTGACCTCTGAACAGTAACAACTATTTAAATCTGATGTGGAGTTATTAGTGTGGCGCTTGACAGTAGTTTGGATTTTGAGTAAAGTTGTATTAAAACAGTGAGAAAGAAATGGATATTTATTATGACTATCATAAAAGAAATTGCAGAGATGGCTGGAGTTAGTATGACAACAGTCTATAATGTACTTCATGGAAATGTAAAAAAAGTATCGAAAGCAAATATGGAAAAAATACAAGCTTTGCTAGATGAATATCACTATGTACCGAAAATGGGACTGAGAGCTTTGAAAAATAACAGTTCTAAGATTATTGGAGTGGTAATTCATACATCTCGTTATTATGAGAATACAGTTATTTCAGATACTTTTTACAGTCATGTTATTGGTGCGTTGGAAGAATCTCTTAGAAAAGAAGGATATTACATGATGCTATATGCGGCGGAAGATTTGGAAGAAATCTTTCATATGTCATTAGCTTGGAATGTAGACGGATTGATTGCGATTACATTTAAATATCATAACTATATTAAATTGAAAACATTGATAAACAAACCGATAGTTGCAATTGATTTAATTGATAAAGAGGCAGAAGATTATGTTAATGTAGGTCTTCAAGATGAAAATGGTGGTTATATAATGACCAAATATCTTTTAGAAAAAGGATATGAGAAAATTTATGTCTGCGCAAGAAAGAATGCCGGTGTGGATCATGAACGCTGGATGGGATATCGAAAGGCATGGGAGGAAGCAGGGAAAAGCTATCTGACAAATGATTTTATTTCACTTAATGAAACTGAACAAGATAGAAATAAAAATTATCAGATGATGATGAAATTTATTGGAAAAAAGACAGCGTTATTTTTCTTGTCAGATATGTTTGCAGTTGAAGCAATCCATTATTTTCAAAAGCAAGGTGTTATAATTCCAGATGAGCTTGGAATTGCAGGGTTTGATGGAAATATATTAGGAAAATATTGCTATCCAAGACTGACAACGGTATATCAGGATGTGACAGAAAAAGGAAAAACAGCTGTAAAAATAATGATAGATATTCTTGAAAATCGATTAAAAAGTGGACTGGATGTGAAACAGCCAGTTACATTGATCAAAGGAAATTCTGTATAAGTGTAGATGAAAGAATCAAGGTCTTTGACTGAATAAATAGATGAGTTAAAACTATTTGTTCAGACAGAGGCTTTTTTTAGATATTTTTCTCGGTAATGAAAATAAGTAAAACAAAATAAAGATGAATAGTAAAAAGAGGTTTTATATAAAATATACACAAAAATAGTGGAATAGCCTTGTATATAAAGTGGGTTTTATATAAAACCATTGAAAAATAATTATGAAGTTGTTATAGTATGAAATGTAAAGAAAAGAATCTTCTGAAGAGTAGGAGGTAATGAGATGAAAAAATCAAAAAAGGGGTTTTGGATATTTATATGTCCAGCATTATTTGCATTTATAGTAGTTCAAATTATTCCGACAATTATGGGAATTGGTTATTCATTTACAGATTGGAATGGAGTCGGAAAGACAAAGAATTTTGTGGGTTTGAATAATTATATAACTACACTCACAAATGACACGCAATTTAGAAATGCGTTTTTGTTTACGTTTCTTTTTTCGATTTGTGCGGTGATTACAGTCAATGTAATTGGATTTGCTTTAGCAATGCTGGTAACACAGAAAATTAAGGGATCAAATCTATTAAGAGGAATCTTTTTTATGCCGAACTTGATAGGTGGAATTTTATTAGGATTTACATGGCAGTTTATTTTTGTTCAAGTATTTGAAGCAATTGGAGAGAAATTACAAATAGGCTGGCTTCAAGGCTGGTTGACGAATCAGAAAACAGGATTTATAGGATTATTAATTGTTGTGACATGGCAGTTATCCGGATATATGATGATGATTTATATAGCTCAGATCCAGAATATACCAGACTCAGTTTTAGAGGCGGCTCAAATTGATGGGGCAATTGGTTGGAATAAATTAAAATCGATTATTTTACCATTGATGATGCCAGCGTTTACAATCGGATTGTTCTTGTCAATTTCAAATGCATTCAAGTTATTTGATCAGAATATTTCTCTGACAGGAGGAGGACCAGTAAATAGTACTCAAATGTTAGCTTTGAATATTTATAATACAGCATTTGGTGAAAATAGATTTGGATTAGCACAGTCAAAAGCAGTTATCTTTATGATTGTGGTAATGGTAATTTCCATTATTCAGCTTACAATTACAAAGAAAAAGGAGGTAGAGGCATAATGCAAAAGAAAAGATCAATAAATAAGATGTTTCTTACAATTATAGGAATATTGCTTGCTATTATTTTTGTGGCACCAATATTGATTCTTGTAAACAGTTCTTTTAAGACATTACAGGAAATATATATTGATATTTTAGCTTTGCCAGAACATTTCTCATTTCAAAATTATCTAAAAGCGTTTGAAAAAATGGATTTTCTTCATTCGTTGATAAATTCACTGGTAATTACCTGCGTTGCAACAGTACTGATTTTGTTAGTATCATCTATGGCAGCATGGGTGATGGTCCGTTACAAAACAAAAGTAAGCAAAGTATTATTCATTGTATTTTCAGCAGCACTTTTGATTCCATTTCAATGTGTAATGCTTCCACTTGTTGATGTGATGAGTAAATTACATTTAATGAATAGACCAGGATTGATTTTTATGTATATAGGTTTTGGATGTAGCATGTCAATTGTCCTCTTTCATGGTTTTATTAAAAATATTCCAGTTGAATTGGAAGAAGCGGCAACAATCGATGGATGTAATATGTTTCAAACATTTTTCTTGATTGTACTGCCTTTGTTAAAAGGAATTATGGCGACTGTTGCAGTGATCAATGTAATGTGGATTTGGAATGACTTTCTGCTTCCATCACTGATTATTAATAAAAATGGAATGCAGACATTACCATTGCGAACATATCTCTTCTTTGGTCAATTTACAAAAAAATGGGATTTGGCGACAGCAGCACTTGTACTTTGTATGATTCCAATTGTGATCTTTTACCTGAGTTGCCAAAAACATATTGTAAAAGGAATTACAGCCGGAGTTGGTAAGTAAGAGAACTGGAGGAAGAATTAAATGCAGAAGGAATGGTGGAAAGAAGCGGTAATTTATCAAATTTATCCACGAAGTTTCAAAGATAGTAATGGAGATAAAATTGGAGATATTCCGGGAATCATAGAAAAATTAGATTACTTAAAGGATCTAGGCGTAGATGTAGTTTGGCTATCTCCGGTATATAAATCACCGAATGTAGATAATGGATATGATATCAGTGATTATAAGAGTGTGATGGAAGAGTTCGGAACCATGGAGGACTTGGAATGTCTGATTAGAGAGATGCATAAACGAGATCTGAAACTGATGATGGATATCGTAGTAAATCATACATCTAATCAACACGAATGGTTTAAAAAAAGCTGTCAGCCAGATGAAGATAATCCTTATGCTGATTTTTATATCTGGAGAAAAGGAAAAGATGGTGGTCCTCCGAATAACTGGGGTTCTTTTTTCGGTGGATCGGCCTGGGAATACTGTGAAGCAAGAAAGATGTATTACTTGCATATGTTTGCCAAGGAGCAGCCAGATTTAAACTGGGAGAATCCAAATGTCCGACATGAAGTAGAGCAGATGATGAATTGGTGGATGCAAAAGGGTGTGGATGGTTTTCGATTGGATGTTATTAATCTGATTGGAAAGGATCAAAAATTCCCAGATGGTAAAAAGCAGGAAGGCGAGTTATATGGGGACATGATTCCATTTACTCACAATATGCCACAAGCTCATATTTATATAAAAGAATTAAATGAAAAAGTATTTTCCAAATATCCGATGATTACAGTCGGTGAAACGTTGGAAACAACAGTAGAAGATGGAAAAAAATATTCAGGATTTAAAGAACATGAGTTGAATATGATTTTTACTTTTGAACATATGAATGTCGATAATGGTTCGAATTCGAAATGGTCAGCAGAAAGATTCAAATTGAGTAAGTTAAAATCTATTATGAACAGATGGCAAATGGGATTGCAAGGAAATGCTTGGAATAGTTTGTACTGGAATAATCATGATCAGCCAAGAGTTGTATCAAGGTTTGGAGATGATCAAGAATATTGGGAAAAATCAGCTAAAATGTTAGGTACTTGTCTTCATATGATGCAAGGAACTCCATATATTTATCAAGGTGAAGAAATTGGAATGACAAATGACTATCTAGAGAAGATAGAAGATTATGAGGACATTGAATCTCTTACTTCATATTATCAGAGAACAGAAGGGATGGGAGAAGATCCTGAATATATGTTCAAATGCGTGCAGAAGAAGAGTAGAGATAATGCGAGAACTGCGATGCAGTGGGATGATAGTGAGTATGCAGGGTTTGGTGATGCAGGATGTTGGTTTACAATTAATCCTAATTATAAGACTATCAATGTGAAAAATCAGATTAATGATGCGGAATCAATTTATAGTTATTATAAAAAATTGATTCAACTAAGAAAAAATTATCCAATAATCGTATATGGAGATTTTCATCCTCTTTATGAGGAAAGTGAGAAAAATTACTGTTATATTCGCGAACTTGGAAAAGAAAAATTACTTGTATTATGCAGTTTTTCAGAAGAGGAACAGCTTGTTGAATTACCAGATGAATTTTTGGGACGTAAAGGTATAACTTTAATTTCAAATTATGACAAATTGATTGATTTGAATAATTGCATAGAAGATGAGAAAACAGTTTTACTGAAAGCATATGAAGCGAGAGTTATTTATTACAATTAAACATATAAGGAGGAAACAAAAATGAAGAGAAAAGTAGTGAGCGTGATCTTGTGCGGAACAATGGTTCTTGGAATGGTGACAGGATGCGGAAGTAGCAAAGGCGGTGACAGTGGAGATAAGGTTACAATCAATCTGTATCAGAACAAATCAGAGATTTCAAGTCAGCTTCAGGAAGCCGCTGATAAGTATACAGAAGAAAATCCAAATGTAACAATAAATGTAGAGAGTATTCAGGGAAATGATTACAACACAAATTTAAAAGCAAAGTTAATCAGTGATGATTCTGTTGATATCTATGCACTAGGTGATAATATTACAAACATGACAGATTATGTAGAAGATTTAAGTGATCAGGAATGGTTGAAAAATACAGTAGATGGAAGTTTGGATGATGTAACACTAGATGGAAAAGTTTATGGAATACCGGTTAGTGTAGAAGGATACGGATTAGTTTATAATAAAGAAATTTTTAAAGATGCGGGAATCGATGCCTCTACATTGACAAGCTATGATGCGATAGATAAGGCGTTTGCTGATCTTCAGAATCAGATTGATTCTGGAAAGTTAAAGGACAAGTATCCACAGCTTGAAGCTGTTGAAGAATATGCTGCAAAGGAAACTTGGATTCCAGGACTTCATACGTTGAATGCGCCTTTGGCATGTGAGTATTCAAGTGCAACAGAATTAAGAAATTCAGATCAACTTGGTTTGAAATATGCAGATTCATTAAAGGCTCTTCTTGATTTGGAAACAAAGTATACTACATCAAAAGATGATCTTTCCAAACTAAATGCAGTGGATTATTCAAGTGAAATCGGAGGAGGTCTTGCTATCGAACGAGTTGCGGTTGTACAGCAGGGAAATTGGATTGGACCAGAATTGAGTGGAATTGATGAAGAGGTGGCAAATAAAATGGGAATTCTTCCGATTCCGTTGAAAGGGGTAAAAGAAGATTGCATTCCTACAGGAATCTCCATTTATTGGTGTATAAACAGCCAGTCAGGTGATAAAGAAAAAGAAGCATCTAAAGAATTCTTAAAATGGCTGTTTCAGTCTGACGAAGGTAAACAGATCGTTGTAAATGACTTTGGTTTTGTTCCGGCATTCAACAATTATGATGATGTTGAAATCACAGATACGTTGTCAAAAGAAGTAAAAAGATATATTGATGAAGGGAAGACACTTCCATGGGTAATGGGAGGATTTCCTTCAGGATATGAACCAAAAGCTGCAGCAGATTTCCAAGGATATTTCAGTGGAGAATATACATTTGATCAGATGGTAGATCAGTTGAAAGCAGATTTTGTTGAATTAAAAAAATAAATTTAAGAAGTGATAGAAAGACAGGCATTCATCGGAGCTGGATGAATGCCTAAAGGTGTTAAAATGGAAAAATACAGACCGAAAATACATTTTTCAGCTGAAGATTATATTATAAATGATCCGAATGGATTGGTATATTATAAGGGTGAATATCATCTTTTTCATCAGTATAATATTAACGAGCAGATTTATTGGGGACATGCAGTAAGTAAAGATTTAGTGCATTGGAAGAGACTACCTAAAGCTATTGCGCCAGATAAAATTGGACAAATCTGGTCTGGTAGTGCAGTTGTGGATGAAGAAAATCAGCGAATGGTAGCATTTTTTACTTATAGTGAACATGAAACCAAAAGGCAAAGTCAGGGAGTAGCGTTTAGTTATGATAAAGGGCGTACATGGGAAAAATATTCTGGAAATCCGATTTTAACAGATTCAAGAGAAGATTTTCGAGATCCAAAAGTATTTCGCTATGAAGAAAAGTGGGTTATGATTCTTTCAGGTGGAGATTGTGTACTTTTGTATGAATCAAAGGATTTAATTCATTGGAATCAAATATCTTCTTTCAAAGGAAATCAAGAAAGTCATACGGGGGTATGGGAATGTCCAGATCTTTTCCCAATGATAGTTGAGACAACAGAAGAAAAGAAATGGGTTTTAACAGTAAGTGTTAATGATGGATCTCCAGCAGGTGGAACAGGAATGCAGTATTTTGTGGGAGAATTCGATGGTCAAAAATTTATAGCAGATTCAAACCAAGAGAAAGGTCTTTGGATAGATTATGGAAAAGATTTTTATGCTGGAGTTACGTGGAATCATGTACCTAAAGACAGAAGATTGATGATTGCATGGGCTGATAATTGGCAATACAGAGATTATCTTCCAACAAGTCCGTTCAAGGGTCAGATGTCTTGTGTCCGTGAATTGAAATTAGTGCAAAAAGAGAAAAAATATATTTTAAAGCAATTACCTGTTAAAGAAATGGAGTGTTTAAGAACAAATAAGCATGAAATGAAAAACATAAAGATGGGAGCGGATGAAGAGTGGACGCTGTGCGATAAGAAAGAAGTACTAGAACTAGATATATCTTATCCGATTGAAAAGATTCATGCGCAAACGTTTGGAATTAAAATTTCAACAGGAAAAAATCGACAATTTGAAATTGTATTCTGTAAAGAAGAACAATGCTGTTTTGTTGATAGAACAACAACAGGAGTAAATCCTCATGATAAATTTGCAGGAAAATATAAAGCACCTGTAGATTTTACACAGGAGTTTTTAACGATAAAACTTCTAATGGATGTTTCTCAGAGCGAATTATTTATTAATAACGGAGAGGTTGTTATGTCAAACTTACTTTTTCCGGAAGATTTTTATAAAGTTAAATTATTTGCAACAGGAGGAGATTTGGTAATTGAAAAAAGTATAATTTATGAGATGGATGAAATAATGAACCACTCGTTGGACGGGGATCTGATTTGAAGGAAATTGTTTATAAAAACATTCATCTGAAGTTGTTTGTATCCTAATCTACAAACCCTCTTACATATACAAAAGATGAAAGGGTAAAATACAGGGTGAGAGAAAAGAATTTTAGAAAATTCAAAATAACCTAAAAATTGACTTATAACATTTGCTAAGTTAAAATGAAATAAAAACAGGTAAGTAAATAGTGCTCTAGATTTCAGTGTAGATAGTTGAGAGGAAGGTGTTGGGGATGGCAAAAATAGAAAGATATATAAATGAAAATTTTGATCAGTTACTTTCCAAAATTGAGAACGGAATAATAAATGGCAGTATGTCAGCAACGTTAGAAGATGCCAGTGACTTTCGAAGTGGAACTGCGCGTTGTAGCGTTCGTGTTTTTGAGCGTTACAGCTATGCTGGAGGAAACAGAGTGAGTCTTAATATTACACTTTTTCAAAATGACAAAGATCCAGTTCAACTTTCCGCAATTACAGCGGGAGGAAGCCAAGCTGTATTTTTCAAAATTAATACATGGGGGGAAGAGGCATTTCTTGATAAGTTAATCGAGTTGTTGGATTTCGCTAATTGATAACTTCAAGTTTGTAGGGGCGATAAGCTGTTTATCTCAGTCGAGAAGACTCCCACCTCTTCAGGTGGTGAGTAATAGCAAATTTGTTTCAGTGGGAGTCCAATCTCCGACTGAGATAAACGCTCCGCGAGGATGCGCAGTGATTCTGATAGGAATATGTCAGCTTCGCTGACCAGAATCACGCGCCAAGTCTCACGGACGTTCGACTTGAATTGAGGAGAAAAAAGAATTACAATCAATAACGCCGGTACGGGATTTTGATATCCAGTACTGGCGTTATTGGTTCGCAGGTGTTGATGGTGAAGCTACCAAATATCTTATTTTTTTCTTTGGGAAAAGGTAAACGGTGAGCGTTTACGATATTTCGATGCAGGATGTTGTAGGAACGTCCACTAAGAGAAGAAAAAGAGGACATCGAAGCTCAGAAGTATGACGCAGACAAGATTCTGTGGTATAGTAAAACCTGAATGAGAAAGAAGAAAAGAGGTCATACCGATGTCACGGAAAAACCATAAGATGATAGATGGGAGACTACTGCAAACGAATAAGAAGTATTCCCAATTAAAAATGAAGCAGAAAGAAAAGATTGCAGAATGGATGTTTCAGGTAACCAGAGATTATTATATGAAAAAATGCACATTTCCGAATGACAAACATCTGGAAGAAGTAGTGGATTCTGTTTATGAAAAAATCGAAGATGCAAAAATCTGGATTCCATATGGAGAGGTCTTCAAGCATTATAAATCCAAACGCTCGGATATCAACAAACGTGTCAGAAAATCTTTGAATGAAAAAGAAGAGAGTCGGATTGAGAAGGTCTGTTTTATGAATTTGTGTATGATTCAGGATGATAAAGGAAATGTTCTGGCTCTGGATAAAGTAAATGATAGCTATACCGGTACAACTTTTCCAGGAGGTCATGTAGAAGCAAATGAGATTTTTCAGAAATCTATGATTCGGGAAGTCAGGGAAGAAACAGGACTTACGATTGAAGTACCGAAGCTTGGAGGATTATATCATTGGCATAAGAACGGAGTGCATTATGTTATTACCCTGTATAAAGTGAATAAGTTTACCGGAGAATTGAAGAGTTCTGAGGAAGGAAGAGTTTATTGGATTCCGCTGGAAGAGTTGAAAACAAGAGAACTTGCTACAGGTATGGAATACGTTTTGCATATTCTGGAATCGGGGCAGGTGGATGAGTGCTATATGCATCTGGAAGCAGATGGATATGTGGGAGATTTGTATTAAAGAATTTTGTAAGAAATGGCTGCCTGATCGTTGGTGATTAGACAGCCATTCTTTATAAGATACATCATTCATTTATTCTGTTTTTTGTTGTTTGATTTTGGAAGTAAAATTAATATATTTTGCACGTTGTAAAATTGAGATAACTGCATCAATGCTTTCTGGATTGGAAAAGCTCATGATAAAAGGTTCCTCTTTAAATTCCATGGGTTCAACTCCAGGAATCTGCTCTGGATTCTTAATTACATGGATGGGACGTGCACTCTGATTATAAAATGCCAGTTGTGCGGAATCTGTAGTGTTTCCGATGACACCAATACCTACGTCACCTTTTCCAAAATCTATTCTACATTTATTTAAGTTGATCATATTCAAAAATCTCCTTTTTCAAAAATAGCATGTCTAGTAATTTTCTATTATTCCCAAAGTAGGGATATCTTTTAAAAAGTCACTGTTGGAAGTAATTGGAGAATCTATAATCTGAACGCCGCTTCTTTTCATCATTCGGAATTTGAAATCAAGAAGTTCTGGTGGAACTTTCAGTTCAGCGGCAGCCTGGAAAAAGGACATATCGGCGTTAAGCATTTCCAGGACATCTTCATCCTCCAGAAGATAATCAGCGGCAAAGCAATTGGCTTCATATTCACATTGTGACACTCCATCGAATAATTCAAAATCATGAAAACACTTGATCTGAAGGGTTTTCTGATGAAGGAGTGAGTGTCCGATTTCGTGAATCAGGATAATCTGCTGTATGATTTCCGGCAGATCGCTGTTAATGACAATGCAGGTCTTTCGACATTCCCGCATACAGAAGCCTTTACAACAGTTTGGATCAGTTCCAAGCGGAAGCTTCTTAACAATAATATGCATAGCGGCTGCAAGGCGGTACGGATCACTTTCCTGATATTTTGTTTTTACTTTATTAACAGTGTCTCTTATACATTTTGAACTCATAAAAACACCTCGATATTTCATAAGATAGTTTGTTGCAAGTATAGAGTAGCAAAAGTGCTGTACGAAAATACGGACACCTATGAATCACTTTCCGTTTCAGTGTTTTTCTTTAAAATGTACCCTATAGATTGGACAGTTTGAGTTTTTAAAACCCTTACCATTA
>OGKM01000934.1_pt1 | contig 10569 bp, 7 predicted proteins | sample 1572501 | NCBI WGS metagenome assembly OGKM01 (sample SAMEA2582154, study PRJEB24529) | metagenome | biome: Human gut stool | place: China | collected 2011
CCGATTTGAACCATAAAGGGTTCAATGTAGGTATAAGCGGTAAAGTGTGCTGAAACAATGATTACCGTTGTGGCATAAAGTCCAATAAGTAATGGACGTTTTGCTAAAATCGGCAGACTAGATAACGAGCCTGCATTTTTACTTGGTAGGTTTGGTAATAAACGCATAATAAATACCATCACAACCAAAGCTAATGCTGCAATGATTGCGAAAGTAATACGCCAACCAACTAATTGACCGACTAAACGGCCTAATGGTAAGCCTAAAATAGTCGCAAGGGATGTACCGATAGCGAGCATACCAATTGCTTGTGTTTTCTTATTCTTCGGTGCCACACGCATCACTAATGATGCGGTAATTGCCCAGAAGAGTGAATGCGCTACCGCAATACACATACGAGCAATGAGAAGAATCCAATAATTCCACGCAATGACCGAGATAATATGGCCGATGATAAAAATAACGAAAAGTTTCAGCAATAAGCCTTTACGTTCCATATCACCTGTCGCGAGCATGGCGGGTAAAGACATAATCATAACCGTCCAAGCATAAACGGTCATCATTAAACCTACATCGGAGCTTTGCATATCAAAACTTTGTCCGATATCGGTGAGTAACGCAACTGGCACAAATTCCGTGGTATTAAAAATAAAAGCGGCGCAAGCCATGATGACTACGCGCCAATATTGGGTTCTTTCTGCTTTCTGATAAAATGACATTATTTTAATTTCTCTTTAATTAATTCTTTCAATTGATGACGAAAGTTTTGGTCAATATTCACCTTATACTGTGGTGAGTAGCAACTATCGAAAAAGCGAATAGGCAATGCCAGCTTTTTGTATTTTTCGTTAGTGGATTTTAAGGTTAAATTGACGTCGCATTGTACATTATCTAAATCAATGGCTCCAGCACCTTCAGCTAAAAGTGCGGTTGTTTTTAAGTTTATTTTATCGACTTTAAGCAAATGATTTTCGAATGAAAGGCTTGATTCAAAACGCTCATAAGGCGTGTTCATATTTCTACTCGCGGTTAAATCACTGTTGTAATTAATCGGTAAATACTGTGCCGCCATATCTAGTAGATTAAGTCCTAAAAGTTCACCATCACGTGCATTAAAATCAAATTTCCCTTGAGCTAATTCTGAATTTGCAAAAGCTAATTGAACATTAAAATCACTTGTGCCCGTCATGGTTTGAGGAAAATTAAGTAACGCTAACAACTGTGTTAACGGAAAATTTTTACCAGAAAAATTGACCGCACTTTTTTGCAGATAGCTACTAAATTTGAGTACGGCAAGACAATTCGTGGTGCATGTCGGTCGAATGTAACCAATGGCAAGTTTCTGTGGTTTCGTTAAATCAGCATGAATTTCAATATAGCCTAATTTTTGCTGATTGAATTGCACATCATCAAATTGAATAAGTGATTCACCTTCCTGACGAAGGGCGATATTTCCTTTGTTAAAAAGAAAATCAAAGGTTGCGGTGTTGCCATAAATAGGTTTTTCAAGGTTCACCCAAATATGGTTGCTACCATTAAAAGTAAGATCTTTTTTTAAAAATTGTTTGAGTGCAAAATCTGAAAATGCCATGCGGATATTGGCTGAATTCAATGCATTTTCAGTAAAGCGAGCTTGCTGAATTTGAATTTCGTCAATCGTTGGATTCCCAAAAACGAGTGAAATAAAAGGTAATTTTCCTTCAATTTTTTGTGCAGAAATAGCGTGATATTTAACCTTTTCTAAGGAAATAACAGGCTGTGGAAAGAGGCTAATACTTACCGTTTCAAGTTGAATATCTCGTTTCGTCAGTTGTTCGGTCAAAAGACTCTTAGCTTGTTGAAGTTGAATATAAAAAAAAGCAAAGATCGCAAACAGCACGATCAACAGGCTAATTGCGATCTTTTTCATTGATTAATCCTCATTAATTCGGCTTGCTACCGCATTCTGCTGATGTTTATATTTGGCATCTTTACGACTGGTATACGGGCGAGCTGCCGGGCCACTTAAAACTTCAAAACTTAAAGCACCAATTACCATATTAGGACGTAATGCTAAAGGTAATTTGCCGGAGTTGTAGAATTCCAACACAATTTTGCCTTCCCAACCTGGATCGATACGATGTGCGGTTACATGTACCATTAAACCTAAACGAGCAAGTGAAGAACGACCATCTAGCCAACCGATAATATTGGCAGGGAGTTTCACTGACTCCAATGTAGTTGCTAACGCCAACATACCTGGATGTAAGAAGAAGGCTTCATCATCACCGATAATAATTTCGTCACTCATCACTGATTCAAGTTGAGCAGAGACTTCTTCTTTCGGACCACTTAAATCAATATAAGGCGCGGAATGTTCACGAAATACTCGAAATGAATTGCCTAAACGCACATCAATGGTTGCCCCATTGATTTTGTCATTTTCAGGACGAGGCGTTAAAGAAATAATGCCATCATCTAGATAGCGTTCGATATCGGTATCGCAAAGACGCATGATTTTTCCTATTTTTGGTTTAATAAATGAAGAATTTGAGCTTTTAACATATTAATCGCAATACGGTTTTTACCACCGCGAGGAATCACGATATCCGCATATTGTTTTGATGGCTCAATAAATTGCAAGAACATTGGACGAACAGTTGCACGATATTGGTCAATGACAGATTGTAATGAACGGCCACGTTCTTCCATGTCACGTTGTAAACGGCGAATAAAACAAATATCTAATGGTGTATCCACGAACACAGAAATATCGGCTAATTGGCGAACTCGCTCATCAGTAAGCAATAAGATCCCTTCTAAAATCACAATTTTTTTCGGCGTGAAGTGCTTGGTTTCGCCTGTTCGGGTGTGATCAACATAACTATAGACTGGAATATCTACGGCAGTTCCGTTTTTTAAGTCTTTTAAGTGTTGAATGAGTAAATCTCTGTCCATTGAATTCGGGTGGTCATAGTTGGTTTTTACTCGCTCACTCATCTCTAAATGGCTTTGATCTTTATAGTAGCTGTCTTCAGCAATAATACCAATTTCTTCACAACCTAAGTCGTTGCAAAGTTCTTTATGAACGGTAGATGCAATGGAGCTTTTGCCTGAAGCGGATGCCCCCGTGATGGCGATGATGATACAAGATGAGTTTGACATAAAACGTCCTCAAAAACGGAAGGTAAAAATTATAAAGATTATAAAGAAAAATCAGTTTAAATTCATCTTTCTTTTTTATTTAAATTTTTTAAATTTGTGAAGTAGTTCACGGAATTTTTTTTCGTTTTCGCTTACGATGTGCTCGTTTTTATTATTTCATCAGTGTTATTTATGAGGAGTGTACGATGAAAATGAATAAAATTTCTCTCTCCATTTCAACCGCACTTTTAGCTGCAGGCTTCATGACATCATCAGCTGTTAATGCTCAAGGGCGTTTAGTGGTGTATTGTAGTGCGACCAATATTCTTTGTGAAACGACAACGAAAGCCTTTGGCGAAAAATATGATGTGAAAACCTCATTTATTCGCAACGGTTCAGGCAGTACTTTTGCAAAAGTTGAAGCGGAAAAAAATAACCCTCAAGCAGACGTTTGGTTTGGTGGTACATTTGACCCTCAAGCACAAGCAGCTGAATTGGGTTTAATCGAACCTTATAAATCTAAACACATTGATGAAATTGTTGAACGTTTCCGTGACCCAGCGAAAACCAAAGGACATTATGTCTCTGCGATTTACATGGGGATCTTAGGTTTTGGTGTGAATACCGAGCGTTTAGCAAAATTAGGTATTAAAGAAGTACCAAAATGCTGGAAAGATTTAACCGATCCTCGCTTAAAAGGCGAAGTGCAAATTGCTGACCCACAAAGTGCAGGTACAGCTTATACCGCATTGGCAACTTTCGTTCAACTTTGGGGCGAAGAAAAAGCCTTTGATTTCTTAAAAGCATTACATCCAAACGTATCTCAATACACCAAATCCGGTGTCACTCCGTCTCGTAATGCAGCACGTGGTGAAACGGCGGTAGGTATCGGCTTCTTACACGATTATGCACTTGAAAAACGTCAAGGTGCGCCATTGGAATTAGTGGTGCCTTGTGAAGGTACTGGTTACGAGTTAGGTGGCGTAAGTATCTTAAAAGGTGCGCGTAACATCGATAACGCAAAATTATTCGTGGATTGGGCATTATCTAAAGAAGGTCAAGAGTTAGCGTGGAAACAAGGTGACTCTTTACAAATCTTAACCAACACCACAGCGGAACAATCGCCAACTGCGTTTGATCCAAACAAACTTAACCTGATCAATTATGACTTTGAAAAATACGGTGCAACCGAACAACGCAAAGCCTTAATTGAAAAATGGGTTCAAGACGTTAAATTAGCGAAATAGTACTTAAAGTGCGGTTGAAAAACATGAGATTTTTTGACCGCACTTTGCCATTTTAGTCCCACTAAATAGGTTTTTACGTGGGTTACAACGATGAGTGCCAACTCATCTTATTTTTATAAAGACACAGGAGTGAACCAATGAAAATGTCTAACGTTGCTTTAGCACTTTCTGGTGTTGTATTTGGTGGCGTGTTGTTAAGCTCTCACGCATCTGCTGCAGAAGGTCGTTTAGTGGTTTATTGTAGTGCACAAAATACGATGTGCGAGCAAGAAACCATGGCTTTTGAGAAAAAATATGGTATCAAAACCAGTTTTATCCGTGGTGGTACAGGCACAATTTTAGCCAAAATTGATGCAGAAAAAGATAACCCTCAAGGAGATGTATGGTATGGCGGTACGCTTGATCCTCATTCTCAAGCGGGAGAAATGGGCTTACTTGAAGCGTATAAGTCACCAAATCTTGCACAAATTCCTGAACAGTTTAGAGATCCTGCTAAAATTAAAGGCAACTATTCTTCAGCGATTTATCTCGGTGTATTAGGTTTTGGGATTAACCCGGAACGTTTGAAAAAGCTTAATTTACCGACACCAAAATGTTGGAAAGATCTAGCCGATCCTGCGTATCGTAATGAGATCCAAGCGGCCGATCCACAAAGTTCAGGAACAGGGTATACACAATTAGCCACCTATATTCAACTTTGGGGTGAGGATGAAGCATTCAAATATCTCAAAGAACTGAATAAAAATGTTTCCCAATATACAAAATCTGGTAACACAGCGACCCGTAATACGGCACGTGGTGAAACCGCAATCGGAATTGGTTTTTTACATGAATATTCTTTAGAGAAAGCAAAAGGTGCCCCAGTAGAATTAGTTGTACCTTGCGAAGGTACAGGCTATGAAATTGGTGGTGTAAGCATTATTAAAGGTGCGAGAAACCTTGAAAATGCGAAATTATTTGTGGATTGGGCGTTATCAAAAGAAGCGCAAGAGTTAACCTGGAAAAAAGGGGAAGCGTATTCTATTTTAACCAATAGCACCGCTGAGCAATCGCCTTATGCGCTCGATTTTAAATCCATCAATTTAATTAATTATGATTTTGACAAATACGGCTCAAGTGATTTACGTAAACGTTTGATCACAAAATGGGTTGATGATGTTAAATTAGCAAAATAATGATGTATACATAGCGAAATAATAGCTATTATATTATTTCGCTTTTTTCTTTTATGCGAGGTTGTATGAACGCAAATAAATTTCCTATTATCCAATCTGCTAACTTTTGGATAATTCTTGCTGTTATTGCATTTCTTCTTCTGCCTTCCCACGCTTTAGATTATGGCTTGTTTGAAAGCACAAGCGATGAATACCTAGGTGCAATGGGTTGGTCTTCGTTAAATATTACGGCATTATGGTTTTTACCGGTTATTTTATACGGTTTGATGCCACTTCTTAAATTACCGAAGGATACGCAAGCGAAAGCTGAGCTTTATCTTGTTGCTGCTGCGACATTGTTTATCTTTGTCAGTGCGACAATTTATAAAGTCAGCATGGGTTATTCTGTGATTGTGTTGATCGCGAGTTTAACTGCACTGGCTACGTTTTCCTTCGCTAAATTAAAAGTAATGCAAGGGGATAAATTTATTATTGCCTCTTTACTTTGCATTATCTTATTAATTTTCTTCTTCATCGTTTATCCAACATTGGCTATCTTTGTTTCAATGTTCTATGACGGAGATACTTTTGCACCACAACAAGTGATGCGAATTCTGACTCAAAGCTATATTGTACGTGTTATTAGTAACTCGTTATTCTTATCTGGCTTTGTAGGTATCGTATCAACGATTTTCGGTTTAGCTTTTGCACTTTATACCACCCGTATTGCTCGTAGAACGGCATTTATTGGTAAAATTTTCTCTATTTTACCAATCGTTACACCACCATTTGTTGTGGGCTTAGGGGTAACATTGATGCTTGGCCGTTCTGGTTATGTGACAGAGTTTTTATCCACAACATTTGGATTTGAGAACCATAACTGGTTATACGGTTTCAACGGGATTGCGATTGCACAGATTCTTGCTTTTGCACCGATCTCATTCATGATTTTAGATGGTGCATTAAAATCTGTTCACCCCTCAATTGAAGAAGCGTCTTATACCTTGCGTGCAAATCGTTACCAAACATTCTTCAATATCATTTTCCCATTATTGCGTCCTGCATTGGCAAACTCATTCTTAATCGTGTTTATCCAATCCTTAGCGGACTTTAGTAACCCGTTAGTATTGGGTGGTAGCTTTGACGTAATTGCAACACAAATCTACTTCTATATCGCAGGCTCACAATTAGATTATGCTTCAGCAAGTACTTTAGGTTCTATGCTTTTAATCTTCTCATTAGCCGTATTTATCATCCAATATATTTGGATTGGTAACCGCTCTTATGTGACCGTCTCAGGCAAATCCTATCGTGGTGATGTACAAGATTTACCAACCGGCTTGAAATATACCATCATCGGTATGCTTGGTTTCTGGGTACTCTTTAACTTAGCGTTATACGGCAGTATTTTCTACGGTAGTTTCACCGTAAACTGGGGCGTAGATTACACCTTAACCTTGAAAAACTATGCGATGTTATTCGGACAAGGCTTAAGCGATGGGGCATGGCCATCATTGATTAATACCTTAATCTATGCAGGAATTGCCGCACCATTGACCGCACTTTTCGGTTTATTAATTGCGTATATTGTGGTGCGTAAAGATTTCCAAGGTAAAAAATCTCTTGAGTTCTTAACCATGCTTTGTTTTGCGGTACCAGGAACTGTTGCAGGGGTATCTTATATTTTAGCCTTTAACAATGCGCCACTTTACATTACAGGTACCAGCATTATCGTGATCATCTCAATGGTGATGCGTGATTTACCAATCGGTATGCGTGCAGCGATTGCAGGTCTTGGTCAATTAGATAAATCACTCGATGAAGCGTCTCTTTCTTTAAAAGGCAGCTCATGGAAAACATTGTGGTTTATCGTTTTACCATTGTTAAAACCAGCGTTACTTTCTGCATTGGTCACCAGCTTCGTTCGTGCGATGACTACCGTGAGTGCGATTATCTTCTTAGTCACCGCTGATACACGTGTGGCAACTGCCTATATTTTAAACCGTGTAGAAGATGGTGAATATGGTGTTGCTATCGCATACGGTTCGATTTTAATCATCGTGATGATGGCCATTATTTTATTCTTTGACTGGATTGTGGGGGATACCCGAATTTCCCGTTCTAAAGCGAAAAAAATGAATTAACTCGTTAAGTTGTAGGTAAATATTATGAGTAATAATGATTTCTTAGTATTAAAAAATATCACTAAATCTTTTGGTAAATCCACAGTCATTGATAATTTAGATTTAACCATTAAACGTGGCACCATGGTGACCTTATTAGGGCCATCTGGTTGTGGTAAAACCACCGTGTTACGTTTAGTGGCAGGCTTAGAAAATCCAACTTCAGGTCAAATTTTTATTGATGGTGAAGATGTAACCAAATCATCTATTCAAAATCGTGATATTTGTATCGTATTCCAGTCTTACGCATTGTTCCCGCATATGAGTATCGGTGATAACGTAGGCTATGGTTTGCGTATGCAAGGCGTAGGGAAAGAAGAACGCGCTAAACGTGTAAAAGAAGCGTTAGAGTTGGTTGACTTAGCGGGTTTTGAGGATCGTTTTGTGGATCAGATTTCGGGTGGTCAACAACAACGTGTGGCATTAGCACGTGCGTTAGTATTAAAACCAAAAGTATTACTTTTTGATGAACCATTAAGTAACTTAGATGCAAACTTACGTCGTTCTATGCGTGAAAAAATCCGTGAATTACAACAAAGTTTAGGTATTACCTCACTTTATGTGACTCACGACCAGACCGAAGCATTTGCGGTGTCTGATGAAGTTATCGTCATGAATAAAGGTAAAATCATGCAAAAAGCACCAGCAAAAGAGCTTTATTTGCGTCCAAATTCTTTATTCCTTGCAAACTTCATGGGCGAATCGAGCATCTTTGAAGGTAAATTAGATAATGGCATCATTAACGTGAATGGCTACAAATTGCCATTAAGTAATGCGGCGCAATTCAATTTACCGGATGGTGAATGCTTAGTGGGCGTACGTCCTGAAGCGATTTACTTAAAAGCAGAAGGCGAGGCAGCACAACAATGTGAAATCAAGAGTGCAGTCTATATGGGTAACCACTGGGAGGTGGTGGCAATTTGGGCAGGCAAAGAATTGCTCATTAATACCAAACCAGAAGACTTTAATGCTGATCTCAAACAAGCTTATGTGAATTTCTCTGAACAAGGCATTTTCTTGCTGAAGAAAGAGAAATAATATCAATTTAAAGGCGTATGGAAGCATACGCCTTTTCTTTTAAAATCCGTTCAAAATTGACCGCACTTTTCCGCTCATTTTTACTTTATCTAACAGAGCTGTATAATGTCTCGCTTTTGAATATAAACGATAGAAGGGGGAAAGCTCATGATTAAAACCGATACCTTACCGCAATTTTTGCGTAACAAAGTGGCAGAAAACGATGCTTTTGGTCTCGTAGAGGGCTTGTGCCAATTATTACGTAGCAGCCCCACAGAAAAAATTTCTCCGACCTTGCATTTATTTAAGTTTATCTTAAAGAACGATAAAGAATTAGGCTATTCTGTTTCGAAATTATTATGCGGTTGGTTATGTGGTTTACGCCTTTATCCGTTGTTTATTAGTAGCGGCATTCTTACGCGAGGCGGTTTTGGGCAAGAAATGAAAACGCGTATTTATGAGCGTTTTAACCCGTCTTTTAAAGATATTAATGATTTACGTGATATTTTTTATTTATTGTTTAGCGATAAAAATGATGCCCGCTGGATTGATGCCGTCCCATTAAAAACATGGCGAGGCGTATTTGGTGTTTTAACCCGTTATACAGAACAAAAAGATCGTGAACGTTTAAAAAATCATATTGAAAGTGAAGGGCTATTTGCCATTGAAATGCTTTCAATTTGGATTGCAGCTGAAGATATGGATCCTGAGCTGATGCGAATGGAGCCCTCTCTGTTAAATGCGGATTCACCTTTTGTGGCATTGCATCATGAAGTAGTTGATTGGGTAGAGGCGCGTCGCCACTCAACGGCTTTTGATGATAGCCATTTACAGGTAATGTTTGATCAATGTAAGGCATTGATTATTGGCTTACAGAAACGTGGGGCAGTAGTGGGATCGTCCTTAAATACGGCGTATTTATTGGAACGTCTTTCCCAGACTTTAGAACGATTAGAAACCTTGATGGCGATTTTTGTTTCAAATCGCTATTTACCGCGTCGAATCTTATTATTAACCGGTTGTTTTGCTCGTGCAGCAGCAGAACGACATAGTATTTCGAGACTATGGAAACAAAGCTCAGGATTGATGGCTCGTAGTGTTACGCAGAATGCTGGGGACCACGGTGAGCATTACATTACTCGAGATAAAAAAGAGTATTGGGCAATGTTTTATTCTGCCGCAGGTGGTGGTGTATTAATTGCACTGATGGCGCTATTTAAAATCTATCTAGGTAGCATTATTGATGACAAAGTCTGGAAAGGGATTGCCGAAGGATTAAATTACGGCTTAGGTTTTATGGTGATCTTTATGTTGCATTTCACGGTTGCAACCAAACAGCCAGCCATGACAGCTGCTCGTTTTGCTGAGGCAGTAGAGAAAAATCCACAAGGCAAAACATTAAATATGAAATTAGCCCAGTTATTAGTGGATGTATTTCGTTCCCAAAGCGTGGCCGTTTTAGGCAATGTAGTAGTTGCTATGGGATTAGCGGCATTAATTGCTTTTGTTTATCAACATCAAACAGGTGAGCCATTGATGAATTCAGAGAACATAGCCTATCAATTACACCGTATTGATCCTTTAGATGGTTCTTTATGGTTCGCAGCTATTGCAGGTGTATGGTTATTCTGCTCCGGAATTATTTCTGGCTATTTTGATAATCGTAGCAATTATTTGAATATGCGCATGCGTTTAGCACAACATCCGTTATTAAAAAAATTGATGTCTGAGAAGTCTCGCGTTAAATTTGCTAATTATATGCATGAGAATTATGGTTCGCTTATTGGTAACTTCTGTTTTGGTATGTTACTTGGGCTTACCGGTTTAGTGGGATATTTAACTCAT
>OGKM01000935.1_pt1 | contig 10558 bp, 5 predicted proteins | sample 1572501 | NCBI WGS metagenome assembly OGKM01 (sample SAMEA2582154, study PRJEB24529) | metagenome | biome: Human gut stool | place: China | collected 2011
GGGAAGGGAGTGCGGGCATAAGTGGTGAGATTAAGAGGATAATTCGTGCGTTTTGCCATCCGGCGCACGATTATTCAGCACATCGTCCAGTTTTTTGTGGTCCAGTTCTTTCACCCACTTAGCAACGACAATGGTCGCTACGCCGTTACCGACCAGGTTAGTCAGCGCACGAGCTTCTGACATAAAGCGGTCGATACCGAGGATCAGCGCCAGACCCGCTACGGGCAAATGGCCCACCGCAGAGAGCGTCGCCGCCAGCACGATAAAACCACTACCCGTTACCCCTGCCGCCCCTTTAGAAGAAAGCAGCAACACGATTAACAGCGTGATTTGATGGACGATATCCATCTGACTGTTAGTGGCCTGGGCGATAAACACCGCCGCCATTGTCAGGTATATCGATGTGCCATCAAGATTAAACGAGTAGCCTGTCGGGATGACCAGCCCCACCACCGATTTGCGGCAGCCGAGTTTCTCCATCTTGTCGAGCATACGCGGCAGCGCCGACTCGGAAGATGAAGTCCCCAGTACAATCAGCAGTTCTTCACGGATGTAACGGATAAATTTGAAGATACTGAAACCAGTCGCTTTAGCGATTGAACCCAGTACCAGCACCACAAACAGGATACAGGTGATGTAGAAGCAGATAATCAGCTGCCCCAGTTGCACCAGTGTGCCGACGCCGTATTTACCGATGGTAAACGCCATTGCCCCGAACGCACCAATAGGTGCCAGACGCATGATCATATTGATGATGCCGAAAATGACCTGCGAGAAACTTTCGATCACGTTAAAAATCAGTTGGCCTTTGCTGCCCAGACGGTGGAGCGCAAAACCAAACAGTACGGCAAACAGCAGTACCTGCAGAATGTTACCGCTGGCAAATGCGCCAATGACGCTCGCCGGGATGACATCCATAATGAAGGCGACAATGCCCTGGTCTTTCGCCTGATCGGCGTAAACCGCTACCGCTTTCGCATCAAGCGTTGCCGGATCGACGTTCATTCCGGCACCAGGCTGCACGACGTTAACGATGATAAGACCAATAATCAGCGCGATGGTACTGACAATTTCAAAGTAAAGCAGTGCGACTGCGCCGGTACGACCGACCGCCTTCATGCTTTCCATGCCCGCAATGCCCGTTACGACGGTACAAAAGATGACAGGAGCGATGATCATCTTAATGAGCTTAACGAAGCCGTCGCCAAGCGGTTTCATTTGCTCACCTATTTCAGGATAGAAATGGCCAAGGAGAATACCAATGGCTATCGCTGTCAGGACCTGAAAGTAAAGGCTTTTAAACAGAGAGGTTTTCATAGGGTGTCCTTTAGTAAAACCACAGGTCTTGTAAGGTTATGGGGTACCTGCGGCCTTAAAATAACACCCAGACAACATCACAGAAATGTACCTGGATCATAATTGAAACAAAAAGGTTAAAAAGTTTGAGCTGGCTCGCACAAACCAGCACTTTTTAAAGTTTTGTAATCAGTTTGGGGTAGCTACTTTTCTTCCAGGTAACTCTCTTCGAAGATTTCAATAGGGAGTGGGCGAGCAAAAAGGAAGCCCTGGGCAATACCAACGCCAGCTTTTGCCAGCCAGTCGCGTTGTGCTTCAGTCTCCACGCCTTCGGCAATCATTTGTAGGTTCAGGCTCTGCGCCAGCATGATAATTGCAGCAATCATGCTGCTATCTTCCGGCAAACCTTCAACAAACATTTTGTCGATTTTCAGTACGTCGATTGGCAACGATTTCATATGCTGCAGCTGACGCAGCCCTGCGTAGCCCATGCCGAAATCATCCAGCGCCACCCGAACTCCGGCATTGCGCAGCGGACGGAGGATTGCCACCGCAGCATGAGGATCGTCAATACGTCGGCTTTCTGTCACTTCCAGAATCAGTGTTCCCGGCTGAATACGATAGCGGGTTAACAATTCCAGCATATCCGCCACCATATTTGGATGCATCAGTTGCAGCGCTGAGAGGTTTACCGACAAGGGCAGCATAATGCCGCGCTCTTGCCAGGCAGCAAGCAATCGACAGGACTCTTCCAGCACCCAGTGACCGACGGTAACCATCAGCCCACAGCACTCAATGCGATCGATTAAGCCATCGGGCAGGTCCCAACTGCCATCCGGTTGCTGGATACGCAGTAACACTTCCGCACTGACCAGTTTACCGCTGGTCATCTCGACCTGTGGCTGTAACCAAATCGCAAACTGATGATTTTCCAGTGCATTAAGGATATCGCTCTCTTCCGTCAACCGCTGCTGGGCGGCTTCCATCTGCTGCGGATCAAAGAACTGAATCTGATTTTTGCCTTTATGGCGAGCGGTAAATGCCGCAGAAATAGCGCGACTGTAAAGCTGTTCGGCGGTGAGATCGCCGTAGAACATCGCCACGCCAATGCTACAGTGCGGACGGAGTTGAATACGTTCAATCGGCAGGCGCTCGCTCATGATAGTGAGCACTTGCTGACCTAATGTGATAGCGTGCCACGGTTCCTGTACACCGTTGGCAATGACAGCAAAGTCATAACCGCTAATCTGCGCGAGGATCATGCGTGGCGACAGTACCGATTTGAGTTTTTCCACCAGCGTCAGCAGCAGAATTTCTCGTTGCGCCTCTTTCAGCACACCCGCAGTATCACGCAGGGTTTCACAGGTGATGATCATCAGCGCGGTAGTTTGTTTACGCGCCACCACCTGCTCCAGCATCTCCATCAGCAAGGCTTTGTTCGGCAAATCCGACACCGGGAAGCGCATCGCATTTTCGTTCTGTTCTTCATAATGGCGCTGCAGCAATTGCTGGTTGAGGTTGTAACTGCGCACCAACATACCGATTTCATCGTCCTGATGCAGACGCGGTAATGCCAGTTGGTGACCAACAAGCTCCTGGGGTGGGATGGCGTTAAGTTCGCGAGCAATATTGCGTAACGGATGCAAAATCAGGCGGTTAATGCACCAGCTAATCGCCACCGTCAATATTAACGACAAAAGTAAGTAAATGGTCACTAACGTTGAGAGGGTGCTCATCACGAACTTATACATGCGGAAGGAATCCGCCTGTAACACCAGATAGGCAATTGGCTGCGGGTTTGCCGGACGTTCCAGCGAGTAAACGCCCAGCGAGATTTGCACCGGTAGCTCAAACAGGCGAGTAACCATTACCGGCACCGGACGCTCTGGAATAAAACTTTTACGCAGCGCCTGGAACTGGTTAGGCAGCACTACATCGGCACGGCTGACCACGCCTGCCGGTTTAATGCTGGCAAGAATAGCTTCCGCTTCGGGAATATCGCCTTTCAAAATGGCAGAAGATAAGGGTTCGCGGACAGAGCGAGCAATGCTTTCCAGTTGCGTAGCCGTGTTATAGCGATTCTGCTGGACCAGATGGAACAGCAAAACGGTGCAAAAAATAAAAACGAACACCAGGACAACGGCTGCCACCATTGCCATCTGCTTGATTGTTAACGAGCGACTTACGCGCAAATTGTCTCCCCCCGGAAATCCCAGATTGCCGCCCGAGTATACCCGATCGCAGCGGCATTAAGAGAGGCGCTATCTGAAAACTTACCAGTCGGCGTAAGGTATCAGCGGCTGCGGCGGTAAATCCATGTCACCCTGCCATCCGGCGGCGGAATAACGGACGTAGAGCAGGAAATGGCTGGGGGCGTAATCTTTTGCCTGCTGGATATCAATTGCCGTGCCGACAAACCAGTTGGAAGTAACACGTCGTTCAAGTAATGCCCGCGCCGTGTAGCCAAAGCCCTGACTGCTGCCGCCATCGTTGGATTGCCGCGCAGCTTCTTCCTGCCAGTCGGTCGGGATCAGATTCATCAGCGGATAACGCGGCATGGTTTTGGTGCGTGAATGCGACCACGAGCCAGACGCCCCCAGCTCCCACGACCAGTTTTCCGTGCGCTCCCGCCACATCACCGGTATGGCAAACGACAGGTATTCCTGCGGACTGTAGTAACCGCCCTGACCGAGTGAGTAGCCACTCAGGTCTTTGTCATAATGCCAGATCATGTTGTTCAGGCCGATTGTGACGCGGCGATTGTTCTGGTTGATGACCTTATAGTAATAGCCCGTCATCCAGCGCACGCGCCAGTTATCTTCGACATTTTTACCGGTTAACTGATCACCGCTAAGCGATGCCCAGACGCCGTTTGCTTCACCTTTATCGTAGCTCAGACTTAGCCCCACGCCGTCGGCACGCACGCCGCCCCATTTTTTCCCGGTATTGCTCGGAGAGTCTTTTTGCCCACCAAAGGCCAGCAAAGAACTGGAGATAGGCCGACGGTGGGCGTTAACGGTGTAACCCAGCGGCCCGATATCATCGCTGTAACTGATGCCGCCGACCACATCCACCACGTTGAAGCCCATCGGCGTGGTACCGATATCCCAGCTCCAGACGTCATTTCGCCAGCCGACCGCCACGCTGGCACCGGAATCCGACTGGCTGCGGTTGCCGCTACAGTCTTGTAATGTACAGGTGCCCCAGTTGTCATCCCATTTGCCATCGGCATTAGTGGAGAAACTGCCGACGTTCATATTGACGAAATCACTGCGAAAGAACATCCGCCCGTCAGAATAGGGCGCGTCCACCTGCAACATAGTGGTGTGCGCTTTCAGATCGGAGTAACCACCGGTACCGCTCGAACCCCAGTAATCGTGCTCGAGAGTGACGTTAAGATCCTGCTGGCGATAGAGGTCCGCCGTATCGCTGCGCACGCCGCGTTTCAGCCAGTCATCTTTCTCGTCGTTACGGGTCAGCCGGGTAAAGGTGTCGTTATCCTGCGGACGCGTCGTGGTCACACCGGATGCAACCATAGCGTCTTTGTAGGGTTCCAGCGCCTGCGTTGGATCGCCCGCCAGCGCTTCAAACTTCGCACCATCACGCAGTACCATCGCGCTTTCCATCGACGGTGGCTGAGATTTTGCCTGCGGGATCAACTTATTAAATGTCTGCTGCGCCGCTGCGGTATCGCCAAGCTGCGCCTGTGCCAGCGCCACGCGCCGCTGTGTGTTCAGCGAGGCGTTATCAATGGCAGGCAGTTTCGCCAGCTGGCTACGTGCCGCCGCTTTGTCACCGGCAGCAATATCCACTTCCGTCAGACCAAGAATGGCATCGGCGTTAGTTGGCTCCCGCGTCAGGACATTCTGATATGCAGCGCGGGCGGCGGTGTAATCACGTCGCTGCTGCGCCCAGTCAGCCAGCGTGAGGTCAATACGCGAGGAAGGCGGTTGCTGGCGCAGCATCGCTTCCGCTTCTGCCTCTTTACCGTTTTCTCGCAGGCGATTAGCGGTTTCCAGCACCTGATCGTTTTGCAGTCGATTAACCAGCTCCTGAATATTGCTGTTCCACTGCCCGCGCGGCAGGCTGTTGATATGCGCCAGCGCCGCTCTGTCCTGGTCGTGACCGGAGAGGTACAGCCCGTAAGCGTAAACCTGCTCCGGGTCGTTCGGCTTCTGCTGCGCCAGATTGCGCATTAACGTATCGGCCTGGCTGCGTTGTCCGGCTTGCCAGAGATCCTGCGAAAGTCGGTAAGTAATCCATACACTGCCGGGGTCCAGCGCCAGTCGTTGCCGCTGAAGTGCTGCCGCCTGCGCCCATTTCCCCTGGTTTTCCAGTGCCTCTGCCTGCTGTGCCAGACGGTCGTTTTGCAGGCTGCGTTCGATATCATCAATGCTGCGCCGCTGGCTGGCAGAGAGCGAGGCGATATACGCTTCGGCTTTTTCTGGCGACTGCTGGCGGTAAATATTCGCCAGCCCGCGCACGGCGTTAGTGTTGCCGCTGTCCATACGCAAGGTCTGCTGGTAATAGCGGGATAATCTTTGCGCGCCATCGCCACATCGCCCAGCCCAAGCACTGCATAGCTGTCGGTGTTATCGACATTACGTGCCTGCTGGAACAGCCGTTCTGCCCGGTCAGGATTATTGGCTTTCAGCGCGGCATCGCCCTGCTGGATCGCCAGCCAGTAGCGGTTTACTTTCAGCAGGCTGTTCCATTTGTCGTTATTGCTGTTGTGCGGATCCAGCGCGAGGGCTTTTTCCAGATTCACCACTGCATTGGCGCGATCGCCTTTCTGGGAATACGCCTGGCCCAGCGCCCCCAGAGCCTCACTGTCTTTCGGGTTCGCCCGCACCGCCTGTTGTAGTTCGGGAATGGCTTTACCCGCCATGCCAGAGTCCACCGCCGCTAAACCTTGCGCACGAGCGCGGAAAGCAGGGTCGGCCAGCTGTTTTTGCTGTTCTGCCAGTTGCGATTGTGCAGCAGCCACGCTATCGCCATCGCTAAAGATCGAGAGATATTTTTTCAGTGCCTGAACGCTGGCATCGCTGACGGGCATGTCTTTAATCTGCCCGTACCAGATTTTAGAGGCCCCTTCGCGCCCGGCGTTCGATTTCGCCATCTGTTCCAGGACGGCAAAACCTTCGTCACGGCGATCGCTACTAAACAGTAATAGCGCCAGATTGTTTTGCAGGCCCGTATTGCCCGGCGTATCCGCATTAATGCGTTTTAGCTGATTAATCGCTTCACCACGGCGAGCCGGAATTTTCGCCACCGTACTCCAGTACTCGACAGCAATGTCACCTTCCGGCGGCGCACCGTTGAACAGCTTGTTGTAACTCGCCACGGCCTCTTCCGCATGACCGGTAGTCGCCTGCAATCGAGCCTGTTGCAGTGCCTGACGACCATCCGGCGTAGACAGTAACATTGTGGTCCGCGACGATTTATACGCATTTGAACTCGGCGCTAACTGCGACAGCCGATCGAGCTGTTTTTGTGCGCCATCAATATCGCCCTGACGTAACAGAGAACGAAAACGGGCAGCAATCACATCCGGGTTATTCGGATCAATAAGTTCCAGCCGATACAACGACTGTTGCACCAGGTCTTCACGATGGGTCGCTTCGCCTAACCGAACTTGCTCCAGCAACTGTTGCTGAGCGGTTGGTGCTGCCTCGACCATCGGCATGACGGCCAGACCGAGGGAAAGCGTGAATATGTTTAGTGTGAATTTGCGCATTCCTGGCCCCAGTCAGGTAATAACTCACCTTTTGTCGAGAAGCGGAAACGGTGTTGATCCCAGCCTTGTCCAAACAGGGTCAGCACATAGTTGTAATAGGCATCGCTGCCGGGAAAGTTATCGGCCACGCGCTGGCGCTGAACGGCCTGCGCATCGCGGTTTTGTAAAAAGGGCAGCATGGCGGCAGAAAAACCGACCGGTCCTTTACCCTGCGCTTTCCCCGTAGCCACATCCACTTTTTCCGGCGGATAACCGTTTTTCTCAGTGAATGTCGCCATCGGTTTAAACCGGTTGAGCATCCGCGCTTTTTGCGGATCGCTGTCAGGCATCATGCCTACCCACATGTAAACGCGGATAGCGTCGTAGCTGCTGATCAATGTTTTTTCGGCTTTTAGCTGCCAGCCTTTGTCTTTCTCATAGCGCACCCAGTCTGGCGAAAAGCCTTTCGGGGCGGTTTCCAGCAATAAACGTTGATTGGTTTCGCGCAGCGTGGTCCACGGCGCGCCAAAGCGGGTGAAATACTGCGCCAGCGTCGGCGGCAGGTAGCTGGGGTTAAAACGCCAGCTGTTATCCTCAGCAAAACCCACTTTGCCCGGTAACAACATGGAGCCCAGCCCAGGCACCGTCACCACTTCCTCCCGCGCGATACGTTTTAGCAATGCGCTGCCGATGTCGGTATAACGCTGCTCTTTCCACAAACGCCCCGCCTCCAGCAACGACCAGGCCATCCAGACATCACCATCGGAGGCCGAATTGCTGTCCAGCACTTCCCACTTACTGTTCTCTTTCTTGCCCCACAGCCAGGCGGGCAAATGTTCTTTTAAAGAACCCTGAGCGAGATTGTTCTGCGTCCAGTCGAGAAGATTATCGAAAGCTGCACGGTCGTTAGCCGCCAGGGCAAAGAACATGCCGTAACTTTGCCCTTCGGAGGTGGTGATTTTGCGCGCGTCGCTGGGGTCGATGACGCGCCCTTCCTGACTGATGTAATCCTTTTTAAACTGCTCCCAGGCAGGCCAGGTACAGGCTGCCTGAACACTAAAGGCAGCCAGCAGCAGCATCGTCACGAGTCCACTACGCAACACATTCATCTTCAATTACTCGTTATCCGGGTTAAGACGACGACGACTAATAATACGCAGCAGACGCCACAGTACCCACGCCAGCAATATCACACTGATAGCCGCCAGCACCGCCAGCAGAATCGGATGGTTTGCCAGCGCATACCACAAGCGCTCGAACCACGGCAGATGACCTACGTAATAAACATCGCCAACACGTAGGCTGTTGATACCGGACTCGCGGATCACCGCGACCGAACCGAACATGGTGGCGCGTTTGCCGCTATCGTTCACCGCATCGTTAAGCATTTCATAACCGCGTGGGCTATCTGCCAGCAGCGCAATCACGCTGCGCTGGTCGTTATACGGCGACTGGAAACCAATCACCGCCGCCATCGCACCGGAAGAGGTCAGCGTTGACTGGGTTTCTGCCGCGCGATCGCTCTCGTCCGGCACAATGCCGGGGAACGGGGGCTGGCGCATCGGTGTTTTCACCCAGCTTTCGGTAGCCTGCACCAACAGGTCGATCTGCTTATCGTCTTTCAGTTTGTCCGGGATACCACCGACGATCATGATGTCGGCATCTTTGCCCTGAATGGTGCTGCCATCATCGGTCACCGTCAGGTTAATCGCCGGGAAGCCCGTCTGCGCACCGATAAAGCCAACGGTATTCAGCAAGGTTTCCATCTGTGCTTCGTTTGGCGTTTTCGGCATCACGGTGATGGTTTGCGACAAATCCGCCATCCGGCTGAACGGGAAGCCCGCGTTAGCAAAGGCGCGTAGATCCGGCATCGGGATGAAGTGGTAATACTTCGAGAAGTCGATGGTGGAGTCGTCACCAATCACCACATGATTCTGCACCGGCTGGAAGGTAATGCAGTTATCCACCGAACCGCCCGGCATCGGGTTCATATACTCAAAGTCGAACCGCAGCTGGTTGGTCGCGCCCAGTTTCAGCGCCGGAATAGAGACATCCGTTTTGCCATCCAGCAAACCTTGTAATACCGGAATCCGCAGCAGCAGGCGGTTCGCCTCCTGTTTGCTGCTCAGGTTGAAGGATTGCAGGAACTGGTTATTCAGGCTGATATCCATCCGCGAACTGTCTTTCACCGGCGGCATGGTGTAGCGGTAATTAATATCCATATCAATGCCGGTACTGCGCATCAGGTAGAGATCCGGCGGCAGGTTTAGCGAAACGTTAATCGCTGCTGGCTCAAGACCGCTGGATTGTAATTGTTCTTCATAGGTTTTCAGTTCACCAAAGGTGACCGGACGATCGGTACGCACCCAGTTCGGCGCATCGTACGGCTTACGTGGTAGCAGCGGTTTCACTTCATTCACTACCACACTTTCACCACGGAACAGAATGTTACCCTGAGCGATACCTTTCGCTGCCTGCAACAAGTCTTTGTCGTCACGACCAAACACCACCAGCAGTTTGACGTAAGGATTCTGCGGATGGTTAATCATCTCAATCACCGGGGCTTTTACCGCCGGATGATCGCGCAGGAAGTCCGGGCGTTTGTCATTGGTGGCAAAGACAATGGCATTGCGATCCGGCAGTTGGTTATAGAGCACCGGGAAGTTCTGCCCACGCCAGCCTGAACGCGAACCAAACCACGAGGCGACAATGGCAGATGCTTGTTGCAGCTCAACATCCGGCGCACCCGCAAAGACCATCGGCAAGGTGTTGGTGCGGTTATCACGCGGGTCAAAGAATGGCACCGGGAAGTGTGACAGGTCATTCTTCACATTCAGGGTCTGATAGGTCAGATCCAGTCCACTGCTCCGCCCAACATCCAGCCAAAGCGTGGTGCTGGCCGGGTTTTCGCACACGTCCTGATAATGGCCGACAAACTCCAGCCGCACACGGTTGAAATCAGTAATAAACAGCGGGTTAATGGGCATTTGTGCCAGCGTTTTTTTACCCAACTGTTCTTTGGTCACTGGCAGCACGCCCATCAGTTCATCATTGAGATAAACCTTTAACTGCGACTGGACAGGCAGTAATGATGGCGATGGCGTGTATTCGAGGTTGAGCATCGCCTTCGTCACCACTTCATCGCTGCGCATACCAAACTCAATGCTGCCGTTCGGGTTAATGCCACGTAGCACCATGCTGCCCGGCGGCGGCGCAATTTGCGCAAAGGTCAGCTTCACATCACGGGAAGGACCGTTCTGCGCCACGACTGGCGCATCTGCGCCCTGCACGCCCGGCATCACTTGCCCCACCTGCGGATTTTGCTCCGCCTGGGCGGTTACAGCTGGCTCAGCATTGATCAGTGGTTGCGTTGCTGGCGTCGCCTGCGTCATGAAAGAGGGGAACGCACTCATCCCCAGAGCCACTGCACAAATCCAGAATATTTTTCTTTTCATCGCATTATCATCATTGTTGAGCCAAAGCCTGATCCGATGGTTGTGCCGTTTCGCTCCGCTCCGGGCGGCGCGGAATAAACGATACAACCCA
>OGKM01000941.1_pt1 | contig 10460 bp, 9 predicted proteins | sample 1572501 | NCBI WGS metagenome assembly OGKM01 (sample SAMEA2582154, study PRJEB24529) | metagenome | biome: Human gut stool | place: China | collected 2011
GGCGGTTTGGGTGATGTAAAGGTAAAACGTTTCCTCAACTCCATTATGCAAGAAGAGTTGGAGCCTATCCGCAACCGTCGGAAAGAATTCGAAAAAGATATTCCCGCCATCTATGAAATGCTGAGAAAAGGCTGTGAAGTAGCAAGAGCTGCCGCTGCCGATACCTTGTCGGATGTTCGCAAAGCCATGAAGATAAACTACTTCGATGATGCCGAACTGATCAACGAACAAGTGAAGCGATTCAACAAATAGAAGTTAGATACATAAGTAAGCCCAGATACTTATCTATAAAAAAAGAACGCCCTGTTACCGGATCGATAACAGGGCGATTTCTTTTAAAGAAAGTCAAGTCCGAACTTATTTAACAGACTCTACTAATACAACTCGGTTTAGGTAAATAGGTTTACCGAATTTATCCACACCACCACCGGCATCAACCTTCAAGCGGCTGGAATCTACTCCGTATTTCTTAACCAATGCATTGACAACAGCCTGAGCACGTTTCTGGCTCAACTCCTTATTGAATGCAGGAGTACCGGTTGCTGAGTCAGCATATCCGTATACGGTATATTGTGTATCCGGGAATTCTTTCATCTTGGCAGCAAGATAAGACAAGTTCATCTCTTCACGTGGTGACAGTTCAGAAGATCCGATTGTGAAGAATACGGTACGCGGAGCAATGTTAGCATCCGTAACGACTACCTGTTCGGCAACTTCTGCCACCGGCTGATTCTGTGCGTCAACCAACTGCTGTTGCAGTGACTGGTTAGCAGCAGCCATGTCATTCATTTGACGACGCATATTAGCCAGTTCGATTTCAGAAATAATCTGTGGCATCGGACGGGCAAATCCGCGAGCCGGGAAACGATAAGTCAAACCGGCAGTCAGGCTGGCAACACCGTCATATCCATGTTTTCCGCCAATTTCTCCGTCAAACTTATCTTCGGCCAGCATACCACCGATTTCGATATTGATATCTACCGCACTCGAAACGCGGAAACGGTTGATAATACCTGCGTTCATAGCAAACGCCTCACGATGAGGTTTCGAATATGAATGAGTAAAACCGGCTCCCAAATAAGGGATAATTTCATATACACGGTGAGAGTTGTATCCGCCAAACAGTGCATTCAAGTTGAACATCACGTCCCCGTGAAGATTCATATAGTTGAATTTCTGTTTATAATACCCATTAGCCAGTTTACCACTCTTCACAAAATCAGCTGTTTCCGAACCGGCAAAGCCGCGTCCCTGTAAGCCACTGTACTGCAATCGCAACCCCAATCCCGGAGTAAACCATTTACCGACAGCCACATTCAATGTCGGACTGATACGGTCCCTGAATTTCCCGACATGGTCATTATCGCCGAACAGTGCTTCAGCACCTCCGCCGATAGAGAAAAACCAATTATCCCAGAAAGGGTTAGTGATCACTTGATATTTGTCTTGTACCTGGATAACTTCGTATCCCGTAATTGTAGTCTGCTGCGCAGAAGCAACAGATGTAACGCCGGCTAAGGCCAGCAGCATTAGAATCTTTTTCATATACCTTAATAGTTAAAGTGGTTATTACAAATCTTCCTATTTATTATTGAAACTATTTAAATAACACCAACGAAACTAAAAGGTTTTGGATAAATAGAAATTTCCGAGGCATTTTCTACAAAGTTCGGGGGATACACCTTATTATATATAGTCCTAAAGCTACTTTGACCTATTTTTGTTCCATGAAAATTTTTCGTAACGGCATAATCAATCTTTCCAGCAGGCGAAGATCATCCGTGATAATTTCCGCACTTCCCTTCATCTCACGAGTCAACGGCAAGGTCTTCCCATAATTGGTTGTCAGTCCGTCCGGTAAGGCAATATCGACCACATACATGCCTTCCGCCGTCGGCAGGGGCGATACACTTTTCACCTTCCCCTTTACATAGCCGAACTCCTGATCCGGATAGTTGTTCAAACGCAGATTTACCCGCTGTCCGGCTTTCACTTTACCCGACCCCTGCAAAGGCAGCAACGCCGTCCCCACAGGCAAAGATTCTTCTTCGGGAGCAACCACAAACACTGTAGCCCCCGATTCCACGTACTGATTCACACTCCATACATTCAGGAAAGTAACCTTTCCCCCAACCGGACTTCGAAGCAGATAACGCTGCTCCCAGGCGGTGAGCTGACTCTGCAACTGATCCGTAGCATTTCTCAGATTCACGGCCTGTGTCTGCTTCTCCTCAAACGCCTGTTTCTCCAGATCGAGCAATGTCTCTTCCGATTGTTCTATCTGCATATCCACCTGAGTTAACTGCATGCGGGCCGACTCCCTTGACTGAAGACTTTGCAGGTAGCGACTCCCAGACTGTTCAAACTCCGTAATAATCATCGCCTGGCGATGATAGAGAATTGAATCTCGCGTATACGAAGCATGAGCCAGGGCATACTCTTTCTCTATCAGAAAATACTGGCTCCGAACCTGACCATAATATTTCTTCTGAGTCTCCAAAAGTTCCCTCTGCGACTGTAACTTCTTTGCATAATACCCCAATTCATTCATACGCACCATTTCGGAGAGAGTACTCACAAACGCCGCATAGGCCGACTGTATCTCTCCCAGCCGCCAGCGATCTGTTTCCGAATGTAGAAAAAGCCCTTTACCCGACTCAGGCGTATATCCTTCCTGTTTCCACTTCCGCATCCGCTCTTGCAAGGAGAATACATCCGACGCACAAGCTGTATTCTCTATTGTCCCCAGATTCGTGTCGGGTTCCACCTCCTGACCGTTTTGTACATACAGATTCTCCAGTCTTCCGGCTGCTCGGGCCACTACGTAAGCCGGAGGATCTTGTGTGCTTACCGTCACCTCCGCAGCAATCACATCCGGATATTTAAACCAATAGCTTCCGGCAACCAATGCCACCACTATGACAAACAGCACCGTAATGCCACTGCGAAGAATCCATGCCGGAACACGATTCATCACTTCCTGCACCTCTTCGCTACGAAGCTCGATCTCTTTATATGTGTGCTCCTTTTCCATATCTAACTTCCTAATTCCAACTGATTCTTCACCAACTGATAATACAATCCTTTCTTTTCCGTCAGTTCCCGGTGGGTTCCCTCTTCGGCTACAGCACCCCTATCCAGCACCACGATCTTATCCGCATCACGAACCGTACTCAAACGGTGCGCCACTACCACAACCGTCTTACCACGATAGAACGTGTGCAGATGCTCCATAATCTCGCGTTCATTGTTGGCATCCAATGCATTCGTCGCCTCATCGAAAAACAGGAACTCAGGATTTTTATAAACAGCGCGGGCTATCAGCAGGCGTTGACGCTGTCCCTGGCTGATGCCGTTTCCCTCCATGCCGATCTTCGTATTATACCCCAAAGGAAGAGAATCGATGAAGTCACGAATGTTGGCCACTGTCACCGCATGGCGAAGGCGCTCCACATCCACCTGTTCCTCCCCCACGGCAATATTATTTGCAATCGTGTCAGAGAAGATAAAGCCATCCTGCATCACCGAACCGCTCTTCGCACGCCAGAGGTGCGGATTTACCACATCCAGAGGGGTCTCACCTATCTTGATATCCCCCTTATTCGGAGTATAAAAGCCAAGCATCAGCTTGATCAGCGTAGTCTTGCCGCTACCGCTCGCACCCACAATCGCCGTCACCTTGTGTTCGGGTATGTTCAGGTTCACATCATTCAGCACATAGTCACGATCCGCACCGTCATAACTGAACGAGAGATTCTCGATACGTATATCACGCCGTTCCGGAAGAACCGTCAGCTTAGAGGCAATATCCTGCTCTTCATCCTTCTGCCCATGAATCTCGTTCAGGCGCTCCAGACTGATCTTCGCATCCTGCAACTGCTGTGCAAAACCGATAAAAGAACCGATCGGACCGCTTAACTGACCGATAATATACGTCAGTGACATCATCATACCCAACGTCATATTTCCCTCCACAACCGATTTAGCAGCAATAAAAGAGATGACAATATTCGTAGTCTGATTAAAAAAGACAGAACCCACCTGTTGCACCTGTCCCAGTGCCAGACCTTTTACGCTGATCTTGAAAAGTTTCACCTGAATACGTTCCCACTGCCAGCGTTTTTGTTTTTCACAGTTGTTCAGTTTGATCTCCTGCATGGCAGTCACCAACTGTATCAAACTACTCTGTTCGCCCGCCGCCTGGGCAAAACGGCGGATATCCAATTCGCGCCGGTACTTCATAAACACAAGAATCCAGCAGATATAGAGTGAATTGCCCACCAGAAAGATAGCAAGAATACCCAGATTGTAATAAGCCAGCACAAAAGCAAAGATAAAGAAGTTCACAAAAGAGAAAAGCGTACTGATGGACGATCCCGTCAGAAAACTCTCGATACGTCCGTGATCGCCTATACGTTGCATAATGTCACCAATCATCTTCGTATCGAAATAATGGAGCGGAAGCTTCATCAACTTCGCCAGGAAGTCAGAGATCAGCGAAATATTGATACGCGTATTCATGTGAAGCATAATCCAGCTACGGATAAACTCGACCGAAAGTTGTGAAACGGAAATCACCAGTTGTGAAATCAGGATCAGAGTGATAAAGTTCAGGTTACCGTCGCGAATACCCACATCCACCAATGACTGTGTCAGAAAAGGGAAAATAAGCTGCAACAAGCTCGCTGTCAGCATTCCCAGAATCAGTTGAATCAGTTGTTTACGATAAGGAGACAAATATTTAAGAAAGAAACGAAGACTGCGACTGCCGGATTCTTCTTCGTCGCCCTGCCCTTGGAATTCCGGACCCGGTTCAAGCGCAAGTGCAGCCCCTTTCTCCTCTCCATTCACCTTAGTAGACAACCAGCATTTCTTAAACTCCTCCTCACTGTACGAAATCAACTGACGGGCGGGGTCGGCGATATAGAAACGGTAGCCGCTACGTTTCTTCTTTATATCATAACAGACCACGAAGTGATTCTGGTTCCAATGCAGAATGCAAGGCAACGGTACATCCTTCTTCAGTTGCTCCAAAGAGATGCGCACCCCCGAAGTACGGAAACCGATCGATTCCGCCGCATCGCTGATGCCCAGCATGGAAACTCCTTCACGGGTAATAAAAGAGCGTGCACGGAGAGTTTGCAGGGAGTAGCTCTTACCATAATACTTCGCAATCATGCGAAGGCAGGAAGGACCGCAATCCATAGCATCCAACTGGAGATAGTGAGGAAAAGAATTTAATTTCATTGATTCATAATATTAGTCTACGTAACAAAAATACATCACATATCCGGAATATAATGCGCTTCTCCCGGAATTTGTGAAAAAAACTCCCCGAAAGGATAATTTGCCCTTTTCCCATTCAGAAAATCCAGTAACAGAAGTATCCCCTCATACCGCCCTTTTTTTAAAGCTTTCTCACAAGCACTTTTCAAATCAGACAGATAGTTTTTTTCCCCTATCCTTACACCTTTATCTCCCGAAGAGAGTCTAAGCAATACATACCATGAAATTCCTTCCAACCCTGTAGCTAAAGAGTAATCGCCCAAGCGCCTGACATCATACTCCATCACTTTCTCATCAATCTTATTGCGCCCTTCATTATCATCATCTTCCACAAATCCCTTCCGGACCAGATATTCCACCCCCCAACCTATACCACACCATCCGAAAGACAGACCGACCGGCATCCCTAAGCAGACACTCTCCAAAAAGAAAAGGCAACGTCCCATCTTTCCATAAAATAGCCCTATATCAAATTGTTTGCAAGAGAAGTAAAGCGATTTTGCTATTTGTTCTATATGTGCATCCATCTTATTCTTTTTTTAACAACCAACAGGTATTTCATAATCAAGACGATATAGTTCTTTTATCTTTGCTATCTGTTTTTCATCCTTCAGTTCAAACCGGACAGATGTGGCATTTGCCTTTTCTTCCGGCATATCCACTCCCCTCTCGGCTAAAAAACGGTTCAACTTGCTGAGAGGTACAATACAGTCCACATCAGCAGAAGTATAAAAATCAGATTGCCTGCGTATATGTTCATCCTGCCACAACGGATTTGCCTTCCCCAATTCAAACTCAACGAACGAAAGAAAGCGTTCAAAAGAACAATCCTGATACAGATTACACATGTACATGTATTGATTGAAGGTACGTTCAAGTATAAAATATTTATAAGCAGAAACCAGCCTTTCTACCGGATCCCTCCAAACCGCTACCTTCAAATACGATTTATGCTCCCTTTCATAACCAGACATCTCAGAAACCGGTACCAAAAAACGTTCTGGTTTTACCCGGGCGATATAAAAATGAGTCTGATCTTCGGTATCAGGAATCATACCTGCTGACGCATAAATAGCTATGTTTTCCAAAAAAGTAAGTCCACATTTCGAAATAAGGACAAAAGCCATACGATGCTTCTCTACAAGACAAAAGTTGCATCCGAAGAAGTCTAATGGTGGTTTGTTTAGCATTGTAATATCTTTCATGACATACTACGATTTTCAAGGTCTAACATACATAAAATGAAGTTGTTCAGCTCCCTGCCATCCCCCCTCATCCTTCCATCGTTTGGAGCCGGTCATAATACAGTTTCATCCTGTTGAGGATTTCCTCACTATACCATCTCCCAAGAGACTCTTGCCGCCTGAGTTCCTCACAAACACGAAGCATCTCTCCCGCCCTATCGTACAAAGTTGTATAAGTTCCGTCCGGATGCAATGTACAGGCAGTAGAATATATCTGCAACAGCCTTACATAGAGTGCTTCCTTTGCCTCTCTATATTTTTTCTCAAACAAGTGCTTACGGCTATATTCCAGTAACTTCTCAATAATCAATTGAATGGAAGCAATCCGCCTGCCCGCTGCCGTCGCCGTCATAATCGATCCTTCCCGTTGCCGGTAATAATAAAAATCAATATCGGCAACCGTTATTTTTTGAGCGGTTGTCAGCACCTGAGGAGTCCATAATTCATCTTCATGAACCAACCCCGGTTCAAAGCGAAATCCATTCTGTTCAATAAAATCCCTCCTATATAAATAATTGTATACCATGGGGACATAACACCTGCAATCCATCACTCTTGAAAAATATGTACTACCGGACACTACGGTGCCTGTCGCAAACAACTCTCTGCCCCTTCTTTCCCAACTTTGCACCTGTCCATCGGCATGCACCGCCAGTGTGTTTCCCGAAACAATATCAGTACGGGTCTTCGCTGCAATAGCACATAACACCTGCAAAGCATTCTCTGCCAGCCAGTCATCACTGTCCAGAAATGCCAGATAATGCCCGGAAGCATGTTCCATTCCGGTATTTCGTGCAGCAGAGAGCCCTTGATTCTCCTGTTCCACATAAACGAAACGAGCATCCTTACCCGCATACTCCCGCAGCAACCTCCCGGAATTATCCGTCGATCCGTCATTCACCAAAATGATCTCAATATCCGTTAAAGTCTGCTTCTCTAAAGAGTGCAGACATTCCGCCAGAAAAGGTTCCGTATTATAGACCGGAACCACCACCGAAACTACCGGTCTTTTTACCTCTTTCATATCCCTCCCAATTTTAGTTCGTGTATTTTTTGGCAAAGCCTGATTAACGGATTGCTCCGGACTTGCTCTAACTTTTTTGTAAACGACAATAATAAAGGCCGTTTCCTCCATGCATAAAAACGTTCATACAATGCCTCGTCATCATAGCATTGATTCATAAAAGCGGCTACTCCCTCGGGAGAATCGAAAGTACAAATATCCAGAAAACAATTTTCTCCCGGAGCAAATTCCCGAATATTGGGAGCTCCCAGATAGACCGGAACAGTACCGGCCAACAAAGGATTGAAAAACTTTTCTGTCACATAATCCTTCCCTATCGCATTCTCAAAACTTATCACAAACTGATAATCCCCGATCACACTAAGAAGTGTATCCCGTCCCCGATCCTCAACAGGTAATTCACAATTACGGTATAGTTTCCCATACGAATCGATGTCGGTATACTGCATCAATTCCTTAAGATACTCTTGTCGGTGACTCCGGTTCATATCACTCGAAATAAACATACATGCCTTCTTCTTATAAGGCTTTTCCCTCCGTGCCGTAACCAGCATCTTCCCATAATCCGATCCATAATAAGGATACACAATATCATCCTCCTGATGATACCCCATCCATAAGTCAAAACTCTCTCTGAACTCGGGATCCTTCGTCCAACTATAATTCTCTTCACATTCCAGACTCCATCCCACCCAAAGCTGTCCTTCCCGCTTATCGATTTCATCCTCCATCACCGAAGGCAAATCGGGCAAATGGAAAACCACAGCATCCGCCTTTGCAATGAGGTTTCGATCAGTCGTTATCACACAGCCCCCAGGTAAATCTTCCTTTCGGAACTCGAGTGGAAATCCCCACATCGTATTATAAAAAAGAATCAATATATCCATCTACCATCTATCTTTTATCAAGCTGCGAAACACATTTATCTGCCACTATTCATTCTATCTCTTTCAACTTTTTCCACGGAATCCTCCCTTTACCCGTCATGAAGAAATAAGCGAATACCGGTTCCGCCCAACGTACGGCAACAAAAGGTTTATATCTCTGTTGTAAATTTCTATACGACAGCTTCACAAAGGTCCCTAAAGGTATAAACCTCTCCGGATGTTTCCGGTAAGACTGCCGATAGCCCTCTTCATGCTCCTTCATCAGGGCACGCAAATGAAACCAACAAAAGCCGGCATCCAATATTTCATTCGGACAACGCATCACCTCCACCCCCCGATGACGGCCATCCGGCTTCGTTTCCGTCACATACCTGAATATCCGGTCCTCAGACACCTCAAAAAAGAAAGTATCACGCACGCCATTGAACGGAGGGAGTATCTCTTTGCTATCAGGCTCCGGATGTTCCTGCCCCAACCCTACCATCCACTCCCGGTCTTTCCGGAACAAGTTAATGCCCGACATCGAGACAGGCACTTTATACCGGATGATCATCTTCTCCAGATAAGAAGCATACAACGCATGTGTCCACAACGCAATTCGTTCCAGCCACCTGAACGGTCGCATCTCTATACGGTTGAAAGAGTCCACATAAGCCCGATACAGGTTGTAAGAGATACATTCCGCCACGTTGAACCGCACTTTTTTATCAGAACGGTAAGCATCACAGATATGTTTCAGCCGATCCGTAAAATAAACCTGATCGGCATCGATCTTCACTGCGTACCGATAGCTTGCTTTCGACAATGCATAGTTGCAATAACCTGCCAACGTATGGATAGAGTCGGGCGGCAACAGCTTTGCCTTCTCCAACTCCTCCTCATCCAGATCGATCGGATATACAGACGGCTGATACTCAAAGACCCTGATTTTATCCGGATATTGTGCCGCCTTCTGCCTGAGAATCTCCGGCGTACGATCCGTACAATCATGATAGACAGCTATCAACTCATCCAATCCATCGATACACGAATCAATGCACATCTCCAAAAAATCCTCACAATTCTTACAGCGCAATAACCCCGATACCCCGACGGGCCGTTCGCGTGTCAACGTATCCGTATCAACCACATAAATCTCCTTCAACGTAACAGGAGGCATTTTTTCTTTAATAAACCCTACCATATTCCGGAGAGTTTCTCCTCCTGTTGCCTGAAACCACAGAGGTTGTTCCTTCTCTATCCTCTGTTTAAAATCTTCATAATTCCCCAATATCCGGGACAAACCGCCGGTCAACTCCTCTTTCGTTTTCGCTATCATCCCCAGCCCCTCGGCTTCCACATCCGGAGAATACCGCGATCCCTCAGTCGGATCGTACACCAACGGGACAGCACCGTGTGCCACTCCCTCCATCAAAGAAGAAGAATAGTGTGCCACCCCTACCCGTGTGCGGGCAAATACCTCTGCCAGCTTTTCATCCGTTACCATTTCTATATTGGGAATCTGCTCCCATTCCATGCGTACCTCCTCACCTATCCTGAACTCGGGATGTTCACGCACCAGAAACCGCCGGGCGGGAAATTCCGCGGCAACCGTCCCTATCAGACGGATCATCTCTTGAAGATACCTTTTGTCACTCAGAAAAAAAGGTCCCTGCAAGAAAAAAGTAACACACTCCTTTTTCGTTTCATAAAAGTAGTATGTATCATAACTGGCAAAATATGCTTCTGCTTCTTAAATTTTACGAAATCAGTTAAATCCGATCAGTCTTCTCGCCACACTGTATGCCATAGAAGAAACTTTTCTTCCTGATTTTCCCGGAAGGTTCATGGTCTGACCGAGAATTCCATATCGGATCTTCACATATGTCCGATAATCTTTTTTCTTCAGATATACCCACAGCTCTTTCTTTTTCTTCAGATTCTCATTCACCTTGGAACGAATACATAAAATCGAAGATACTGTCATCATAATAGCAAGATAATTGATCATATATTTTCTGAGCTTTTTACTCTCTACCA
>OGKM01000943.1_pt1 | contig 10427 bp, 7 predicted proteins | sample 1572501 | NCBI WGS metagenome assembly OGKM01 (sample SAMEA2582154, study PRJEB24529) | metagenome | biome: Human gut stool | place: China | collected 2011
CATCATATTCTGTTTTAAATGTATGGTTATCTTCCCAATACTGTTGCCACTTTTTCTCAATATCTTGGGCTACATATTTTTCATTCATGTAGGGGCCTCCTCATATAGTCAACCTCATTAGTTGCCGTTTTATAATCAATATTTTTATTTTACTACGTACTATGAAAGCAGTCAAACTCTAGCGTTTTACTACTTGTACAGATTTAGTTAATTCGTTTTTAGTAGTTGTATTTTGAACAGATCCATGGCTCTTATAAGAAGCAATTGTATTCTTTGCATCTTGTGCATCACGTTCCTTTTGAGCCTTAGCTTCTTCTTCTAAACGCTTTTTCTCTGCCTTGGCTTCCTCAGCTTGACGTTTTTTCTCAGCTTTAGCTTGCTCCGCTTCTTCTTTAGCTTTGCGTTTAGCTAATTCTTTTTCTTCTTTTGCCTTACGTTTTGCTTCCGCTTTAGCAGCTTTGGCCTTTTCTTTTTCTTCTAAACGCAATTTATATTGTTCAAGCTTAGTTAATGGTTTTGTTTCTTCTACTACAGGTTCAGGAACAACCGCTGTAGGAGATTTAGGGATGCCACGACCTAAGTCTTTACCTTGAATCATAGCGATAGTAGATTCATCTTCAAAGCCTTTACGCCATGCAGCAAAACCACCAAGCTGTAATTCTTTTACAAGATCTAGTTTCAAACCTAAAGACGTATTATCTTCAAACCAGATACGATCAGAACCAGAACTAGTTGGGATAGATAAATAATATAGTTTTAATCGATCATCCCAAGTCATTTTATCTTTGTAATTTGCAAAATAGCTACCTGTGTTTTTCATAGCCAAAGTTTCGCCTTTTGCATAGCCATTAGTATCATGCCATAAGCGCATATAGAATGGTACACCAAGTACCAATTTTTGAGATGGTACTTCAGAAAGCATTTTTTCTGTATGGTTGCGAACCCATGGATAACTTGCTACAGGACCTGCTGTTGTACTTTTAGCCCATGTTTCGTCATACGCCATGAGAACTACATAGTCTACGGAATTAGCAAAGGCACTGCGGTTATATACTAAGGACCATTCTGGGCTATCAGAATAACCAGTTACATCAATGGATGTTTTAATATTGTATTGATGTAAATGATTAGATAAATATGCTACAAACGCTGTTAAACGATCACGGTCGGCATAATCAATATTTTCAAAGTCAAAGTTATAACCATCAAATCCGTAAATATAGGCATATTGCACAAGGTTATGAGCATATTTTTTCCATACAGATTGATCTGCTAAGATACCACTTGTAAAGCCAGGATCAAATCGATTCGTAATCAGAGGCCATACGTGGTAACCTTTACTTTTATAATCGTTAACATAATCAATACTTACATTAGGACTTGCTTCAAGGCCAAGGCTATGCAATTTGAACCAACTTGGAGAAATGATATTATCACCACTGGAATTCAGTTTTGCTTGATATGGAGTCCCCTGTGTTGGCCATGGATCAAAGGCCCAAGACAATGGTGTTTGCATTGTATAAGGAGCTTTTACTGTAGAGGCTTGCGGTGCAGGACCTAATGTTAATTGACCATTGACCTTTGTATAGCTCACACCGAGCATAGCTGGATCAGACTCAATATCGACATAGGTAATGCCATTTTTACTTGTAGTTGGCAATTTTACAGGTTCACCAACGGCAGCAGGATTTAAAACAATAGCATTTCCTTGTAACTCTGTTTGAGGTACATACACCGTATAGGATGTTTTATATTGATTTGCCTCGTAATGACGCGTTGTGTTTGCTAAGAATTGGTCAATGGGAACCAACACCTCAGCTTGTACTGCAGTCGTAGATAATGCGGACATTACTAAAGCTGTTAAGGATTTTAAAATAGTAGATTTACGAATCATGAACTCTCCTAACTCTAGCCCCATAAGGGGATACAATTTCAATCTCTATATTATACCATATTATATAGAATTCCTCTCAGTTGTTGCATGAAGGGTGCATGTAATTTATAATTTACCTTATACAATACAAGTTATTACAAAAGGAGTTTTATATGCATCAATATCTATTTTTTATAGGTGACTTCCCTATCAGGGCTTATGGTGCCATGTTAGCCTTAGCTATCATCTGTGGTGCCTCGGTTGCCTATGTTTTATTAAAAAAAGATGGTCGTGGTTGGCATGAACATATCATCGACTTTTCCATTACTGTTGCCGTAGCAGGTCTCATCGGTGCCAGATTATGGGATGTGTTCTTCTTTGATTGGCAGTACTATGGCAATCATTTACTAGAAATCCCCTTTGTATGGCAAGGTGGCATGGCCATTCAAGGCGGTGTCGTTCTTGGCACCATTGCAGGCTATTGGTACTTACGTAAAAATAATATCGACTTTTGGGCTTTTGCCGATTTATTTGCACCAGCATTGATTTTGGCACAATCTGTAGGCCGTATGGCAAATCTCTTAAATGGCGATGCCTTTGGTCATCCTACGGGCGGTAATTTTGGTATTCTCTACCCTGAAAGCACGTTAGCACATCGCACCTACGGCAATCAACCATTATGGCCAGCGGAAATTTGGGAAGGTCAAATCGACATTCTTATCTTTGTAGCCCTCCTATTATTTAGCTCCTTTAAACATGCTAAAGGTCAAGTATTCGTACTTTATGCGATTCTCTATTCTACGGCTAGATTCTTCCTTGAATTTTTGCGCGGTGACTATGTAAACTTAACATTAGGCTTAAAATCTGCTCAAATGACTAGTCTTATTGTTATTATCGTAGGCATTTGTCTATTTATCTATCTAGGCTACTTAGAAAAGAAAAATCAACCTGTACTTGAAACTACAGAAACAGCGCCTAAAACGAAAAAACGTAAATAATAACAAATAATAAGAAACATATATTATGAATAAAAAAATCCTTCATTCATGGGTCTCCCTTTGAATGAAGGATTTTTCTTTATAAGTCTAAAACTCATATAGTATTGAGCAATTTATTTTATAAGACCAAAACTTATAAATTTTCTTTAGCTTTTAATGCATCTAGATCTTCTAATGCACGATTAGCAATGAGTGCATTTTTCTCTTTTTTCTTGCGTATTTTTTGAGGCCATGGGTCCATAATGCCAAAGTTGACATTCATAGGTTGGAAGTTAGACCCTTCATAGTTAGAAATATAGTGACTAAGGGATCCAATAGCTGTAGTTTTAGGGAAGTCTATAAATGACCGTTCTTCTAAATAACGGTCCACTTGTAAACCAACCATAAGACCACTAGCAGCAGATTCTAAATATCCTTCTACGCCTGTCATTTGGCCCGCAAAGAATAAACGGGGTTCTTTTTGCAGTTGGAATGCATGGTTCAACAACTCAGGAGAGTTGATATACGTATTACGATGCATAACACCATAACGAACGAATTCTGCGTTTTCAAGGCCTGGAATCATACCAAATACACGTTTTTGCTCGCCCCACTTTAAGTGAGTTTGGAAGCCTACCAAGTTAAACATGGTACCTTCCTTATTTTCTTTACGCAATTGAACTACTGCATAAGACTCCTCATTGGTACGTTTATCCACCAAACCTACTGGTTTTAATGGTCCATAGCGCAATGTATCTTCCCCACGGCTAGCCATAATTTCTACAGGCATACAACCTTCGAAATAGATTTCTTTTTCAAAATCCTTTGGTTGTACTGCTTCAGCCGTTGTAAGCTCATGCCAAAATGCTTTGTACTCTTCCTCTGTCATAGGACAGTTAAGATAATCTGCATCGCCCTTATCATAACGAGAAGCGGCAAATACTTTATCATAATTCAACGATTCTGCTGTAACAATAGGTGCTGCTGCATCGTAGAAGTAAAAACCAGTTTCACCAGTTAATTCTTTAATCTTATCCCCTAATGCTTCAGATGTAAGGGGACCAGAAGCAAAAATAACAGTACCTTCAGCAGGAATCTCGGTTACCTCTTCGTGATGAACTGTAATATTAGGATGGCCTTTTACCTTTTCAGTCACCATTTCACTAAATAGATGACGATCAACGGCTAAGGCACCACCGGCAGGTACAGCAGTTGCATCAGCACATTCCATAATGATAGAGCCAAGACGACGCATCTCTTCTTTTAAAAGACCTACTGCATTTTCAATATTGCCAGCGCGTAAGGAGTTACTACATACAAGCTCTGCAAATTGATCTGTTTGATGTGCAGGGGAACTCTTCACAGGGCGCATTTCATATAAGTCTACATGAATGCCTCGGTTAGCGAGTTGCCAAGCCGCCTCAGAGCCAGCTAGCCCTGCGCCAATAACAATAACATTTTTATTATTCAACTGTTGTTTCCTCTTTTTTAGCTTTGCTAGATTTTTTAGAATTCTTAGACTCTTTAGTTTCTTTAGATTCTTTTACAGTTTCTTCACTAGCTTCGCTCTTTTTCTTTCTAGTTTTCTTTGGCGGTCGAGTTGGACACGTTTCATTGGAACAGAATTTCTTAGTCGTCCCATTTTTATATGTCTTCTCAACCATAATAGAACCACATGTTTCACAGAATTCATGGGTTGGTTTATCCCATAATGTGAAGTCGCATTGTGGGTAACGGTTACAACCATAGAACAAACGTCCTCGACGAGACTTACGTTCTACGATTTCCCCTTCTTTACATTTAGGGCAAGTTACACCTGTCCCTACCGTAATAGGTTTTGTATTTTTACATTCTGGGAAGTTAGAACATGCAAGGAACTTACCATAGCGACCAAATTTATATACCATTGGACTATGACAAAGTTCGCACGTTTCATCACTTTCCATAGATGCAATTTCGATGCGATCTACATCGCTCGCATCCTCTAGCTCTTTAGCGAATACTTCATAGAAATCAGACAATACCTTTAGATACGTATCCTTACCTGATGCAATAGCATCGAGTTCTTCTTCTAGATCGCGAGTAAAACCTGTATTGATGATTTTTTCAAAGTACGCGATCAAGAAATCTACCACTACAAAGCCTAACTCTGTAGGAACGAATTGCTTATTCGTATTCTCTACATAGTTACGGCTTACGATTGTATCAAGAATTGGAGCATATGTACTTGGACGACCAATACCGAGCTCTTCCAATGTTTTAATGAGGCTCGCCTCAGAATAACGTGGAGGTGGTTGCGTGAAATGTTGTTCAGGCAATACCTGTACAGTATGAGTAGCATCATTCTTTTTAAGTGCTGGCAATTGAGGAACATCCTCTTTTTTAGCATCTTCATAAACAGCACTAAAACCTGGGAAGATTACACGAGAGCCTGTCGCTTTAAATGTGTAGTCGTCATGAACAGTTAACTCAATGGTAGTGGATTCATTTTGTTGTGGTGCCATTTGGCTCGCCATAAAACGATTCCAAATCAACGTATATAATTTTAGCTCATCACGGCTCAAGAATGGTTCTACCATTTTTGGTGTTAACTCTAATGATGTAGGACGAATCGCTTCATGGGCATCTTGAGCAGAACCTTTTGCACCGTACATATTAGGTTTAGATGGATAATAGTCTTCACCATAGTTACGAAGAATATAATCCTTAGCCATGGCTTGCATCTCTTTAGAAATACGCGTAGAGTCTGTACGCATATAAGTAATCAAACCTACATGACCATAGGAACCGATTTCTAAACCTTCATACAAATGTTGAGCAATCATCATGGTACGCTTTGCACCAAAGTTTAATTTACGCACACCATCTTGTTGCAACGTAGACGTTGTAAACGGAGGTGCCGCTTTACGAGAACGCTTGCGCTTTTCAATATTTGTTACTACTGCATCGGCTCCACCAATAGCATCTACTACGGCTTGTGCTTCACTTTCAGTAGTAATATCGATTTTCTCGCCTTTAATATGAGTCAGTTCTGCTGTGAAAGCCTCTTTTTTAGGTGTTTCGAAATTACCTTCAATAGTCCAGTACTCTTGTGGCACGAAAGCTTGAATTTCTCGTTCTCTTTCACAAATAAGTCGAACTGCAACGGATTGCACACGACCTGCACTAAGACCTTTACAAACCTTTTTCCATAATAAAGGACTCAATTTATAACCTACAATACGGTCTAGTACACGGCGCGCTTGTTGCGCATCAACCATGTTCATATCGATAGTACGTGGAGATTCTAAGGCTTCTGCTACAGCATTTTTAGTAATCTCATTGAACGTAATACGACATGTAGATGTAGGATCCACATTTAAAATGTACGCTAAATGCCAAGAAATAGCTTCCCCTTCGCGGTCAGGGTCAGTTGCGAGCAATACGGCACTACTTTCATCGGCATAGGAAACGAGTTCATCTATAACCTTTTTACGAGTTACTAGATTGCTATAACGCGGTGTAAAGCCATGCTCTATATCGATACCCATTTGAGATTTAGGCAAATCTCGTAAGTGGCCCATACTCGCCTTTACAACGTAGTTAGGACCTAAAAATTTTTCAATTGTTTTAGATTTAGCAGGAGACTCTACGATAACCAATACTTTGCCATCAGGATTATATACGCGTGGTTCCCGTTGCTCTGGTGGCACGGAGGTTTGTAATACAGACTTGTCCCGTACAATCCCCATAGGAGTAAGAGCCTCTTTGGCGACCTTACGTTTTATCGTAGTACTCTCTTTTGTAGTACTTTTCTTTTTTGTTTCTTTACTAGTACTAGCTGCTTTTGGCTCGCCAATAACGATAGATCGTTTAATGGACAAGTATATCACTCCTAGTCATATTAATATAGCCTCTCGGCGGTTGATGCTCTATAGCCCCTTCTAGCTCTAACTCTAGTAATAAGGGCTGCAATTGTTGCAATGGAATGTGAGTTACTTTCAAAATATCACTAACAGTAATACATCGATCATGAGGTATTTCACTCAAGATTAAACTCTTATCCAAACTAAAGCTTAACATAGACGACCCATGACTATCAACACCCTTACATGTATTACTTACTGAATCCCCATCTTTTACATGACTATATTCCTCTTTCTTTGACGCTGAAAGTTTCTTTTTTGCCGGTGAAAGTTTCTCTTCTGTAGCAAAAAAATCTCGTAAAGTTAAATGATATTGTTCAACGATATCCTCATATCCAGTCAATACATAAGCACCATTGCGAATAAGAAACTTATTACCATCCGCTGTGTGGTCTAATAGGTTACACGGTACTACAAACACATCGCGCCCTTCACTGACCGCCATATCCGCCGTAATCAAGGAGCCACTACTAGACTTAGCCTCTACTACGATTACACCTCGACTAAGGCCACTAATAATACGGTTGCGCGCAGGGAAATGCTTTGCTGATGGCGGTGTGCCTGGAGGATATTCAGATAGGAGTAACCCATTATTTGCCAGTACTCTATCAAATAATTTTGAATTTTCTCTAGGATATACAATATCTAATCCACATCCCATAACGACAATGCCGTACCCCTGACTTGCTATTAGTCCTTCATGTCCATGCGAATCGATACCACGAGCACCGCCACTAACAATTATAGTACTGTATTTTCCCAATTCTTTCCCTAACATTCTCGCCACATTCCGTCCGTATAATGAACAGCGCCGTGCCCCTACAAGGGCAATTCGATTTAGCCGTTTATCTAAAAGTGCTCTATTACCTCGCATAAACAGTATAGCCGGTGGATTATAAATATGGTTCAAAATAGATGGAAAATCTTTATCTAAAAAGGTAGTAACATCCATCTTATATTCGTCTATTTTATGAATTATATAATCTAACTTTTCATCCTTAGCCGATGATGCTATAGCACGTTTATCAGCGGTAGAAATATGTATATAAGGCTTTAAATTTTCAACCTTCTTAACGGCTTGCCAAGCATCATAGGGCGACTCAAAATCTTCAATAAAACGTCGTACATGTGTGGCTCCAACATTGTATAGACTTTGCAAGCCTGCAATATAAATATTGTCATCGTATCTAGTCATATAAACACCTGGTAATTCTTTCTATGTATATAAGCCTTAATTTTATATAAAACTAAACAACTACTTTTTCCAAATAAGAAACAAATAATTTATAAAACACTTACTTTATTAAACACTTACTTTATTAAACACTTACTTTATTTGCCAGTTCTAAATAACATTGCTTCAGAAATATGATGTGGTTCTACTTTTGGATTTTCTTCTAAATCAGCAATTGTACGAGCCACCTTTACTATGCGATCAAAAGCTCGTCCACTTAAATGAAAATGGTCAAATATATTGCCTAAAACACTCCACGCCTTATCTGTAATATTGCATAGTTCACTAATTGCCTTATGAGGAACTGCTCCATTTGAATTAAAGTCAAAACCTTCAAATCGTTTTTGCTGCATAGCAGTAGCCATGATGACTTGTTGTCTCATACTTTCACTCGTCATATTTGAAGATGATGTATCTAACAGCTGTTCAAGGGTCGGTCTCTCAACGGGAATATGTAAATCTATACGGTCCATAATCGGCCCTGATAATCGTTGCTGGTAGTTTTTAACCATCGTTTCTGTACAGACACATTCCTTATGGAGATCATGGTAATAACCACAAGGACAAGGATTTGCCGAAAGAATACAAATAAAATTAGCTGGATATATATAATTTCCTTGAGACCGATTTATAGTAATAGTCCTAGACTCTAGTGGCTGTCGTAATGCATCGATTACTTGGCGTTGAAACTCAGGTGCTTCATCCATAAATAATACGCCTCCATGAGCTAGTGTTACCTCTCCAGGGCGCCCCTGTATCCCTCCACCGACCATACTAGCCAAAGTTGCCGTATGATGAGGATGTCTAAAAGGTCTAGAGGTAACTAGCCCATTATCACTGAGTAAACCTATTACATCTTGTATGCGACTCACTTCAACGATTTCATTCCAAGTCATCGGTGGCAATATGGTCGGCAATCGTTCGGCCATCATCGTTTTACCCCCACCTGGGGGGCCTATCATAATACAATGATGATGACCTGCAGCACTGATGAGCATAGCACGTTTACCTAACTCTTGACCTTGCACATCGCCAAAATCAACTGTATATGTTTGATTAGATTTTATAGTTGTACTTTCATCCGTAACAGACAAATCAACACAATTATTACTAATTGTTGTTACGTGCTGTTTATTGATTGTATCTAGATTTTTATTGGTTCCAGTTAATGGCATAAACTCTAGAGATTCAAGAATTGATTCATTTATATTATGATTATCTACATGTTCTGTTTTGATACTTATTTGTTTATTTTTATCAACTGCCTTTAGCTTAACTTGCTCCTCTAGAATAGTTATAATTTCTTGTAGTGAAGATCCACCATATATAATTAAACTAGGAATAGCCTGCAACACTTTACCATTTTCAATACTCGTATAAATTTTTGAATAGTTAGCATCTAATCCTGCTAGCGACATAGCTAAAGTCCCAAAGGTTGGTAATAGCGAACCATCTAACGCTAATTCGCCCATAAACAGACTCTTATCAAATAAAGCCGAAATTTTAGCTTTACGTCCCTTTATCTGTCCTGATGCAAGCAGAACCCCTAAAGCGATCGCTAAATCGAGTCCTGCGCTACTCTTACGAATTGTAGCAGGTGCTAAATTGACTACGATACGTCTCATTGGGAATTCGTAGCCACTATTTTTAATGGCCGCTCGCACTCGTTCACGTGCCTCTTTAACCGATTGATTCGGTAGACCAACGATATCAAAAACCGGCAACCCTTGCGATATATCAACCTCTACAGTAATGATACATCCATCAATGCCGTGTAAGGTGGCTCCATAAAGTTTTGCGTACATAAGAAACCTCACTAAAAGCACTGCGGCAAATAATGAATAGAACTTTGAAAGTCCTCGTGTAAATACACCTCTATTACATCAAAGGATATTTCCTTCCAACGTCGCTTTTTTTGATTAAGATCATATAGAAACAACATTGCGGCTCTTTTAATATGCTTTTGTTTTTTCTTAGTGACTGCCTCACGTGCCAAACCATGTTGCATGCCTCGGCGAGCTTTAATTTCAATAAAATGATATACTAAATCCCGTTTAGCAATGATGTCGATTTCTCCTAACCGCGTTCGATAATTTGTATCCACTACTGTAAGTCCTAGTTTTTCAATATAATTGGTGGCTACCCGTTCACCCCATTTGCCCAATTCTTTTGAATCTAGCTCGTTAAATGCTTTCCCAGTGCTAATTGTTTTCATATATACCTCCTAATAAGGTGTATCTGCGACAATAACTCATAGAATTTTAATCTCTACACTATATTAATCTTTCAACAGGTAATACTTACTTGTAGAGTAAAATACGTAAGATGTAAAAGTAAATACAAAAAAGGTTCCTAATAGTCACATAGGTGACCAATAGGAACCTCTTTACGGTTATAAACTATATTCAATTTGTATGACAAATTTAATTTAATATAAT
>OGKM01000944.1_pt1 | contig 10426 bp, 8 predicted proteins | sample 1572501 | NCBI WGS metagenome assembly OGKM01 (sample SAMEA2582154, study PRJEB24529) | metagenome | biome: Human gut stool | place: China | collected 2011
CTATCTGCATATCAAGAATATACTCTGAATCGGACTTGCCAAATCGAGGGTGGAAGATGAAAGATGAAGGTGGAAGATGGAAGATCGAAATGCATTTTTCGTATGAGAGACGGCAAAGCTCGTTTGAAAAGAAAACAGTTCCTGCGCCGGATACTGAATAATCAGAATACTTGGTGATATTGAATTCCACTAAAATTATTATTCATACCTTTGTGGACCGTATTACAAAGGACCCAATCATATATGCAAAAAAGACTTATACATTTATCCATTATCTTCTTTCTGCTATGTCCTGCCCTGGTAGTTGCGCAGAACAGTCCTCTTGAAACTCAACTAAAGAAAGCCATAGAAGGGAAAAAAGCCGAAATAGGAATTGCAGTCATTATCGACGGGCAAGATACGATAACAGTCAATAATGATATTCATTATCCCATGATGAGTGTTTTCAAATTTCATCAGGCATTGGCATTGGCCGATTACATGCATCATCAAAAGCAACCTTTGGAAACCCGGTTATTGATTAAAAAGTCGGATTTAAAGCCGGACACCTATAGTCCGCTTCGAGAAACATACCCACAGGGAGGAATCGAAATGAGCATTGCCGATCTACTGAAATATACGCTTCAGCAAAGTGACAATAATGCCTGCGATATTCTTTTTAATTATCAAGGTGGTCCGGATGCCGTGAATAAGTATCTTCATTCATTGGGAATTCGTGAATGTGCTGTCATCCATACAGAAAACGATATGCATAAGAATCTGGAGTTCTGTTACCAAAACTGGACTACTCCATTAGCAGCCGCCAAATTACTGGAAATATTTCGCAATGAAAACCTTTTTGACAAAGAATACAAGAATTTCATTTATCAAACAATGGTGGAATGTCAGACAGGACAAGACCGCCTGATTGCTCCACTGCTCGATAAAAAAGTAACAATGGGGCATAAAACCGGAACAGGCGACCGTAATGCGAAAGGACAACAGATCGGTTGCAATGACATCGGGTTTATTCTTCTTCCCGACGGACATGTCTATAGTATAGCCGTCTTCGTGAAAGATTCCGAAGCAGATAACAGAGAAAACAGTGAGATTATCGCAGAAATTTCGCACATCGTTTACGAATACGTAACGCAACAGATAGATTAACGCAAAGATATCAAAGAATACACCTCCGTTTACAATATCGATGCCCGATAACAAAACCGGCTACAGATACAACCGTTCACTATCACTATCGGTGACTTGAAAAATCCAGTATCTGTAGCCAGTTTGTAAAATCAGCTTTGTTTGTGCAACCTTTTGTTTCTACACATCCTCAAAGCATTGGTCCTATTTCTTTTTAGACTTCTTAATCTTTTGTGCAGGCACTCCTTCGAAAGTCATCTTTACAGGATTAATAAATCCATCCTTATCAAACGTCATTTTATCAATGCATGTCACACGATGATCGCGTGCATTATCATTCAGTGGACGACGATGATAGACTATATAATAATCATCTGTTCCGGGAGCATGCAGTAATGAATGATGACCGGCACTGGTAGCTACCGAAGGATCTTGTTGCAGAATCTTAGCTACCCGTTTAAAAGGTCCGAACGGAGAATCGGAAATAGCATAAGCTACAGAGTAATCGGGACCTCCCCAACCACCTTCACTCCACATAAAATAATATTTACCGTCTTTCTTGAACATAAACGGACCTTCAACATAGTTCTCCGGAGTCACTTCTTTATAGACAGTGCCATCTTCAAAAGGAACGAGCCCTGTAAAATCATCGTTCAACTGTACAACATTGCAATGCCCCCAACCACCATAATACATATAATAATGTCCATTATCATTGTATACAAACTGATCGATCGGTTGCGCTCCATTCACTATTTCATTAATCAACGGCTTACCCAATAAATCTTTATAAGGTCCTTCAGGACGATCGCTAACCGCTACGCCAATACCGCCAATCTCTCCTTCATGAACGTCATTCGCTCCAAAGAAGATATAATATTTCCCATTCTTTCTGATTACCGAAGGAGCCCACATCGCTTTCTTAGCCCATTTTACGGCAGTAGTGTCCAAAACTGAAGCATGTTTCGTCCAATTCACAAGATCTTTGGAAGAGAAACAATCGAAAAAAGTCTGATTTTCGTAAAGATCACTCCAAGTTGGAAAAATCCAATAAGTATCATCATAAATGATGCCTTCCGGATCAGCATACCATCCTTGAAATACAGGGTTCCCACTTGTGGCTTTATGAGAAGCCACTTTCTTTTGCTGAGCAAAGCAGCAAGCACCGACTGTCAACAGAGCGATGCAAATAACTAAGTGTTTCATTGTTGTGTTTTGAATATAAAAATAAATAATGATTTGACAAAAATAGGGAATATTTCTCAGATAATGAAAACAAAGAGGGGAAAGTAGTCTTTCAAGTCTTCTTTTAATTTACGCAACGCTATGACAATCTGATTTTCAACCGTATTTGGAGAAACATTCAACTTTTCAGCTATCTCTTTATAACGGAGATTTTGCAAACGGCTCATAATAAATATTTCACGGCACCTCTCCGGTAAACGATTGATGGCATTATTCAGTATTTCTTCAATATCGGCATCCGAAAGACGATCATTATCAAATGCTTCCAATGAATACAGTTTCAATTGAAGTTCTCTGTTCTCTATTTCCGAAAGCGAACCTTTACGAACTTCACGGACCATCTCCTTACGAAAATAGTCTATACAACGATTTTTTGCTAACGTAAACAGATAGGCATTCAGATTCTGAAGAGTCTCAATGATATCTCTGTGTTCCCACAAATAAATAAAGATTTCTTGGACAATATTCTCCGATTCATCTTCCGAAATCAGATACGTCCTAGTAAAACGCAGCAACTTCGGAAAATAAATATCATAAATTTCAGAGAAACCGTCTTTTTTCATACTATTATCCTGTTGTAAGCTAAAGAAGCGATATTTATTACACAGGTTGCAAAGATATAAAAAGATTTAAAATTCATTATTACTAATTTATGAATATTACTCTTATCTTTGTGAAAAACTAACATAAATACAACATGAAACATTTAACAGTCTATTTTTTATTGGTATTGCAAGGAGTTCTGTTCAGTTTTTCGCTTTCGGCCGCAACTCCCCAAAATGCAATAGCCTATCATGATGGTAACGTGCGTTTTAGCGTCCTTACAGATGGGGTAATCCGTATGGAGTGGAATCCTTCGGGTTCGTTTACCGACGGTCCCTCTTTTGTAGCAATCCACCGCAATCTACCTGTTCCCAAGTACACAGTACAAAATAAAAATGCTACGGTAGTGATCAGTACCGCCCGAATGAAACTAAAATATAAGAAAGGTCAAGGCCCCTTTACGAAAGATAATTTAACGATCACATCAGCTAAAGGGATGTTCCCCTTTCAATGGACACCCGGAACAATACAAAAAGGAAATTTGAAAGGGACAGACCGTACATTGGATGGTTTTGAAGGAGACCACAATATATACAGCCACCAAGATATGAAGCTGGAAGACGGTCTTCTATCGACAGACGGATGGACCTTGATTGATGATTCAAAGAATTTCTTATTTGACAATTCGGAATGGGCCTGGGTAAAAGAACGTGAACACAAAGACGGACAAGACTGGTATTTTATGGCTTACGGGCATGATTACAAAGCTGCCTTAAAAGATTTTACTGTATTTGCCGGTAAAGTACCTCTTCCACCCCGTTATGCATTCGGTTATTGGTGGTCAAGATATTGGAGCTACTCAGACAAAGAAATGCGCCAATTAGTAGATAATTTCCACACTTATAATATCCCCTTGGATGTATTGGTAGTAGACATGGACTGGCATTATACCGATCCGGGCTTCGGCGGATGGACAGGCTGGACTTGGAACCGCAGGCTATTTCCCAATCCCGCCAAATTTCTGGGTTATCTGAAAAGCAATGACCTGAAAATCACACTAAACCTGCATCCTGCCGATGGTGTAGCTCCATATGAAGAAAAATATCCGGAAATGGCACAATGGATGGGAGTAGATACAGCTAAACAGGAACGTATTCCCTGGGTGGTTTCGGACAAACGCTTTATAAACGGTATGTTCAACAAGGTACTCCGCCCAATGGAAAAACAGGGAGTGGACTTCTGGTGGCTCGATTGGCAACAATGGATGTATGATAAAAAAGTAGACAGCCTCAGCAATACCTGGTGGATCAATTATGTTTTCTTCTCAGACATGGAACGCAACCGTGACACTCGCCCGATGCTCTACCACCGCTGGGGAGGACTGGGCAATCACCGCTATCAGATTGGCTTCTCGGGAGATGCCGTCATCTCTTGGAAATCACTCGAATTCCAACCTTACTTTACCAACTGCGCTTCCAATGTGCTATACGGCTACTGGAGTCATGACATCGGAGGCCACATGTTCAAGGGAGGAGACAAAGAAATACTCGACCCGGAACTCTTTACCCGTTGGATGCAATATGGTGCCTTAACACCTGTAATGCGCACACACTCTACAAAGAATTCTGTTCTAAATAAAGAATTATGGAATTTCAAGGGAGATTATTTCGAAGCATTACGCAACTCCATTCTGTTCCGTTATCAACTGGCTCCTTATATCTATACAATGGCGCGTGAAACTTATGACAACGGTATTTCTATCTGTCGTCCAATGTACTATGATTATCCGGAAGCCAAAGAGGCATACGATTTCAAGAGTGAATACATGTTTGGCGATCAAATTCTGGTAGCACCTATCACCACCCCCATGCAGAACGGACTTTCTACTGTAAAGGTATGGTTACCCGAAGGAAACGACTGGTTTGAATGGACCACCGGAACCCTATTGAAAGGCGGACAGATAATAGAACGTTCGTTTACCCTAACCGAATATCCGGTTTACGTAAAAGCCGGTTCCGTACTGCCACTTTACAACCGTGTGAAGAATCTTAATAGTAATAGCGAAGAGATTATCGTAAACATATTCCCTGGAGAAAATGGTTCATTTACCTTTTATGAAGATAATGGTAATGATAAATATTATGCCAATGAATATGCTCGTACCCGGATGTACACTGAACGGAAAGAGAACCACTTAACTGTAACGGTAGGTCCTCGCCAAGGTAAGTATCGCAATATGCCAACCGACCGCCAATTTAAAATCAAAGTTTTGGGTTCTGCCATTCCGGAGACAATCACTATTAATGGTAATAGAGCTGAATATGAGTACATCGGCGATGAATTAGCCTTATTGATCACCATCCCTCAAACAGCATGTGATCAGGAAAAAACAATAGAAATCCAATACCCGACCTCCATTCCGGAATTAAACGACGGTATCGTTTCACAGTTCAAACGATTCAGCAAAGCAATCACTGCTTTAAAATACCGGGACGCCGGAATTGTATTGACGCCTGCTATGGGAGCAACCGAAGCTACCAGCATTGCATTAACCTACTCGCCGGAACGTTTTAACGAACTGATAGAAACGTTTAAAAGAAACTACAGTCAAATGCCGGAGATGCTCAAAGAACAGAAACTGAACGAAGCCAATAGCCAATGGTTTATGAAGGCAATCGGCTGGAAGAAATAATAATATCACCAATATCGTCGGCAGGATGTATTTCTGTCGACGATATATACAAATTACATGTTTCACCAGACTGCACTTTACGCACTGCCTATAATTCACATCATAATGTATACCTTAAAACCAATTCATCACAGAGAAACACAAAATTTCCGGTAAGTTTACCTATTATTTCCACTCTCCATCCCCCTTGTGGTAAATCACATTGGGGCTATTTCTTTCCCAAACGGCTAATTTACCGGATGAATTCGGATAAAAGATCAAATTCTTTTCAAAAAAACATTTATAGAACCTATTATATTCAAGTAATATCAATATCTTTGATAGAAATAGATATTACCTATTTATGGATTGAAATTATCTATTTGACAGGTAAATGATTTAGCTCTACATTTGTCGGGTAATAACACGGAAGAAGGGCTGTAAAAGACTCCACATCATTGAAAGCTTTGTTTCCGATAAAATCAAAATTATATGGAAAATAAAAAACTCACAGCAGCTAATGGTCGTCCTATCGCCGACAACCAAAACAGCCAGACAGCAGGACCTCGCGGGCCTATTATGTTACAAGACCCATGGTTGATTGAAAAACTTGCTCATTTCGACCGTGAAGTTATCCCTGAACGCCGTATGCATGCCAAAGGCTCCGGAGCTTACGGTACATTTACCGTCACACATGATATCACCAAGTACACACGAGCAGCTATTTTCAGTCAAGTAGGCAAGCAAACAGAATGTTTTGTACGTTTCTCCACTGTAGCAGGAGAACGCGGAGCTGCTGATGCAGAACGCGATATCCGGGGATTTGCCATGAAGTTTTATACAGAAGAAGGAAACTGGGATTTGGTAGGTAACAATACTCCCGTCTTCTTCTTACGCGACCCGCTAAAATTTCCTGATTTAAATCATGCTGTAAAACGCGATCCACGCAACAACATGCGTAGCGCTAACAATAATTGGGATTTCTGGACCCTGTTACCCGAGGCTCTTCATCAGGTAACTATCACTATGAGTCCGCGTGGCATTCCGGCTTCCTATCGCCACATGCACGGATTCGGCAGCCATACTTACAGTTTCCTAAACGCAGAAAACAAACGAATTTGGGTTAAGTTTCATCTAAAGACTATGCAGGGCATTAAAAACCTGACTGATCAGGAAGCTGAAGCAATCATCGCCAAAGATCGTGAATCGCATCAACGTGACCTATACGAAAGCATCGAACGGGGTGATTTCCCAAAATGGAAGTTCCAGATTCAGTTGATGACTGAAGAAGAAGCAGATAACTATCGTATCAATCCGTTCGATCTTACCAAGGTTTGGCCACACAAAGATTTCCCATTGCAAGATGTAGGTATTCTTGAATTGAACCGTAATCCGGAAAACTATTTTGCAGAAGTAGAACAATCGGCTTTCAATCCGATGAATATTGTTGAAGGTATCGGCTTCTCTCCCGACAAGATGTTGCAAGGACGATTATTTTCTTATGGTGATGCACAACGCTACCGATTGGGTGTAAACTCAGAGCAGATACCGGTAAACAAGCCACGTTGTCCGTTCCACGCCTTCCATCGTGACGGAGCAATGCGAGTGGACGGAAACTATGGTTCAGCCAAAGGTTATGAACCGAATAGTTATGGCGAATGGCAAGACTCGCCTGAGAAAAAAGAACCGCCTTTAAAAGTTCACGGAGATGTATTCAACTATAACGAACGTGAATATGATGACGATTACTACAGTCAGCCGGGTGATTTGTTCCGACTGATGCCTGCGGATGAACAACAATTATTGTTTGAAAATACCGCACGCGCCATGGGTGACGCAGAATTGTTCATCAAACAACGGCATGTACGCAACTGCTACAAAGCTGATCCGGCTTATGGCACAGGAGTAGCTCAAGCATTAGGTATTGATCTGGAAGAAGCCTTGAAAGAATAATCTAACTTCTTCGATATGCGCCTCAAATGTGATTCCGTTACATTTGAGGCGCATTTACATAAAGAAAGAACACAATCTCACTATAATTTATCCTTATCACAACGCCTTCCACAATTTCTGAAAATCACTATATTTACCATAGCACACCAATACGTCATCCGGACGTATCTTGGCATCCTCCGGCAATTCGTTTACAACCTTGTGCTCCACCAAAGAAATGCCCAGGCAATTCTTGATCGTATTGGAACGCTTCAATCCGATCAACTTCAAATTGAATTCTTCATCTAAATTCAGCTCGTTAACAAAATAGCCGACAAACTTCTCGGGAACATTGAACTTAACCACATAATATTCCGAGTCTACCCGAAAGGTTTCCATCTTTGTACCAAAATCCAATAGCTGCACCAAACTCCGAGCCGCATCTTCCTCCGGAGTCAAAATCTTCTCCAACCCAAAAGCCTCAAGTACCGCTTTGTGAACCCCATCAATGGCACGTGCATAAATATGCTTTACCTGCTTTTGCTTCAACATAGCCACCACACGAATTGAAGCTCCGAAATTTTCACCGATAGCGACAATCACCATATCAACACTGTTGAGAGGCAGGACGGAAAGAGACTGCTCGTCCGTCGCATCGATCACAAAGGCGGTGGCAATCTTATCTTTTATGCTATCTACCCGCCCTTCATCCAAATCAGCCCCTATCACCTCGTGCCCTAAGGTAGAAAGTTCTTCGGCCAACACATGACCGTAATTTCCAAGACCAATAATAATGTATTTCATAATGAATTCAACTGATTAGTTTATGATAATGTTATCGCTCGGATAACGGTATTTCGTATTCTTTTTCTGTTTCACAATGCCCAGTACCAGTGTAATAAATCCCACACGGCCGATAAACATAAGCAATGATACCAGCAATTTACTTTCATCACACAGCAAAGGAGTCGCAACAAGATTCCTAATGAAACAACCACAGCCGCATTGGAGCGACGAATAGAATCGTGCGACAATTCACGACCGAAAACCTCTACTCTCTCTGTTCCTCTCAAAACCGCAATCAAGTTGAGTGAGGCCACGGCAAACGCATTTACTTTCACACCACCGGCCGTAGACTGTGCCGCACCACCAATCCACATCAGAACAATATAAAGCATAATGGTCTGTATACTGAGTGAAGTCAAATCGACACTGCTGAATCCGGCCGTTCGGGGACAAGTGGCATTAAAGAAAGCCTGTGTCCACTTATCAGCAATCGACATACCGGCAAACGAATGATTCCACTCAAAAATTGCAATGGCCACCGTGCCGAAAACAAGCAATAAGACAGTCATTATCAGAACAATCTTGGTATTCAGGTTGGTGTACCCGGTGATTGTCCCATTGACGGGTACGAATCAAACGCCAGAAGCGACGGGCATGGTAAACAATAATATCTTTGAAATTAACAAGAATCGGGAAACCGATTCCCCCAAAAATGATCAGGAGCGACACGGTTATATAAAGCCAATTATGATTAGTCATTACCATCGGATTACCCAAATTACCCGGCAATGTAGAAAATCCGGCATTACAGAAAGCAGAAATAGAGTGGAAGGCAGAAAAAGCCAGTTCATCCTGTACATCCATCCCCAGTGTACCATGAATACTGAACCAGATAGAAAGCATACCGACTCCCTCAATCACCAGAGTGAAACCTAAAATATATAATAAGGTAGAAAGTAATGACCCCAACGAATTGGAACTTACCATATCACGTACCACTAACTGATTGTACAGAGAAGTATTTCCCATGAAGAACATAGCAAAGAAACTGGTCAGAGTCATGACTCCCAAACCGCCGATCTGAATCAGCAATATGATCACTGTCAGTCCCGCCGGAGTAAAGGTGGCAGACACATCAACAGGTACCAGCCCTGTTACACATACGGCACTGGTAGAAGTAAACAGTGCATCGACCCACGATAATGTAACACCGTCTACTGTACAACGAGGCAACATCAACAATCCCGCTCCGATTAAAATAATCACCAGAAAGCTGGCAGCCAAAATCAGAGAAGGATTCGTCCGCCTTCCTAAAAGGCGTACCAATCCGTTCGATAAATTCAAAAGAGAAAAAAGTAACAGCAGGACAATGTGATAAAAGTAGCCGTGTAGGAACTCCCACAAATGCAAGATAGCCCCTCCTTCTTCGGGACGATGAAAAATGACCGGTATCAGAGTCAGATATAACAACCAACTCAGTATCCAGGCAAGTTTCCGGAAATTCTTTTTCGTATCCCTGTATTCAAGTAATATATGCAGGGTGACGTCAATCAAGAATATAATCCAGACCGTCTTATAGAGAAGATGTATTTTCGTAACTTCATGTGCAGAGAGCGTAAAGCCATGTTCATAGATCACTCCCACTATCAGCATAATGGAGGCCAGATAGGTGATGATTGCCATTAATCGTAACAAAAGTCGTACGTAAGGCTGCAATAATTTATTCTGATATAAAAAGAATTTATGATAAATCTTCATCGGATTGCATATTAATTGAGTCGCACAAACTTAACTAAAATAACAAACATATCCGATTCTTTGTTGCTGAAATCATATAATTCTTAAAAATTATACTTACTTTTGGCATCAGAATAATCAAATAACTACAATATTATGAGCGACAAGAAAAAAAGGTACATGCTGCCTGAAGAAGAAATTCCACACTATTGGTACAACATACAAGCCGACATGGTGAACAAACCGATGCCTCCGTTGCATCCGGGAACCAAACAGCCATTAAAGGCAGAAGACCTGTATCCGATCTTCGCAGAAGAACTTTGCCGTCAGGAGCTGAACCAGACTGACCAATGGATCGAAATACCGGAAGAAGTTCGTGAAATGTAT
>OGKM01000948.1_pt1 | contig 10371 bp, 7 predicted proteins | sample 1572501 | NCBI WGS metagenome assembly OGKM01 (sample SAMEA2582154, study PRJEB24529) | metagenome | biome: Human gut stool | place: China | collected 2011
TGTTCGATCAGATCATCCTTTCGCCCACGCTGCTTCAAGCCACAAAAGGATTGAAATATGATCACAATGAAGTTTTCATGCGCGATTACCTGTTTCAGCAGGATGGTAAATATAAGGGTGCACCCCTGCGTACATATGGTGGCAGAGTGTGGTTGGATGGTTACAGCGATCATTTGCCTACCATTATATATATGAGGAAACAATAAAAAACCTTTATTTGCTACGTAGACATTACAAACAGCTCTTAAAGGATGGGAAATAATTTGAAATAGAATTGAATTACGCTCCTCAAACGGATATTTCCGCCCGAGGGTTTCTCTATTCAAAGGATTATTCTTACTTTTGCATAGAATTTTTAATTCACTAACAATAAACTTTTAAACAAAATGGTTAATTACAAAGATTTAGGTCTGGTAAACACTAGAGATATGTTTGCTAAGGCTATCAAGGGTGGATATGCAATCCCTGCATTCAACTTCAACAATATGGAACAGATGCAGGCTATCATCAAGGCTGCTGTAGAAACTAAGTCTCCGGTTATTTTGCAGGTATCAAAAGGTGCTCGTCAGTATGCTAACGCTACATTGTTGCGTTACATGGCTCAGGGTGCTGTAGAATATGCAAAAGAACTCGGCTGCAAAAATCCTGAAATCGTTTTGCACCTCGACCACGGAGATACTTTCGAAACTTGCAAAAGCTGTATCGACTCAGGCTTCTCTTCTGTAATGATCGACGGTTCTCACCTTCCTTACGACGAAAACGTTGCTCTGACTAAGAAAGTTGTTGAATACGCTCACCAGTTCGATGTAACTGTAGAAGGTGAACTTGGCGTATTGGCAGGTGTAGAAGACGAAGTTTCTTCTGACCACCACACATATACTGAACCGGACGAAGTAGTTGATTTCGTTACCAAGACAGGTTGCGATTCATTGGCTATCTCTATCGGTACTTCTCACGGTGCTTACAAATTTACTCCGGAACAGTGCCACATCGATCCGAAGACAGGCCGTATGGTTCCTCCTCCGTTGGCATTCGACGTATTGGACGGTGTAATGAAAGAACTTCCGGGATTCCCTATCGTTCTTCACGGATCATCTTCAGTTCCTGAAGAAGAGGTTGCAACTATCAACCAGTTTGGTGGTGCACTGAAAGCTGCTATCGGTATTCCTGAAGAGGAACTGCGTAAAGCCGCTAAGTCTGCTGTTTGCAAAATCAACATCGACTCAGACTCTCGCCTGGCTATGACTGCTGCTATCCGTAAGGTATTCGCAGAAAAACCGGCTGAGTTCGACCCGCGTAAATATCTGGGACCGGCTCGCGACAATATGGAAAAACTCTACAAGCACAAAATTATCAACGTGCTGGGTTCTGACAACAAGTTAGCTGAATAAATTCCAAATCTAGTATTTAAAAGTTTTACTTGATTTAATTTATATTTTAAGAAGCCACTCAAGCAATTGGGTGGCTTTTTTGTATCCCTTCTCATTATACCATATCGTCACCCGTCTTCACTACAGCCACCTTCAGCGTTTTATGGAAAGGAATGAACGCTGCGATGACAGCAATCACCAGTGCCAGTATCAGTACATAGCCGATCAGGGTTTTCAGGGCAAGCAGCAGGGATTGCTGCTGCAAAGTGGAGTACAGGCTGTTGGCTGCCAATTGTCCGGCCTCGCCGAATTCGTGCCCTTGCGCCAGCGGATTGGTCAGCGTCATGTTTTCCGAAAGAATGTTCATCCCCTTTGCCTGCAGATAGTAAAGCATGTTGTTAAAGAACGAAGCGGACAGGACCGGAGCCAATACTGAGCGGAATGAAATCAGGAAGAAGGCATTGGACAACGTCAGGCGCGGGTCTAAATCTTCGACAACAAACACACCGAACGCAATGAATATGACCATCATCCCCACTCCCCGGAACAGGATGGGGAGGTAGAGCATTTCATAAGTTCCATAAGGGGTGATACCAAAGTAGAGGATAGCCAGATAGATGACGTAGCAGAACATACCTCCTGAAATGAGGAAGCGAAACCTCCATCGTTGCCATCGGAACCACCAGAAGCAAATGACGGCTCCTACCACATATCCGGGCAATAGCCACAGGCTCAGCGAATTGGCGTGTATGCTGTCTACCCGGATGATGCTGTTCATATAGTTGGTTACCAGTGAACTGGTGGCTGTCAGGAACATGGCGAGTACCATGAAGCCATATCCGATGATGGATTTATGCAGAAAGAGTGGTTTCAGGCTGACAAAGGGTTTGCCTTGTGTACGCTGCCGATGGATGAAGAGAACTATCAGGAGCGGGATGACGAATACATATACTCTGATCTTCGGGGATGCGAACCAATCGAGTGTTTTCCCGTAGGTAAATGTATAGAGCGTTAGCAGGAAAGCGGTGGCGATGATGAACATGCTTCTTCCGTCCATCTCTTTGAACGGAATGTGCATGGGACGCCTTGCATAGCGGAAGAAACAGATGACGAACAGAAGGGCGATCAGCAAGAGGATGGTGACAAAATAGTACATGTGCTGCCATTGGTAGTGATAGGCCAGTTGAGCGGTGATAGCCATCGATAGCTGACCTCCGGAGAAAACGATGGGGTAGAAGTAGGCATAAAATTCACTTCGTACGTTTTTCGGACTGAAGAGCGGGCGGATCAGGATGATGAACTCCAACATGACGAAGGCTTTGAGAAATCCCATACAGAAACTGCATACCATGATGACGTCCATACTACCGGTTTTGGCGCATACCAGGCTGAAGAATATCTGTAGCAGCAGGTCGGTAAGCAGTAAGGTTTTCGGAGTGGCTATGGTGCGTATTTTCGGTACGATGGGATAGGCAACAGCCATCCCTACCGAAGCTGAATAGTAAGCCATGGTAATATCTTCGCTCAATACTCCCAGCGTGTTCGATACTTCGACCATACTTCCTGTGTAGGCACCGTTGAGCAGGGTGATGGGAAAGATGACAATAAACATGGTCACGATGCCCAACCATTGAGGCACCCAGGGACGGGTAGGCAGATTGAGCTTCACCATAAGCCTAAGGGCGGACCGCCTCCGTTTCTACCATCATCCCTGCACGGAGGCATTCCATCTCTTCGGGTGAGGCGTCATTGAGATCGATGCGGACCGGAATGCGTTGCTGCACTTTGACGAAGTTTCCTGCCGAATTGTCGGTCGGTACCAGGGAGTATTTCGATCCGGTGGCTTCGGAAATGGCGGTTACGGTCCCGTGAAAAGTGCGTCCGCTGAAAGCATCTACTTTGATGCGGACTTTTTGCCCGATATAGATATGGGCTATTTGAGTCTCTTTATAATTGGCTGTCACCCACTTGTCATTGCCCCGTACCAGGTAGGAAAGAGTTTGTCCGCCTTGTACGAACTGTCCCGGTTCAAGTGTACGTCGTCCCGTGTATCCGTCATAGGGTGCGGTGACAACGGCGCCTGTACTGCGTTTGCTGGTTTCGGAATACTGCGATTGGGCCGCTTCTTTTTGTCGCAACAGGGCGTTGTATCTTGCCCGGGTCGCTTCGAAGTTCGCTTTGGCCAGTTCATAATCCTGTTGGCTGACGGCCTGCTTTTTCAGGAGCCGGGTATATCGGTTCAGTTCCGCTTCTTGCTGTGAAAGGTGTGCCAGTGTTTCGGCTATGTTGGCTTCCTGCACGGCTACATTTACTCCTGAAGTCCGGATGCCGGAGTTTAACACTTCCTTTGATCCCAAGGCATCCATCAAGGCCGCTTCCGCGTCTTTCAGCCGGATCCGGTATTCCCGGTCGTCCAGTATCAGTAACGTGTCGCCGGCATGAACATACTGGTGTTCGGTAAAACGTACTTCTTTGATATAGCCCGGTATCCGGATGTTTAGCGGAGCGATGTATTGATCCACTACGGCATCATTGGTTATCTCGTAGCGGGCGTATTTCCAGAAGTAGTTTACTGTCCATGAAATACCTGCCAATGCCAGCAGGATGCATACTGTGTTGAGAAAGATGTTCCTGAACTTCAGTCTTCTCAATTGTTTTAGCTTTATCTGACGGGTGGACATGGCGGATTTCTTTTAGATCTCATTGAGCACTTCATGCAGTCTCTTCAGGTCTTCGATGCATTCCGTTATCCGGCTTGCCTCCATCTCTGCTCCGGTTTGGGCATAGATATCGTTGATCAGGGGTTTCACGGTGAGGGCAAGTTCTTCGCCTTGGGGTGTCAGGAAAATCAGGCGGTTTCGGCGGTCGGAGGGGCCTTCCTTCCGTATCACCCAGTTTTTCTTTTCCAGATTATTAATCAGATTGGTCAGGCAAGCCTTGTCCTTTGCTGTTTTCTCAGCCAGGGATTGCTGGCTGATGCCTTGTTTGTTCCACAGGCAGTTCATTACTTGCAGCATCTCGAAGGTCATATCCACGTTGTGACGTTTGAGTACCCGCTGAACGGCCTGGCGGAATGCCATCCGGGTTCGTAAGGTTTGTAGGACGAGCTCGCGTGCCGATTCGTTATTGGTCATCGTCGTATTCTTTTAGTCGGTGCAAAGGTAGGAATATTCTCCGATAATAGTCAAACGTTTAACTATTATTATTCGCATTAGGCTACACAAAGGGCACAGAGGATGTCGGGTGAAATCCTTTGTGCCCTTTGCTTATGCGGTTATAACCGGTGTGAGATTAAAGCTCTATAACCATCGATTGGCGGGGTGCCATTGTCAGTTCTTCATTGAGTGCCGTTACTTTTCCGCTAATGACGTCTTTTCCTTGAGTCTTGTCTTTCAGCACTTCGGCATAGTATTTCAGGGGAAGTTTCACCTCTTTATCCGTACCGTTCAACAGGACGAATACCGTTTTCCCTTTATATTGGCGTGCATAAGCATATACGCCGTGCTGCACCATGAACTGTTTCATGCTGCCTTTGGCGATCACATCGTTGCCCTTACGCCAGTTCAGCAGGTTGCGGTAGAAGTTATAGCTTTCATTCTGCAATCGGGTACGTCCCTCGGGAGTCAGGGCATTCTCTTTATCGTCCGCCCATCCGCCCGGGAAGTCCTTTCGTACATAGCCGTCGCTTTTACTCTTTACTCCGTTCATCATCACCTCCGTTCCATAATAGAGTTGCGGGATGCGTCGGGTGGTCAATAAAAGGGTGGAGGCCTGTTTCAGCATATCGAGGTTTTCGCCTTCACCCAAGAAACGGTCGGTGTCATGATTCTCGATGAAAGCCAGTACGGAAGCCGGATTGGGATACAGATAATCGTATACAAAATTGTTGTAGACACGGTCCAATCCTTTGAACCAAGTGTCCGTTTGTTCATTCTTGGCCGTGTTGACTTTGTCGAAGAAGCTGAAATCCATGACTGTTTTCAAGTGACTGTTGCGCGGGGCGGAGAGTTTGGAGTCTTTCTGCCACCAGGCTGTATAGGCCGGTTCGGTAACCCAGGTTTCGCCCACCGTGTTGTAGTTGGGGTATTCTTCGTTCAGTTCTTTCATCCAGTTGCTCATGGCATCGTAATCGGCATACGGGTAGGTGTCCATCCGGATGCCGTCGATATCGGCGTACTCAATCCACCACAGGCTGTTCTGCAAGAGGTATTTGTATACGTGAGGGTTCTTTTGGTTGAGGTCAGGCATGGCTTCCACGAACCAGCCGTTGTTCATCTGGTCGAAATCGTACTCCGAGGCATACGGATCTACATGTGGAGTCAGCTTGTAGGAAGTTTGCACAAAGTTGTTCTTGAAGTCCGCATGGTTGAACCAGTCCTTTGAAGGCATGTCCTTGATCCAGGGATGTTCTACTCCGCAATGATTGAAGATCATGTCCATCACGACCTTAATGCCCCGGTTGTGGGCTTTCGCTATCAGTGAGCGATATTCCTCGTTAGTGCCGAAACGTGGGTCTACCTTGTAATAATCGGTTGTTGCATATCCGTGATATGAGCCGCCTTTCATATTATTTTCGAGTACCGGGGTGAACCAGAGTGCGGTCACTCCCAAGTCGGTAAAATAGTCCAGATTTTGTTCGATACCGGCCAGGTCGCCTCCGTGACGTGCGTTCGGGTCGTTGCGGTCCACTTTATATTCGGCCATGCCTTCTATCCGGTCGTTATCCGGATTGCCATTGGCAAAACGGTCCGGCATCAGCAGGTATAATGCATCCGATGCGTCAAAACCTTTGTGATCGACTCCGGCTTTGCTGCGTGCTTTCAATTCGTACTCTTTCACCAATTTCTTCTTTCCGACCGTAAATGTGATGGGCATCTTGCCCGGCTTTACTTCTTTATCGAGATGCAGGTAGACAAGCAGGTAATTGTTGCTTTCCAGTTTCACGATGCTGCTGAGCGATACACCGGGATAATTTACTGATACGGATGCCTGGCCGATGCCTTCACCGTATACCATTAACTGGAGTTCCGGATTGTTCATACCGGTGAACCAGCAGGGCGGATCGATTTTGGATATGTTCATGGCTGCATAAGTGGTTAATGACAGTAGGAATGAACCTAAGAGTAACAATAATTTTTTCATGATATTAGCTCGTTATTATTTAATGTTGCTAATATAGGGTAAATCATCGGATTGTTTTCCGTTTTCTTTCTTACTGTGTGCCATCTATTTATGCAAACGTTTTCATTGGAGAATTCTCCGGGATGGAGCTCAACCGATAAGGAGCACTTTTCGATGCAATCAGGTGAACGTGACGTCCGGAAAAGGAGATGCCGTCATAGCTTCGGCTACGCAGCACCGTAACTTCGGCTACGCAGCACCGTAACTTTATCTACGCAGCACCGTAACTTTGGCTACGCAGCACCGTAACTTTATCTACACAGCACCGTAACTTTAGCTATACAGCACCGTAATTTCGGCTGCGTGCCGATGTGACTTCGGTTACGTGCCACTGTGCCTTCTACCGCACATCTTCAAATTTATTTTCCATTATTCTCCCTCTGTGAAACTCTGTCTGCACTCAGTGGTGAATTGTCCGAAACGATGCATCTATCCGATCAATTCACTTTTCTCCCTTTAAGAATTTCTCTTTTCGGATGCTTTCCAATTTATTGGTGGCACTTTTGTAGTAATCTATGTAGGGTGCGGGTTCTTCTTCGTCATCATCCGGCTGCTGTAGTACTGCATTTTGTTTGGATTTTGTTCGCAGAAAAGCCTGCAAGTAATGCTCTGTGGCTTTAGTATCTTCAATTTTGTCCGATAAGAACGCCAAGTTATAAAGTAAAATATGCTTGTCAGGGGCATATTTGTATTGTTCTTTGGTAGCCTTGATTTGGTCCCGGGTTTGCTTGGTTTGCCTGTAGCAGTCTGCCAAGCCTGAGTATAAGCGCTCCATGATACTGTCGGCGGGGATAGTCAGGGCGATAGCCTGGTTCAGATATCCTATTCCCTCTTGTTTCCATAATGTCTTGGAGCACGAACGTCCCAAATAGTAGAGTAGGTTGGCGCCGGGTGACTGGCATGATTTTGCTTTGAGCAGCCAATCGCGTGCTTTATAGTATTCTTTCGTAGCGTAGTAGCTGACTCCCAGATAATAACATGTCAGCAGTGTGCTGTCTCCCCGGGCGGTCAGATCCTGATAACGTTTGATGGCGGTGGGATATTCTTTGCGCAGACAATACGCCAGTGCGTTTTGACGGTTCACTTCTACATTGGTGCTGTCCGTCCGGCGGTATGCCTCTGTCAGGGCAATTGCCCCTTCGTAATCTTTCATTGTATTGAAGATACTGCCCAGCTTAGCTACCGAGAGATAGTCGGAGGGATATTTCCTGATGATGGAAAGATAGCAAAACATACTTTCTACCGGCATGCCGGCTCCTTCCATGCTTTCCGCCATCAGTCGCAATACGGTGGCGGAACTGTCTTTCCTGGCCAATGCGATACTCTCACGCAATGCATCGCCGTATCGCTGATAGTTGTATAACAAGCGGGTGTATTGCAAGTGTGCGTAAATATGTTCGGGATTGAGTTCCATCACCTTCCGATAATACCCCAAGGCCTCGTTAAATTTGCTCAATTGCCTGCAACATTCTGCTGCCTCTACCAATGCCTGCTGATTTTCGGGCAGCTCGATAATGATATGTTGCAAAGTGGACAGGGCTTCGGCGGTACGCCCTAAACCTTTTAAAGCTTTGGCTTTCTGTATGAGTAACTGTGGTGATGCACTTTCTTCATCAATCAGTCTGATCACCGTTTTATAGTCATAGTTTGCCATTGCTTCTTGAACGGAGGCGGTGTTCTGGGCTTGCAGCACTACGCTGAACCCCAGATAGAGGAGGAGTATCCAATGTTTCATGGGGGGGACAGATTCTATTGTTTCTGACTTTCTAACGGTATTCCTTCTTTGAAGAACTTTTCTTTCTGTAAGTCTTTCAGCCAATTTTCGGCAGCGTTGTAATAATTTTCAAGTCCGAGTACAAGTTCCCCTTTCTCACTCACCGGTTCTTCTTTCCTGGCATTCGCCTTTCGGGTTTTTAAGAAAGCCTGCAGATAACGTTCGGCCGATTTGTTGTCTTTGAGTTGATATGAATAGTTCCAGGCGATGTCATAAAGAAGTTTATGGTTCGTCTTGTCATATTTGTACAGTTCTCTGAGAGCCTGGATTTGCTTTGGAGTATCCTGAGCCAGTTTACAACAATCCACCAAGCCTTTGTAAAGTCGGATCATGGTGCTGTCTTTGGGAATGGTCAGTTCGATAGCTTTCTCCAGGTGTTCGATGCCTTCTTTTTTCCAGGAAGTCTTGGCGCAGCAACGTCCCAGATAATAGAGCAGATTGGGATTTTCTTCCATCTCTTTTTGCAGTTTGCTGAAACACGCGTGCGCTTCGTAATAATATTCATCTGCGTAATAGCTGACTCCCAGGTAGTATAAGGTCTGTGTACTGCTGTCCCCCTGTTGGCACAGCTTTTCATAGCGCTTGATGGCTGTCGGATATTGTTCGGCGTGGCAGTAGGCGAGAGCGTTTTGCTGGTTGACAATCAGGTTGGTGGAGTCCCGTTCCCTATAGCGTTCGGTAGCTTGGATGGCATATTCGGGATATCCAGCCACAATGTTCAGGTTTCCGAGTTTGGCCGCAGCCAGATAATCGTCCGGATATTTATCCTGAATGACTTCATAGCAACCGATAGCCGGTAGTATCTGTTGCATCCCTTCAAGGCTTTGAGCCTGTAGGTGGAGCACTACGGCCGAACTGTCCGTTTCGGACATCATTGAACTTTCTCCAAAAGCCTCAGCATAGTTTTTGGTGTTGCAAAGCAGGTTGATGAATTGCAAACGGGCATACTTGTTTTTGGGATTCAGGCTGATGGCTTTCCGGTAGTAGTCCAGCGCATCGTTGTACTTGGCCATTGCTTTACAGCATTCCGCTGCTTCGATGTGTGCCTGTTGGTTGGTGGAGTCTTCCGCTATCACTTGGCGGATGGAACGTAGAGCTTCCGCATTGCTGCCGATTCCTTTCAGGGCTTTTGCTTTCTGCATTAACAGTGGGATGGTGGGAGGTTCCTTGTTTATCAGTTCAACGGCAGTCTCGTAGTCATAGTTTGCCATTGCTTCCTGAATTTTGTTTTGATTCTGGCCCATCAGTAGGGGACTGAGGCAAAGACAGAAAATAAGGAAGAGTGGTTTCATTGTTCTTGTTCTCATAGGACGTATTGTTTTATTGTCCGCAAGTTAGTAAAAATATCCATTCTACGAAAGGTTCGTAATATCTTTTAGATAGATTAACGCAAAAAAAAGACGCCCTTCTTTGCGAAAAGAAGGACGTCTACCTTACTAATGAAAAAATATCGTTTACATGAGGAATCCGAGCAGGATACCGGCAGCTACAGCCGAACCGATAACCCCCGCTACGTTAGGACCCATGGCGTGCATCAGCAGATAGTTGGTCGGATCATATTCCAAACCGATTACCTGTGAAATACGTGCCGAGTCGGGTACGGCGGATACACCTGCATTACCAATCAGCGGATTGATCTTATTGCCTTTCTTCAAGAATAGATTGAAGAATTTGACAAACATGACACCTGACGCTGTTGCGATGATGAAAGAGAATGCACCGAGGATAAAGATCAAGATAGAATCCCAGGTGAGGAATTGTGAAGCTTGGGTAGAAGCTCCCACAGTCAGTCCCAACAGGATAGTGATCACATCGATCAACGGACCACTGGCCGTATTTGCCAAACGACGGGTTACTCCACTTTCTTTCAGAAGATTACCGAAGAACAGCATACCCAGCAAAGGCAGACCCGAAGGAACCAGGAAGCATGTAAGCAACAGACCCACGATGGGGAAGATTACTTTTTCCGTATGCGATACTATTCTCGGTGGTTTCATGCGGATCAGACGCTCGTGTTTGGTGGTTAGCGCACGCATGATAGGTGGC
>OGKM01000954.1_pt1 | contig 10306 bp, 7 predicted proteins | sample 1572501 | NCBI WGS metagenome assembly OGKM01 (sample SAMEA2582154, study PRJEB24529) | metagenome | biome: Human gut stool | place: China | collected 2011
TTACGACCTTTTGCACATATAAATGCATCTTCTTCAGGTATATATTCCATATTACGAGCTTTACTAATATCGTTAGCCCAAGCTCTAGTTTTGGCCTTTTCATAATATTGTGGCTTTATACAAGATAAGTAATGGTTGTTCTTTAACCAAGTTAAGTTTTCATGGCTATCATAACCGGCATCAGCTACCACATATGTGAATCGGCGACTATGGATCTGTTCTAGTTGCTGTACAAATGGAATTAAGGTATTAGTGTCGTTGGGCTTAGGGAATACACCAACTCCCATAATATACTCAGAATGAACTGCTAATTGTACATTGTAGGCAGGTTTAAGCTGTCCATTACGCATATGGTCTTCCTTCATACGCATAAAGGTAGCATCATGATCTGTTTTAGAATAACTGTTGCGTTCACCCATAATATACAATTGGTATTCGTATTCTTTTCGCTTATCATATAGAGCTTCAGCTCGCTCAAACAAACGTTGTAATGGTGTTTTATGCTTACCCTTTCCTTGTACTAATTTCATATGTTGTACTTCAATTTCTCTGGCTAAGAACGTATATATACATTCATCATTCATACAATGGGCATCTAGCCCTAATTCGTTCCAGATGTCTTGCTTTAATATAGCTAATTTAGATGGTAATGTATCTAGTCTTTTTTGCACTGCTTTTCGCCAGACAAAGGTGTACTTGTTGGCATTAGCCTCTAGTTTAGTTCCGTCAATAAAGACTTCATTGAATGTTAAGGTATCACGTCTTCCAATAGCTTCCATTAACTGTGAAAATAGATTCATTAATATATCTAGTGTACAACGTGCAAAAAATCGTTGAAATGTCATATGACTTGGAGCTGAATATCCTTGAAGAAGCCACATGTAATTAATGTTTTCTTCGCATTGTTGTTGTATCATACGTGTAGAATACACGCCGTTGGACATAGCATAGACAAAAATTTTGAACAGAATATGCGGTGGCACTTTAGATTTTCTCCCTTTAAGAGAATACAAATGCTGTAACTCTTTATAGTCTAATTCCTCCAATACAGCATCAAGTAACCGCACAGGCGCTGTTTCTTTTATCAAAATGCCATAATCCAATGGTAAAACTAGTTGGCGAGGCATTACTAGTTTGGTATAATTAGGTTCATTGGTATGGTTTTTGTTCATAATTTAATTATACCAATGAAGAGGGCCCTTCGGGGCCCTTTTTTCTTAGAAATATAGAAAAAAAGCTGTTAGTTGATCATATAAAATCAACTAACAGCTTTTCTAGTGTTAAGGGGCTGTTTTGTTACAGCCCCTTTTTATTTGGGCTCTCGTTCTAAAAATTCTTTGAAAAACTCAATAAACCTCGGCAAATAGGTTTGATCTAAACTTTCAATAGTCATATTACATTTGTAATTACAAGTGGTACAGATAGTAACATCCATGATCAAAGCACCCTTTTGGTCTAAAGAGAATGTTAGCGTATCCCCTTCTCCCGTCAGAATATATGTAAAGGTTGCTTTGCCTTTGCAGTTGTCATACAAGTCAACTAATTCTTTATAACCAGCGCGAATTCCTGACCAATCACTAGGGTCAATATATCCAGAACAAATGTTATAGCCCTGTTTAATATATATGCCAAACACACCAAATTGAGATAACTCTGTATCCATATCAAAGGCAATTGTTAAATTTGGTTCATTTACAATTTCATACATTCTATGTCACACTCCACAAACAACATTTTTTGTTTATTATAGCACTGTATTTGTGAATATAATAGAAATTATAAGTTTTTCCGGAAATTAAATAGAACCAATCCATCCATATCCTTGTACTGCCATATCCATAAAATGATTCATAAGTAAAGACACCTTAGAATCAAAAGATACTTTATCATAACTTTCAGGCAAATCATCATTCAAGGATAGTTCCACCTCATATTTTAGCTTGGCAATTGGCTGTTCATCCTTATACCAATCTACTACAAGAAGATTATTACGATTATCAAATAACTTTTTATAAAGATTCTTAGCAGAGAGTTTTACTTTTTGCGCTTCATCCTTTGTCACCTTTTTTCCAGCAATAAGCAAATCAAAGATTTCTAGTTCTTCTTCTGTAAGGCCTTCTGTATTTGCACGATTATCTTCCTGACGAAGTTCTTCAAGAAGTTTTACAAGTTGCTCATAGTAATCCTCATTTTCAGTGCCACCTGCATTATAGGAGTCAATAATTCGCTTGAAACGTTCAGAGAATTTGGTTCTCGTGCAGTTTCTATTAAGCATCTGTTCGAGTGCTTGCTCAATGTATTCCTTCAAATCATTAATCTCAATAGCTTTATACTGAGCAACCTTGATTTCTTTTCTCAATTGCTCAACATCAACCTTAGAAAGATCAATAGCCTTTGTGCCTTTTATCATGTACTGTGCAGGTTTTTCCCGTACATAGTTAACGAACTCTTGACTTGCTGTAACACTGCCATCCAGAATCTGATTCATTTTCTGTCTAGCACGAGCCACCTTTTCATCGTTAACAGTGTTATATAAGAGACCATGCAAATACACAAGCGGTGCGAATTTATCATTATTCCAGTTCTTTTCAAAGATTTCCGGCTTGGATGCTTCGTATAGATTTGTCAAAGAATTAAGGATAACCTTAAATTTTTCTTTATCATCATCTTTTGCCACGATAGTATCATAAGCACTTCTTAATGCATCTAATTTATCCAGTGTATTAGAATCAGCAATTATCTTTTCTAAATCAATATCAAGAGATACCAAGAAAGAATCTGCTTCATCAATTGTACCGTCAATATAGCTGATTAATTGATCAATATCTTTTGCAGGGAATTCTGTTCCGTCATCACCAGTGGCATATTCTGTTAAGGCCTTCTTCATGTATTTAAACACGTTGACATAATCTACAATGATTCCGGCAGTTTTTTCGGGATACACTCTATTGGCACGAGCTATGGCTTGCATCAGCGTGTGGCCTTTCATTGGCTTATCAAGATAAAGTGTAGATAAGTTTTTTACATCAAATCCTGTCAGCCACATGGCACAAACAAACACAAGTTGCAGTGAGTCATCAGGATCTTTGAATCTATCCTCAATATCTCTGCCGTCCGGTGTAATTTCTTTCATCTTTGCACGATGTTTTGTAATATCTAATCCTTGCTTTGCAAACTTGGCCTCTTCAGCGTTCTCTTCGGAAATGATAACGGCCATTTCAACCTTATTCATATAAGCAAGAATACGAGTGAGCTGATCACGTTCTTCCTTAGTGGAAGCTGTATTTCGCTCCTTCATGATGTTCTGCTTTTCGATAGCCCAGTAATGCTGAACCTTGTCATACATTTTGACAGCAGTATACTTATCGACAGATACGACCATACCTTTTCCAAGAAATCCGCGTCTTGGGAAGTGATAAGCTATATCTTGCGCCACTTTATCTAAGCGATCATCCCTCTTAATAACTTCAAGAATACGTGATGATGCATTCTCTAAGAGACGAGTTTCATCCTCGTTTAGATTTTCTTCTTCGATAATATCTACAACGTCATCATCAAGAAAATCGTTCTCAAGCCCTACTTCCGGGACTCGTCTGGAATAGAATAATGGTACAGTAGAGCCATCTTCGACAGACTGTGCAAAGTTATACTCTGAAACATAGTCACCAAACCATTGATTTGTAAGGCGTTTAGATCCAAGAAGAGGTGTCCCTGTAAATGCAACAAAATTTGCATTAGGAAGTGCAGTTCTCATGTTCTCTGCCAAATCCTTATACTGTGTTCGATGTGCTTCATCAACAAGGACAATAATATCGCCACGAGTAGAAAGCACTGGATATTTCTTTGTCTTATCATATCTGAACTTATGTATCAGCGTGAAGATAAAAGCCTTATTGGTAGTCAAGAAAGCTCTTAACTGCTTGCTGTCCTTTGGCTGGCATTCTTCTTTAGAGCCAATAACCTCTGTACGCACAAAGTTCTTATGAATCTGTGTATCCAAATCTTCACGGTCTGTGATAATGAGGAACGAAAAGTTACCTTGAATCTTACGCTTCACTTTACGTGCAAACATAACCATAGAATAGGATTTACCTGAACCCTGTGTATGCCAAAAAACACCAAGCTTACCGTTAAGCTCTTTTCTGTTCTCCACTGATTCCATTAGATTATTTACACCTAAGTACTGGTGGTTCTTAGCGATAATCTTTATTCTCTGGTTTTCAAAGAGAATAAAGTTTTCAATATAGTCAATCAATCTATCTTTGTTGAGAAGACCATCTACAAAATATCTGACAGAGCTATCCTTAACATTATCCGCAGCAAGAATGGCTTCTCTGTCCAGTTTTTCTTTTTCGCTATCAATTTTAAGCCATTCAAAGAAATAGTCATAAGTTGCATTAAATGCACCAAGCTTCGTCTCCAAACCATTTGAAAGCACACAAATCTGATTAAATGCAAAGATATTAGGAATGTCCCGCATATAATCTTTGAGATTCTTGTTGTAGGCTTCTTCAACCTTAACAATGCTATTTTTCAGTTCAATAAACACAAGGGGCATACCATTGACAAAGATAAGAATATCCGGTCTTCTGTAGTAGACCTTTCCCTGAATCCACATCTGAGATACTGCTGTAAAAGTATTATTCTCCGGGTGTTCAAAGTCTATCAATTTTACAAAATCGAAATCTTCCTTACCGTTTCTACGAACTGTGATTTTTATATTATTGCGGATTTGCCTATATATTTTATAGTTAGTATCAACAATATCCGTACCCGTGTAGTCCTGCCTTAAGTTTTTTACTATTTCCTTGATTTTTTCTTCGGAGATAGTAGGATTGATACGTTTGAGAGAAGACAACATAACATCAGGAAGAACACATTCTTTCTTAGAAGATCTTCCCGTACCATCATTCAAATCGTCTCTCTTACTAGGGTCAGCATCACAAATGAGGATATCATACTTAAATGGATCAGCTTTTAATTTTATAAGTATAGCCTGTTCTATATCATCTTCAGATATAAAATTACGCATATGAACATCTCCTTAAACCTCAAGTTTTCCACTCATTAAACGTGGTAAAAGCATATCTCTCTGTTTTGTGAGTTTTATTAACTGTTTCTTCAACAAATTAATTTCATCAAAAATTGGATTTATCAAATTATTGAACGCTTCCATGATTTTTATATCTGGTATTAAAATTTTCAATTTTCCCAATCGTCCTTTACTAATCTTAGGTTGTGCACTTCCAGTAACAACACCGGCAATTGGGAATCTACAAAATGTCAAATATAAGAACCGTGTAGAAATATTACCTTTTCCACCTATAACATGTGCATGATTATTAACCCAAAACTTACCGTTAACCAATTGAAGAACAGGAAACCCACCAGAGGTAATAACAGTGCCATCCTCACCCATTAACAAATATTCTCCATCAAACAGATAATCATTAACATAATCCATTAACTTTGCAGCACCATAGTAGGGATATATTTTATCCATTCTATCTCTTTGCATTGAACTTAAAGGGACTCTCTGTGAATCATAAAAAATCATTGATTCTGAAATAGATTGATACTGCCACCCACTTGGAACGGTACCATTAAACTCAACATTTTCATATCCCGGAAAACGAAATCTTACAAACCATTCTTTATATAAATTCTCTGCCATTTGCTCCAACAACTTGATTCGCTTGTTGTTGTTTTCGATGAGGTTGTCGTAGGCAGATAAAACCAACGCTATTTTCTTCTGAGTTTCATAGTTTGGAACCCTCATTTTTACTCTACAAATTTTATCTAGGCTCAGATTATCTTGAGTTGTGCCTTTGGAAATTTGCTGAAAATATAATTTTAATTCATCAAATAAATATTTAACATAGACTGTATCCGAAACATTTTCGTGCGGTAAAAAACCTACAATACTATCAGGGAAGCATGCATCTATGTCCAATATAGCTGAATCAGCTATATTGGCAGCGATGGTAAAACATAGTGTCCCCTTTTTCCATAATTTACTTTGTTTCAAACCAATCTCATTATACGTTTGTGAGTAATCACTCAAATAAAGATTTGCCTTTTTGATATCAGCTGTTTGTATAAAAGGATATTCGCCACCATATAATAGTGAATCATTTCGTGGTCTGTGTTTTGATTTTCCTCTATTTACAGTTCCTAGGTCTGTAATTTTCACTATTTTATACTCTATCATTTCACTCACCCAACAATTCTTTCAGATTATTTACGATGAGTTTTTCAAGTTTCTTTGCCTCAGCACTTAATGTTGTGAACTTAGTATGTAAAGAATACATTTCTTTTTTAAACTCTTCCTCAGTTAAGCCATCATCTTCAATAACCACACCTACATAACGTCCTGCATTAAGAGAATAGTCTTGATCAATGATTCCGTCTTCACCATCCATAGGTGCTGCCTTACAAAGACCGATAACATCAGCATATACCCCGTCAGGAAATCTTTCAGTTAACCAGTCAATCTGTGACTGCCAATATGCTTTTGTAAGAACTTCCTTGTCATCAGATGTTTCCGGAGCATTGGCAAGTTCTGTTTTGTATTCATCAAGCAATTCAACAAGAGACTGTGTATCGCCGTGATATAGTTTTGTGATAACTCCAAGGTTCTTAATCTGCTCATCAGAGAACTTTCTGTGTGCTTTGTCTACCTGTGTGAAAATATTTCTTGCATCAATAAACAAGATTTCATTTTTCTTATCACTATTTGGCTTCTGCTTATCAAAAAACCACAGAGTCGCAGGAAGGGTAACTGATGAGAACATTTTAGAAGGAAGTGTCATCATCTGTGAGATGATACCTTCTTCAATCATTTTCTTTCTAATATCATATTCTGAACCGGATGCATCAGATGCAGAGTTAGCCATAACAAGTGCTGCCTTACCATTCTCATTTAAGGCAGTCGCAAAGTAGCCAATCCACAAATAGTTGGCATTTGGCACAGTTTCTTTCTTGTCAGATTTTTTCTTTGTTGATTTGCTTTTGTTTCTTGGCACTCCATATGTATTGAAACGTGCATCGTCAGAAACCTTCTCAACCACAACCTCATCTACGTTAAATGGAGGATTAGCCATTACATAATCAAACTGTCCAACTGCATTATATGGATCAGAATAAAATGAGTTAGCTTGTGTAATATCACCACGGATATTATTAAGGAGAAGATTCATCTTTGCTAGTTTTACTGTATCGGGTTCCTTTTCAACACCATAGCAACGGAATTTCATCTGTTCACTCTTGCTAGCATTGTGATTATGCATGTATCTTGCGGCCTGAACGAACATACCTCCAGAACCACAAGCCGGATCTAAGAATTTCTTTTCACCTGGCTGAGGATTTAATACTTCAACCATATATCTTACTACAGTTGCAGGTGTGTAGAATGTTCCTCCATCCTTACCTTCTGCAAGAGCAAAATTCCCTAAGAAATATTCATAAATTTCACCAAAGATGTCAAGGGAGCTATTATCAGGAATATCCTTAAATATACGTAAGATGTTAGAAAGAAGTTCCGGTTCTTCCTCTGGTACAAGCTGGGCATATACTTCTTTTGGAAGTACACCATCCATTTTAGGGTTTTCAGTCTCAATTGCTTCCATAGCTTTCTTTACAAGAGTAGCTTTACTAGCATCATCTGGTGCATCATTGATAAAATCATAATAAGCACATTCAGGAAGATAGAATCCGCACTTCTCGATAGAGATTTCTTTGATGGACTTTTCCATACGTCCGCCTTTAAGACGATTATACTCTTCCTCAATATTTTCCTTATGTTGTTTGTATAAAATATCTGCATATCTAAGGAAGATAAGTCCAAGAATAGGCTGACCATATTTATTCGCAGCTAAATGAGCACTAGCTCGAAGCACATCAGCAGAGTGCCATAGCGTATCTTTTAACCGTTTTAATTCTTTATCTGTCATAACAATAGTGCTCCTTTATTTTTCTATTTTATAGTCAAACCAAGACTCTTCTAGTACTTCATAAGGAATGTTATTATCTACGCAAAATGTATTGATACTTTTCATCGCTTTTAGGTTTGGCTTTGAACGTCCAGATTCCCAACGATTCACAGTAGAAAAAGCCACACCTATTACATTTGTAAATTCCTGCTGTGTTAAAAATGAACGTTGTCTAATTCTTTTTATTTCTTTAGGAAAATCCATATATATGCATCTCCTTTTCATCCATTAATATAGCATTATTATAGCAAACAAATATATATTTTTTTAATATCTATCCACTAGGCATTCTAATCTATCGGTATTTATCGGTATTTACCAATATCAAAATTAGATAATATGATAACCATATATGAATAACTCCAAAGTAATCTTGAAATTAATACTGTGATAGTAATATCTTATAGAACAACAAAGAGCCGCACCAATTAGATGCGACTCTTTTAGTTAGAATATCAAATTAATACTAATTTTCTTATCTTTATAACGTTTTCTTAAAGAATATAGTGGTATGTACTTTTCCAGGCAGTTGTGTCCGTTTGTATTCCTTAAAGCCAAAGCTTTCATACATTTTCGCAAGCCATGGGTGTTCTGCGGCGGTACCAAGTGTTACGGCTGGTGTTTTATATACATTACGAAGTAGATTTTCTGCTTCTACGAGGACTTCACGAGCATAGCCCTTTCCCTTATGTTCAGGGGCCGTTACAAAGTGTGCAATATGTGGATATACGTCCGGTGTAGCTTTTGGTATCCAAGGCATGCGGAATGAGATAGAACATACCAAGAAGCCGTCTACATAGAGGCCATATACAGGATATTTTAAGATCCACGCCCGAGACTCTTCTTGGCTAAAGTTGATGGCATCGAAGGATATAGGATACTTCTTATTCTCTGCATATCCCACAATCAACACCTCGTGGTACTCAGCCGCATCATCTACGGTTAATTGTCTAAATTCTTTCATTATATACCTCGTTTAAAGTGCTGCGCTATCTAGAGGTTGTTCACTATCTAGTGTAAGGTAACGGCTCAAGAATTTGCGTGTTCGTTCTTCTTTTGGATGTTCAAGGACAACCTTAGGGTCCCCTTGTTCTACGATTACGCCGCCTTCCATGAATACGACTTGGTCCGCCACTTCTTTGGCAAAGCCAATTTCATGAGTTACAATAATCATCGTAACCTTGAGTTCTTTCGCAATCTTGCGAATTACAGCCAATACTTCACCTACCAGCTCTGGGTCGAGGGCTGAGGTAGGTTCGTCAAAGAGAATAACCTCTGGGTCCATCGCAAGGGCACGAGCGATGCCGATACGTTGTTGTTGACCACCGGAAAGTTGTACTGGATAGTAATCATCATAGCCTTCCATGCCTACTTCCTTGAGGAAGCGTTGAGCAATCTGACGGGCCTCAGATTTTTTCATCTTCTTAACCGTTACAAGGCCTTCCATAATATTTTCAATAACAGTCTTATTAGAGAACAAGTTATAAGACTGGAATACCATGGATGTATTACGGCGGACATTTAAAATATCCTTGTTAGATGCTTTATGTAAGTCTACGGAAATATCATTTAACTGCATTGTCCCTGCATCGGCCTTTTCAAGGAAGTTAAGCGTTCTAAGGAACGTCGTCTTACCACTACCAGACGGGCCAAGGATAACCGTTACAGAGCCCGTTGGCACATGTAGGTCGATGCCCTTTAAAATTTCACGGTTCCCGAAGGATTTGTGAACTTGTTTAATATCTATCATAATGCATTACCTCGTTTATATTTGCTTGCATAGATTTCTAAACGATGGAAGATAAACTCAAAGACAATCCCCATCACCCAGAATAGACCGGCTACCACGATGTAGGCCTCAAAATATTGTGAATTTTCCTCTGTATATAACTTTGCAGCACCAAATAGTTCAATAACGGTAATAACGAATACAATACTAGTACTCTTCATGGTATTAAGGAACTGGTTAGTAAATAGGGGCAACGCAAAGACTGTCGCTTGTGGCAATACAATGCGACGGAACGCTTGGAACCAAGTCATACCGATGGCTTGAGCCGCTTCCATTTGCCCTTTCGGTACAGATTGTAAAGCAGCCCGGAAGATTTCACTCAAATACGCCCCTGTGTGTAAGGTTAAGCCTACAACGGCTACGAAGGTAGCAGGCACCTTTTCAAAAGGCACATGCACGCCCGTTTGATCCTCTACGGCGAGGAATAGAATTGGCAAGCCATAGTACACGAGGTATAAGAGAACCATGTTTGGAATACTACGGCACAATAATACGTACAAGTAGCTGAGCTGACTGAGCACAGGTA
>OGKM01000961.1_pt1 | contig 10235 bp, 8 predicted proteins | sample 1572501 | NCBI WGS metagenome assembly OGKM01 (sample SAMEA2582154, study PRJEB24529) | metagenome | biome: Human gut stool | place: China | collected 2011
ACACGGTCAATCTTCTGTGCACCATAATTGTATCCGACGATGGGCTGCATTCCCATAGTCAACCCCATTACCACCATTACATACAGCATCAGCAGGCGATTAATGATACCATAGGCACCGATAGCCATATCGCCACCGTATTTTTGCAAACTATTATTAATGAGTATGACAATGATACATGCCGTAACATTCATGGCAAAAGGAGACATTCCTATGGAGAAGATACTGCCGATGATGCGTTTCTTCATTTTCCAGAAACCCGGCATGAAATGGACAAAACTCTCTTTGTTACGGAAGTGATTTACTACCCATATCATTCCGATAAACTGTGACAGGACTGTAGCCATAGCAGCTCCCCGAATCCCCCAGCCGAAATGGAAAATGAAGATAGGAGCGATGATGACATTGGCAATAACTGTCACCAGGGATGTCAACATGGCCTTTTTCGGATATCCCGTAGCACGCATCACGTTGTTCAACCCTATCATGGTATAAGTGATGGGGGTTCCCAAGAGAATCACTTGCATAAAATCACGGGCATAGGGAAGTGTACCGGTACTGGCACCGAAGAAAAACAATATCGGGTCCAGAAACAGATAAGCCAGTCCGCCGAACAGTACTGCATTCGTCAGGCAAAGCATCAATGTATTTCCCAGAACATCGGTCGCACCCTTAATGTCTTTTTGTCCCAGGCGTATGGATGAAATGGTAGCTCCACCTGCCGAAATCAGTACACAGAACGCTACGACCAGATTCATTAGCGGGAAGGTGATCGCCAGTCCGGAGATAGCCATGGGACCGACACCGTGCCCGATGAAAATACTGTCGATGATATTATAAAGTGACGTAATAGTCATTCCGATAATGGCCGGGATGGAATATTGTAACAGAAGTTTGCCAATAGGTTCTGTACCCAGTATGCGGGGATCGGTTTGTTGTGCCATATAGTGAAGCGTTACATATTTTTAAGTGCAGCAAAGGTACAAATAATTTGCCTGATTCGATGATTCTTCTGAACTTTGCCCACAGAGTTTAACAAACAGGTAAAAGAATGTTTATGGATGCAACAAAGAAAATAACGGCATTATTCGATTGTGATGGTGTAATTGTCGATACAGAAGGGCAATATACCGTTTTCTGGAATGAAATGGGGCAAAAGTATGTAAATGATGAAAACTTTGGTTCTAAGGTTAAGGGCCAGACACTGGTACAGATTTATGATAAATACTTTGCGGGAGAACCGGAAAAACAGCGGGATATCACCGAGGCATTGAACCGTTTTGAAATAAAAATGAATTATGACTATGTTCCCGGAATAGTTGAGTTTATAGCAGATCTGCGTCGGCATGGTGTGAAAATAGCTTTGGTTACCAGTTCCAATACGGCAAAAATGGAGAATGTTTATCATGCCCATCCCGAGTTTAAATCCCTTTTTGATGAAATATTGACTGCAGAGCGTTTTAAGCGTTCTAAGCCTGATCCTGAATGTTTCTTGTTGGGAATGACAATTTTCGGTTCCGATTCAAAAGATTCGTATGTGTTCGAAGATTCATTTCATGGTTTGCAGGCCGGTAGATCATCCGGAGCCATTGTTGTCGGATTGGCAACTACGAATTCACGCGAAGCCATTGCCGACAAGGCAGACTATGTAATAGACGATTTCAGAGGGATGACTTACGAAAAACTGCTGACTATAACTTCACGTTATATCTGATAAGAAAGATTGAATAGCATCTCAGGGAAGAATCCCTTAGCTTTGCATGGTATTTAAAAAGAGAGAAAGCCATGTATAAGCAAACGATTCGTCCTGTTTTATTTCTGATGGAACCCGAAAAGGTACATGCCTTGTTGGTTTCCTGCCTCAAATGTTACCGGCATTTGCCATGGTGCAGATGCTGGATACGTCACCTTTATACTTGTTCCGACAAACAGTTGATATGGAATCATCTTACTTTTCGAAACCGTATCGGTCTGTCGGCCGGTTTCGATAAAGGAGCCGAAATTTTTGATGAATTGGCCGATTATGGTTTCGGATTTATCGAAGTAGGTACTGTAACTCCCGATTCTCAGGATGGAAATCCCCGTCCGCGTATTTTTCGCTTGCCTCAGTGTGAATCTTTAATTTCCCGTACGGGCTTCAATAATCCCGGATTGGATGTTATTAAACGCCGTCTTGAACAGAAAAGCGGTTCGTATGTTTTAGGTGTAAATATAAATAAGAATCCCTCTTCGGAAGGAGAGCAAGCGGTGGCAGACTTTTTGCGTCTGTATAAGGAGTTACATCCTCATGTCGGTTATTTCACACTTAATTGGGGATCTGTGGATGTTGCTCTGATGAAACAGGTGCTCCAGGGGTTGGCAGCTTTTCGTGTGGAGCAAAACATACATGTTCCGTTGCTACTCAAACTTCCTGCCGATATCACAGAAGAAGGAATGGATGATGTGATCGACTGTACTCGTCTGTACCGGGTAGATGGAGTGATAGCTACCGGACCTACCATGGAGCGGAGTTGCTTAAAAGGTTATTCACCTGCACAATTACAGAAGATCGGCTCCGGTGGAATCAGTGGACGCGGGATAGGGGAGAGGTCATTAAAAGCCGTCAGCTATTTGCGTGCCCATGCCGGAAAAAGCCTTCTGATAGTAGGGGCAGGCGGAATCATTACTCCCGCTGATGCCCGTAGGATGTTGGATGCGGGGGCCAATCTGATACAAATCTATTCTTCGTTTATTTATGAAGGGCCGGGTATAGTGAAAAAAATGATTCAGGAAATTAAATGATAAGGAATAAAGTTATGGAACAGAGTTTTATCGAATATTCGTTAGGAAAAGATGCTTCTTCGGCTGTCCTTTGGGTTTATCCGGTTCAAGAGGTAAAGCCATTATTATGTGTCCCGGTGGCGGGTTCAATCAGATAGCTTCAGATCATGAAGGACATGATTTTGCTGCGTGGTTTAATAATCAGGGCATCACATACGCCGTACTGAATTATCGCATGCCTCACGGTGATGTTGAAGTGATTCGTGAGGATATTCGTGAAGCGATTCGCCTGATCCGCCGTCAGTCGGCAGAGTGGGGAATCCATCAACTGGGTGTTATGGGAGCTTCTATCGGAGGCTATATCGCTGCTACTGCCGCAACTCTTTATACCGGAACAGACCGGCCCGACTTTCAAGTATTGCTTTATCCCGTTATCAGCATGACCGACAGGCTGACTCATTGGCCTTCACGCGAACGTATGTTGGGAGAAACTATCTCCGAAGGTTTGAAAGAAACACTATCCCTTGAACTTCACGTCACAGCCGATACTCCTCCTACATTCATCGTTTTGGCCGAAGATGATCAGGCCGTATCTCCTCTCAACAGTATTGTCTATTATACAGCATTATTGAAACATGGAGTCTCTGCCGGACTGCATATTTATCCGGAAGGCGGACATAGCTTCGGATTTCGTGACAGTTTCATATATAAGAAGTTATGGACTGATGAACTACAAAAATGGTTGCTGACCTTTTAATGTAGATCCGCTAATTTATTCACTTTTACTTGTATGGTATGAATTAAAAGTTATACCTTTGCGCCCGATTTTTAATTTAAAAAGATTGGATATGGCTGGTTATATATCAGATGACACAAGAAAAGTGACGACTCATCGCCTAATCGAAATGAAGCAAAGAGGCGAAAAAATATCTATGCTTACATCGTATGACTACACAATGGCACAGATTGTCGACGGTGCCGGTATCGATGTAATTCTTGTAGGCGATTCCGCATCGAATGTGATGGCAGGTAATGTGACTACACTTCCTATTACCCTGGATCAGATGATCTATCATGGAAAATCGGTTGTACGTGGTGTAAAGCGTGCAATGGTAGTAGTGGATATGCCTTTTGGCTCTTATCAGGGTAATGAAATGGAAGGGCTTGCTTCAGCTATCCGCATAATGAAGGAGAGTCATGCCGATGCATTGAAACTGGAAGGGGGTGAAGAGGTTATAGATACTGTGAAACGTATTCTGAGTGCCGGTATCCCCGTGATGGGACATCTTGGACTGATGCCACAATCTATCAATAAATATGGTACATACACGGTTCGTGCCAAGGATGATGCCGAAGCAGAGAAATTGATTCGTGATGCACATTTACTTGAGGAGGCCGGATGTTTCGGACTTGTTCTTGAAAAGATTCCTGCAGCATTGGCATCACGTGTCGCAAGCGAACTGACCATTCCGGTGATCGGTATCGGTGCCGGTGGAGATGTAGACGGACAGGTATTGGTAATTCAGGATATGTTGGGTATGAATAACGGTTTCCGCCCGCGCTTCCTCCGTCGTTATGCCGATCTTTATACGGTAATGACCGATGCTATCAGTCACTATGTTTCAGATGTAAAGAACTGCGACTTCCCGAACGAGAAAGAACAATATTAATTGTCGTATGGCGACTAAATTATGGACATTGCATTTTATGCGGATATGCCTTGCTAATTTATTGTTGTTCATATCCCTGTATTTGTTGTACCCTGTACTCCCGGTGATGATGGCTTCACGTTTAGGCGTGCCTGTCAGTCAGACGGGAGTCATATTTATATTTTTTACGCTTGCAATGTTTTTTATCGGCCCGTTCCATGCCTATTTGGTCGATGTTTACAAGCGGAAATATATATGTATGCTTTCGTTTGGGGTAATGGTTGCAGCAACAGCCGGTTATACGTTGGTGCAGAACGCAACACATCTGTTGATGCTTTGCATTGTGCAGGGAGTATCCTTTGGAATGGCTGCCACGGCAGGCATCACATTGGCCATCGATATCACCAATTCCACTTTTCGCAGCGCAGGTAATGTGGTCTTTTCCTGGGCTGCACGCTTGGGGATGATTATCGGAGCGGCTTTGGGAGTATATTTGTTTCGGACACATGGCTTTGAGACTTTGCTATATGTTGCTGTGGCGTTGGGAGCGTTGGGAATATTATCTGTGTCAAGGGTATATGTTCCCTTTCGTGCACCTATCGGGATGAAAGTTTGTTCCATGGACCGATTCCTGCTTCCCCGGGGACTTATTCCGGCATTCAATTTAATATTGATTGCTTTTATACCGGGATTGATGCTTCCTGTGCTTGCCGGTGCGCCGAGTGATGTGCCGGTAGGAGGCGAGACAGTACCTTTTTTTGCTTTGGTCGGATGCGGATTTCTCTTATCAGTATTAATTGTGAAATTGTTTTTCCGCTATGATAATAAAATGTGGTTGCAGATAGTTGTCGGGCTGGTGACAGTAATCGGATCGATGGCTATGCTGTTCTCTCCTGAAACAAGCTGGAATGCTCCGGCAGCTGTTTTGATGGGTTTAGGACTCGGCTTGGTCACTCCGGAGTTTCTTATGATGTTTGTCAAATTGTCGCAACACTGCCAGCGCGGCACGGCTAATACCACTCATCTACTTGCATGGGAACTTGGAGTCGGATTGGGTATTGCATCTGCGTGTCATTTACATCTTACGGCTAATGAACAGGCCGTTTATCGGGTCGGATTGTTATCGGCAATCGTGTCTTTGGCATTCTTCGTTTTACTTACGTATCCTTATTTTAAAAGGAAGAAGGTAAGATAAATGTGATATACATTATAAAAAGCGGACTCCGTATATTTGCAACGAATTGTAGCATAATATACGGAGTCCGCTTTTTTAATGTATCATTTATCCCATATTACACAGTAAAACAGCAAGTACATAAGGCATGAAGATGATAATTCCTACAATGGCAGCAACTATAGCACATATCAGAACGGAACCCGCTGCGATATCTTTCACATCACCTGCTATCGGATTACGTTCCGGAGATACAAGATTGACCAATCTTTCTATAGCCGTGTTGAATCCCTCTGCTGCCAGTACTACTCCAAAACAAAGTATGATAGCTATCCATTCGTTCCGGGTGATGCCGAAACAGAATCCGGCCACTGTTACTATAATAATTGCCGTGCAATGTATCCAGGCATTATGTTCTTTGCTTACAAAACTTCGGATACCTTTCCAGGCATATCCGAAGCTCCGTATTCTTTTTCTGGTGCTGAATTTTTCCATTCTTAATTTCTGCTAACCTGTTTTACTCCTTTTACTGTGCGCAACTTCTTGATCAGCGCTTCCAGACGTCCGGTATCACTTACCATAATGGTCAATGTACCCGAGAAAAGGCCGTCGTTCGAATCGATACCGATAGAACGTAGCGAGATACCATTTTCTTTTGAGATGATCGAAGTGATATTTGTTACAATACCGATATCATCATGACCCACAACGCGGAGTGTTATTGGGTATTGAGTACCTTCCGATTTACCGGCCCAGCGTGCTTTTACGATCCGATAGCCGAAGCGTTCGCGCATCTGTCCTGCATTGGGGCAATCATTTCGGTGTATCTTGATACCTCCGGATACTGTGACAAACCCGAATACATCGTCTCCGTATATGGGATTACAACATTTGGCGAGTTTGAAATCCAATCCTTTCAGGTTTTGGTCAATAACGAGTACATCTTCTTTAGTGACTGTTGTTTCGTCTATCTGGTTTTGCAGGTTGTATTCTTCTGCACTGCGATAGGTCACCTCATCACGTTCGCTGTCCCGCTTTTGTTGTTCGATGTATTTATCCAGAATATCGTTTATGTCGAGTACCTCATCGGCAATCTTCTGATAAAACTCTGTCACGTTCTTGAATCCCAAGCGTTTGATTAAGCGCATCATCACAGCTTCATCGTATTCCATCTTCCGGTTCTTGAACTTGCGTTCCAGGGTCTCTTTGGCAAAATCGTGCTGACGCGCTACCATCTCCTTGAGGGCCTGACGAATCTTAGTACGGGCTTTTGAAGTAGTGACAATGTTCAGCCAGTCTTGTTTCGGAGTCTGTGTGTTCGATGTCATAATCTCTACCTGATCCCCGCTATTCAGCTTTTGTCTTAACTGTACATTTTTACCGTTTACTTTTGCTCCGATACATTTACATCCCAATTTGCTGTGAATGTGGAAAGCAAAATCAAGTACGGTAGCCCCTTTGCCCAGTTTAAAAAGGTCTCCCTTCGGTGTAAATACGAATACTTCGTCTTCATACAGATCCAGTTTGAACTGGTCCATCATTTCCAGGTCGTTCTCCGTATTTTCCAGTGCTTCACGTATTGAAGTCAGCCATTCGTCCAGTCCGCTTTCACCCTTCACGCCTTTATATCTCCAATGAGCTGCCAATCCGCGCTCGGCAATATCGTCCATACGCTCCGTACGAATCTGTACTTCAACCCATTTGCCTTCGGGCCCCATAACAGTGATGTGTAATGACTCGTAACCGTTACTTTTGGGAACCGACAGCCAGTCACGCAGACGTTTGGGGTTAGGTTGATACATATCCGTCACTATGGAATATGCCTGCCAACATTCCTGCTTCTCTTTTTCAAACTGAGATTCCAGGATGATACGGATAGCAAACAAGTCATATACGTTTTCGAACTGGCATTTCTGTTTCTTCATTTTCTGATAGATGGAATGAATGGACTTGGTACGTCCTTTCATGTGGAAATGCAGTCCTGCTTCCTCCAATTTCTGTTGTATCGGAGCAATGAAGTTGGCAATATAACGGTCACGTGACTTTTTCGTCTCGTTCAGCTTTTCCTTGATATGGTAATAGATGTCATGTTCGGTATATTTTAGTGACAAATCTTCCAGTTCCGATTTCAGCTTATACAATCCCAGTTTGTGGGCTAGCGGAGCATACAGATAGGCTGCTTCATTGGCCACCCGTCTGCGGGCCTCGTCATTTTCGGCATCTTTTATTTGTCGCATCACGTTTACACGGTCGGCAATCATGATCAGAATTACCCGCATATCTTCGGCAAAAGACAGTAGCAGATTGCGGAAATTCTCCGATTCTATGGTCGGACTCTTATCATAAAGGTCATTGATCTTGATTAATCCCCGGATAATTCCGGCCACATCTTCACCATACTCCTGTTGAATGTATTCTATTGTATAAGAGTGGCAACGTACAGGCGTGTGTAGCATAATGCCTAAAATAGATGCCCGTTTCATGCCGATTTCTTCAGCCACGATTACAGCAGTCTGCATATCTTTGATAACAGGATTCAGCCCAAAACTGTCCCTCTGCATCGTATTGTTTTGAGTGGAGTCGATAAGATGCTTTTTCAGCTTTCTGCAATCTCCTTTTTGTAAGGTTTCTCCGGTGAGACGCAGTAGTTTTTTGTATAGTGAGAACAATAATTCTCTCTCTTCTTTCGTAAAGAATTCATCTCTTTCCATAAGCAGCTCAAATTTATCGTCGGTAAAGATAGTTTTTTTCCGGGTTTTGTAGGGTGTCCTCTTCCTTTTTTTGTATTTTTGGGCATGAATTAATAAAATTAGATAGTATGATAACACCTGAAGACAAAGAATTGCTTGCCAAAAAGGGCATTTCGGAAGTACAAATCGCTGAGCAGTTGGCTTGCTTCCAAAAAGGCTCTCCTTATTTGAAGTTAGATGCTGCCGCATCTGTAGAAAAAGGCATTTTGGCTCCTGATGCCGAGGAGCAGAAAGCTTATCTTGCAGCATGGGATGCCTATACCAATTCAGACAAAACGATTGTGAAGTTTGTACCCGCTTCGGGTGCTGCCAGCCGTATGTTCAAGAATCTATTTGAATTTTTGGATGCTGACTATACTGAACCCACTACAAAGTTCGAACAAACTTTTTTTGAATCGATTGAAAGATTTGCTTTTTATGATGACTTGAATACGGCTTGTGTGCGGACAGAAGGCAAAGGTATTCCTACCCTGATTGCAGAAGGCAATTATAAAGCGGTCGTTTCAGGATTGCTTAATGTAGCGGGACTGAATTACGGTGCGCTTCCCAAGGGGTTACTTAAGTTTCATAAGTATGAAGAAGGTTCGCGTACCCCGCTTGAGGAACATTTGGCAGAAGGTGCTATGTACGCTGCCGGAAAAAGCGGAAAAGTCAATGTGCATTTTACCGTCTCTACCGAGCACCGTGAACTGTTTAAATCATTGGTTACCGAAAAAGTCGATGCTTTTGCCAAACGTTATGGCGTGGATTATAATATCACTTTCTCCGAACAGAAACCAAGCACTGATACAATTGCCGCTGATATGGAAAACCAGCCATTCCGCGATAACGGTAAGCTTTTGTTTCGTCCCGGCGGGCATGGTGCGCTGATTGAGAATCTGAATGATCTGGATGCGGATGTTATTTTTATTAAGAACATTGACAATGTGGTTCCTGATAAATTGAAAGGCGATACAGTGCTTTATAAGAAACTGATTGCCGGTGTACTGGTATCTCTCCAGAAGCAAGCTTTTCAATATCTGGAATTATTGGATAGTGGTCGTTATACACATGAGCAGGTGATGGATATCCTGCAATTTGTACAAAAGAAACTTTTCTGTAAGAATCCTGAAACAAAAGATCTGGAAGATGCCGAGTTGGTCATTTACCTGAAGAATAAATTGAACCGTCCGATGCGTGTTTGTGGTATGGTGAAGAACGTGGGCGAGCCGGGCGGTGGTCCGTTCCTGGCATATAATAGTGATGGAACTATCTCCCTGCAAATCCTTGAAAGCTCACAAATCGATATGAATAATCCGGAAGCAAAGGAAATGTTTGAAAAGGGTACGCACTTCAACCCGGTCGATCTGGTTTGCGCCGTACGTGATTATAAGGGTCATAAATTTGATTTGGCGAAATATGTGGATAAAGCTACCGGCTTCATCTCTTATAAGTCGAAGAGTGGTAAGGATCTGAAAGCTCTTGAACTTCCCGGTTTGTGGAATGGTGCTATGAGCGATTGGAGTACGGTATTTGTGGAGGTTCCACTTTCCACTTTCAATCCGGTAAAGACTGTGAACGACCTGTTGCGTGAACAGCATCAGTAATCAAAGGAAAATAAAAAAGGGGATATTCACGGCGAATATCCCCTTTTTATTATTTAATTGCTTTTCAGATCAATTTCTTGGCAAAGCTTCTTTTACTACCATCGGACGACCGGCATATTCTGCTCCGTTCAATTCTTTAATGGCATTGCTTGCTTCTGAAGATTCCGGCATTTCGACAAACGCAAACCCTTTAGATCTTCTTGTTTCGCGGTCTGTGATCAGTTTTACTGATTCTACTGTTCCATACTCTTCCATAACTTCTCTCAAATCTACTTCCTTAACGTTGTAGCTAAGGTTTCCAACATAAATGTTCATA
>OGKM01000962.1_pt1 | contig 10224 bp, 10 predicted proteins | sample 1572501 | NCBI WGS metagenome assembly OGKM01 (sample SAMEA2582154, study PRJEB24529) | metagenome | biome: Human gut stool | place: China | collected 2011
AGCGAAACTGAACACGCAAATAAAGAAGCGCTGTTTGGTTACATGCTGTCTGAACTCAAAAAGCACTGTGAATTAAAAGTAGATTATGAAGTGGAAGGTGCAGTTGACGGTAATATCGGTGACAGAAAGACGCTGATTGATGCGCGGCACTTTGACCCTCCGCTTTATGTGCAAGCCCGAATCAGTGAGCAGACAAACGCTCTATTAGAAACAAGCGATGTCAAAACCACCTTATCAAACTATGTCCGGAAGTCGAGCCAGATTGCCAATGAATTGTTGCAAAGAGTGGAGCAACTGACACTCGAAGCAACACCTTACACGATTAAGCTTGCGACCAACAACGGGATTGTTTTTAAAAACAATCAGGGGCAATCTACGATTTATCCGAGCTTAAAGAGAGGGCAGAAGCCAGTTGAGTGTACGTGGAAATGGTTAGTTGATAATCAAGGATTTGGCACATCTCCAACTTTTGAAGTTAAGGCGGCTGGCATGTCTAGTAAGCTAGTGTTGACAGCTATTGCCTTGATTGATGGAAAAGAGGTTGCCAGAGAGCAAGTCACTTTTAGCAATGTCAATGATGGGAAAAATGGTTCAAACGGTGAAGATGGAAAGTCTCTACGACTGTTTACTACCCAATACAAATATGCGCAAAAATTTATCAATCAATACAGCACCGATGGCTATACTGGTGATTGGTCTGTTGTCGAAAGCACAGCAGGGTTAAAGGTCGGCGATAGTGTCCAAATGCGGGTATTTAATACGGATAAAGAGAGTGATAGCTGGATAGTAGCAGTAGCCAGTGCAGTACTTGACGAGCATAAGACGCAATTCAATCTAAACGGAAAGCAAGTATCTACGTTAGCTCTTGGCTTGGGAATTATTGTAGGTCTTGCGTACGCCGCAACAATTGCACATGGTGATTATGCTGCGTATGGTTGGGGCGGGCTAATTGCCGGCTTATCTGCTATCGGCTATTACGAATTGGCTTTTAAAAATAAAAAAGGAGACACAGCGGATGACACAGAAAAAGAAAATTAAGCAGCTTTTAGCTCTTGTTACAATCGTACTTGGTTTCATGCTTCCTACTGCTGCACAAGCGGCAGTAGGAGACCAAGGTGTGGACTGGTCTGTTTATCAAGGAACAAACGGTATCTTTGGTTATGGGCATGACAAGTTTGCTATTATCCAAATTGGCGGTATCAATGCCTATGGTATGTACGGACAGTCAACTTACGAAACACAAGTGGCAAGTGCTATCGCACAGGGTAAACGTGCTCATACTTATGTTTGGTACGAGGTGGGCGGCAATGCTGCTTTGGGTGAGCAAGTACTTAAAACCTTCTTGCCACAGGTACAAACACCGAAAGGGTCAATTGTAGCTCTGGACTATGAGAGCGGAGCGAGCGCTAGCAAAGAAGCCAACACAAACGCAATTTTGCATGGGATGCGTATGATTAAGGCAGCGGGTTACACGCCTATGTACTACTCCTACAAGCCTTACACGCTTGATCACGTTGATTATAATCGGATTTTAGCCGAATTTCCAAATTCTTTGTGGATTGGAGCTTATCCAGATTACAACGTGACCCCATCACCAAACTACAACTTTTTCCCGTCACTCCCAGGAATTGCAATATTCCAATTCACCTCAACTTACATTGCAGGCGGACTTGACGGTAACGTGGATTTGACCGGTATCACAGATAACGGTTATGGTCGTAAGAATACACCTAAAACACAAACGCCAGCGATTAAAGAGGGCGAAAAAGCTGATAATACACCGAAAAGCGATATTAAAGTCAGCGACACAGTCAAAGTTAATTTCTCGGCTACCAACTGGGCGACAGGAGAAGGGATTCCTGATTGGGTTAAAGGCCGGTCTTATCAAGTAGCAGAAGTGAGCGGTGATAAGGTGTTGTTAGCAGGTATTAACTCTTGGATTTACAAACGAAATGCAGAGATTATCTCTACTACTAATAGCCAACCTGCATCAGCTCCAACTGTTCAGCAGTCTGGCTCATACACGGTACAGCCGGGTGATACCCTTTCCGGAATTGCCGCTCAATATGGCACGACTTATCAACAGTTAGCAGCTCTGAATGGAATTAGCAATCCGAATTACATTTATGTAGGACAAGTTCTAAAACTGACAGGACAAGGACAATCAGCTCCTCAAAATGTGTCTTACCATATAGCACAATGGGGAGATACTCTCTCTGGCATGGCCGCTCAATATGGCACGACGGTAGAAAGTATCCAAGCACTCAATGGATTGTCTAGTGATTTAATTTATGCAGGCGTAACTTATAGAGTAAATTAAGACAACTAAGCCCTTAGGAGAAATCCTAGGGGCTTTTTTCGCGTGATTTTCGCGCGAGAGTATTTTGTTGAGGTCAACAAAATTGATAGTATCAAGATTTTAGGCGTGGACTTGCGCTTGATTTTCATTTTTTAGATTCTTTTGCGAATAATTAAGTTGGAGGTGGAAAATGAAAATCTTGAACATTGAACTTACAAATGTTGATTACACAGATCTAGGCTTTGAGCACTGGGTGGCTGTGACTTATCAAGTGCCAATTCTGAAAAATGAGTACACGGTCAAATTATTGCTTATTATGGATTTTGAAATTAAGGATAAAGCAGTCTTAGACTATATAATTAAAGAGGGGCGTTATCGTGATTTAGTCAGACACTCTTGTCAAATGTATATTATGGAAAATAAAGAGTTTTAGATACGTTTATGGAGGTTCAATTATGAAAAAATTAAAAAGTTTGAAGGTTAAAGCTTTTACTTTAGTAGAAATGTTAGTCGTGCTTCTTATCATCAGTGTTTTGATGCTCTTGTTCGTGCCGAATTTGACCAAGCAAAAAGAAGCGGTGACGGAAAAAGGAAATGCAGCGGTGGTAAAAGTTGTGGAAAGCCAGGCAGAGCTGTTTGAGGTTAATCACACCAATGAAAAAGCGACACTCTCAAAATTAATCAACGAAGGCACGATTACAGACAAGCAGGCAGCATCTTATAAGGCTTACTATGCGAAACATACAAAAGAAGCTCGTTCTGTTGCAGATTAAGGGATTTACGCTTTTGGAAAGTTTGCTGACATTATTTATAACGAGTTTCTTATTGCTTGCGGTGTCGGGCTCTGTTCGTTCTTCTTTTGAACAGGTGGAAGAGCAGATTTTCTTTCTGGAGTTTGAGCATTTTTATCGGGAAAGTCAGAAGTTGAGTAGCTCAGCTCAAAGTCAGCTGGACATGAATTTTTCTCGCGAGAGGATTTCCAATGGTTACAACTATTTGGCAGTTCCTCGCTCGATTCAAGCGCCAGAAGATTTGACGCTTCATTTTGATAAGGCAGGTGGCAATTCATCGCTCGGAAAGATTGTCTTTCAGACGAAAAAGCAGACAATTACGTATCAATTATATCTAGGAAATGGGAAATTTAAGAAAACAACACGTTAAAGGAACGATTTTATTAGAGGCGCTGCTGGCTTTGGCTGTTTTTGCGACCATTGTGACTCTGTTGTTGGGGCAAATTCACCAGTCTCGAAAAGCAGAAAATGACTTGCTTAAAGAAGAAGAAGTTTTAAGGGTAGCTAAAATGGCTTTACAAACAAAGCAAAGTCATCTGACAATGAACGGTATTGAAGTGCGTGTTGAAACAAGTCAACAAGGTATTCAGATTTATCATGGGAAGGAGCTGATTCTCGGTGTTCAAGGCAAATAAAGTGAAAGCTTTTACCCTTTTAGAGGCTCTGATTGCCTTATTTGTACTCAGCGGAAGTGTGCTGCTTTTTCAGTCAATGACGCGTCTCTTAGCTTCTGAAGTTCAAGCTCGGCAACACAGTGAACAACGAGAATGGCTTTTGTTTGCTGATCAATTAGAAGCAGAGTTGGCTCATTCTTCATTTGAAAAGGTGGAGAATAATCGTTTATATATGAAACAGGACGGCAAGGTGATTGCATTTGGAAAGTCAAGTGGACAGGATTTCAGAAAAACCAATGCGAATGGGAAAGGTTACCAGCCGATGGTTTATGATGTAAAAAAAGCAGAAATCTCACAGAAAAATGAGCTGATTTATGTTAGACTGACGTTTAGGCGAGGATTGGAAAGGGAGTTTGTCTATCGTGTGGAAACAGAAAGTTAAAGCGGGCATTATGCTCTATGCACTCTTTATGGCGGCAGTTTTTAGCTTGCTTTTGCAATTTTACCTTCATCGTCAAACTGCTAATCATAGGAATTTCACCCTAAACCGAGAACGAACACAGGCTTATGCAATGGCTCTTCTAGCCAACGAAAATTCTAAGCAAAGGGAATTTGATAAAGGGTATGTCCAGGACCAAAAGAGTGAGAAAGAGCTCATCCTGACAGTAACAATGAAGACTGGTCGCCGTTATCAATTTTCTTTTCTAGCTGAAAAAGAAAAGCAGATGGATAAAAAATTGAATAAATAAATGGTGTGTATGTAACAGAGTACACTCGCAAAAAAAGCTAAATTTTGGTATGATAGGGAGCGGAGGATGCTATGAATTTTGAAAAAATTGAACAGGCCTATACGCTCTTGTTAGAAAATGTCCAAGAAATCCAAAATGATCTTTTAACGAGCTTTTATGATGCTTTGATAGAGCAAAATGGCAGCTATCTGGACGGGGATATTGAACTAGATAGTGTTCGGCAGAACAATGAAAAACTGAAAGCGTTGAAATTAAGTAAAGGGGAATGGCGCCGAGCCTACCAATTTTTGCTGATGAAAGCAGCTCAAACAGAGCCTTTGCAAGCCAATCATCAATTTACTCCAGATTCTATCGGGTTTATCTTAACTTTTCTCATTGACCAATTGAGTAAAAAAGGATACATTGATATTTTGGAAATTGGTAGCGGAATGGGGAATTTAGCTGAGACGATTCTCAATAATACACAAAAAAATATGGATTATCTAGGACTGGAATTGGACGATCTGTTAATTGATATATCAGCCAGTATCGCAGATGTGATGGACGCAAAAGCTAGTTTTGTGCAAGGTGATGCAGTACGCCCGCAAGTATTGAAAGAAAGCGATGTGATTATCAGTGATTTACCAGTTGGCTTTTATCCTGATGATAGCATTGCGGCGCGCTATGAAGTGGCTAGTACACAGGATCATACCTATGCTCATCATTTGTTAATGGAACAATCGCTCAAGTATCTCAAATCAGGCGGTTATGCTATTTTCCTTGCACCAAATGATTTATTGACTAGTTCGCAAAGTGATTTATTGAAGAAATGGCTACAAAAGCATGCACAAATAGTTGCAATGATTGCGTTACCAGAGTCTCTTTTTGGAAATGCAGCATACGCTAAAACAATTTTTGTACTGAAAAAGCAAGATGAACAAGCTGTCCAACCATTTGTTTATGCTTTATCTGATTTGCAGAATCAAGCGGATTTATTGACATTTAGCGAAAAGTTTCAAAATTGGAGCCAAGAAAGTGAAATTTAAACAAGTTTTTGATATAATAAATGAAAACGCTTAAAAGAGGTAATTTATGTCAAAAACAATTTCAATCAATGCTGGAAGTTCAAGTCTAAAATGGCAATTATACGAAATGCCAGCTGAAAAGGTTATTGCCAAAGGGCTGATTGAACGGATTGGTCTCAAGGACTCCATTTCAACAGTAAAATTTGATAGTCGTGCAGAAAAGCAAATTTTAGATATTGATGATCATACGCAAGCTGTAAAAATTTTGTTAGATGACTTGATGCGCTTTGGTATTATCAAATCCTATGAAGAAATCACAGGTGTCGGTCATCGTGTTGTTGCAGGTGGTGAATACTTTAAAGAATCTGCACTTGTTGATAGCGAAGAAGTGATTCAAAAAGTAGAAGAATTAGCGCTTCTTGCACCACTTCATAACAAAGCAAATGCAGCAGGAATTCGTGCCTTTAAAGAATTGTTGCCAGACATTATAAGTGTCGTTGTGTTTGATACATCTTTCCATACAACAATGCCAGAAAAAGCCTATCGTTATCCATTACCGACTAAGTACTATACGGAGAACAAGGTTCGCAAATATGGCGCTCATGGTACAAGTCATCAGTATGTTGCCAAGGAAGCAGCAAAGGCGCTTGGCAAGCCACTTGAAGAGTTGAAGCTAATTACTTGTCATATTGGGAATGGCGCTTCTATTACAGCGGTTGATAAAGGAATTTCTGTAGATACTTCAATGGGCTTTACTCCGCTAGGTGGCGTGATGATGGGAACTCGCACAGGGGATATTGATCCGGCGATTATTCCTTATTTGATAGAGCATACAGAAGATTTTAATACACCAGAAGACATCAATTATATTTTAAACAAACAGTCTGGGCTTCTAGGAGTATCTGAAACATCAAGTGATATGCGCGACATTATTGCAGGAATGCATGAGGGTAATCATAATTGTAAACTGGCTTTTGACATTTTTGTTGATCGCATTCAAAAACATATCGGTCAATATTTTGCTGTTTTAAATGGTGCGGATGCGATTATTTTCACAGCTGGCATCGGAGAAAATTCTGATGAGGTGCGCGAAGCTGTTATTTCAGGTCTATCTTGGTTTGGTTGCGATATTTTACCGGAAAAAAATGTACGTGGAGCTGAAGGGATCATCTCAAGTGATGCTGCTAAGGTGAAAGTGCTTGTCATTCCTACAGATGAAGAATTAGTTATTGCACGTGATGTTGAGCGATTCAAAAACCAAAAATAAAACTTGGAATTTACAAGTCATAATATTTAAGAAGAGAAGCTGAGACAGACAGCCATGAGTGCGCAGCAATCATGGCTGTCTGTCTCACTCTCTTTCATTTTTAGTTTGAAAAAAGATTGTTGAAGTGATTACCTAATGCTCCTGGAACATAAAATGTGAATAAAAATGTCTGAATCAACCGTACAGGTAGGAGAATGAGCTGTTTAAAAGTCTTTTGATTTCCTCTATACTTTCTTTTTGAACTATACCAATTTTCTTGTTGACAAATTCACAATAAAATTATATACTGATTTCGCTTGTTTTGGATAGCTAGAATTAGACTATACCAATTTATAAAACGAAGGAGGAGATAGCAGACTTCTGAAAGTTGTTTGCTATAAATAATAGTATGTGTGGAATCGTTGGAGTTGTTGGAAATCGAAATGCAACAGATATTTTAATGCAAGGTCTAGAAAAATTAGAATACCGGGGTTATGATTCGGCTGGGATTTTTGTGACCAATGGGAAAACATCTAGTTTGGTGAAATCAGTTGGTCGCATAGCTGATCTTCGTGCAAAAATCGGAATTGACGTGGCTGGAACTGCTGGTATTGGGCATACACGCTGGGCAACGCATGGAAAGCCAAGCGAAAGCAATGCGCATCCACATACTTCTCAAACTGGACGCTTTGTTTTGGTGCATAATGGTGTGATTGAAAATTACCTAGACATCAAGAACACTTATCTTGCTGGACATGATTTGAAAGGTCAAACGGATACAGAAATTGCGGTTCACTTGATTGGAAAATTCGTTGAGGAAGAGAATTTATCAGTTCTTGAAGCATTCAAAAAAGCTCTTCATATTATTGAAGGCTCTTATGCCTTTGCTTTGATGGATGCAGAAGATGCAGATACAGTTTATGTTGCCAAAAATAAATCCCCTCTTTTGGTTGGCTTAGGAGAAGGCTACAATATGGTCTGCTCGGATGCTATGGCAATGATCCGTGAAACAAGTGAATTTATGGAAATTCACGACAAAGAATTGGTTATTGTGACAAAAGACGGTGTCCAAGTGCAAGATTATGATGGCAATCCTGTTGAGCGTGAAAGTTACACAGCAGAGCTTGATTTGTCTGACATTGGTAAAGGCACTTATCCTTACTACATGTTGAAGGAAATTGATGAGCAGCCAACTGTGATGCGCAAACTCATTCAAGCTTACACCGATGAAAATGATCAAGTTTCAGTAGATCCAGCCATTATCAAAGCTGTTCAAGAAGCGGACCGTTTGTATATTCTTGCGGCTGGGACATCTTACCATGCTGGTTTTGCGACCAAGCGCATGCTAGAAGAATTGACAGATACACCAGTTGAACTAGGCATTTCTTCTGAATGGGGCTACAGATGGCCATTGCTTAGCAAGAAACCAATGTTTATCTTGATCAGCCAATCTGGCGAAACAGCCGACAGCCGTCAGGTTTTGGTCAAAGCCAATGCTATGGGAATTCCAAGTTTGACGGTGACCAATGTACCGGGTTCAACTTTGTCTCGTGAAGCGACTTACACGATGTTACTTCATGCAGGACCAGAGATTGCGGTTGCTTCTACAAAAGCTTACACAGCACAAATTGCGACTCTAGCATTCCTTGCGAAAGCAGTTGGAGATGCCAATGGCAATGAAAAAGTGAAGCAGTTTGATTTAGTGCATGAATTATCCATTGTGGCGCAAGCCATTGAGGCTACGCTATCTGAAAAAGACAGTATTGACGAAAAAGTGCGTGATCTGCTCGCTACAACACGCAATGCTTTCTATATTGGTCGAGGGCAAGACTATTATGTTGCCATGGAAGCCAGCTTGAAATTAAAAGAAATTTCCTATATCCAGTGTGAAGGATTTGCTGCGGGAGAGTTAAAACATGGAACGATTTCCTTGATTGAAGACGGTACGCCAGTAATCGCCTTAATTTCGTCCGATGAGCAATTGGCCAGTCATACTCGTGGGAATGTATCAGAGGTCGTAGCGCGTGGTGCAAATGTCTTGACCGTTGTAGAAGAAAATGTAGCAAAAGAAGGAGACGATATTGTTTTAATGTCTGTTCATCCATATTTATCACCGATTTCTATGGTCGTGCCTACGCAGTTGATTGCTTACTTTGCAACTCTACATCGTGGACTTGACGTAGATAAACCACGGAATTTAGCTAAGTCTGTGACAGTTGAATAATACCTATGAAGAATCATCAAGTGTTGACTTGGTGATTTTTTGTTCCATTGAGATAAAGTAGAAGTCTGATTTTAAAAAATTATGTAAAATATAAAATTTTAAACTAGAAAGACTAATATTAAAGTAAAGTCAGTCAGAAAAGAAAAACAAAAATTATGTAAATTTTTTCTAAAAATCTATTGACTTTTTTATTTTTATAGTATATAATTACATTTGTAAACGGAAAGGAATAAAATCCGTTACACTCATCCAAACAAGATGAAATTCTTAGCTGCGCTCAGTTAAAGGGATTTCATCTCTATTTTGGGAGAGGATTAAAATTATGTAAAATATTAACTGCCTTTTATAAATATAAATCCAAAAGATAGAGTTGCTCACTTTGTCTTATATTTTAAGCAGTTGCAAAAATTATGTAAAATAACAAGTGAGGTACAGATATGAACAACAACTACAACAACTTTGATAACATGGATGATCTTTTCAACCAATTGATGGGAAGAATGGGCGGTTTTAATAGTGAAAATCGACGTTATCTCATCAATGGACGTGAAGTAACACCAGAAGAATTTGCACAATACCGAGCAACGGGAAAACTGCCGAAACAAGCAGTAGAGGGTCAAAACCCGCAAATGCAAGGGCAAGCAGGTGCTCCAAAACAAGACGGCATTTTAGCAAAATTAGGTCGCAATTTGACAGAAGAAGCGCGCCAAGATATGCTAGATCCTGTTATTGGACGCAATAAGGAAATTCAAGAAACAGCTGAAATCCTTTCTCGTCGGACGAAGAATAATCCAGTGCTAGTCGGAGATGCTGGGGTTGGTAAGACCGCAGTTGTTGAAGGTTTGGCACAAGCGATTGTCAATGGCGATGTCCCAGCTGCTATTAAAAATAAGGAAATTATTTCTGTAGATATTTCGGGCTTGGAAGCAGGTACACAGTATCGTGGTAGCTTTGAGGAAAACATTCAAAATTTGGTGTCTGAAGTGAAAGAAGCGGGTAATGTTATTCTCTTTTTTGATGAAATTCATCAAATCCTCGGTGCCGGAAGTACAGGTGGAGACAGTGGCTCTAAAGGTTTGGCGGATATTTTGAAACCAGCTCTTTCTCGCGGGGATTTAACGGTGATTGGTGCAACGACACAGGATGAATACCGCAATACCATTTTGAAAAATGCAGCTTTGGCTCGTCGTTTCAATGAAGTAAAGGTAAACGCACCATCTGCAGAAGATACTTTCAAAATTCTACAAGGCATTCGTCCATTGTACGAAGCGCATCATAACATTGAATTGCCAGATGC
>OGKM01000969.1_pt1 | contig 10164 bp, 12 predicted proteins | sample 1572501 | NCBI WGS metagenome assembly OGKM01 (sample SAMEA2582154, study PRJEB24529) | metagenome | biome: Human gut stool | place: China | collected 2011
GCAAACCCGACAGATCGAAAAGGCTTCTCATCTTCTAAAGCCTTTCGTATATACTCCACCACTACCATTTCCGCAGCAACAATAACCTCTGCTTGTAACTCAGCCATATTTGCAAATTGCCCAAAAATGACCCTTGGTGTAGCTCCCAGTTTTTCCGCTAATGCTCGAGCCGTCAAACTAGCCAGGCCCTCTTCTCTCACCAATTGTAAAGCCGTCCCAATCATAGTCTCTTTACTAAATTTAACCTTTGGTGGCATAAGACTCCTTTCACGCAACAGTTGTTACGCAACATATGTTGCATAAAGAATACCATAACAAAGTAAGACTTGTCAAGAATAAACTATAAAGTAAAAGACAAAAAACCAGCCCACTAATACAAGTGAGGGCTGGTCTACTAATAAGATTCTAAGGCAAATCATTACCTGCAGCCAAGTAGATTTGGTACCATTCCTTGCGGGTTAGAGTGACTGTTGCTGCTTTCCCTGCTTCAAGGACATGCTGGGGCTTGGTGGTCCCGATGACAGCCTGCATCTTACCCGGATAGCGGAGGACCCAAGCAAGGGCGATAGCTGTCGGTGTGACCTGGTATTTTTTCGCCAAGTCATTGAGGACGTGATTGAGGGCCGCAAACTCTTCCTTGCCGACAAAATTCCCCTTGAAATAGCCATGCTGGAGGACAGACCAGGCCTGAATCACCGTATCAGTTAAGCGACAATACTCAAAGACACTGCCATCTCGCACGGCTGCTTTTGGCCCTTCCATGTTGACATGAAAACCAGCTTCAAAGCTCGGTGTAAAGGCGGCACTCAACTGCAACTGGTTGACCTTGAGAGGTTGTTTGACAGCCGTCTTAAGCAATTCCATCATCATGGGATTTTGATTGGACACCCCAAAATGACGAACCTTGCCAGTTTGCTCCAAGTGATCAAAAGCTTCCGCCACTTCTTCAGGCTCCATGAGGGCATCCGGTCGGTGAAGGAGAAGACTATCTAAGCGCTCAATCTGCAGACGCTCGAGGATGCCATCGACGGAGTCCAAAATATAGTCCTTAGAAAAATCAAAATAGGTAAAGCCGTCTTTGCGAATCCCGCACTTGGACTGGATCCACATCTGGTCCCGAAGATCCGGACGACGCTTGAGAACCTTGCCCAGCAGGACCTCACACTGGCCATCGCCATAGATATCCGCTAGGTCAAAGGTGTTGATCCCAATCGACAAAGCTGCCTCCACCAAGGCCTCCACCTCATCTTCACTCATCTGACTGATCCGCATCATCCCAAGGACAATCGTGGACAGACGCTCATTTTCAGCAAACTCAATATAGTTCATGTCCGCCTCCTTTTCTGTAGTTCTATTGTATTGAAAAGGCTTGCAAAAGTCAATTTGCAATCAAAAAGCCCCCAGCTGTAACTGGGAGCTCTCTGGTTGAAGTAAAATTTCTTATTCTTCCTCATCGTCCAACTCCACTTCACCGTGGATTCGGATATATTCTTCACGCTTTCGATCCAATTCTTCCCATAATGGCTCATCAACAGCTTTCATTACTTTTATCTCTTCCAAGCTGATGTCAGCCGCTTCATCGTAGGTCAAATGCAACAGATCTGCATGTTTCGTTTTAAATTCTTTAATGCTCAGCCATGTTTCCTTGTCATCCTCGCTAATGTGACCACCAATGGCAGACGCCACCTCAATCGCCATGATATAAAGCGCTCGCTTATCAACCGTTAGAATGTCCTTATGAGTCGTGATGATTCGTAGACAGTCTCCTTTTTCTCGTCCATCACTTTCATAGGAATCTTCAAAATTTAAATTTACATCTTCATACTTAAAAGTCGCCCAAGGATCGTTGCCTACTCTAAAATCAGCCATGCCCCAACGCTCATCATTTGAAGAAAATTTATCCAAACTAACACTAAAATAGAAGTCATCATCACGTGCATAAGAAAAACCAACCTGCACTCCCTTACGTTCCTTGAACCACATTTTCCAAGGATATTCCATACAGGCTTGATAAATACTAGTTTCGTAGTTGCCTTTAAGATATAGTCTCACTCGTCGTCCTCATCATCCAATTCCACTTCTCCGTGGATTTTGATGTATTCTTCATTTCTGCGGTCATCTTCTGCCCAAACCGGGTCTCTCACATCATCCATAAATGGAATTTCCTCCAGACTCAGCTCATTAGCCTGTTCATAACTCATCGATAGGATATCTTCATGCCGATTTTTAAATTCCTCCACACTTAGCCAGCTCTCTTTATCATCTTCGCTAATCTGACCATCAATGGCAGTTGCGATTTCAATCGCCATAATATAGAAAGCACGTTTATCAACAGTGAGAAGGTCAAGGTGGGTAGAAGCTAAACGAAGACAGTCTCCTTTTTCTCGATAGTCTGTTGCTGGATTATCTTCAAAATCTAATTCAAGATTTTCATATTCATGACTTCCAAATTTGTTGGTAATGCCTTCTTTCAACCGAACGTTATTCCATCTATTATCATGCATCCACTTATTTAATTTTAAGTGAATAGAGAGTTTCTCGATTGGTAAATCTAGATACCCCGCATACGACAAATCAGGTTCTATTCCATCTTTTTCCTCAAACCACATTCTCTTAGCTAGTTCTAAGTAATCAAACGGAATTTCTTTGGTATAATCACCTTTAATATATAATCTCACTCGTCTTCCTCATCGTCATATACACGTTCACCATGGATAGCGATGTACTCTTCCCATCCCTTATGTAAATCATCCCAAAGTGGTTCATCCACCACCTCCATGACCTCTAGTTCCTCCAAACTAATATCAACCGCCTTATCGTAGCTCAATTGTAGCAGATTTGCATGTCTCATTTTGAATTCTTCAATACTCAGCCAAGTTTCTTTGTCGTCTTCACTGATTTGACCATTAATAGCAGATGCTATTTCAATCGCCATAATATACATCGCACGCTTGTCAACCGTTAAAATATCTAGATGAGTGGAAATAATTCGCAAATAATCACCTTTCTCACGCCCATCGCTTTCATAAGAATTTTCTAGATCCAATGTCAAATTTTCATATTCAAATGTCTTCCAAGGGTTTATATTTTTATAAAAATTTGCACTCTCCCACCGTTCGTCATTATGCTTAAATTTATCCAATCGTAAATTTAAATGTAAATATTCATCCCAAGCATAGGAAAAATCGAGAGGAATTCCCTTTCGCTCTTTAAACCACATCTTTTGAGCTATTTCTTTAAACTCATCATAAAAATCAGTTTTGGTGTAATCACCTTTAATATATAGTCTCACTCGTTGTCCTCGTCGTCATAAATACGTTCACCATGGATTTTGATGTATTCCTCACGTTTTCGATCTAATTCTTCCCAGATGGGATCGTCTATAGCATCAATCGTCTGAATTTCCTCCAGACTCATTTCATTTGCTTCATCAAAGGTCAGAGATAAGATATCTTGGTGCTTTTCCTTGAATTCCTTGATTGTTAGCCACGTTTTCTTATCATCTTCACTAATTTGCCCATCAATCGCAGTCGCAATTTCGAGTGCCATAATATACATAGCTCGTTTATCAACTGTTAATACATCTAGATAATTCGAAGCGATTCTTAGATAAGCACCCTTTTCTCTACCGTCGCTTTCATAACTTCCTTCATAATCCAAATCAATATTTTCATATTTTTGAGAATTGACTGCACTGCCACCTTTAACCTTGGCATCTTTCCAACGAGAACCACTTGCTCCCCACTTATTTAACCGTAAAGATAGATAGAAGTCATCTTGTAGCATCTCATCATCTCCAACATGTGAGAAACTTATTTCTTGACCATTTCTTTCCTTAAACCACATCTTCCATGCGAGTTCTCTGTAGCCAAATGGTATCTTTTTTGTATAATCACCTTTAATATATAGTCTCATAAATCTGAGATATCGCCCCCATGCGCTAATATGTATTCTTTTCGACGGTTAGCTTCTTCCTCCCAAAGAGGATCGTCTACAACATCCATCGTTTGAATTTCTACCAAACTTTGTTCATTTGCTTCTTCAAAAGTCAGAGATAGAATAGCCTCGTGCTTTTTCCTAAACTCCTCGACTGTTAGCCATGTCTTCTTATTATCCTCGCTAATTTGCCCATCAATCACCTTTGCAATCTCAAGCGCCATAATGTACATGGCGCGTCTATCAACTGTCAAAATTTCTAGATGGGTGGTCAAAATTCGGAGATAGTCGCCTTTTTCGTTAAAATCTGTAGCAAATGCATCTTCAAAATTAATTTCAATACATTCCTTAATATGTGAAAAGAGTCTTCGTACCCCTTCCTTTAGGGGAACACTAGACCATCTCTTATCAGCAGTGCCTTTCCTCAAGGATAAATTCGAGAAAAAATCTTCTTGTAATGCATCATTGTTCCCAGCATTTGAGTAAGAAATTTGCTCATCTTCTGGAAACCACATTTTGCCAGCTAGTTCTAAATAACCATAAGGTACTCTTTTTGTATAATCTCCTTTGATGTAAAGTCTCATTCGTTCTTTTCTCTATTCTCTTTATTCCCATCCATCATATCATAATTTAATAAATAATACATGTTCATATGAAGGTATATCGTTTTAAATAGTCCACCGATAAATTTCAATGCATGCTAAAAGCCCCCAGCAATATCTGAGAGCTTATCTAATTAGCGATAGCTAAGAGCACGTTTGATGGTCTTCCATGGTCCGAGGTCATCGGTCTGAAGGATCAGGCTCGCATAGATACGGGCAATGAGAACTGTTCCCACGATGGTAAAGAGAACCGCAATTCCCAATGAACCCCAAGCTTCAAGACCAGTCGCATAGCCATTAATGGTACGGAAAGGCATGAAGAAGGTTGAGAAGAAAGGAATGTAGGAACCGATCTTCAATAAGAAGACATCACCGGCACTTCCCAAGGTGGTTACCCCAAGGAAGCTAAAGATAACTAACATCATCAGTGGCGAAATCGCTTTTCCTGAATCTTCTGGTCGTGCAACTGTGGAACCTAAGAAGGCAGAGAGCACCACATACATAAAGATCCCAAGGATAATGAAGAAGACGGTATTGAGCGAGATCGCTTCTGCTAGGTGTTGGGTAATTGGAGAGTTTGGAGCAAGAATATCCTTGACAACTGGGATATCTGCTCTAAAGATCCAAACAGCTACTAGCCCAACGACATAGACAAAAATATGGGTAAAAATCACTCCGAAGAGTCCGAGCATGCGTGCGAAGAAATAGTCGGTTGCTTTGATACTAGAGAAGACCACTTCCATGATCTTAGTTCCCTTTTCACTGGCCACTTCTTGGGCTGTGATACTAGAGTAGAAGATCAAAATCATATAAAGCAACATTCCTAGACCACCTGCAACCATGGTTTGCACCATTTTCAAGCCTTCTTTTTTCTCATCAATTTTTTCTTTGAGAGAAACCTGTTGAGACAAGGCTGTCAGTTGCTCTTTGCTTAGATTAGCACGCGCTAGATTGATTCCTTGTTGGACTTGGCTTAATTTCGCAGCGACAAGCGATTTCAAATCTGTTTTCATGGCTTGGTCGCCCACATAAGTGGCTTCTAGCTGGCCATCTTTTTCATCGACCGTTAGGTAAGCAGCGGCTTTCTCATCCTTGATGGCTTTTTTAGCTGCAGCTTCATCCTTGTAGTCCAAGGTCAAGCCATCGGTTCCTTTGAGGCTTTCTTTGACAGCTGGCACTTCTGTCACCAAGGCCACCTGGTTTTTGGCATCTGTAGAAGAACCTGTCAGATAACCGATTCCAATGCTCAATCCTAAAAAGAGGAAGGGACCGAAGACCATGAAGAGGAAACTCCATGATTTCACTTGTCTGATATAGGTTTCTTTCATTACGACAAACATCTGTTTCATACTTCTACTCCTGATTCAAGTTTAAAGATCTCATCAATAGTTGGGGCTTGGTGGTCAAAGGTTGCTAGGTAGTGGCCCTTGGTCAAGCGGTCAAATAATTCTGGACCAGCTGATGCATCATCCAAGATCAACTTCCAAGTCCCTTGCTTGGTCATGCTGACCTTGGTCACGTGTGGCAGAGCTTCTAGCTCTTCTTTGCTAAAGTCGTTAGAGACAAAGAGGCGAGTCTTGCCATAGCTATTCCGGACCTCTTGGACTGGCCCTGAAAGGACAACCGAACCATCACGGATCATTAGGATATCATCACACAACTCTTCGACATTGGTCATGACGTGGTCAGAAAAGATAATGGTTGCCCCACGCTCTTTTTCTTCAAAGATGACCTGCTTGAGCACTTCTGTATTGACCGGATCCAAGCCACTAAAGGGTTCATCTAAAATGATCAATTTAGGCTCATGGATCAAGGTGATGATCAGTTGCACCTTCTGTTGGTTCCCTTTTGAAAGGCTCTTGATTTTATCGGTCAATTTTCCTTTTACTTGGAGTTTTTCCATCCAAGTCGGTAATTTTTCCTTGACCTCAGCAGTGCTCATTCCTTTTAAGGCAGCCAAATAGCGGACCTGCTCAAAAATCGTAAGTTTTGGCATAAGACTGCGCTCTTCAGGCAAATAGCCAATTTCCTTATAAGTCTCTTGGGTGATCGCTTTACCACCTAGGCGGATCTCACCGCTGTAGTCCAAAAAGCGCAAGATGCTGTGGAAAATAGTTGTTTTCCCGGCCCCATTTTTCCCAACTAAGCCAAGGATATGCCCTTGTTGAGCTGTCAGATCTACTCCGAAGAGAACCTGCTTATTCCCAAAGCTTTTTTCTAAATTTCTAATTTCTAACATGGATGACTCCTTTACTCTTTATAATAACGTTTGGTAATCTTGTATTGTGAAATAAGGATATAAATATAGAGAATGGATACGACGAACAAAGCTAAGAGGATATCCGTTTTGAAGGCAACCCCAATGAGGAGGAGAGCAAGGAGAAGGCTCGGCAAGATATAATTGCTTAACTTAACCACCACTTCGAAATTTTCCTCGTAGCTAATCTGCTTTTCTGCTTCATCCATCATACTCATCATAAATTCACGCATTTCCTTGGCATCGGCATTGCGGGGAATCGGTTTCCCGTAAACCAAGTTAAAGGTCTTACGATAGAAGATACCCACTAGGAAAAATAGGACAACCAAGGCAAGAAAAAGATAGAGTATGGTAAAAGGTCCAAAGATAAAAGCCGCAGGTTTATCCAAATACACCAATTGAATATAAAAGATGATAATAAAAAAGTATGGCAAGATCATGATTCCTTTAAAGATGGCCGCTAACCCATACAGTTTTTCCTTCTGGATATCATAGTGATAGGCTTCATCCTCGTCTTCTATATGGAGAATCTTGTAATGAAGTTTACTTACCCGCATCAATAGGACCATCGTGATCATAAACACGACCAAGAATAAAACTACTGAGCCCAAAAGGAGCACCTCTTTACTAAAGAATGATTGGATTTCCAGGGGCTTTTTGGATCCAAACATCCCTGTCAAAAATCCGATGACTCCTCCGATCAAGCCGGAAAGTGTAATGATCCCGACATTTCTCCAAAAACGGTAACGCGCTGACCTTTCTTTATATTTCTTTTTCATAATCATTCCTCTTCCTCTACTAGACTAAAGACATTTTCCACCGGTTCCCTGAAAATCTGGGCGATGGTGATGGCAATGATAACCGAAGGGGTGTATTCACCCCGCTCCAAGAGACTGATGGACTGGCGCGAGACCCCTGCTAGCTTGGCTAGCTCGGATTGGTTGAGCCCATCACGCGCCCTCAGCTCTTTCAGTCGATTTTTTAAGATCATGGCTTTCGCCCCCTTATAGTTGAATATCTTGAATATCTTCGATGCGAACTAGTTTTGTCTCGCTTTGTTGTTTATTATTCACACGGCTCAATTTGACCCAATCTTCATCGATATCCATAATTTCATATTTGGTTCCAAAACCATTTACTGTAACAGTGGCCGTTTGGCCTTTCAATTCTTCTAAAAGTCTAGACATGTCTTGATTTCCTTTCACTTGTTTTTCTAATCTTTTAATACGTTTGTTCAACTTTTTTATCTTCTTTTCTGAGCTTGCATAAACGATAACCAGAAAAGGGATAAATAGAATCCATATAGCTCCCATAAGAATACCTCCCCTTCTTTCAACTAAAAACATTGTAACACTTCTTTTTCTTTTTGACAAGCATATTTGTCAAAAAAATAAAAATATTTGTCAAAAATAAAAATATGGTTGACAAGATCATTTGAGGTAAGAAATAAAAGGCCCGCATTTGCGCACCTTTTAAAGATTCTTTTCTCCCTGCTATGAATCTGAAAAGACTTCAATAGTAAGAAATATAACTTTGATCGCTACAAGATAATCTTACACGTGTTTAATCTCGATGAAGTCTAAACTAGTAGGACTGAGCTAGCTCTGATCATTTTCATCATCCTTGTTCCCTGCATCTTACACAAGCCACAGCAAAGTAATGATCAACTCATCAGCTTAAAAAACTTATCCACCACTCATATCTAGGAGGTTACCATGTCAACTATTCTTATTACCGTCCTTATTTTTTTAGCTAGACTAGGTCTCCGCTCCTGCCTCAAGGGAAAAGGATCCTGCGGAGACTGCGAGTGTTCCTGTCCCATCAAAGACGAGATGCATCAATCGCATCGGCATTAGTAAAGAATGGGTGTGTACCAGAAATCAGAAAAGCAAAAAACCATTGGTCAATTGAACCAATGGTTTTTCTATCCTCCTATTTAATTCTCTACGATATTAAAATCTTGGGGAGCTTTGACTTCTTTTATCTGGTTAATATCTCGATAAGTAAATTCAAAATGGTCTTCATTGTTCACCGTTCGCCCTTTATCATTTTTCAATTTGGTATCTAGTTGAATCCTAGCCTCGCTAGGAACTAATTTTTCTTCTTTATTTGAGGAGTCTTTCTTCATAGACAAATAAATGTGCAACTTGACGGACTGAATCTCATTTTTCCCTTTGGTGTAAAGCTCACTATCTAACAAAGTATTTTGAAATTCTCCAATTTGATCAATATCTTTCTTAACATCACCCTTAAATTCAAGATAGATATACTGACCATCGATAGTTTTTTTAAATCGATCCGCATACTTCTCATAAAGTTTCAAAATGAGTTCATGACGTCCCACTTCTGGATCTTTTATATTTTGATATTTCAGGGCTGGTTCTATAACTTCTTCCACTCTATCCCAAGTCCAACTATCGTCTCCCTTCTTTATTTTTTTATACAGAACCCCTTTTTCAGGAGAATATAGTCTCACAATGGTATCCCCATATCCCGTAGAACCTATTTTATTGGCAAGACTTCGAAAATGGTCTGAATCACTGTCTGTCGTAGATCCATTTCCTCCATCTTTCGTATAAAATTCATTATACACTTGAGGGTCAAACTGAATTTTCCCATGTCGTAAGGTTGTTTCATACATTAGTGATTGTGAACCTTTTACCTCAAGTAGATTCTTTCGATAAATTTTACTGACATATTCCATGTTTTTTGCATCTCGCATTGCTTGGATATACGTTTTCACATCTTTACTCCCACTATCTTGTGTCGTATCCTTTGAAGGGGTTTTAGCCGATTGACAAGCTGAAAGGAATAGACAAGCAAGAAGAGATAAGAAAAACACTAATAATTTTCTTTTATGTTTCATATCTTCACTCCTTTTGAACTAAATACCACCTAATTTTTCAACAGCCTCTGGTACTTCTACTTGGACACCAGTATTTTGTTTTGAATAGGTAATTTTACACGTTAATTTTTCTTTCGCAAAAGATGAATTAGAAGTACAAGTATAAGTAACACCTAAAGGTGTCAAGTTCTCCTTAGAAACGATGAGGTCTATCTGGTAGCTCCCTTCTGAATTTTCAAAATAACTAACTCCTATGGGAACAGGGCCTTGCAACACGGCGTCATTTGGTTCTAGTAAATGATTTACATCCTTACTCTTATAGGTTAAGATATACTCATCCTTTTTCTTGGTCACCTCAAACTTGTCTTTCTGTGTTTGAAAGAAACGAATGGCCTCTTGATTTACCCCGACAGGTTGGTGATTCTCTTGAGAATAAGAAAACATTTCCCACTCTGATGAGTCTTTTGGTCTAGAATACTCATGAAAGGCATCGTAATACTCTTCTTGACTTGTACCGTTGTTCG
>OGKM01000973.1_pt1 | contig 10130 bp, 10 predicted proteins | sample 1572501 | NCBI WGS metagenome assembly OGKM01 (sample SAMEA2582154, study PRJEB24529) | metagenome | biome: Human gut stool | place: China | collected 2011
CCTTATGAACTGCATGATATGGATAAGGCAGTGGCTAGAATTCGTCAGGCCATTGAAAATTATGAGCAAATCTTAGTCTATGGAGACTATGATGCGGATGGGATGACATCAGCATCGATTGTCAAGGAAGCCCTTGAAATGATGGGCGCTGAGGCTCGAGTCTATTTGCCTAACCGTTTTACAGATGGTTATGGCCCAAACGAAAGTGTCTACAAGTATTTCATTGAGCAGGAAGGCATTTCACTCATTGTTACAGTGGATAATGGAGTAGCGGGTAATGAAGCTATTGCTTATGCGCAAGAGCAAGGTGTGGACGTTATCGTTACAGACCACCATAGTATGCCGGCACAGCTTCCAGATGCCTATGCCATTGTCCATCCAGAGCATCCAGATGCTGATTATCCATTTAAGTATTTGGCAGGTTGTGGTGTAGCTTTCAAATTGGCAACTGCCCTCCTTGAAACTATTCCTACAGAGATGTTGGACTTGGTAGCCATTGGTACCATTGCTGATATGGTTAGCCTAACGGATGAAAATCGTATTATGGTAAAGGTCGGGCTGGAAATTCTCAAGACTACTGAGCGTATTGGGCTTCAAGAATTGCTCCGCATTTCAGATGTGGACCCAACAACAATTTCCGAAGAAACGGTAGGTTTCAAACTGGCTCCTCAACTCAATGCCTTGGGACGCTTAGATGATCCAAATCCAGCCATTGAACTACTGACCGGGTTTGACGATGAGGAAGCTCAAGCCATTGCTCTGGAAATCAATGCTAAAAATGAAGAACGTAAGGAAGTTGTTCAAAAAATCTTTGATGAAGCTATGACCATGGTAGACTTGGACAAACCAGTTCAGGTTTTGGCCAAGGAAGGTTGGCATCCTGGCGTCCTAGGTATTGTGGCGGGGCGTATCATGGAACAAATCAGTCAGACAGTAGTGGTTTTGAATATTGAAGATGGCTTGGCTAAGGGTTCAGCCCGTAGTTTGGAATCTATCAATATCTTCCATGCCCTTGATGACCACCGAGACATCTTTACTGCTTTTGGAGGACACGCTGGAGCAGCTGGGATGACCCTTCCGGAGGAAAATCTTGGTCAACTCTCAGATATTTTATGTCGTTATGTCTACGATAATGACATTGATACGAGTGCCAAAAATACGCTTAATTTAGACGAAGAGCTCCAACTCAGTGAGCTTAGCTTGGATACCATTAAGAGCCTAGAAAAACTAGCACCTTTTGGTATGGATAATAAAAAGCCAGTCTTTTGGCTACATGATATTACCGTTACTCAAGCTAGGACAATGGGACAAAATGGAGCCCATCTTAAGTTTAAGGTTAAGCAAGGCAAGGATAGTTTTGATGTTGTTGCCTTTAATAAAGGCCGCTTGCTTCAAGAATTTCAACAAGCTCAAGGTTTGGAATTGGCAGTGACCTTGTCTGTTAATGTTTGGAATGGTCAGACAACGCTCCAGCTCATGCTAGAAGATGCGCGTGTGGATGGTGTTCAATTATTTGATTTTCGCTCAAAAAATATGGCACTACCTGAAGGCCTACCAACGGTAGAAGAAGCCTCAAACGAAACAGAAGCAGTTGTCCTCAACACCCTACCGGATTCAGCGACGGAATTAAAAGCGTGGTTTGATGGTAAGAAATTCCAGGCTATTTATTTTAAGAATTGCATTAAGGAAGCCTATTATCTGACGGGCTATGGAACTAGAGAACAATTTGCAAGGCTCTATAAAACCATTTACCAATTCCCAGAATTCGATGTCCGCTATAAACTGGATGAGCTCAGTCATTACCTTAAAATCGACAAGATTCTCCTGATTAAGATGATTCAAATCTTTGATGAATTGGATTTTGTGACTATTGATAATGGTGTTATGACAGTCAATAAAGAAGCTGAAAAACGTGAGATTGAGGACAGTCAGATTTTCCAAGATCTTAAACATCTCGTCAAGTTCCAAGAACTTATGGCTTTAGGGACACCACAGGAAATTTATGACTGGCTTTATAAGTAGGGGGAGTACTTAATCCAAAGGATTCGTCTCGAAATGAGGGTTAGCATTTTCTAAATCTGAAGATTCATGCTATAATGGTATGTAAATATTTTTTTGGCGAAAAGCCTATAGGAAGAACAAATGAAATTAGAAGATTATATTGCATCTATTGAAAACTACCCTAAAGAAGGGGTTACTTTCCGTGATATTAGTCCTTTGATGGCTGATGGAAATGCTTATAGCTATGCTATCCGTGAAATCGTTCAGTATGCGACTGATAAGAAGATTGACATGATTGTTGGACCTGAAGCTCGTGGTTTCATCGTTGGTTGTCCAGTTGCTTTTGAACTTGGTATTGGTTTTGCTCCAGTTCGTAAACCTGGTAAATTGCCACGTGAAGTGATTTCAGCCGATTATGAAAAAGAGTATGGTGTCGATACTCTTTGCATGCATGCCGATGCAATCAAACCAGGCCAACGTGTACTTATCGTTGATGACCTCTTGGCAACTGGTGGTACCGTCAAAGCTACAATTGAAATGATTGAGCGCCTAGGTGGAGTCGTTGCTGGTTGTGCCTTCTTGATTGAGCTTGATGGTCTTAATGGACGTAAAGCTATTGAAGGTTACGATACTAAAGTATTGATGAACTTCCCAGGATAAATCTATCTATGAATTAACAAAAGGCCTTAGGGCCTTTTTAACTCTTTTAAAACATAAGTGTTCTCTAAATATAGTTTAAAGCTATAGCTAACTAGAGAAAATATATATTTGATAACAATACCTCCCCGGTTTATAATATGAAGATAGAATAAACAAGGATGGAGATATTGTTATGCCTATAAAACTTGATAATAAGTTACCAGCTCTTGATGTATTGCGTTCGGAAAATGTCTTCATCATGGATGAGAACAGAGCTAGTAGCCAGGATATTCGACCAATGGAGGTCTTAATCCTAAATCTTATGCCAACTAAAGAAGTTACAGAAACTCAGTTACTACGTCTTTTAGCTAATACGCCACTTCAAATTAACGTCGAGTTTCTTTATATGGCTAGTCATAAGTCAAAAAATACCCATGCCGAACATATGGAAACCTTCTATAAGACTTTTGATGAAATTAAGCATAAGTATTATGATGGTCTCATCGTAACAGGTGCTCCTGTTGAGCAAATGCCATTTGAGGAAGTGGATTATTGGCAAGAATTAACACAAGTTTTTGACTGGTCTAAAAAGCATGTCTATTCAACCCTTCATCTGTGTTGGGGAGCTCAAGCAGGTCTCTATTATAAGCATGGAGTCGACAAGGTTCCATTGTCGGAGAAATTATCTGGAATCTATAAACAAACTGTTGACATGCCTGAAAACTTCCTTATGAATGGCTTTGATGATAGCTTTATGTCACCGCACTCACGCTATACAGAGGTTAGGCTCGAGGATATTAAAGCCAAGACGGATTTAGATATTGTTGTGTCAGGACCAGAGGTTGGCTTATCCATTCTAGCAAGTAAGAATCTTCGTGAAGTATATAGTTTCGGTCATTTTGAATATGACCGTGATACTCTGGCAAGAGAATACCGAAGAGATTTGGATGCAGGCATTAATCCAGATGTACCAGCAAACTATTTCCCAGAGGATGATCCAAGTCAGGAGCCTAAACTGCGTTGGAATCTTGCGGCATCTGCCTTCTTTAGTAATTGGATTAACTATGCGGTATATCAAGAAACACCTTATCGTTTAGAAGAGTTGGAAGACGATTTTTCATTCTACGGTTATTTGTAGTAGACAGTCTCAAAAGACTTATGTGAGCGCATAAAGACTTTTGGGGTGTCTAGCTACTCTGAAAGGTAAATATGAGTTTTTTTGAACAGTATCGATCAGGCAATCTGGTCCTTCCTAATGCTTTATTTTTCCACTTTAAGGATATTTTTCCATCAGCGGATGACTTTTTAGTTTGGCAGTTTCTCTATCTACAAACGACAACTCAGATTGGAGAAGTGGCTTCTAGTCAGATCGCGCAAGCAACTGGGAAGACGCCAACTGAAGTTAATAAAAGTATTACGACATTGACTGAGGCTGGACTTCTTGATTTCACGACTATTAAGATTAACAATGAAATTGAGATGGTTGTAGATGCCTCACCTGCCTTGGCAGTGTTGGACAAGTTAGTGAGCAATGAAAAGACAACGGCAGGACCTGTCGTTGGTCAGCCAACAAATACCCAGCTTATCAAGCAATTAACAGATGAATTGGAACAAGCTTTGGGAATCTTGAATCCAATGGTTGTCGAAGATTTAAACAAGGAAATCCAAGAAGAACATACTGATCCCGAACTTATCCGTGAGGCTTTGAAAGAAGCAGTATTTAACCGCAAGACAAATTGGAATTATATAAAAGGAGTTCTTCGTAACTGGAAATTAATTGGTATTACAACGAAAATTCAAGTTGAAGAGCGTCGTTTGGAGCATCAAGGTAAGAAGCACCATCATCAGGTTTCTGATGACTTCAAAAAAGGAATGGATGCCGCCCGTCAATTATGGGGTGGCCAATAATGTTAGGAAGAAAACGTGTTAATGAGGCTCTAGCTCTCATGGGAGAGATGTTTCCCAATGCTCATGGAGAGTTGGAGTGGGAAACGCCTTTCCAACTATTAGTTGCTGTTATTTTATCAGCCCAGACAACTGATAAGGCTGTTAATAAGATTACACCAGCCTTGTGGGCGCGTTATCCAGAAATTGAGGATTTGGCTTCTGCTAATCTTGATGATGTTGAGATGTGTTTGCGAACAATCGGTCTTTATAAGAATAAGGCAAAGAACATCATCAAGACTGCTAGAGCTGTTTTAATGAATTTTGATGGACAGGTTCCGAAAACGCATAAGGAATTGGAAAGTCTACCTGGTGTGGGACGAAAAACAGCTAACGTGGTTTTAGCTGAGGTTTATGGTATTCCTTCTATTGCTGTAGATACGCATGTCTCACGTGTTTCTAAAAGGCTAAATATTGCCAAAGAGGATGCTAGTGTAGAGGAAATCGAAGCAGAGCTGATGAAGAAAATTCCAAAGAAAGATTGGATTATCAGTCATCACCGTATGATTTTCTTTGGGCGTTATCATTGCTTAGCTAAGAATCCTAAATGCCAGACCTGTCCTCTTCAAAGTTATTGTAAGTATTATAAAGAAACAACTAAGAAATAAGCTGAAGAATGTGATTTTCTTCGGCTTTTTACAACTGTAAGAATTTGTTACAAACTAGTAACTTGACAAAAGTCTCAGGCTTTAAGAAAATAGAAGAAACGATTTAGAAGCAGGAGCGATTTAGTGAATGGCTGAATTCAGTAATGAAGAGTATCTGAGAGCCTTAGCTGATAATGGTGATAGAGAAGCAGCCAAAGAATATGAGCAAGCTTTGGATAATCGTATTTTTCAGTTGCAGATTTCATTGGCTCAAACGAGTGATCCGCAGGGTCGTAGGGAAGTGCAAAAACTCTTGGAACAAGAGGAAAAGAAAAAAAGGGACTACTTTCAAGAAAAAGAGGAAAAAGCTGTGAGCGAATTTAGACGTCGTAAAAATGAAACTACAAAGGGAAGAAAAGTTTCGAGTTTTGATAAACTCAAAGATCCTAAAATCATTAGATGGGTAATTGGAGTTGTTGCAGTACTTGCAGTGGTTATTCCTGTTGTTACTTTGATGTGGTATAGTAATAACCAAAAAGAGAGTGAAACAAATCCATGGAAAAACGGTCAGTTGGCTAAAAGCAAGGAAGCAGCTGCAGCATCATCTGATAACCAATCCTCTCAAGTTGATACCTCATCTTTGTCTGACCAACAGTTAGAAGACTGGGTTGTTTCTACCTATGCTAAAGAACAAGGTTCAACTGGAGAAAATTATAAAAATCTAGGTTGGAATGTTTATTCTTGGACGGATGATGATGATAACCTAGTTTATGCTCAACTTTATGATACCTATGGTAATGAGGTTCTTCTTTTCCGTGTAGATAAGAAGGGACAACTCGAAGCCTATGGTGGTATTGACGGTTCAAGTGATTCTTGGGACGTCGTTTCAAAAAAATATACAACCGATTAATGAAACCATATAAAACACCTGACAATGGTGGTTGAGACTGTCTTTTGACAGTCTTTTTTGGTATAATTTTAAGTAATCGTGTATACAATTAAAAAGCCGACTGAGAAGATTTGGGGATGATGGTTCTGCAGAACTTTTTTAATGTCTTCAGGTTTTCAAGGATAGCTTAAATAAAGGAGAGTTGTCGTGTCAGACTATTTATCGGTCACATCCTTAACCAAATATTTGAAAATGAAATTTGACCGTGATCCTTATCTAGAGAGGGTATATTTGACGGGACAGGTTTCCAATTTTCGTCGCCGCCCGAGTCACCAATATTTTTCGCTTAAGGATGAAGGAGCTGTTATTCAGGCGACGATCTGGGCTGGAGTTTTCAAAAAACTTGGTTTTGAACTCGAAGAAGGTATGAAGATCAATGTCGTAGGTCGTGTCCAGATTTATGAGCCTAGTGGCTCTTATTCCATTATTATCGAGAAGGCTGAGCCGGATGGTATTGGAGCTTTGGCTATCCAGTTTGAGCAGCTTCGTAAAAAATTGACTGCAGAAGGCTACTTTGATGATCGTCATAAGCAAGCGCTGCCTAATTTTGTCAAAAAAATCGGGGTTGTCACAAGTCCTAGTGGTGCGGTTATTCGAGATATTATTACGACTGTTAACCGTCGTTTTCCTGGTGTAGAAATCTTACTTTTTCCTACCAAGGTTCAAGGTGAAGGAGCTGCACAGGAAATTGCTGAAAATATTCAAAAAGCCAATCAAAGGGATGACCTAGATTTACTTATCGTTGGTCGTGGTGGAGGTTCTATTGAAGACCTCTGGGCTTTTAACGAGGAAATTGTTGTTCAGTCCATTTTTGAGAGTCGTCTACCCGTGATTTCAAGTGTTGGTCACGAAACAGATACGACCTTGGCTGACTTTGTTGCAGATCGTAGGGCTGCTACGCCTACAGCAGCGGCAGAACTTGCTACTCCGGTATCAAAGGCTGATACCTTGGTTTGGATTCGTGAAAGACAAAATAGAGCCTATCAAGCCTGTTTGAGACGTATACAATATAACCAGGAACGCTTGGCCAAATTGTCACAATCTGTTGTCTTTAGGCAACCTGAGCGCCTATATGATGGTTATTTACAAAAGTTGGATCGACTAACAACAAGGCTTGAAACCTTTATGAGTCAAGATTTCGAGCGAAAACAAAAAGAAGCGGAACTTTTGAGACAACGATTACAAGGCTTAAATCTTCTGACTAGTGTTCAGAACTACCAAGACCGTCGAGAGTCTTTGCAACGTTTATTGGTGACTACAACCAAGAATACCATTAATGGTAAGCGTGTGAGATTAGAAAAGGCACAGGATGCCTTATTGTCTCTAGATACTAGCCGTATTGTTGCAAGGGGCTATGCCATTGTCAAGAAAGATGATAAACCTTTAACAAGTACTAAGAATATTACCGAAGGTGATCAATTAACCGTCCAAATGAGAGATGGAGAACTAGAAGTAGAGGTGAAAAATGTCAACTAAAAAAACATTTGAGGAAAATTTACAGGACTTAGAAGCTATCGTCACTAAGCTCGAAACAGGTGATGTTGCTCTTGAGGATGCTATTGCTGAGTTCCAAAAAGGTATGGCCTTGTCTAAAGATTTGCAGAAGACCTTGGAAGATGCTGAAAAAACACTAGTTAAGGTCATGCAAGCAGATGGTACAGAAACGGAAATGGATGCCTAATGAGCAAGCTAAATAAAATTGATGCGGCTATCCGTGATTACTACCAAAAAAAGAATCTTCCTGTATCAAGTGATTTAATCACTGCCATCCTTTATTCAGTTGATAGTGGAGGCAAGCGTATTCGTCCACTGATTTTCTTAGATTTACTTGAAGGATTTGGTTTAGAGCTTACTCCTAGTCATTTCGATGTCGCAGCAAGTCTTGAAATGATTCATACTGGAAGTCTGATTCACGATGATCTGCCGGCCATGGATGATGATGATTACCGTCGAGGACGTTTAACCAACCATAAGAAATTTGATGAAGCAACGGCAATCTTGGCTGGAGATTCTCTCTTTTTGGATCCATTTGATCTCCTGGCTCAAACAGACCTATCCGCAGAAATTCGAGTTCAATTGATTCAAGCATTGTCTCATTCCTCAGGAACCTTCGGTATGGTAGGTGGTCAGATGCTGGATATGAAGGGTGAAGGTCAGGAACTTGATTTATCGCAACTGGCTAAGATTCATGAGCATAAGACAGGTAAGCTTTTAACCTTTCCTTTTGTGGCGGCTGGTATTGTTGCTCAAAAAGATCAACAGGTCTTAGAAAATCTTCAAGAAGCTGGTCGCCTGATTGGTCTTGCCTTTCAAGTACGTGATGATATTTTGGATGTGACTGCTGATTTCGAAGAACTTGGGAAGACACCTGGAAAAGATGTAGTAGCTGGAAAATCAACTTATCCGGCTCTGCTTGGTCTGGAAAAATCACATGCTATCCTCGAGGAATCACTTAATAAAGCGGAGGCTATTTTCCAAAATCTAGCTGAGACTCAAGGCTTTAAGAAAGACAGTATTATAGAAATCATAGAAAGGTTACGACTCCATGCCTAAGGAAAGAGTAGACGTCTTGGCTTATAAACAAGGCCTATTTGAAACGCGAGAACAAGCTAAACGTGGCGTTATGGCTGGTTTAGTTGTTAATGTTATCAATGGTGAGCGTTACGATAAACCTGGTGAAAAAATTGATGATGGAACAGAGTTGAAGCTCAAAGGTGAAAAGCTTAAGTATGTGAGTCGTGGAGGACTCAAACTTGAAAAAGCTTTGGAAGTATTCAATCTGTCAGTTGAAGGCATGACGACCATCGATATTGGAGCTTCAACAGGTGGATTTACCGATGTCATGCTTCAAAATGGTGCCAAACTAGTTTATGCAGTAGATGTTGGTACCAATCAGTTAGTTTGGAAATTGCGTCAAGATGAGCGTGTTCGTTCCATGGAGCAATATAATTTCCGTTATGCTGAACCTGTCGATTTTACGGAAGGGTTACCGTCTTTTGCATCAATTGATGTCAGCTTCATCTCTCTTAATCTGATTCTGCCGGCCTTGGCTAAGATATTGGTTGATGGAGGGCAAGTTGTTGCTCTTGTGAAACCTCAATTTGAGGCGGGCCGTGAACAAATTGGGAAAAACGGGATTGTCCGTGAGAGCAGTGTCCATGAAAAAGTGTTAGAAACAGTGACAGCTTTTGCGGTTGACTATGGCTTTTCAGTTAAAGAACTGAACTTTTCACCTATCCAAGGTGGTCATGGTAACATTGAGTTTCTCGCACACTTGGAGAAGACAAATTCTCCTCAAAATGATGCTCAAACCTCTATTAAGGAAGTTGTAGCACAAGCACATAAGGAGTTTAAAAAGAATGAAGAAGAATGATCGTTTGGAGTTAATCCGAAAGATTGTCCAAGAAAATAAAATTACGACCCAGGGAGAATTGGTAAAATTACTTCAAAATGAGGGATTAAAGGCTACTCAAGCGACTGTATCGCGTGATATCAATGAAATTGGTATTACCAAGGTGCCAACTGAAGACGGTTCTTACATCTATGGGCTCTCAACTGCTCCTAGACGAGTAGGTGGAACATCTGTTGCGCCCCGTCGCTTGTTGCGTGTTGATCGTCAACATGCCTTTATGAATATCGTTGTTCAACCTGGGACAAGCCGCCTCATCAAGAAGATTCTTTTGGATGAGTACAAGCATTTGATTTTTAGTGTCATTGCTGACGATGATACCCTCTTTTTAGTGGCTCAGTCAGAGTTAGCAGCTATCGAACTACAGGGGCAAATCATTAAGTGGGTTGAAGAATAGGAGGGCCTATGCTTCTCGAAATTACGATAAAGAATTTCGCAATTATTGAAGAGATTTCTCTAAACTTTGAGAATGGTATGACCGTCCTTACTGGTGAAACAGGTGCTGGTAAGTCCATTATTATAGATGCCATGAATCTTATGTTAGGGGCACGGGCATCTAGCGAGGTTGTCCGTCATTCAGCCCCTAAGGCGGAGATTCAGG
>OGKM01000976.1_pt1 | contig 10118 bp, 8 predicted proteins | sample 1572501 | NCBI WGS metagenome assembly OGKM01 (sample SAMEA2582154, study PRJEB24529) | metagenome | biome: Human gut stool | place: China | collected 2011
CCGACATCTACGAAAAGCTCATCAAGGGCTACACCGGCAAGCAGTGGGGCCGCCCCTGCACCGAGCTGCCTGCTTTTATCATCAAGCGCCTGCCCGTCCGTTTTACCTACGACGACAACTACTTCAACGCCCTGTATCAGGGCATCCCCAACGGCGGCTATACCGCCATGGTGGAGAAGATGCTGGACGGCGTGGAAGTGCGCCTGGGCGTGGACTATCTGGCCGAGAAGGCAGAGCTGGACAAGCTGGCCGACAGGGTCGTCTACACCGGCCCGGTGGACGCCTACTTCGGCTACAAGCTGGGCGCATTGCAGTACCGCAGCGTCCGCTTTGAGACGGAGACGCTGGACACCGACAACTATCAGGGCAACGCCGTCGTCAACTACACCGACGCCGAGACGCCCTACACCCGCATCATCGAGCACAAGCACTTTGAGTTCGGCACCCAGCCCAAGACCGTCATCAGCCGCGAGTACAGCGCCGAGTGGAAGCCCGGCGATGAACCCTACTACCCGGTGAACGACGAGAAGAACGGCGCGCTCTACGCCGAGTACAAGAAGCTGGCCGACGCCGAGCCGGGGGTCATCTTCGGCGGACGTCTGGGCGAGTACAAGTACTACGACATGGATAAGGTCATCGAGGTGGCGCTGGACGTCGTGAGCAGGGAGCTGGCGTAAGCGTTGACGTAACAGCCCGATTGCTGTATACTAACCATAGAAATCCACCGGTTTCCCGGTGAGAAGTGAGGGATAACACCATGAAAGTGATTCTGAAGCAGGACGTAAAGGGCATTGGCAAGAAGGATGAGATCCATGAGGTCTCCGACGGCTACGCCCGCAACTTTCTGTTCCCGCGCAAGCTGGCCGCTGTGGCCGATGCTTCTGCGGTGAATATCGCACGCGGCAAGGAGGCCGCTGCGGATTTCCACGAGGCTGAAACTGTGGCCGCCGCACAGGCTGTGGCTGCAAAGATCGAGGGCAAGACCGTGACCATCAAGGCCAAGGGCGGCGCATCCGGCCGCCTGCACGGCAAGGTCACCGGCAAGGAAGTTGCCGAGGCTCTGGCCCAGCTGGCCGGTTCTCCCATCGACAAGAAGAAGATCGAGCTGGAGACCAAGGACATCAAGGATGCCGGTGTGTTCAACGCAAAGGTGCGCCTGTATGTCGGTGTCGTGGCTTCCTTCAAGATCATGGTGGAAGTAGAACAGGCCTGATTGAAACGCCATCTGCGCCCCCTGAAAGCAGGGGGCGTTTTTGGCGTTTTGGGAAACTGGCCCAGTATGGAGGGGGATGAACCATGCCCAACGAACAACGACATTATTCCAATGAACTGAATCTGGAGAGCGTGGGCATCAATCTGCCCTACAATATGCAGGCCGAGCAGAGCGTGCTGGGCGCGGTGCTGCTCAAGCCTGAGACCCTGACCGATCTGGTGGAGATCATCCGGCCGGAAATGTTCTACACCCGGCAGAACGCCCAGATCTATTCTGAGATGCTGCGCCTGTTTACGGCGGACCAGACCATCGACTTTGTCACCCTGCTGGATGCCGTCATCTCCGATGGCGTGTTCCCCAGTGCGGACGAGGCGAAAGTCTACCTGACCGGTCTGGCCGAGACGGTGCCCAGTATCTCCAATGTGAAGGCTTACGCCCAGATCGTGCAGGAAAAGTATCTGGTGCGCCAGCTGATGGGCGTTGCCAAGGACATTCTGCAGGACGCGGGCGATGAGCCGGACGCTGACCTGCTGCTGGAAAATGCGGAGCAGCGCATTTACGAGATCCGCTCCGGGCGGGATTCCAGCGCATTGACCCCGCTTTCCTCCAGCATGGTGGAGACGCTGACCAACCTGCAGAAGATCAGCGGCCCGGATGCCGACAAGTACAAGGGCATCCCCACCGGCTTCCGTCTGCTGGATACCGTCCTGACCGGCCTGGGCCGCGGCGACCTCATCATTCTGGCCGCCCGCCCCGGTATGGGCAAGACCAGTTTTGCGCTGAACATTGCCACCCGCGTTGCCATGCAGCAAAAGGTGCCGGTGGCCATTTTCAGCCTGGAAATGACCAAGGAGCAGCTGACCAACCGCATCCTTTCGGCGGAAGCAGGCATCGACAGCCAGGCTTTCCGCACCGGTGCCCTCCGCAGTGAGGACTGGGAGTATCTGGCACTGGCAACGGAAAAGCTCCACGATGCCCCCATCTATATGGACGACACCTCAGGCATCACCATCACCGAGATGAAGGCGAAGATCCGCCGGGTCAATCAGGACCCCACCCGCCCCAATGTGGGCCTGATCGTCATCGACTATCTGCAGCTGATGACCACCGGCCAGCGCAGCGAGAACCGTGTGCAGGAGATCAGCTCCATCACCCGAAACCTGAAGATCATGGCTAAGGAAATGAATGTGCCCATCATCGCGCTTTCTCAGCTGTCCCGTGCGGTGGAGAAGCAGGGCAACAACTCTTCTCACCGGCCCCAGCTGTCTGACCTGCGTGATTCCGGTTCTATCGAGCAGGATGCTGACTGCGTCCTTTTCCTTTACCGTGATTCCTACTATGCCAGCCAGAACCCCGATGGGGCGGAGGTGGATGCCGATACCGCGGAGTGCATCGTGGCAAAGAACCGCCACGGCGAGACCAGCACGGTGCCGCTGGGCTGGGATGGCGCACACACCCGCTTTATGGATGTGGACTTCAAACGCTGATGAACGACGAAACATCAAAATTGATCACAAAAGTAGAACGCTTTGCCCGGCAGGAGCAGCTGTTTGCGCCTGTGGAGCCGGGCCGGGCTCTGCACCTGTGCGCTGCCGTTTCAGGCGGGGCCGACAGCATGGCGCTGCTGCGGGTGCTGCTGGAACTGCGGGAAGCTTTTGGGTATCCCCTTACGGCCTGCCATGTTAACCACGGCCTGCGGGGTGAGACTGCGGACCGGGACGAATCCTTTGTCCGGGCCGAGTGTGCCCGGCTGGGGGTGCCGCTGACAGTTTTCCGCCCGGCAGATGTGGGAATGGCTGTGCCGCCCCATGCCGGGGAGGACTGGGCCCGCAGACTCCGCTATGCCTGCTTTGCCCAACTGCTGGCAGGCGGGATAGACTGCATTGCAACGGCCCATACTGCTACTGACCAGGCCGAGACCCTATTGTTCCGGCTGGCCCGGGGCACCGGGCTGCACGGGGCAGGGGGCATCCGGCCCAGGCGGCCCGGTTACTGCCGCCCGCTGCTGGGCCTGACCCGGGCCGAGACCGAAGCGCTCTGCGCCGCCTTTGAGCAGGGCTGGGTGACGGACGAGACGAACGAGTCCGATGCCTACGCCCGCAACCGTCTGCGCCATGGGGCCGTTCCGGCCTTGCGCAGCGTCAACGCCGCGGCAGAGGAAAATCTGGCCCGCTTCTGTGAAAAGGCGGCCCGCGCGGATGCCTACTTTGCCCGGCAGGCAGAACAGCTGCTTTCCATCGCGCGTCTGGATGCAGCCCAGACTGCCCGTAAGGCCCCGAAAGCCAAGGCGGCATGGCGGCTGGAGCCGCTGCAGGGCGCTGACCCGCTCATTCTGGAAGCGGCGCTCCACAGCCTTGTTGCCCCGGTGCGGGATGCCGAGGAAAAGTACATCCGCCTGCTGGCAGAGCTGGTGGAGCAGGGGAGCGGGGCGGTGCAATTGACCGATACGGTCCGCTTCTGCGCAGGCAGCGGGATGCTCTGGCAGGAAAAGAGCCGGCCGGAGGCGGCTGCGGCCCCGGCGTTTTCGCTGCCGTTTGCCCCTGCCGATGGGGCAGAATTTGCCTTGCCCGGGGGCCAAACCCTGAAAACACGGCTTTTTGTAAGCGGTTTTCGAGAAAAAACACAGGGTGTTCATAAAAAAGACTTAAAAAATCGGGCGGATTATGCTAGAATAACCTTGTTATATTCTGCCCTTATGCTGCGCACCCGTCAACCGGGAGACCGGTTCCGGCCTGCGGGGCGGGGGCTGAGCAAGCCCCTGCGCAAATGGATGAATGAGGCAGGCATTCCTGCCGGAATACGAGAGGGCCTGCCGCTTCTGGCGGCGGGCAGTGAGATCCTGTGGGTCTGTGGGGAGGGCTTTGCCGAGGGGCTGGCCCCGGACGAGGAGACTGTACAGATCTTGCAGTTGGAATTGGAAAATGGAGGAACAACCCATGAGCATGAATGACGATATCAAGAACATCCTGGTCAGTGAGGAAGCACTGAAAGCCAAGGTTGCCGAACTGGGTGCACAGATCAGCAGGGATTACGAGGGCAGAAACCTTGTCCTCGTCTCCATCCTCAAGGGTTCGGTGGTCTTTATGGCCGACCTGATGCGGGCTGTGACCATCCCCTGCAGCATTGATTTTATGGTCGTGTCCAGCTACGGCGGCAGCAATACCACCACCAGCGGTCTGGTCAAGATCATCAAGGATCTGGACGGCGACCTGTCCGGCAAGGACGTGCTGATCGTGGAGGACATTCTGGATACCGGTGTCACCCTTTCCAAACTGGTGCCCATGCTCAAGATGCGCAACCCGAATTCTGTGAAAATCTGCACCATTCTGGACAAGCCCAGCCGCCGCAAGGCCGACATCCAGCCCGATTACGAGGGCTTCCAGGTGCCGGACGAGTTTGTGGTGGGCTATGGTCTGGACTACGATGAGAAATACCGCAACCTGCCCTATGTGGGTGTGCTGAAACCGGAAATCTACGCATAATAAAAACGAATTAGAACTGGAGTTGATCCCTTTTGCAACCGAAACGACCTCGCTTTAATCCCCTGATCCTGGCGCTGGCACTGGCCGGTGTTCTGATGATCTGGTCGGTGCTGGGCACCAGCGACAGCAGTACCGGCGGCTCCACCATGAGCTACTCGACTGTGGTGCACTACTTTGAGAACAATCAGGTCACAGCCTTTACGCTGGACCGCAACACCAGCATCATTACCCTGACGCTGAAGGAGGGCAAGCAGGAGCTGCCCGAAACCACAGGTGCCACCGCTGCCACACAGGCCTCCGGCGGTCTGCTGAGCAACATGTTCTCCTCCTCCGCCTCTTCCGTGGGGGCGACCAGAAACGATGACGGTACGGTGACGGTGCGCTACAAGCTGCCCTACGCCTATGTGTTTATCGAGAACGTCCAGCAGTATATCGATTCCTACGACGCAGCCAACCCGACCGCGCCCATGGAGTACGATTACACCACCCTGAAGGAGTCCATCCCCTGGATGGAGATCCTGTTCTACCTGGGAATGCTGGGCTGCACCGGCTTCCTGCTCTTCTCCATGATGCGCGGCGGCGCTGGCGGCGGCGGTATTATGAACGTGGGCAAGGCCAAGGTGAAGGACGAACACGAGAACAAAAAGACCGCGACCTTTGCCGACGTTGCCGGTGAGGACGAGGAAAAGGAAGAGCTGAAGGAGGTCGTGGAGTTCCTCAAGAGCCCCGACAAGTTCAACACGCTGGGTGCCCGCATCCCCCACGGCGTTTTGCTGGTGGGCCCTCCGGGTACCGGTAAGACCCTGCTGGCCCGTGCCTGCGCCGGTGAGGCAGGGGTGCCCTTCTACTCCATTTCCGGCTCCGACTTCGTGGAAATGTATGTCGGTGTCGGCGCGTCCCGTGTGCGTGACCTGTTTGATAAGGCCAAAAAGACCATGCCCTGCATCATCTTCATCGATGAGATCGATGCCGTGGGCCGTCAGCGCGGCGCAGGTCTGGGCGGCGGCCACGACGAGCGGGAGCAGACCCTGAACCAGCTGCTGGTCGAGATGGACGGCTTTGAGGCCAACGATGGTGTCATCGTGATGGCAGCCACCAACCGTGCCGACATTCTGGATAAGGCCCTGCTCCGTCCGGGCCGCTTTGACCGTCAGGTCTATGTGGGCCTGCCCGATGTCAAGGGCCGCGAGGAGATCCTCAAGGTCCACACCAAGAATAAGCCTCTGGCTCCCGATGTCTCCCTCAGAGTCATCGCACAGCGCACCGCAGGTTTTGCGGGTGCTGACCTGGAGAACCTGGTCAATGAGGCCGCTCTGCTGGCTGCCCGCCGCAGCCGCAAGGCCATCACCATGGAGGACATCGAGGAAGCTTCCATGAAGGTCATGGCAGGCCCTGAGAAGAAGAGCCGTGTTGTGACTGCCGAGGAAAAGAAGCTGACCGCCTACCATGAGGCGGGCCACGCCGTGGCAGGCTTCTATTGCAAGCACCACCCCCGCGTGCACGAGATCACCATCATTCCCCGCGGCCAGGCTGGCGGCTACACCATGTATCTGCCTGAAAAGGATCGCAGCTATGTGACCAAGGGCGAGATGTTCGAGGATATCGTTTCCAGCCTGGGCGGCCGTGTGGCCGAGCAGCTGATCCTGGAGGATATCTCCACCGGTGCCTCCAACGACCTGCAGCAGGCAACCAACATTGCCCGCCAGATGATCACCAAGTACGGATTCTCCGAGCGCCTGGGCCCTGTGGTCTACGGCACCTCGCAGGAGGAGACCTTCCTGGGCCGTGATTTCACCCAGGGCAAGGGCTACAGTGAGAGCACCGCTGCCGAGATCGACGGCGAGATGCGGGATATCATCGATGAGGCTTACGAGACCTGCCGCCGCACCCTGACGGAGCACATCGACCAGCTCCATGCGCTGGCACAGGCTCTGATGGAACGCGAAAAGCTCAACGAGCAGGAGTTCAACACTGTGATGGCCGGCGGCAAGCTGCCCCCGCGTGATGGTGACGAGCCTGCACAGGAACCCGCCGCACCGGCAGCCCCTGTGGAGACCGCAGAGCCTGCCGAGAGCGCAGAGCCCGCTGAACAGGCGGAGCAGGCCGTGCTGGGCGAGGAAATGCCCGACCCGGCGCAGGATGCCCCGCAGGAAAACGAATGATCGAAGGGAGCGAGTGTCGTGGAGGAAAATTTTAACCCGGTCGCACGCACCCGGGCCAACTATTATACCCCGGGCAGCCCGGTGCAGTTCGTCTGTGTGGAGCTGCTCAAGGGCGAACTCAGCGGCGAGAACGCAGTCTGCCTGACCTTCAAGAACATCTCCAAGGTCACCCTGACTGCGCTGGAGATCCACTTCAAGTGCAAGGGTGTGGACGGTATCATCCTGTGTGAGGATGCCTTTGAATACCGCGAGATCGAGGTCAAGCCCGGTGAGAGCTTTGGCATGGACGATGCCGTGTTCGTGACCCAGAAGGCCATCACCAGCGTGGATGTGGTCCTGAAGAACGTATACAGCGGCAAAAAGGTCGTGCATCTGGATGCCATCAAGCGCGTCCGCCTGCCGGCCCCGCGCCGCCTGAGTCCGGAGCTGGAAAAGGCACTGGAAAGCCGGATGAACCGCAGCGGTCTCAAGTATATGCCGCAGGTGTTCGAGAACGGCTGGTACTGTGCCTGCGGTTCCTTCCACCCGAAGGAAGAGGACACGGTCTACTGCACTGAGTGCGGCTGTGACCGCATCCTGCTGCAGAACGCCCTGAACACCCTGCTGCAGCCCGGCCAGAAGGCCGCCCCTGCAGAGCAGGCCCCGGCGGCGGAGGCCACCCGCGTGGTGAGCGCCGCTCCGCAGGAGGAGCCGACCCGCATCGTGGCCAGCGCGCCGGTGCAGGCAGAACCCACCCGGGTCGTCCAGACGGCCCGCCCGGCAGAGCCTGTCGGCACTCCGACCAGCTTTGCACCGCCGGTGGAACACACCCCTGCTCCGGAAGCAGAGCCTACCCGCGTGCTGGATGCCGCCACCCGCGCGGCGTTCCCCGGCAGCGGTGCAGCGGCTGTGGATGACGAGGGCACCCGTGTGATGCCTGCTGCTGCCCGCCGTGCCGCCCCGGCCCGCCAGCCGGAACCCGAGGTGGAGGAGGACGATGCGGAAGAGAGCCGTGACGGCATTGCCGAGACCCTCGTCCGCTGGGTCCCGCCCATCACCGCCATCGTCTGCGCAGGCATTGCGCTGTGGGGCTTCGTCTATTATCAGTTTATGATGTAAATGAATGACGGAGGAGGCTGCGCTTCCTCCGTTTTTTGGTTGTACGAAGGAGAAACGTTATGCCCGACGAAGCACTGCAAACCGCTTTTGAGATCAAAACTACCTGCGATGAGATCAGCCGCAAGCTGCTGCGCTGGCACTGGGAGGAAAAGCCCGGCGCTCACAGCGTGGACGCCCTGCTGAAGCATCTGGCCCAGCGCCAGAAGGAGAGCCCCGACTACTACGAGCGCCTGCCGGAGCTGAATGGCCGCACCGGCTGGCAGCAGCTGGATACCACCCTCTGTATGCGCATCCTGCTGGACCCGGAAAAGGACGCCGCCCGGCCTCTGGACCTGCTGGGCAATACGCCCCACCCGGCAGCGGCCCGCCGCGCCTGCAACGCGGTGCGGATGGCCCGCAACGAGGCCGCCCACGCCTCCGACAAGACCGCAGCTGCACAGGCGGCGATCCGGTTTAACGAGGCCGTGGAGGAGCTGGAAGCGGGCTATGAGGGAACAGCCCTGACTACCGGCGACCTCGAGAAGTATTACCGGATGGCGGAGGACTTTCTGTCCCGCTGCGGCGCGTCGGAGACCATCGAGCCTCAGAAGAAGGCTGAGGACGAAGCGCCCCGCCGTCAGAAGTCCCAGAAAAGCGGCAGCACATCCCGCAAGCGCCAGAGCGGCGGAAGCCGCACGACCTCGAAGGGGACATCCAGCCGCAGCCGGAACGCTTCTGGCCGGAACAGCCGCAGCCGCCAGAATATGCAGACCACGGCCCGCCGCAAGAAGCGTCAGCGCACCCAGAGCCGCGCTCTCACCGTGGTGCTGCTGGCCGTCGTCCTGCTGGGCCTGCTGGTCCGGGCATGGACGATGGGGCTGATGAAGTAACACGCTCTACTGAGGTAGATTATGTGAGAAAGTGACCAAAAAATAACGTACTATAATTATAAAACGTCACTTTATCAATTTGAGAAAGTGACCCTGATTGATAAAGTGACCCACTTTATCAGCAAGCCTCAGTTTATCACCTTGAGAAAGTGGGGTTTTGGACGATGCTGCGTGTGAAAAATGCCACTTTATCAGATAACGCGCGGGTCTCAGAGGGCATCTCAACTTTTTGGGATGTCCTCTTTTTGCATTTCCGGGACAGCCCCCTCATACACTGACGGACAAGGGGGTGTGCGGATGGAGCAGGGGATGGAGATGCTCTTTGCGCTGTTCGGCGGGCTGGCGATGTTCCTCTACGGGATGGACAGGATGAGCCGCGCCTTGCAGCGGGCGGCGGGCGACGCCATGAAGCGGCTGCTGGCCCGGCTGACGGCCACGCCGCTGCTGGGTGTCCTCACCGGGCTGGCCGTGACGGCGGTGCTCCAAAGCAGCTCGGCGGCGACGGTGATGGTCATCGGCTTCGTCAGCGCCGGGCTGCTGGAACTGCCCCGGGCGGTGGCCGTCATCTACGGCATCAACATCGGCACCACCATGACGGCACAGCTCATCGCCTTCGATGTCCAGACGCTGGTGTACCCGGTGCTGTTTCTGGGCTTCCTCCTCGACTTTGCGGCCCGCAGGCCCCGCTGGCAGGCCGTGGGAGAGGCGGTGTTCTCCTTCGGACTGCTTTTCGAGGGCATCGACATCCTGGGCCGGGCTTTGCAGCCGCTGGCCGGGCAGGCGGTCTTTCTCGACTGGATGACCCGGGTGAAGGAGTCGCCGCTTCTGGGCATCCTGCTGGGCCTCTCCATGACCATGGTGGTGCAGAGCAGTTCGGCCACCATCGCGCTGCTGCAGAACGTGGCCCGTCAGGCCGGGCCGGACGGCATCCACAGCGTGCTGGGCCTTGCCGGGGCGGTGCCGGTCCTTCTGGGCGACAACATCGGCACGACGGTCACGGCCCTGCTGGCCTGCATCGGTCAGGGGAAGGACGCCGCCCGCGCCGCACTGGCCCACAGCTGCTTCAACCTCAGCGGGAGTCTGCTGGCGGCGGTGCTGCTGCCCTGGTTCGTCCGGCTGGTGGAGCTTATCTCCCCCAAAGGCCCGGAGCTGGAAATCATTTCCCGGCAAATCGCCAACGCCCACACCGCCTTCAACGTCTGCTGCGCCCTGCTCTGGCTGCCGTTTTTGCCGTGGATGGTGCGGCTGGTGTGTGCGCTGGTGCCGGAAAAAGAGAAAAAATAAGAAAAAGCTC
>OGKM01000987.1_pt1 | contig 10010 bp, 10 predicted proteins | sample 1572501 | NCBI WGS metagenome assembly OGKM01 (sample SAMEA2582154, study PRJEB24529) | metagenome | biome: Human gut stool | place: China | collected 2011
TGTCTGTGCGGGCATTGAAGAAATGGAATTAGTAGAAGGTTATAAAGCGGCGGGCGACGACTACAATGCCATCTTACTACAAGCTGTGGGCGACCGCTTAGCGGAAGCCATGGCGGAATACTTGCACTTTGAGCTTCGCACCCGCATTTGGGGCTACACGCAAGAAGAATTCGATAACCAAGGTTTAATCAATGAAAACTACGTCGGCATCCGCCCTGCACCGGGTTATCCAAGTTGTCCAGAACATACGGAAAAAGCCTTGATTTGGGATTTATTAGAAGTAGAACAACGTATCGGCATGAAACTCACTGAAAGCTACGCTATGTGGCCAGCTGCTTCCGTCTGCGGTTGGTACTTCACCCACCCTGCAAGTAACTATTTCACCTTAGGTCGCATCGATGAAGACCAAGCTCAAGATTATGCCAAACGTAAAGGTTGGGATGAGAGAGAGATGATGAAATGGTTGGGTGTGGCGATGAAGTGATAGATATGAATTTTTTTGACTACCAGTAAAATTAATATTGATTTAGTCCAAATTTAATTATAGAATTATTCTCGTGACAGGGAGCTCCTCCCTGATGCAACTTCTAAAAATTTAATCATTATTGAACTATGAACGAGGCTCTCAAGGGTCGATTGCATTAGCAATCAAATTTCCAGCAAATGCAAAGAAGCAGAGCAGCAAAGCTGTTAAGTTTTTTATTAACTAAATGTTTAATACAACTGGAACGGATAACTTCGTTATCCGAAGACAATGAGTAACCTGTGTTATCCATCTTATTTCTATTCAGTTCAATATTGTGTTGACAACTGGTGCAATGTCGCACTGAATCCAACATGAGGTAATACTCAATGATTAAAAAATCTTTAGAAGAATCAGTTCTATTGTTGAAACAACTAAGAACAGAGATGCATGATAAGATGGATAACAGCCAATTAGAAAATCTTGACTCAGTCATTCGTCAACTTGAGGTTGCACAATCTCAAAGTCAGATTTTGGAATTACTAGGTAAAGCACTTAGTTCAATACCTTGGATTTACAAAATTATTGAACGTTTGTCTTTATTACCATGAAAACTTATTGGCAACAGGTTATTCTTTTTTCTTGGACGATGAGTATATGAATATTGGAAAAGCTATAATGTTGTGCCGAACACAAAAAGGTATAACAAAAACCCAATTAGCTAATGACGCTAACATTTCTATCTCATATTTAACCTTATTAGAACAAGGTAAAAGAGAACCTAATTTAACTACTATAAATAGCATTTGTAAAGCACTACAAATCCCTCCGAGCATACTAATTTTTCTAGCTTCTGACTCTACTGAACAAGATGGTATTACCTTAGAACTTGCGGAAAAATTATCTTATTTGGCATTATCTCTAATGGAGAAAAAAACTGAGTAATCCAATTTATCCCCATAAACCAATTGGAAGTCTAGAAGTTTTAGCTAATGTACTAGGTATTAGAGATATCGATGAACTTCTATTAATAAAAAAACATTCTGATAATTTTTTCTTTGTAGCATCCGTAATAAAAAAAAGGGATGGTACTCTAAGAAACACATATGATATTAAACACAAATTAAAATCAATACATAGGAAAATAAAGAATGTTTTTCTAAAGAAAATTTATTACCCTGAATATTTACAAGGAAGCCTTGCTAAACGAGATTATTTAACTAACGCTAATATTCACACGAATAGTAAGTGTATTATTACCGAAGACATTAAGAATTTTTTTCCTAGCATTAGTAAAGATATCGTAGTTAGCATATGGAAAAATATATTTCATTTTCCTCATGATGTTTCAGAGACATTAGCTGAATTAATCACTTACAAAGGATTCCTAGTTCAAGGCAGCCCTGTAAGTAGTTACATAGCGAATCTAGCTCTATGGTATAAAGAACCTGAATTAGTTAATACATTATCTCAAAAAGGATTTATATATACTCGATATGTAGATGATATTTCTGTTTCCTCTAAAAGACCTATTACCAAAAAAGAAAAAACCCGAATTATCCGCCAAATTCACACAATGCTAAGTAGCATTGGCGTAGAACTTAACAGAAAAAAACATAAGATTATGCCAAGAAATAACCGTCAAGAAATTCACAGAGTTAATGTAAATACTAATGCTCCTACCTTACCAAAGAAAGAAAGAGAAAAAATTGAATCTGCAGTTTATCAATGCGAAATAATGTATAAATCCTCTCCAAAGTCATCTGAATATAAAACTTTATTTAATGCTACTCAAGGACGGGTTAATATGCTATCCAGATTACATAGTCCGTTAGCAACTAGATTAAAATGCAGATTAGAAAAAATTAAACCTATAAAAAATACCTAAAAATAGAGTACTCTGATTAATATCAAAGCCACACATTCAATCCCATCCCTTGCACAATCCCCAATTTTCGCTATCATAGTCTCTTTCTCATTCACTCTACTCTCGGAACTTTATCGATGAATAAATTTAAAATAGCATTACTGACGACTGCATTCGTAGGTTTGTTTGCTTGTACTACAACACAACAACCAAAGAAAACCGTTAAAACACGATACCTTAAAAATAACATTAGCCAAGCGGAATTAAACAATCCGAAAGATTACAAACGTTATTATTATTCTTGCCGTAATTCAGAAACTGGTTCAAATTCTTATTTAACCACTTACTTCCCGCTTTCAAGAGAAAGCCGCATGAAAGATAACTTTGGTATTTATTTCCAATTAGATGGTGGAAAAGCCGTGCCGTTTGATCATGTGGAAAATCGTACCTTAAATGCACGAGGAAATCGCTTTGAAGTGATTTATCGCTCTTATGAGCCGATTGATGGCAGTTATGTTGATTTAATCGCTCGTGAAAATAATTCTGTGTACTACAAGAATAATCAAGGCATGAGAAGCACTTGGTTAAACTGCCGAGAAGGCTAATTTTCACTGAAAGTGCGGTCATTTTTAGACGCATTTTTCCAAACAAAAAAGCACGAGATTAAACTCGTGCTTTTTCTTTTTTATCTCAATTATGCTTTTGCTTGTGCGCGTTTCACGAAAATGACTGAAAGCGTGAATGCCACCACAAATGAAATCACCATACCGATGCTGTACATTGCAAGGCTATCAGGTTTGATAGATGGGATACCTAAGAAACCTGCTGCGCCTAATGCAATGGCTTTTACATTGAAGAATGCGATAAAGGCACTTGCTAAGCCTGAACCAATCATCGCCGCAAAGAAAGCCTGACGATAGCGTAAGTTCACCCCGAACATTGCCGGTTCTGTAATCCCTAATAATGCAGAGATACCAGATGGCACCGCTAAACCGCGTACTTTTGGATCTTTTAATGCCACTGCCACACCTAAACAGGCTGCACCTTGTGCGATGTTTGACATTGCGGCAATTGGGAAAATAAAGGTACCGCCTGTATTTGCCATTTCAGCTAATAATTGTGTTTCAACCGCAATGAAGGTTTGGTGCATACCCGTGATAACGATTGGTGCATAGAATGCCCCGAAGATCGCGCCACCAACGAAGCCTAAAGTGTCATATAACCAAGTTAAACCTGATGCAATTAATGAACCCGCTTCACGACCGATTGGACCGATTACAGTAAACGCTAAGAAGCCCGCAATAAAGAGTGAGAATAATGGGGTAATGAGGTTATCTAAGTAAGAAGGCACAAACTTACGGAAGGTTTTTTCTAAGGTTGCTAATACCCAAGCAGAAACTAATGTTGGGATAACCGTGCCTTGATAGCCGACTTTTTCAATTTCAAGACCGAATACATTCCAGTATTGGATTTTGCCTTGCGCAAGAGTTAAAGCATAGTTCCAACCATCTGCTAATGCAGGGTGAACTAATAACATCCCAAGAGCCGCCCCTAAGAATGGGTTACCGCCGAATTTACGAGTCGCAGAGAAACCAAGTAATACTGGTAAGAACACAAACGGTGCGTTTGCGATGGTGTTAATAAAATCCACCAAATCCGCAAGACCTGGGTGCATATCAATCACGCTTAATTCATCAACGAAGAAACCTTTCGCTGTAAGCATGGAGTGAATACCCATTAACAAACCGCCTGCTACGATTGCCGGAATGATTGGCACGAAAATATCCGCTAAGCCTTTCACCAAACGTTGCAATAAGTTTTGATTGCCTGATGCTGCTTCTGCCACTTCGGCTTTGCTCACATCGCCAATACCAAGCAATTTGGTGAGTTCCGCATGGACTTTATTTACCGTGCCAGAACCGAAGATAATTTGATATTGACCAGCGACAGCAAACTGCCCTTTCACGCCTTCAATGTTATCAATGCCTTCTTTGTCCACTTTGCTTTCATCGTTTAGCACAATACGTAAACGCGTTGCACAATGTGCTGCTGTGGCGATGTTTTCTTTGCCGCCAAGTTTATCAATCACTTGCTGGGCGATTTGAGGGAAGTTCATAGTGCTCTCCTAATGGGTTTCTAAAGAAAAAGAAATTGACCGATTGTAACCAAAACAGGGGATAATAACTAGCTATTCAAGCAAATTTTAGGCGAAAAAAAAACCGACTTGATTAAGTCGGTTTATAGTTGGTGCTCTGAGCGAGACTTGAACTCGCACGGCCTGCGGCCACTACCCCCTCAAGATAGCGTGTCTACCAATTCCACCACCAGAGCGTTTATTCTGTTTTTATTCCTTATTGCGGAATATCGTTATTTTTGTTTTCAACTGCTGGAGCAGCTTGTTGTTGCTGTTGTTGAACTTGTTCAGCAGTTTGAGATAAATCGTCAAATGAACCTTTTTGTACGTTACCACGGTGAGAGTTGATATTACCCAACACTAAAGCAATCACAAAAAAGCCAGTTGCTAAGATTGCGCTGGTACGGGTTAAGAAGTTACCTGCACCTGCAGAACCAAACATAGTACCTGATGCACCGCCGCCAAATGACGCACCTGCGTTCGCACCTTTACCTTGTTGAACAAGGATAAAGCCGATTAAGGCGATACAAACTAATACATAAATAAATAATAAAATATTGTACATTATTCTTTCTTCTCTAAATTGCGATTTCGCAAGAAAACTGGGAGCAAATGTTATATAAAATTCATGCTTTTCGCAAGCGCTTTCCCATTTTTTTTACTTAATTGTATTAAGTTTAATCAATTTTCAGCGTTTAAATCTTCCGATTTTTTGACCGCTCTTTTTCGTTTCGTTGCTGGTGTGCTTAAACCTTTTGAAATCTGACTTAAACGACGTAATGCGGTGAAATCAACAAAGCGCACTAAATCTGGCAACATTTGATTAAGCGTAAACATAAATTGCTGATAACTCGCCTGTTTTTGGCTGATATCCGTTAATTGCGCTTCCCAATGTGCCGTCATATCAGGTTGCGTAGCAATATCCGGTAGTGCTGAAATGAGGATCCGCCCCGTTTCTGTGCTGTGAATATTACGTCCTTTTTTCGTCAAAAAACCGCGTTTAAACAACAATTCAATAATGCCTGCGCGCGTGGCTTCTGTGCCAAGTCCATCCGTTTCACGCAGAATTTTTTTCAATTCTTTATCTTGCACAAAACGCGCAATCCCTGTCATGGCCGAAAGCAATGTCGCATCGGTAAATGGTTTTGGTGGTTGTGTTTTTTTGCTCACCACTTCGCCTCGTTCGCAATACAGGATCTGCCCTTTTTTCACGATCGGCAATAGCGGCTCTTGATTTTCATCTTCGTCTTCTTTACCAAGCAACTCTTTCCAACCTGCGGTTTGCAAGTTGCGCGCTTGAGCCACAAAAGTACCGCCTGCAATACTTAAGGTAATTTTACTTTTACGATATTCCGCATCTGGACAGAATTGCAATAAATACTGGCGAGCAATGAGTTCATAAATACGCTGTTCATCAATACTTAAATTGATCGAGCGCATGTTAGCTGTCGGAATAATCGCATGGTGCGCTTCCACCTTTTTGTCATTCCAACAACGATTACGCTGCTCAGTATCCACCACTGATGGCAAAGTTTGATAAGTCTGACAATGCTGTGAAATGGCATTCATCACTTTATGTCGTTCAGCAAAATGCTCTTCTGGCAAATAACGACAATCAGAACGCGGATAGGTAATCAAACGATGGGTTTCATATAACCGCTGACAGGTATCCAACACGCTTTGCGCTGACATGCCAAAACGTTTTGCCGCATCAATCTGCAATGCTGACAACGAATAAGGCAAAGGGGCGGTTTCTTTCTCGCGCTTATCCACATATTCGGTCACTTCGGCAGGTTGATCGGTAATGCGCTTCACTACATTTTCGGCCAAGCCTAAAGACAGCACGCGACCATCTTCATCTTGGTAATCTTCACAAGCCTTACTTGGTTGCCAAAGTGCAGAAAAAAGTGCGGTCGGATTTTCAGACGTTTTTTCGTCTTTTATCCATGCCAACACTTCATAGAAATCTTTTGGTTGGAAATTTTCAATTTCCAAATCACGTCGAACAATCAAGCCTAACACGGGGGTTTGCACTCGTCCAACAGAAAGCACGCCATCATAACCCGCTTGGCGACCACGAATGGTATAAGCGCGAGTCATATTGATACCATAAAGCCAATCGGCTCGAGCGCGTGCCAGTGCGGAGGTAGCCAATGGAATAAAATGACGGTTAGGTTGGAGCTTTTGTACCGCTTTTTCCACCGCACTTGGGTTAAGATCGCTAATCAAACAACGCAAAATGCCATCACGTTTTTCGGCGGATAAATTGGCATAGCTGAATACTTCATCCACCAACAACTGCCCTTCTCTATCCGGGTCACCCGCGTTAACTAAAACATCGGCTTGATGAATGAGTTTTTCTACCACAGAAAGTTGTTTTTTGACTTCCTTTCGCGGTAATAGAATCCATTTTTCAGGAATGATCGGTAAATGTTCTAAACGCCATTGTTTAAATTTAGGATCGTAGGCATCCGGTTCTGCTTGTTCGAGCAAATGCCCCACGCACCAAGTCACAACATCATCATTGCCGCATTTAATAAAACCATCCCCCCGTTGATGAGGTTTTGGCAATACATCGGCAATCGCTCGCCCAAGACTGGGTTTCTCGGCAATAAACAGGCGCATAAGATTAGTCGATCTGACGACGACCTAAGAAAGAATGGGTTAAGGTGGTGCCGTCCACGGTTTCTAATTCCCCACCGACAGGGATCCCGTGAGCAATACGGCTTACTTTAATATTATGTTGATGGCAAATTTCAGCAATATAATTGGCTGTCGCATCGCCTTCCACCGTTGGATTGGTCGCTAAAATCACTTCATGGAAAGATTCTTCTACCAGACGTTTTTGCAATAAATCTAAACCAATCTCTTTTGGACCAATACCATCTAAAGGCGATAAATGCCCCATTAAGACAAAATAACGTCCAGAAAATTGGCCGGTTTGCTCAATGGCTTGAATATCCGCCGGCATTTCCACCACGCAAAGCAAACCTGAATTTTGACGGCGAGGATTGTTACAAATATTGCACGTTTCCTCTTCGGTAAAATCACGACACTGTGAACAATGCCCAATTTTAGACATTGCTTCCGTTAACGCGCGTGCTAAGTTCATCCCACCGCTACGATTGCGCTGTAAAAGATGATAAGCCATACGCTGCGCTGATTTCGGGCCAACACCCGGCAAGCAACGAAGGTTTTCAATAAGATGTTCTAAAAGTGGACTGCTTTGCATAATATTTATGATGGGAGAAAATGAATGGTGTGTGAACGTGTAAATTCACACACCCAATGAATTAAAATGGAAGTTTCATTCCTGGAGGTAATGGCATGCCTGCGGTTACAGAAGCCATTTTTTCTTTTTGTAATTCTTCTGCACGACGTACTGCATCGTTGAATGCGGCAGCGATTAAATCTTCCAACATTTCTTTGTCGTCTTCCATTAAAGAAGGATCGATCTCAATACGACGGCAGTTGTGCGCACCATTAATCGTGATTTTTACTAAACCCGCACCACTTTCGCCAGTTACTTCTAATTGGGCAATTTCTTCCTGCATTTTTTGCATTTTTTCTTGCATTTGTTGGGCTTGTTTCATTAAGCCGCCTAAACCGCCTTTTCCGAACATTGGATTTTCCTTCTTAAATTAACTAAAACGAGCCGCATTTTAGCGAAAAAATTTGCCTTTGGGAACAGAGAAATTTATTATTCCACACTTCAAAACTTGGTTAAAAATGACCGCACTTTTATTTAGGAATCGCTGATGGAAACTCGTTATTACTTTATATTTACGGCAGCTATTATTTTGTTACAACTGCTGATTTATATTTTTAATAAAACGCTGATTTGGTGGCTTAACAAACCTTTCTCCCCAAAGACAAGACGAGCAATTACCTTTGTCAGCTTTTTGCTTCCTAATGTCCTGGTTATTTGCCATTTTTTAAAGCTTTTTACGGTATTTCGACTTATTGCTTTAATTCTCGCGCTACTCCTTTTTTCAGCCTTTGCGAGTATTGCCGTAGGATGTATTCATTTTCTTTTCCGAAAATCCAAATCCATCACCCAAATCGACCGCACTTTACGCATTGCTTACCCGATTTTATTTATTGGTATCACTGCCTTAAGTGTGTATAACGCCTATGTCACACGTGTTATTCATTATGAAATTACGCTAGATAAACCGATTAAACCATTGCGAATTGGCATGGCAAGCGATCTCCATTTAGGCAAATTATTCGGTGGAAAAGAATTGGATAAATTGGCTAACATTATGCAGCAGGAAAAGGTGGATATCATTTTATTGCCTGGCGATATTATGGACGATAACGTCAATGCTTATTTAGCCGAAAAAATGCAACCTCATCTGGCAAAACTCAAGGCTCCAATGGGTGTTTATGCCACACTAGGCAATCACGATTTATTTGGAGACCAAGATCGAATTGATCAAGAAATTCGCAAAGCAGGTATCACCGTATTAAGAGATGAAACATTAACGTTAAATAATGAATTGGTACTTATTGGACGAAACGATAATCTTGATCATGATAGACCAAGTACCAAAACATTATTAAAACAAGTGAATACTGACTTACCGACTATCCTATTGGATCACCGCCCAACAGATATTGAAAAACATGCTTCACTCCCGCTTGATATTCAAGTTTCAGGGCATGCGCATAAAGGGCAAGTATTCCCGGCCAGTTTAATCACGAAAATGATGTATCGTCTGGATTATGGTCATGAAAAAATTGGCAATCCACATGTTTTTGTCACTTCTGGTTATGGCTTCTGGGGTATTCCAATGCGATTAGGATCTCAATCAGAAGTGGTGATTATTGATGTGAAAGGAAAATAAAAAAGAGCGGTCAAAAATGACCGCTCTTTTATTATCAACTAAACCTTAAGAACACACCACTTTCACCGCTAAGCCACCTTTTGATGTTTCGCGATATTTAGCATTCATGTCTTTACCTGTTTCATACATGGTTTCGATCACTTTATCCAAGGTTACGCGAGGATTTGTGGTACGGCGTAATGCCATACGGCTGGCATTAATTGCTTTCACTGAAGCAATCGCGTTACGCTCAATACAAGGCACCTGTACTTGTCCACCAACTGGATCGCAAGTTAAGCCAAGATTATGTTCCATCGCAATTTCAGCTGCAATACACACTTGTACTGGCGTACCGCCTAGGATTTCAGTTAAACCCGCTGCAGCCATTGAACATGCCACACCCACTTCACCTTGGCAGCCGACTTCGGCACCAGAAATAGACGCATTCATCTTATAAAGTGAACCAATCATACCTGCAGTCAATAAGTAGCGCTCAATCACATCCTGTGTTAAAGGTCCTACGAATTTTTCATAATAAGAAAGCACAGCTGGAACGATACCACAAGCTCCGTTAGTCGGTGCAGTCACGACACGTCCACCTGCAGCATTCTCTTCGTTTACTGCGAGGGCAAACATATTCACCCAGTCGATTACATGCATTGGATCATTTGCAAGACGATTACTATTGGCTTGCAATAACCGATAAAGTGACGGTGC
>OGKM01000998.1_pt1 | contig 9943 bp, 7 predicted proteins | sample 1572501 | NCBI WGS metagenome assembly OGKM01 (sample SAMEA2582154, study PRJEB24529) | metagenome | biome: Human gut stool | place: China | collected 2011
GGGACCTGCGGGAGGTATTGTTTTAGGCATTGATTATTCAAGGAGAATCGTTTATTGGGGTGATACGGATATAGGTAGTTCGGCGTCCAGTTCGACGTCAACTACCGATAACCGTATAAACAATAATTCCGGGACCATTAATAATAATGCGTCCAAACTCATAGCTAATGTTTTTGCCTGGATAGTAGAAACTGTACTATATGGAGAGTAACTATTACTCTCCGAGTTTAGCAAGCAGATCGTATGAAGGTGCGAAAAACAGGGTTCCTGTTATCGGAGTGCTGAAGTCCAGTAAACGGTCGGTGTTTCCCACAGGGTCACCGATAAACATATTCTCCAACATTTTGTGGGTGGTGCTGAAGGTACTTGCATAGCCGATAAAATATGTTCCGTATTCTCCTTTCGAAGTATTGGCAAACGGCATATTGGCACGTACTATTTTCAAGTCGTCTCCAATATTAGTGACAGCGTTGTGTGCATTTTGCGGCTTTTCCTCGTCCGACAATTCCACATCATTGTATTTATGACGGCCGATTACCTTTTCCTGGGCTTCGACCGGAAGTGAATTCCATGTAGTCATGTCGTGAATGTATTTTTGTACGAAGACGTAACTGCCACCGATAAAGTCCGGGTCCTCGTCACCTATCACCGCAAAATGATAGGGATTCTCATCTACTGCCGGATTTTCGGTACCGTCCACAAAACCGATGATTGCTTTTCCATCCATATACCTGAATCCATGAGTTTCATCGATTGAATCTACAACCCCTTTCAGCTTTTCGTCGATAATGGAGGCAAACTCAAAGCAGAGGCCCATCTGTTTTGCCCGGATGTGTAGAAGAATATCACCGGGGGTTGAAACCGCAATATATTTAGCTCCTTTAATTGTTTCAAAAGTCTTTAATTCCTTAGGATTGCCCTGCTCTGGAAAAAGTTGTTTCCAAGCATCAGCATTATTTTCGTAAAACTGAATTGCATTTCGGGAAATCGGTTACGCATACTGCGTATCAGTGCGGAAAAGTTAGCACATAGATCTTTTCCTTGTTTTATAGTGTTATCCGATTGTTTCAGCCCGTAGACAATGAAGATAGCGTTTTCGCCTTGTTTTCCAGTTACATCTTGTGGAATATTTCCACCGAATAATTCTTGATGTGAATTCATAATTTCTTATATTTTTTTAAGTTGTTGTTTATGGTAGTCGGTCAGATTTGATTTTATCATTCCGTTTATTGTCTTCTTTATACATTATATAACTTAAAAAACATAAGATAAGTTCACTCGGAGATTTGTTTTTGTTCACCACAGGATACACTGGCAAATTTGCTTTGTGTAAACTCTGTGGTGAACTTATCATATTACGTTTTTTATACGTTTAGCGGTATCATTCAAGCGCTTTGCCTGTGCCGAAACGAAAATACTCATTTGAATTTTGATACATCATAGATGTATTGATATCCTCCGGATTGGTGGCCGACAATTGCAAGTCCTGTAAGCCGAGTGGTTCCAGATAATAAGCCTTTTTCCAGGTATATCCGTCATAAAGCTGATTATTGGTTTGTGTCCTACGCAATGGCCGTACGTATTTCCCGTCCGATTTTGGCGACATGTTGGCAGACGTGCTGCCATCAGCTACCACCGCGGATTTTTCATTGCCGTCTTTATCTACGGTTGTGTAAAGTTTATAGGCTTCATCCCAGAAGTTAATGCCCTCCACAATATATGGCTCCGTAAATAGCCGGTCCCAAGAGCGCCATCTTTTCAGGTCATCCCAGCGCATGCCTTCGGCAATAAATTCGCAGCGACGTTCGCGACGTATGTTGTAAAGTGTAGCGTCCACCATCCGGTCTCCTGAGTAAACTCCCAGATCGTCTTCGCGCCCCAGATCCGTGCGGGCGATTGTCTTCTGATAGTCTTCATCGACACCGGCACGTCTGCGTATGGCTTTCCAATATTCCTGTGCCTTGCTGTCCAGCGTACCATTCTTCTCATAACAAGCCTCTATGTAGTTAAGATATGCTTCGGAAGCACGGAAAATAGGACAGGCATTGGTCCCCAGCAGTTCGTCCGACTTACTTTGTTCATCATCATACGGATAGAACTTACGGGAACGATAACCGGTGATATCACGTGTCTGTTCCTGATCACTGATTACAGTAGATTTTACCCAAGGTACCGGTACCGGATTTGTCACTGAGTTTCCCGCCTGATCCTTATTGTAATTCTTCACTGTATCCGCTCTTTCATCTGTCATCCAGGCATCTTTTTCTCCCCATACAAACAATTGCAAGCGCTCGTCGCGGTCTTTCTTTTCGTCAGACACCGTTCTGTCATCAATAGTACTATTACTTGCATAAATAGGCAGACCGTCTTTCATCAGGAATGTTTTGATCAACGAACGTGTCAGTCCGGTACGGTCTCCGTTTTTAAGGCGGGCGCCCACACAATGCGACACGGTAAGTGACAGGTTATACTGTTTCCACAACAGTACTTCTTCCACGTTCGAAAGATCCGGTTGACTGAACATTTCAAAATAAGGATTCCATCCATAAAGTGTATTGTATGGAGGATTCATTACATGCGAGTTCTCTGCCAATTGAACATGGTCTGCAACAGCTACCGCTGCCTGCATTGCCTCGGTCAGGAAGAAGTTTATTTCGCCAGCAATATCGAATGTTTTTCCACTGTTATAACTCATGGCGGCTCCGGGCCATGTGGGATCGCCGGGTATGCGTCCCGTTCCCTGATGATATTTTTCAAAAGTTGCTTCAAACAGTGCAACTCTTGATTTCAGCACTAATGCAGCCTGTTTGTTGATGCGTTGGTTATTCTGAAAACCACGTTCCTTCAGTCGACTGACAGCTTCGTCAAGATCTTTTAGGATGAAACGTGCCACTTCATTGCGCGGGGCACGCTGACTTTTTTTGATCAGTGTTTCCGAATCATCCGGCAATACTTCGGTAATGATGGGATAATCACCGAAACGTACCAATGCGTTATAATATGCCAACGCACGGAAAAAATAGGCTTCTCCGATGTATTGCTTTAACAGTTCTGCATCTCCGGGGATTGTACCTTCTTTTTCTTTAGGTAATACTTTCTCAAAAAGATAATTCCATACCCGAATACGATTCAGAGGTTCCTGAATATTCTTCCCTTCGGGTACTTGCTTATTTCCCGCAAAATAATCCAGGTTTCCGTCATCCCTCAATAAATTGTCAGTGTTCGCATCATTTCGTACCACTCCGGAGTTCCATGCTCTTTGGTGATACATTTTAGTCGTATTTGAGTTTTCAAGGTAGTCATCGTAATAATTGATAACATAGCTTCCCACTTGATCTACAGTGTTGAAGTAATCTTCCGGAGTGATGTCACTGATAGGCGAACGATCCAGAAAATCATTACACGAAGTCAGTGCCAATCCGCCCATTCCGATTAATGAGCAGAAATAAATATGTTTCAGTTTTATTTTCATAATTTGTCTGGTAAAATTAGAAGTTAACATTTAAGCCGATAGAAATCGTTCTTTGCAAGGGATAGAGCTTACCGTCTCCCCAGTCGCTACCCAATAATTCCGGATCAAATACTCCGCTGATTCCCGAAAAGGTAACCAGATTGTCTCCGGACACATAAACACGCACCGATTCCATTGCCGCTTTTCGAGTCCATGTTTTAGGCAGAGTATAACCTATCTGAGCATTCTTCAGGCGGCAATATGCAGCATTCTGAAGATATCCGCTTTGTACTTTCTGGTTTTTATCCGTATTAAAATAGGGTTTGGGATAATAAGCATTGGTGTTTGCACCGAGTGGATCGCCTTCAGGACGCCAATAATCCATATGTTCTTTGAATGCAGTCGATTGCCACAATCCTCCATTGGCCCCCCAGAAGTATGGCCCGTCCAACCAATAATCCCTTTTCATTACCCCTTGCAGGAACACCGAAAAGTCGAATCCTTTCCATGCCCCGGTCAACGTCAAACCGAAATTATATCTTGGGGTGTTGTTACCGATTATTGTCAGGTCACCATGATCTTCCAAAGTATTCGAACCATTGTTGACACCTTCTTTTCCATCAAGATTGGCATACATAACGTCACCGGCTCCCCAGTTCGTCCCCCAGTTTGGGGTACCTCCATTGGCCAAGTGTGCATTCATTTCTTCCTGGGTTTGTGCAATACCGATCGTTTTGTATCCCCAGATGTCACCCAATATTTGTCCATTATAGTATACATCCGAAGAGAGTGAGTTCGTAGGATTCGGATATCTCAATATTTTACGCTTCCCGTCAGATAAAACAAATCGTGCACTATAATCAAATTCACTGATGCGATCTCTCCATGAAAGTTCCAACTCCCAACCGTATGACTTCATATCACAGTTGTTCACTTGGGGAGGTAGGGCCCCTAACACGGGAGGTAATATAGGAGCCGGACCGATCATATCGTATGTATAACGGTTATAATAGCCGACTGATCCTGTCAGACGGTTATCGAGTAAACCGAAATCCAAACCAATGTCCCATGATTCAATGGTTTCCCAGGTCATCAGTGAATTGACGATACCCGGAAGTTGGGCAGTGTTCTGCTTTTTACTGTCGATCAACCATCCCGAATTGGCAGATCCCGTAATCATATTCTGGTAAAACGGATACCAGGCATTGGCCTTATCCGTGTTGTTGTTACCAAGCTGCCCCCAAGAACCTCTTAACTTCAAAGTGCCGATAACACCGGCCAATGGACGGAAGAAGTCTTCGCGTGCAATATTCCATCCGGCGGAGAATGACGGAAACAACCCCCAGCGCTTATCGCCAACAAACCGTGAAGAACCGTCATAACGCAGATTGGCTTCTAACATATACCGTTCTTTATAGTTGTAGTTCACACGTCCGAAGAAACCGGCAATTGCTCTTTCACGTGCCCATGCATTTGCTTTCTGATTGTCCTGTGTCAATCCTAAAGAAGGGACATTCGAGCTGATCAGGTCGGTTCCAAACCCGGTCATTCCGCTTGGCCGGAAGAGTTCGGCATTGAAACCGCCCATCAATGATTACCGATTGTTTTTGCATAGTCACTATAAATGTTTCCGGAGAAATAATCTTCATCTTCACGTTCGTCCTGAACCTCCGAATACCCTGCTGCTCCACCGTTCCATGACAATAAATAAGGTTTATTGTTTACGTCATATCCATAGATCGGTAATACAGCCCAGTGTTGTTTTCGCGTATACGTACGCATGCTTCCTTCTACTACGATTCGCCAGTCTTTAACGGGCTCGAAGATGGCTTGCAGCTGATTGGTATACCAATTTCTTTGACTGGTTTGTACGCCTCCCTCTTCCAATTGGATGATTTCCATGTTGGGCATATAATGGCCGTTTGGATCCATTGGAGCGCAAGTGGGCCAGCGACGGGCAATGTTATGAAAAAACGCACCTGTCATGTAGGTGGGACGGTCATAATCCTCACGGGTCCATTTGCTTGTATAGTTCAATGTGACCCATTCCGCAGGTTTTGCCGAAATTTTGGCGTTCATCGTATAGCGGTTGAAGTTATCTTCGCCATGCCTGATAAGGCCGTTCTGATTCAGGAAGCTGCCACTGATCATATAGGTCAGTTTCTCAGTTCCTCCACTGATACTCAGGTTGTGTTCCGTAGAAGGCGTCCAGCTCTTATAGAACTCTTTGAACCAGTCTGTATTGGCAAAAGATCCTGCATAGCTTTTCCATTTGCCGTCCGGTCCGGCCTCCACTCCATAATATTCGGGAGTAGAAGGGTCAGTAAATTTTCCGTTTTGGAAGTCCAGGATATTTTGCAATGCTTTTTCATCAAAGGTAGGAGATTCTCCACCATTGGTCGAAGCCCGGTTAAAGTATTGTGCAAAAGTGTAAGAATCCACCATATCGGGCAACTGAATAGCATCTGAGAAACGCACATTACCCGAATAGTTTACACGGGTTTTACCACTCTTGCCACTCTTCGTAGTAATCAGGATGACTCCGAATGCCGCACGTGCACCATAGATTGATGAAGAGGCTGCGTCCTTCAGTACAGATACCGATTCAATATCGTTTGGGTTAACAGTGTTCATGTCTCCTTCGATTCCGTCGATCAATACCAGCGGACTGCTGCTCGATCCGTCACTTATCGTACCCGCTCCACGGATATTCACGTTTAGTTTGCCATCCAACGTGCCACCGCTACTTCCTACAGACATATTTAGTCCGGGAATAACCCCTTGTAATGCTTGTGACACATTTTGTACGGGACGTGATTCCAAGACGTCTGCATTGACCATGCTTACAGAACCAGTAACGTTTACTTTCTTTTGTGAGCCGTAACCCACTACTACCACTTCGTCCAATTGTTTTGAATCTTCCTGCATAGTGATATGGAGTTCCTTTCCGGTCACTTCCATGGTAATGGTTTTATAACCGATAAATGAAAACTCAAGGAGAGCTTTTGGGCGAGTGTCAATTGAGAATTTTCCATCCAGGTCAGTGATGGTTCCGGTATTGGTGCCCTGCACTTTTACGGAAACTCCAATAAGAGGCTCACCCGTGTTGTCGATGATAACACCGGTGGTCTTCACTGTTTGCTGTTGTATACTTGCAGTCTCTTGTGTTTTGTAAGTATCGGCTTTTGCTTGTACGGGCAGCACGCAGCACAGTAATAAAGTTGCGGCTGCTGTTTTCAGGCAGTGTTTTTCCCATACTCTTGTAAACCTTAAGGATAGGTTACTTTTTTTCGTCATAAATAAAATAGGTTTGAGTTAAACATGTTTTTCAGTTTTCTACTTCTTTTACTACTCCATTCTTGCTTCCGAATCGGAGTCTAGTTAGTTCTTACTTCTTCTACTTTTTCATAATTTTTCTTTTAGGTGATACAATTATTGGGTTTCTCTGAAAAGAAACTAATGGATGAAATAGACAAAGATTATGCCAGCTGTGAAAGAATCGTATGAGCCGCTAATGAAGTATAATTTGGGGATAAGCATGTGGAATTTGCCACATGTTTGTGGAATTATTCCACAAACAAAATACTCCTCTTATTGTTACTTATCAAACTTGAAATTAAAAAGAACCTCATTATGAAAAAGCTTAAATTTAATTTGTTGACAGGATTGCTGTTGCTGATTTCCGTCTCTGTTTTTGCAGCCGGCTTTCCACCTCCCGATAAAGTACAGGAGACCTTTCAGAAAATGTATCCCAAAGTTACTACAGTTGATTGGCAACGAAAGGGAGACTATCACATTGCCGATATCAGGGTGGACGGACGGGAATTAAACGTCTGGTTTAGTGATAAGGGCAAATGGTTGATGACGGAGGTAGATGTCGAAACTCTGGAGGCTGTTCCTGCCGCTGTGGCAAAGGCCTTTATGCAAAGTACGATGGCATCTATGCAGCTGGAAGATGTAAGAATCATCACTTTCCCTAAGCAGCCGGCGGTAATTGTGATAGAAGTGGAAGAGTATAATACAGACTCTGAGTTTCAGTTGTTTTATGCTCCGGACGGCAAACTGTTGCAGACCCTTAACGTGAGCGATACCGGAGGAGAGATTTACCCGGGATTGTTTTAGGTAAAGTTTGTGGAGATGATGTCGGGTATTATGCCTCTGTCGATTTTTAGATATGATCTGTAACAATATCGGTTAATCAGTCATGAATCAATATATAAGCTGACGAAAGTTACTCACGATATGATGAGTTATCATGTTATTATATTGAGGGTTGAGTGCATGTTCATCGGCTGATCGGCAGACAATATGCAAATCATCTCCTTTGATTACCGCTGAAGGATAATTTCTTGAATATAATTCATTTGTAGAGCAAGCCACCATTCCGGCAAAACACCAGTCTACGCAATTCCTTGAAAAATGAAGTTGTAACCGGTGTCGTTCATTATTAGGTAATCCATATCTCTTTATATTTGATAAAGAGCTGACACGTCTCATAGAGTCTGTGGCCTGATTGGACACTAACCAATAAAATCTTGTCAGTTCATCATATATGATAAAGAATTTTAGATGTCCGCCGGGAAATGGGATATATGAAATCTTTTGTCCGGAAGGGGAGTGCTCCAATGAGGGAATCATACTTTGGTCGTCTTGTATTTCTATTTTAAAGAGGTGTGCATAATTGACACCTCCTGTATGGGCTCTTAGAAAAAGATGAAAAACTTCTTTCAAATCAGTATGCCAAATATGGTCTTTATCTACAAATTTAACTACATTTGCTTCAAGCCAGCCTAGGGGAGCATTGTTGATACCTGTCGCTATTTCCTTGGGCTTATTGGTTTCACAATCATAAAACGGAATGCCGAAAAAATCCAATTTGGCTCCATCAAACACTTCCTTATAAATAAATTTTTCAGATCTGCTCCATGAAGATGCAAGGCAAAGATTGTCCTCAACACAAGCCCGAAACAGCGTAGGGGATAATCCGGCTACGTCCCATCCTGTCACTTCGTTCAATCGGCAACGTTGCTCCATGGCTAAATATACATTCCCATTGGAAAAAAGGACATTGCAGGCTGAAGAATGCCACTTTTCTCCGTGGGTAAGGAAATAAGTGTCAGACCAGCTTTCACCATTATCTTCCGATTTCATTATACAAATATCCCCGGCATGACCGATCAGGTAGATGCTGTTACCTATTGTGAACAGACGTGCATGCCAAAACGGGAAATTTTGAACGAAAGTCCATTTCTGTCCATTATCATCAGAAATGAATATTTTCCCTTGTCCAAATCTGCTTCCACCAGCTCTGGATGACTTATGGCCCTCTATACTTTTTACACCTTCTCCTCCTAAATCGAAAGAAACTATTAAACGTCCCGTTGGTGTGACAAGAATGGAAGGCGTATAACAAAAAATCTTTGATGCGTCAGGAGAGGTGTAAATCGTATTTTCAGTAGCGACTATCTGCATATAGTTCATAAGGCTTGACATTCCAGGCAGAGCAAGTCCAGAATGAATCACCATCGTTTTTATCAAAAATACAAAGTCCTCCCGGAGCCACTTTTATTTTATGCTCTTGGGCGAACTTCTCAAAATCTCCCGTCAAATAGGGAGCAAAGCGTATAATTCCATTAGAAGTGACAAGTAAAGTTGTCTGATGAGGTATCACAGTCTTCTCTGCGAAATCCAGCCAAGTATGAATGATTTGGTCCGGATCTACTTTCCATCCATCAGGTACAACTGCATTTTTATCCCAATCTTCAATTATTTTTTTCCCTTTTTCGATATTTCCATTTCCTAAACGTAACCTCACTTCTTCTTCCGTTTTATTTTCGTCAACACCATAGTCGATCTCGACAAAAGCGTTTAATGAAGAAATATCTGAATCCAGACCGATGGTCTGAACAGCTAACCGGGCTGTCTGCATGGTACGCAAAAGTGGAGCCGCATAGATTACGTCAGGGATTATATCATGTTCTTTTAAATATCTTCCGATACTTCTTCCCTTAAATTCTTCGACTAATGGTAGATCGGTTTTTGCTCCGACTCTTGTCGGAGTTTCTTCCGGGCGAAACGTATTCCCGTGACGGGCTATGATAAGTCTGGTTCTCATTGGTTCTATTTGTTTAAAAGTGGTACAAATTCGTTTATATTCAGGCAATAAATATTGAAGGGTTTTGCTTCTTTCCTCAATATAATATGGAGGTATATAACGTTTCCTGTTTTTCGCTCGCCTCCTGGCTTCTTCTTCCGGGATAAAAATAAAATTAAAGTGAACTTCGTATCCCTCATACAATAACAGATTAAATAAATCAATGTGTTGGGAGAGCGCAGACGAATGATCGAATATAATCAAATACTTATTTTCTATAGCTCTCTTAAGTAATTCATAACCGGCGATCCTTGCAGAAAGCTCCCATCTTTTGAATGCTTCTTCCGCATGGTTGACCTCTTCTCTAATATAGGGTAAACGCTCGTTTTCCATGATTG
>OGKM01000999.1_pt1 | contig 9933 bp, 8 predicted proteins | sample 1572501 | NCBI WGS metagenome assembly OGKM01 (sample SAMEA2582154, study PRJEB24529) | metagenome | biome: Human gut stool | place: China | collected 2011
ACCTTAGCACCAGCATTCCCAGATACATTCGTAAGGATAGAGGCCTGTTCAGAGTTTGATCCAAAGCCCATTGCCATGCCATTGCTGCCGACCATTACAACGGTTCCACCGGTAATGGTGCCATTACCGTCATAGTCAAGAGCGCCATTGCCACCATTTGTCGGTCCGTCCACATAGACTTCACCACCTGAAATGGTCAAATCTCCATTAGAATCCAAGCCGTCCCCTTGGGCATTAATCTTGACCTTACCAGCTGTAATGGTCAGACTGACACCAGCGGTCGCTTGTCCTGGAGCGCTCTCGCTACTGCTACCGTCTGCGGCATTGATACCATCGTCATTTGCTGTCAGGTCTAAATCTCCACCGTTAATGGTTACGGTCTTGCCTTCTAGCGCTTCTTCACTCTTTTCCACCTTAATCGTACCGCCGTCAATAAGAGCAGTATTAGAAGCGTGAATACCGTCATCTCCAGCGTTAATGGTAATCTTTCCAGACTGGATATAGAAATTGCCTAGCGATGTATCTTCATCATTATCCGCGTGAATGGCATCTTCCGTTGCAGTCAAATTCATTGTCGCGTCTTTGATATTGATTGCGTCATTCGCTGAAAGGGCGTTTTTATAGCCTTTGATTGTGTAGGTTCCGCCTGTAATGCGCAAATCATCATTGGACTCAATAGCATTGCCATAATTGCCTTCGACCGTCAGACTACCAGAACCGTTGAAAGTGAGGTCGTCCTTGCTGTAAATCGCAGCGTCATAGTCTGTATTCTTGTGATTGGCAGAATCCGAAATCGTGTTCTTGCTGCCCTTTGCAAGCGTGATAAAAGTCTTATCTGCATTTCCTACGACAATAGCAGCATCTGTTCCAGTCATCGTGACCCCATTCAGCACGAGTTGAACCTTATCTTTATTGCCAACTTTAACGACAATTTGGACATTTTCACTTGAACCAGACAAGACATAAGTCCCAGCCTTGGTAATTGTCACCGTAGAGCCGGACACTTCCGCACCAGAACCAGAAGTCTTGGCAGATGAGCCACTCAGGCTAATCTTAGTTGCTTTTGATTCATCATAAGAAGCGTCTTGGTCACGCTTGGTAAAATAATCAGACGTCTTGGTGGTTGTTTTTTTACTTGTGCTAGAGGAGCTGGCGTTGGTTGAGCTGGTATTTGTCGCACTGCACGCTCCTAAAGCAACTGTCAATAGGACAAGTGGAACCAGTCGTTCCCATTTTTTTCGTTTTGAGGCTGTTTTTCTCATGGCTGTCCTCCTTTTATAGTTCATTTTCTTTTGTGACATAGCGGCTAATGGCAATCTCTAAATTCCCATTTCGCGTCCGCAGAGCGTCTACCAATTCTTTCTCTGTCATCGTACCATTTAATTGGACAATATACTTAATCTTGAACAAACTTCCCATATCAGAGGTTTTGACATTTGCTAGTTCAACATAGTTGGTCGCCTTTTGAAAGATGTCATCAAAGACCGTCTCATAGTCCAAACTTTCTGGAATGACAACGGTCACTTGGCGCATGGAATGTTTCATCTGCCCGAAATTCACCGTTTCCAGCAACAACATGACAACTGACATGATGACCGTAAAGACGCTGGCAAAGACAAGATAGCCCATACCGACAGCAATCCCAATCGTCATCGCAAGGAAAATCGCCAGCAATTCCTTAGCACCACCCGGTGCTGAACGAAAGCGAATCAAGCTGAAAGCTCCCATTACCGCAACCCCTGCTCCCAGACTACCATTGACTAAAAAAATGACAATAGCAATCAAAGTCGGCAGCATAACCAAAGTCATCATAAAAGACTTGCTGTAAATAGTTTTATACTGATAGACCTTGGCTAATATCAGCCCCAGCACTAAGGCAACACCAATCGCACCAAACATACTGGCTGGATTGATTGTTGTTCCTGTAAAAACGTTATTAAATAACTGATCGAACATGTCTGATTACTCCTTTATAGTCTGTTGTTTTCTTATAGGCGACTCCATATTTTGAGAAAGATTTTGGAAAAACGTGGTAGCAGTCCAAAATTTCTGCCAGCCAGAGTGGATACGCCCCAGGTACCTTAATTTCCATGATAACATGGTTGTCAGGTAGCAGGTTCTTGCCATCTTTTCCTGCTAACAAACTTAATTTTTTCGTCCGATAAGCCACATCATAGTCAATGGTAATCCGCACATTGGAGTTTTCTAAGCCTTTTAGAGAGTAGCGGTTGTAGTAGATATACATCATGGGCTGCACGCCACCGTAACGCTCACAAATCCATTCGATTTCCTGTTTAATCTGCGAATCCTCAAGCTGGCATTCCCCTGCGAGATACTGCTCTGCTGTCAACAACTCAGTCGCAATCCGGCGCTTGTACACAACCTTGCGCACTTTTTTCTTGATTTCCAAAAAAACTTGGCTATCAGCCTGAGGGCTAGCGTCATAAGTCCGCACGCGCAATTTTTCCTTGAAATAAGGCTTCTCCAAAGACTCCCGAATCATCTGATAGGTCGGCGTATCATAGTAGAGGTTGCCAATCGTTGAATAGGCATGCTCGTCTTCTGCCATATACGCTTCAAACTCCTGTAGCAAATCTGCCAACGTTTCCTTTGAGATGACATACTTGGTTTCTATCCGTTGAAATTTATCTTTAAATGTTTTTTTAGCCATGAGATTGCTCTCCTTTGTCGTTCTTTATCTACGTAGTTTACGGGCAAATCCTTAAAAGAAAGCTAAAGAAAACTTAAAGAAAACAAAACACCCCCATTTTCTGGAGGTGTTTAATAGATGTCTGTAGAATGAAATAGAAAACTGAAGCTACCGCAATCTTATTCTTCACTCTTCTCTTCTTTTTCTTTTTTGATAAGAAAACTGAAAATAATCAGAATAGCTGCTACCAGAAAAATCCAGTACAACACATCATGGCTGCTTCTCGGACCAGAGTAGAGGGAACGCGAAAAATAAATCATCAGATACAAGGAAATGTCATTATAAAATTCCCAGTTAAAGTGATAGCTGCCTACTGGATAGGACCGCTTATGCGAACACTCTGGCACAAAGATCTGCAAGAGCAAAAATGTTCCCAACACAGCAAAATAAATCACATTGAACACGTCTAATTTCGGATAAGGTTCAACAACCAAGGAAAAGAATATCATCATGCTCAACAGATAAAACCGCCACCGAAACCAAAATTCGTTATTAAAATGAAATCTTATCATCCCATCACACTTTCTAATTTTCTGCTCGTTCCTCTTCGTCTTTATCCTACCACTCTGACAGACAAACTTCAAGTAAGATGAAGGAGAAATGTTAGTTGATTTCTGCTACTTTTCCTGCTTCTGCTTTAGGCTCTTTGCCCTTGCGACGGGCAAGGATATCCGCATAGTGCTTGCGGCTGTTATTGAGCACGGAAAGGAAGGTCGCATAAAAGCCATCGTCTTTGACTTGGTGCAAAATCACCACATAGTCCGCCAACTGTTGGTAAGGCGTCGCCACTTCTTTGCGCAATCGCTTGACATCATAGCTCACTTTTTGCAATTTCTCTTGGGAACGAGAGGCAAAGAGTTGTTCAAAAGCCGAGTGGCTTTCGGTCAGATTTTCAACGAATTTCCCAAGCGCTAAAGTCCCCACCTGCTCCTTATATGGGGCTGTTTTTAGCTTGTCCAGTAAGCTGACAACGAGGGCGGTTTCTTCCTCGTAATGCTTCTGATGAGCGTCTTTGTATTGGTCAAACAAGCGTTTCAAGCTGGCATAAGCTGCCTTTTCCTCTTCCCGCTTGGCTGCCCGATACGGTTTCAGCGCATCGCGAAGAGCTTGCAAATCAGCGTCGCGCAATTCGTCAGCCGCACTAATCGAAGCTGACTTTTCACTCGCCCGAATCTGACCGAGAGAGGCTTGATAAGCAGGCAAGGCTGCTTTTATCTTCTTGACGAGAGCGGTAATGACATCCTCATTTTTAAAGTCGAGCGCTTCTTTCTCCACATCGTCTAAAAAACGAGTGATAAACTGCGTGAATTCCGCATGACGGAGACTGCTCACCTGAACATTAACTAACTTTCCTTTTGGCATAAAATCCTTTCCTTATTAAAAAAATATTTTTTCTTATCTGACCCTCAGATAAGATGAATGACTTTTCTTTATCCTGTCCGAGGCTCGGACAAAGCAAACCTGTTTTAAGGCAAGTCGTCCGACCCTCGGACGAATGAAAAATCATCTCATTTAGTATAACATGAATGGGAAATTATAGGAAATTTTCTGAAAAAGAGGATTAACCACTTTCAAAACAGTTTGAACACACAGTCCTTAATGGAACGCAGAAGCAGAAAAGGTATTTTTCTTCATCACTTTTTCTCCTTTCATCTATATGATATAATATGATGAAAAGGCATTCACAAAATGCCCACTATTTTCACATTTCATATTTAACACAAGGAGTCGCCTATGCGTTGGGATATTGGCACAGTTTACAAGACGATTCGAAAAGCAAAGGGAATCACCCAGCAAGAGATTTGCGGAGATTGGATTTCGCGCTCCAATCTTTCCAAGTTTGAAAGCAACCAATCCGTTCCCAGCTATGAAACCATGGAATTTCTGCTCCACCAGATTGACATGAGCTTTGGGGAATTTGAATATATTTGTGATTATTATCATTCAAATCACAGAATGAAGATCATCTTACAATTTAAAAATTATTTGTCTGTCGTTGAAACAAAACAATTACTGGATTTAACCAAACAGTGTGAGGACTACTTGAAAGCTCATCATGATATTCCCGTTAGCAATATTTTGCGTATGGCAAATATACTAATTGAAATTAGAAAAAATAAAATCAGTAGTCAAGCACAAGTTTTAGCTCAACAGTTATGGACAGATTTAGAAAAACGAGATACTTTTTATGAAAGTGACCTAAATTTACTAAGTGTCATTCTTTATTTCTTCCCACTAGAAACTATTCAAAATATAACGGAAAAAATCTTAGCCAGTCTCAACAAGTATAAACATTACAAAGAAATTCATAGTACACAATTTTCCATTTTAGCCAATCTTTCAACCATCTACCTTTACAACAACCGCCTCGACGATTGCCAACGTATCACCGAGATGATCTTACCGCTCGCCAAGCAAACAAAACGATACGACAAGCTCGGCTTTGCTCAGGTTCGCCTGGGTATTTGCCAAGGAGACGACGCCCTTATCCAGAAGGGGCTCCAGTTGCTTGAGCTGACAGAAGAAACGACCTTGCTCGAAAACTTGAAAGAAGAAGTCAAACAGCATCGTACTTCACCTTTTTCTCATGTTTCACGTGGAACTTCAGCACCTTAAAAGAGACGGAGACGCCAATGACTTACAACGGATTTGTATTTTTTGATATTGACGGCACCTTGGTTGATAGCCAAGGACAAGTCCCAGCAGACAACAAAACAGCCATTGCTCAACTACGAGCCAACGGCTTTCTGCCTATTATCTGTACGGGGCGCGGGCGCGGAGAAATGGGGACGGTTCTGGAAGACGCTGGGATTCATTCCGCTATCTTGCTAAATGGCATGGAAATCCTCCATGAAAAGCAATTCCTGTTTGAAGGACGAATTGCACAAAACAGCATTCTCAAGCTCCTGCAACTGGCAAAGGAAAATGAGCATGACCTCGGTTTTTATTCGCAAGGAGAAATGCGTGTGACGGCGCTCAGTCTGACCGTTCAGCGGAATTTCCGCTATTTTCATCAAGACCTGCCCCAAGTCGGTCCGACCATTTATCAAAACCAGCCTTGTCAGATGTTGCTCATTTTTAGTGAGGAGCCTGAAAAAGACACCCAGTATCAGACAGAAATCCCTGAACTGCACTTTTTCCGTAACAGCCCTTACTCGATAGACATCACGCCGCACGGCTGTAACAAAGGCTCTGGGATTCAGCACCTGCTGACCTTGATGGCAGACGAAGCACCGACTTACGCATTCGGAGACGGACTCAATGACCTGACCATGTTTGAAACAGTAGATTATCCCATTGCAATGGGCAATAGCCAAACAGCCGTCAAAGAAGCAGCCACTTTCATCACGCGCTCCAATGATGACAAGGGCATTCCACATGCCCTCACCCATTTCGGTTTGATTTAAAAAGGGTGGGACAAACATCAGCATTTCGCAAGAAACCGATGTTGTCATCCACCCTGTAAGGTTGAATTTTATTCTAGAAATAAACGAGTCTGGAACACTTTTTATACGTCATCTTCTCACATTTCATTTTCCTGTGGGTGATTGCGCTAGTGTTCCAGCCTCTTTTTGATTAAACTAATTCTTTTTTATTTGGATTGTAAACCAAGAAACCAAGACCAACAAAGAGCAGCAGAACGATTGTCATGAAGGCAACTTGTCCGCCGACTTGCCCCGTCATCGAAATCGTTTGACGCAAAGCCGAAACAGAATAGCTCATCGGCAACCAAGGATTGACATCTTGGAAAATCTTATCCGTCAACGGAAGTGGGTAAGTCCCTGCACTAGAGGCTAGTTGCAGCAATAGCAAAATCAAAGAAGTGAAAGCACCAAGCTTAGTGTCCCACGTTACCAGAGCCGTCACCACAGCCATGAAGCACATGCTGGTCAAAAGAATGATACCAAGCGTTGCCCATTCGTGGTTGGCAGTCAAGCCAATCATGTGCACTGCACCATACACCAATAAACCTGCCAAGAGAGAAATAACGCCATTGACCTGAATACGTGCTTTCAGCCATTCCATACGTGTCTGTGGCTTCTTACCAGAAGGTAGCGTGCTAAAGATGATATTGGTTGAAATCGCTGCTACAAAAAGTGCCACAGAAATCATGTATGGTGCCATCCCGATACCATTTTTACCAACATGGTCTTTATCTATTTTCTTCGTTGTCAATGGATTTGCGAGAGCTTTAGCATTGGCTTTATTGGTTGTCACCATAGATAATTGATTTTTGGCATCTGTCAAACCTGCTGTCAAGCTGTCCGCACCCGACACAAGTGTCCCCAGATTAGACGTGATAGTTGAGCTGCCGTCTGCCAGCTTCGTAGAACCATCTGCTATTTTACCAGCACCATCAGACAGTTTGTCTGCCCCTGACACGAGTGTAGCAGAATTGTTCACTAATTGACTAGCTCCGTCTGCTAATTTTGCCAAGCCGGCATCAATTTGACCATTATTAGCCGCCAATTGATTAGCTCCAGAATTGATTTTTGCCATACCAGATGTCAATTGACTATTCTTACCAGCCAAGGTCTTAGAACCTGAACTGATTTTCGCCATACCAGATGTCAATTGGTCGCTATTGCCAGATAAGGTATTAGCTCCTGCCGTAATCTGAGCAACCCCATTGGTGTAGTCGGTTACACCTTTTGCTAATCGACCAGCACCCGTTGCTAAGCTCGTTTGCAATTGTTCAATACCTGCTGCTACTTGATTAGCACCCGCAGTTGATTGTTGCAAAGCTGCGAGAATGCTTGCTTGGGACTGTTGTGCACTCACTTGGAGATTTGAAAGCGCACCTTTTGCTTGTTCGATAACAGCGATGTTTTGTTGATTAGAAGATTGCTCTGGCAAGTTCGCCACTTGTGCCTTGAGCGCTTGAATATTTGTCAACATGTTTGCCGCAGCTGTAGCGGTTTGACTTGGAGCTTGTGAAATCGCAGCATTGATTTCTGATTGCTCACTAGCACTTAACTTTTGATAAGCAGCTGTAGCAGCCACGTTAGTTGCAATCGTAGCCTTGTCTGTCGTCGCACTATTGGCAAGTGTGTTCGCAGCTGTCTCCATATCGCTTAAAGCAGTCGTCATGCTCGCTTTAGCGGCTGACAAGTCTGAACCAGTTGACAGAGCGGTTTGAACAGTAGTTAAACCTGCTTGCAAATCCTGTAGCTGTTGGATTTGTTCAGCAGTCATGCCAGATTGTTGAACAGTCGTCATTAACGTGTTCAGCCCCGTGGCCAATTGATGCGCGCCGCTTGATAATTTTTGAATTTCTCCATTAGAAGCGGTCAATTGATTGACTCCAGCCAATAAATTTTGCGATTGAGCATTTAACTGATTCGCACCGCCTGCAAGATTTGCTACACCATTGGCATACGCATTTAAACCATCTGATAATTCTCCTGAACCGTCAGCCAATTGACCAACAGCACTTGTGTACCCCATCAGACCTTTTGACAACGTATCTGAACCAGAAGCCAATTGACCAACAGCATTTGTATAGTCTGTCAGACCTTTTGAAAGCGTATCTGAACCAGAAGCCAATTGACCGACACCTGACGTATAAGCTGAAAGGCGTGTCGATAGCGTACCAATTCCGTCTGACAGCTGACGCACCCCAAGCGTATAGGTTCCCAAACCTGTCGTCAATGTATTAGCGCCGTCTGCAAACGTCATGCTAGAGCTAGATAAAGTATTCAAATTATCTGTCAAAGTTTGACTACCGTCTTTTAATTGTTGACCGCCAGAAGCGAGTTGCCCACTACCAGAAGCAGCTGTTGTCATGCCTTTCCTCAAGCTATTCATACTCTTGAAGAGAGACGTCGTGTATGTATTGGTCACATTGTTTGCGACAGTTTGTTGAAGCCGCGTCATAGCCGAATCACTCATCTTGCTGGCAATAAAGCTGTGCCCGCTAGATGTTTGATAATCAATCTGCATCTTTTGTGGTTTATTATCCAGAATACTAGCAGCCTTTTGAGATAAATCACTTGGAAGCGTGATAATCATATAATAATCACCTTTCTCCAAGCCCTTCTTAGCCTTTCCTTCAGATACAAAATGAAAGTCCAAAGCATCATTCTTTTTAAGACTTTTCACCATATCATCACCAACGGATAAGGTGTTGTTGTTAAATGTCGCATGTTGGTCTTTATTCACAACCGCTACTGGCAATTCTGAAACTTTACCATAAGGATTCCACATGGAGCTCAAAAAGATCACATTATAAAGAGCAGGAATCAAGGAAACACCAACCATGATAATAATAAAGATTGGTTTTTTGAAAATTGCTTTCCATTCTTTGAACATTTTTTCTCCTCTATCTTAGACACTCTGTATAAAAATTTTAATTTTCGAAATATTTTTATACACATTGTCTAAATATTTGATATAATAGATTATACAGTTTCTGAAATTTTTCACAAGAGAAAAAATTGGTTTTTAGACACGTTGTATAAAATTGTTCAAAAGAGGAAGGTAGAATGGTAGAAAGTAACAAACGTCAAAAAACAAAAATGATTATTGAACATGCAATGGTTGAGCTGCTTGAACACGAATCGTTCGACCAGATTAGTACAGTCAAGTTGACCAAGACCGCCGGCATTAGTCGTAGCAGCTTTTACACACATTACAAAGATAAATATGATATGATTGAGCATTATCAACAGAAACTTTTCCATAAGTTAGAATACATTTTTGAGAAGTATGCTCAAGACAAGCGTAGCGCGATTATAGAAGTTTTTGATTTTCTCACACGAGAATCCCTCCTTTCTGTTTTGTTAACAGAAAACGGAACAAAAGAAATTCAAACATTTTTACGCCATAAATTCCAAATCATGCTGGCTGAAGACCTACAAGAGCGCTTTAGTAGTAAACTACTAAGTCAAGTGGAGAAAGAATACAGCTATGTTTACCTGACAAACGCCTTTTTTGGAGTTTGTCAAATGTGGATTGCTAGAGGAAAAAAAGAAAGCCCTGAACAAATGGCAGATTTTCTTTTAAAAATGTTGGATTAGAATATTTCTTATACCTTGCCCTAGTAGCACCCACAAGCTCTCTAGGGCTTTTCTTCGTAATCTTTACAACAAAAAAAGAAGCTGGGAAGATTCCCAACCTCTGATAATCCATCAATTAAAGTTGTTTGTTATAGTATTCAACGACAAGCGCTTCGTTGATTTCTGGGTTGATTTCATCGCGTTCTGGAAGGCGAGTCAATGAAC
>OGKM01001002.1_pt1 | contig 9898 bp, 10 predicted proteins | sample 1572501 | NCBI WGS metagenome assembly OGKM01 (sample SAMEA2582154, study PRJEB24529) | metagenome | biome: Human gut stool | place: China | collected 2011
AAAAACTGAAGTAAAACTGACCGCACTTTGAGAGATTAAAGTGCGGTTTTTTTGTCTATTGAGTTTTTCTGATAATTATTTAAAATCATTCAGCATTTTATTTTTTTAGAGATTTTCATGAATAAACATATCCTTTTTCTATTACTTTTTTCTTTTTCAACTTCTGCTTTAGCACTATTTCCAATTGAGAATGATTGGGCAAAGCATCACTTACAAGGAAAAGTGAAATCAATTAAATCCAAGGAGGAAGGTAATTCAGCCTTGCCCGATAATGGGACAGTAAGTTATCTGGATCGCTTTTATAACGAACAAGGCTTTTTGATAAAAGAAAAGGAACAGGGCGTTATTTTTGATAAAGAACGGATCACGATTCGCAACTATAAGTATGATGCTCAAAATCGAGTATTGGAAATTCAGGATGATAATGTGACTGAAACTAACCCAGAGATAAAAACCTTTAGCAAATTTTATCGTTATGTAGAAAATCTGGATGGTAGTGGCGTGGTGCAGTTTGTGGAATATAAGGACAAGCCAGATTTTTCATCCTCATATAAAGAACATTTTTATGATAAAGCGGGTACTTTGCTCAAAACTCAGGAGTATGATGTAGAGAATAAAACAACATCAGATATAAAAAAATACGACTATGAGAATGGCAAACTGAGTAAAATATGCCGTATTGAAGATAATGTAGAAAAGGATTGTGATACTTATCATTACGAAAATGATGGTTCATTTACCGAATCTTTAAACGTTTTTATCAATAGTGTGAAAAATTATTTTGATAAAAATCATCGCTTATTAAAAAGTGAAATTTTTAGCGTTGGGAAACGCATCAACTGGGTAACCGTATCATATCAATTTGATAAACATGGCAATGTTATTGAAGAGATAATCTATAACAAAGATGGGGTATGGAAAACCAAAAAGACTTATCAATATGAGTATTATGAATAGGATTCAATATAAGTGCTGACAGTAAAAATGGGGTTGTTTTTTTATCCGATGTGTCTTACTAAAAAAATATAAAAGTGCGGTCAATTTTAACCGCACTTTTTTACATTAACGTTGAATCAAATAGCGTAATTTGGTGCCATCTTGTTCTACACTTAATAGTGTGTAACCGTGGTTTTTAGTATCAACAGGAATGTTGTTGATAGATTGAGCACAGTCACTTAATAGCTCTAAAATTTCGCCTTTTTGTAATTGTGGCATGGTTTCGAGCATCACGATTGCTGGATACGGGCAAGGTTCACCTAATGTATCTAACGTGTAATCTGGCGTGATGTCTTTTGGATCTTTATCTAATTTTTGAACAACGGTAAATGCCATAATAATGTCCTCTTTTTTTGAATGAATTCGTTAATATTTAATTAGCAACCACAAGCTTGTGGATTTGCTGCAGCGATTTTTGCTTTGGCTTTTTTCAAGAAATGGCGTTCCCACCAAACTACAGCGATTAAGCAGAGAATAAGCAAGCCGTAATTCACTAATAAACCGCCAACTGGGCCAAAGGATTTCAATAAGTTAAGTTTTTCGTAATCTAACGCAAGCACTGGGGCAAGATCGTCCCATGCGTAGGCTAAATAGGTTGAACCAACAACATTGCCCACACCCACCCACATAAAGTGAACTTGACCTTCCATTGAACGATACATCCAACCGGTTTCACATCCGCCCGCTAACACAATACCGAAGCCAAATAATAAACCACCGATAATGGCATTTGGACCCGCCCACATGATTTTGGCTGGCACGCCTAATTGAATGTAGCTGAATACGCCAAGCGTACCCACGATAATACCGAAGATGATGGCTTTTGCCATATAAGCACGGCCCGTTACCCATAAATCACGGAAGGCAGAAGTAAAGCAGATTTGAGCACGTTCAATTAATAAGCCAAATGCTAAACCACAAAGCATCGCAAAACCCAGTTTGACGGAGTTTGTCATCACATAAAGTGAAGCAATCAGGTAAGCAAAAAAGACTACCATACCAATCCAGAAACGACGATTAGCTTGTTTCGGGTCAGTTTCTTGTAATTTTGCTGCACCTTTTTTTAATTCTAATTTCACGCGGAACATCGGAAGTAAGGTGACTTTTACCCCTGCATAAGTACCAATGGCAGTGGCAATAGTGAAGAACCAAGCGTGAACAGAAAATTGTGGAATACCGGTGAAGAGAGAGGCGAGGTTACAGCCCATTGCTAAACGTGCACCGAAACCGGCTAATGCACCACCAATGAGGGCTTGAACAATACGACGTTTGTGTGGTTGATTACGCCATTTTACGTTGTTTGCCCAAAGTGCGGCAGAAATACACCCCGCGAACATACCTAAAATCATCATGCCATCAATACGGGTGAAGATCGTGCCTTGCATACCGATAATTTTATAATAGCTCCAGTCGGACACATCGACGCCTAGTGCTTGCAAAGCATGACCGCCCCAACGGGTAAATTCCCCCGTAACCGCCCAATAAGTGCCAGTTACCCCAAAGTAATAAGCTGAAATGAGTCCCGCAGCAATAACTGCCGCGACAGGATTCCAGTATTTGATCAGATAATTTTGTTTGAATTGCTGCAAAATCTCTTTCATTAGTGAATAAATCCTTAAATTGAAATGATGATTTGCAAGTGCGGTATAAAATGAAGAGATTTTTGAAGTGTCTGCCATTTTCCTATACACAAAACTTGCGATATAAGACAAATGAATTGTCGAGCAAGATAATAGCATTTGTTTTTTGTTAATGCACGAGGGGAGGGATAATTATTTGTGGGTAATTTAGGATTTAGACAGACTTACTGTCTGTCTAAATATTGATAGAAAAGTTAAACAGGCAATTTCATTTCTCGTACACGCATGGTTAATCCATCGATTAACAATAAGCGTCCACATAAATTTGAACCGATTTTTAACCGCACTTTGATGGCTTCTAAGGCTTGAATAGAGCCAACAACGCCCACAATTGGGGCTAGTACGCCCGCCTCTACACAACTTAAAACATTTTGTCCAAAGAGTTGGCTAAGTTGGCGATAGGTTGGGGTATTGGGTTCATAAGTAAAGACGGAAACCTGTCCTTCTAAACGGATCGCAGCACCAGAAACAAGCGGGATCTTCGCTTGTTCGCAGCCACGATCTAACATATTACGAATATCCACGTTATCGGTACAATCTAATATCACATCAAAGTGCGGTATGATTTCCGCGAGTTTTTCTTCGGAAAGTTGTGCATTGATGGTTTCAATTTCTACGTGTGGATTAATCTGTTGTAATGCGATTTTTGCCGATTCCACTTTAGGCATATTTAATCGGCTATCGGTATGCAACACCTGACGTTGCAAATTAGAAAGCGATACCGTGTCAAAATCCAACAAAGTTAAATGACCCACACCAGCGGCGGCAAGATATTGACTTGCCGCACAGCCTAAACCGCCCAGACCGACAATTAACATTCGGCTGTCTTTCAGCTTTTCTTGTCCGTCAAAATCAACCGCTTTTAAGATGATTTGGCGGTTATAACGCAGTTCTTCTTCGTAGCTTAATTCAGCCATTATTGCCCCAATAGGTGATTAAACGGTTCAATGGTAACGATTTCGCCTGCAGCCACATTGCCGCGATCTTTTTCGAGGCGAATAAAACAGTTACTTTTCACAAAAGAACTGAATAAATGCGAGCCTTGGAAACCCACTGGGTGTACTTCAAGTTGACCATTTTCATTAATTTGATAGAAACCACGTTGGAAATCTAAACGTCCTGGTGATTTTTTCAAATTGGTTTGAGCAATCGCTTGGAAGTGCGGTTGTTTTTTCGGGTGTTTTTTACCGCTTAATTTGGCGATAGCCGGTTGCACTAATTGATAGAATGTCACTAATGCAGAAACGGGATTGCCGGGTAAACCGCAGAACCAAGCATTTTCTAATTTACCAAATGCAAATGGCTTGCCGGGTTTCATCGCAATTTTCCAGAAATTCACTTGGCCTACTTTTTCTAACACAGTTTTCGTGAAATCAGCCTCACCCACCGAAACGCCACCGCTTGTGATCACAAGATCTGCCTGAGCTTGTGCTTTCACAAAAGCGGCTTCAAATTCAGCTTGGTTATCCGGCAGAATACCGAAATCGAGCACGTCACAATTTAATTTTTCTAGCATTAATTTCACGGTGAAACGGTTGGTATCGTAGATTTGTCCCGCTTCTAATGGTTTGCCAACAGGCACTAATTCATCACCCGTTGAAAGCACAGCCACTTTTAAGCGTGGATATGCTTTGACTTCAGCAATGCCTAATGAGGCGAGTAAAGGTAAAGAAACGGCATTTAACTCATCCCCTTGATGTAATACCACATCACCTTTTTTCACATCTTCACCAATGCGGCGAATATTTTGATTGGCTTTAGGCAAGGCAGAAAAGGTAACAGAACCATCTTCATTGACGGTGACCTCTTCTTGCATAACCACCGCATCGGCACCTTCAGGAATCATTGCACCCGTCATAATTCTGACCGCACTTTGTGCTCCCCATTCCCCTTGAAACGGATTACCCGCAAAGGATTTTCCCGCAACAGAAAGCGTCATGGATTGCTGTAAATCGGCTAAACGAACTGCATAGCCATCCATCGCGGAGTTATCAAAAGAAGGCACGTTAATCGGAGAAATCACATCTTCCGCACAGACACGATCCGCGGCTTCAGTTAAAGCTAGTGTTTCAGTTTTTGTTGGGAAGGGAAGTTGGTTGAGCATTTGCGCCAAGGCATCTTCAAGTGGCAACATAATTAATCCTTTGGGTTAATCAGAATAAAAGTGGATATATTGTAGCCCGAAATACAATATGAAGGAAATTAATAAATTAGGGTGATTTTTCGCATTTTACGAATAATTCATCTTTTGCTAAAATGCCGCATTATTTTTTTATAAATGGAAAGTGAATGAACGCGATTTCACCTGATGCGGAAAATGTCCGCCGAGCCTTGGTAGCCAAAGGCATCGAAACACCAATGATTGATCCGACTCAATGTAAAGATGAGCGCCGTGAGGCGATTGCTTCGCATATGCGTGAAGTGATGAAATTGATTGGGTTAGATCTGCGTGATGATAGTTTAGAAGAAACGCCAAATCGTCTCGCAAAAATGTTTATTGATGAAATTTTCAGTGGAATGGATTATGCCAATTTCCCGAAAATGACAAAAATCAAAAACCAAATGAAAGTGAGCGAAATGGTGCAAGTGAATGACATCACCTTAACCAGTACTTGCGAACATCATTTTGTGACGATTGATGGTAATGTGGCCGTCGCCTATTACCCGAAAGATTGGGTGATTGGCTTGTCTAAAATCAATCGCATTGTGGCGTTTTTTGCGCAACGCCCACAAGTACAAGAGCGTTTAACTGAACAGCTTTTAACGGCATTTCAAACCATTTTAGAAACCGATGATGTGGCCGTTTATGTGAAAGCGACACATTTCTGTGTGAAAGCGCGTGGAGTAAAAGATACTCACAGTTATACCGTGACATCAGCCTATGGCGGGGTCTTTTTAGAAGATCGCGAAACTCGAAAGGAATTTTTATCTTCCATTCAGAAATAACAAAAAGCACCGAGAATTCGGTGCTTTTTGTTTATTTATTGTGCGAATATAAGTAAAATTAGCCCCTTTCATTTTTTATTTCTATTTTGATTTTTATTGAGGATTTTTATGACAAAAGCCAATTCAAAATTGTTTCTTGTGTTATTACTCGGTGTCCTTTCAGCCTTTGGCCCATTTGTGGTGGATCTTTATTTACCTTCATTGCCACAACTTGCGAGCTTTTTTGAAACAAGTGCCTCAATGACACAGCTTACGCTCACCACAGCCATGATTGGTTTAGCGGTAGGGCAATTACTTCTTGGGCCACTCAGTGATAAATTTGGTCGAAAAAAGCCGCTTATTATTTCATTGGTCATTTATATCATCAGCACAGTTTTGATTGTATTTTCATCAAATATTGAGATGATGATTGTTTTACGTGTGATTCAGGGACTTTCTTCAGCCGGAAGTGTAGTCATTTCTCGTGCTGTTGCAACGGATCTTTATCGTGGGCGTGAAATGACACGTTTCTTTGGTTTATTAATGACAATTAATGGGCTTGCCCCAATTATTTCGCCAATCCTTGGTAGTTTATTGTTGGAATACATCAGTTGGAAAGGCGTATTTGTTTTCCTTGCATTGATTGGTGTGATTGTTTTGTTTTTCTGTTTCCGTTTGAAAGAAAGCTTAAGCGCCGAAAATCGCTTACAAGGTTCAATATTTGCCACATTCTCAACCTTTGGTGTGATTATCAAAAACCGTTTATTTATGAGTTATGTTGGTATTGAAAGCTTTTTACTTGGCGCAATGTTTGCTTATATTGCTGCTTCACCATTTATTTTACAAAGTTTCTATGGATTAAGTGCATTTATCTTTAGTTTATGTTTTGGGGCGAATGGTGCTGCGTTAGTCATCGGGGCAAATATTGGTGGTAAATTGCCAAATCGTCAGGCTTTAGCAATTGGCGTATTGGCTTTTGTGGTTGCTGCACTTTATACCATTGCGGTATTGATTATTCAGCCATACTGGTTATTTGTTGAAATCGGTTTCTTTGCTATGTTGTTATTAATGGGCATTACTTTCCCTGCGATTTCTACTTTAGCGATGGAAAGTGAACGTCAATATGCGGGCAGTGCTTCTGCATTATTAGGTTTTGCCCCCTTCTTTTTAGGCGGCATCGTCTCTCCACTGGTGGGTATCGGCAATATTTTCTATTCAACCGCTTTAGTGATTTTAGCTTGTGGGGTATTGGGACTCGCTATCTATTGGTCGATTCGTCATAAAATCCCAACTTCAGCAGAGTAGTGAAAAGTGCGGTCATTTTTTACGGTGTTTTAAAAAAGAAAAAGGCGAACATCCATTTGTTCGCCTTTTGTTATTTCAGTTTTAGCTTCGAACACTTAATTTCTCAAATTCATCGAAGAATGTTGGGAACGTTTTAGCCGTACATTTGGGATCTAAAATCGTGACAGGTGTATCCGATAATGCAATCAACGCAAAGCACATTGCCATTCGGTGATCATTATAGGTCTCAATTTCGGCATGTTTAAATTGAGAAAGGGCAAGCGGTTGAATGCGAATAAAATCTTCACCTTCTTCAACTTCCGCACCGACTTTTCGTAACTCAGCAGCCATAGCTGAAAGTCGATCAGTTTCTTTCACTCGCCAGTTATAAATATTGCGAATAACGGTTTCACCCTTTGCAAATAAGGCAGTTGTGGCAATCGTCATGGCCGCATCAGGAATGTGGTTCATATCCATATCAATGCCATGGAGTTCAGCTTGTTCTGCTTGAATAAAATCTTCACCCCAAGTGATTTTAGCTCCCATTTTTTCTAGTACATCGGCAAATAGGCGGTCGCCTTGAATGGAATGTTTGCCAATTCCTGTCACTTTTACATTGCCTTTAATCGCAGCAGCGGCAAGGAAATAAGAGGCGGATGAAGCATCACCTTCTACCATGTATTTACCTGGTGACAAATAGGATTGGTTACCTTTCACCTTAAATACTTGATAATGTTGATTTTCAAGCGAAACACCAAAATCTTTCATCATCGCGAGGGTGATATCAATATAAGGTTTTGAAACTAAATCACCCACAATATGGATATCTAAATCGCCTTCAGCAAGAGGTGCAGCCATTAAAAGTGCGGTCAAAAATTGAGAAGAAATAGAACCGTCAATTTTAATCATGCCACCTTTAATCCCTTGATTGCGAATCGCAACTGGTGGGTAACCGTCATTTTCTAAATAACGAACATTGGCACCCGCTTGAAGAAGCGCATCAACCAAATGTTTGATTGGGCGTTCTTTCATACGAGGCTCACCGGTCAAAATGACTTCGCCTTCAGTGTTGCCTTTTAAACAAAGCGCTGCTGTTAAAGGTCGCATGGCTGTGCCGGCATTGCCTAGAAACAGTGATAAGCCATTTTCAACCTGAAATGCACCACCTAAGCCTTCAACTTCACAGCAAGTTTTGTCTTCAGAAAGTTGGTAATTTACACCTAAAGCTTTAAGGGCGTTTAGCATATGGCGAATGTCATCACTGTCTAACAAGTTAGTGACTGTTGTGGTGCCTTTAGCTAATGCGGCTAATAATAATGCACGGTTTGATAAACTTTTCGAGCCAGGTAAGTTGATCTCACCTTCAATGCGAGAAATTGGCTCTAAAGTGATTGCTTTCATTACAAGACCACCGTTTTATTTTTATACACAAAAATACGATCATGTAAGGCAAGATCAAGCGCACGACTTAATACTGTTTTTTCCACATCTCGGCCTGCACGCATCATGGCATCGGCAGAGTAAGTGTGATCCACGTTAATCACGTTTTGCATAATAATCGGACCTTGATCCAATTCATTATTAATAAAGTGAGCCGTAGCACCAATAATTTTCACACCGCGTTCATAGGCTTGTTGATAAGGTTTTGCCCCAATAAATGCGGGTAAGAATGAATGGTGAATATTAATCACACGATTTGGATAACGAGCGACGAATTCTGGATTTAATACACGCATATATTTAGCTAAAACAATATAATCAGGTGCATATTCATCAATTTTTTCAGCGAGCAATTTATCGTGTTCCACACGAGTGAGCCCTTCATGACTGACACAATGGAATGGAATATCGAAGCGTTCAACTAATTCACGTAAATTATCGTGATTTCCAATTACTGCCGCAATTTCTACGTCTAACGCACCGTAGTAATTTTTCATTAAAATATCACCTATGCAGTGCGCTTCTTTGGTCACTAAAATTACGATACGTTTACGTTTAGCGCTGATTAGGCGGCAATTTGTCCCCGCTGGCAAACTATAATTTAAGTCAGCTAATAAGGTTTCTTCGTTAAAAATGCCTTCCAATTCGGTACGCATAAAGAAATGCTTTGTTTCGAAATCAACGAACTCATTATTATGAAGGATATTTAATTGATGTTTGTAACAAATATTGGTGATTTTGGCGATTAAGCCTTTATCATCAGGACAGTCGGTTAGTAATATTTTCTTTTCTAACATAATGAATATTTTGCAAGATAAATAAAAAAAGAGAACCCATAAAAATGGGTTCTACATAGTTGATAATGAAATTAGATTTCGAAAGAAGCTAAAGAGGCACCTTTATCTAAGGCCTTTTGAATCACACGAGGTGTACGGCCTTGACCAGTCCATGTTCTTTCTTGACCCGTTTCATCAGTATATTTGTATTTTGCTGGGCGAGGTTCACGTTTTTTACGAATTGAAGACGGTGCAATACCAATAATTGCCGTTAATTCTTCTGCCGTGATGCCTTCTTGTTTAATTAATTCTTTATATTTTGCGATACGTGCGCGACGTTCTTGTTCAGCTTGTTCAATTTCAGCTGCTTGAGCGCGTTTTTCTTCAACAGCAGCTTGTAATTTTAAAAGTGAACTTTCAGCTTGTTCTAATGTTAAATCGCGTACAGCGGCGCGTAAACTACGAAGGTTAGTTAAACCTTTTGTTAATTCGTTCATGATGTCCTCTTTTTTATGTGTGTGAATGCTTAATTATTTTAAGTAAGACAATAATAGCGAAAATAATATATTTGGTAAATATTAATTCGCCTAAATTAAAGAATTAATTGGTCTGATCTCATCATACTCCATATTATGGAGTGACTTGTTTTCTATACTATTGCAATCGTTTCCTTATAAAATTGTGTAACAATGAATTAACAAATTAATACGTCATTTTTAATAAAAGAATAGATTTCACTGAAAGTGCAAGATTTTATTGGTAATTTTATTCATTTTAATGTAATCTCTCACCATCCTATACAACAGTAGAGGTGCGGTCATTATAAGTATTTTCCTG
>OGKM01001010.1_pt1 | contig 9776 bp, 12 predicted proteins | sample 1572501 | NCBI WGS metagenome assembly OGKM01 (sample SAMEA2582154, study PRJEB24529) | metagenome | biome: Human gut stool | place: China | collected 2011
ATCACTATTGATAAAGAGTGCCGATGGATAAGACCGAATCCCATATTCTTTGAGCAAATCTCCTTTATTATCCAGTAAGACTGGGAAATCCTTGTAGTCCAAAGACTGGTACCAATTTTTGAAATCTGCTGCTGATTTTTCACCATTAAAGGTTGGAGCTACAACGGATAAAACCACGTAATCCTTACCTGCCTCTTCTTTTGCCAACTCATTGGTATCCTCTAATGTCGACAGGCAAATAGAGCACCAGGAAGCCCAAAATTTGAGGTAAACTTTCTTTCCCTTGTAATCGGATAAGCGGTAGGTCTTGCCATCCACTCCTTGCAAGCTAAACTCCTTCACTTTCTTGCCAGATGGTTGCCTAGCCCCAGCTTTGGCTGTTTGTTGGCTCATGTCCTTATTGGAAGTAGCCATTCCTTGACTCGAACAAGCCCCCAAAAGTCCAGCGCATACGAATCCTGTAGCTATTAAAGCTAATTTTTTCATCATTATCACCTCTCCTTTCTTTCATTCCTTGTCTGATTTCATTTCCGATGAGTTGCTCGTATCCTCCTTCATGCTAGAATCGCTAGATTTCATCTCATCTTTTTTCATATCGTCCTTCATTTCAGAACTGCTGTCAGACATCATAGATGAATCTTTCATGTCTTCTTTTTTCATTTTATCATCGGACATGGATGAATCCTTCATGTCATCCTTCTTCATATCGTCCTTCTTCATCATACTACTATCGTCCGTTTTTTTCATGTCTGAATCTGATTTCTGTCCAGAACAAGCTGCTAAAGTGACGATGCTAAGTGTAGCAATAGAAAGTGCAAGAATTTTTTTCATGATTTTTCTCCTTTAATCCTTTAAGATTAGTGAAACAGGGATGCGAGGCTATTAAGATTTCCTAGCATCAGCAAGATACCCATCAAGATGATGAGGGCACCACCAATTTTTTTCAAGGTTCCCATATGGGGCTTGAGTTTAGCAAAATGTTGTAGAACCCAGCTAGAAGCTAGAGCCAAGACTAAGAAGGGGAGCGCCAAGCCTAATGTATAGACCAGCATCAGGAGAGCGCCTTGCAAAGCACCATCTCCTCCAGAAGCGGCAATGGCTAGAACAGAACTCAAAACTGGTCCGACACAAGGGGTCCAACCAAAACTGAAGGTGACCCCTATCAGAAAAGCATTGAAGAATTCATTGCGCTCCCGATTCTTTTTGAGTTGGATGGTCTTTTGTTTTTGGAGTTGTCTCAGATTGATCACTTCCATTTGGTGAATCCCTAATAGGATCACAATCCCTCCTAGCAGATAGCGAAACCATGGAGCATAAAGCACCTGCCCAAGGGCCCCTGCACCGTATCCTAGAATCAGGAAAACAGTTGATAGACCTGCGATAAAACAAAGAGTCTTCACCAAGCCATACCAAGAAATATCTCTTCCAAAAATTCGAACAGTTTTCACACGTTCAGAATCCAATAGAATCCCTACATAGACTGGCATCAGTGGCAAAATACATGGGGAGAAAAAGGATAGAACTCCCGCTAAGAATACTGAAATGGAAAACAAACTGGTTTGAATCATTTCACTACCTCCCTTTCTTTCTGATACCAGTATAAAGAAAAAATCCCTCTAAAAATAGAGAGATTGATAAGCAAAAACTTGAATTTGATTAGAAGATGATTAATTCTTCGGATGGGTCTTTATCCATGACACAAACTCGTCATACGAGTGAATTTGTGTTTTTTCTCCAGTTTTTTCGTCTGTGGCGTACAATTCCATGACGTCTTGACCTTCTGGCGCAAACCAATGAATGATTTTATCAAACCATTCGCGCTCATTGTATTGTTTCGGACGGAAATAAATGCGATTTAAATAGTTTATATTTTTTCCTACTTCTGGAAACAATTTAGCAAAGTTAGATCCACTAACATTAATTTTAGATGATTCATCATTCATCGGGGATATAAAATTATTAAATCTTGAAAGATGATATTTTGCTAGATTATCATCAATTTGCTCAGATATCCCCCCCCTATCCCAATCATATTTTGGGCTAAAATATAGTTTTTGCTCTCTGTCAATCTTCTCCATTTCACTTTCAGAAATATCTTTAACTTTCTCTCCGCTAACAGAAACTAATACAGATCTAATATCATGACCTGCTATATCGTACATATTTAGTTTCTCCAAATCCATTGTCAGGTAATCATCGTCATTTTGTAAATATCTACGAGGAAAATTATGAACAAAACGGTATAAATTATTCTTCCCAAGTAATTCATATAAATTAAATTTAACAATTTTTTCTTTATCATGTACACTATAACTATTAATTTGAAAATATTCTTCACTCCCAATTGGAGGAGTTCTTTCAAAATTAGTAGTATCAAGTGTATGCGAAGAAAAAGTTGTAACATAATTCTGACCAAACAAAATAACACCGTCTGAATAGTTATCGACAGCCACAAAAACAAATTTATCATTGTCCAATAATTTTATTTCCCTAATTTTTGACGGAGTTTCATTTCTATAAATTTTCTCTGAGGAATTTTTATATTTGAAAAAAATTATACTGCCAACAACAAGCATTATGATAGCTATTAACATGCTAGCTTTTTTGTTTTTCATTATGATTTTCTCCTACTTTTCTTTTACTTCACATCACCAAATACTTTTTTCAAAGCCTACTCCTTTTCATTTGATAACCGTTGATAATCGAATAGATATAACAAACTTGAAATGATTGCTAGCACACTAGTTAAAGCCGATACAAAAGGAACGAAACCAACTATAGAGGCAACGAAGAGAATTTTATGACTTTTCTTATTTACTTTTGGATTTTCATTATAGTTTGCCATTGCAAGTATAGAGATAACAAGATACAAGAGACTGATTGTATTGATTACCAATCCCCAATCACCTTTTTCAACCAGCTCAGGAACAGCATGAACGAAAGTCCACTCCCACCGTTGAAAAGAGGCATAGCTAATTACGATTGCTCCTAAAATACCAATAATCCCATTCATTAGCAACATATTATATGATTTCATAAACTCATTACTTTCTTGACCCATAATCCTTCATAAAAATGAGAAATTGATTTTCTCTCATTTCATCACTTGTCCAGCAGACTATTCTACTTCTTCTTCAAATAATCAATGGCGTCTTGAAGGGTTTTGACGGGGACAATTTTCATCTTCGAATGAATTTGTTTCGCTGCTTCTTTAGCTGTTTCATAGTTTGATTTGGCCTTGGGATTGGCTTTCTTTTCTTCTTTGGAAACAGGGTTATTAGGGGCAAAGAAAATTTCTGCTCCTTCTTTATCGGCTGCGACGACTTTCTTGTCAATCCCACCGATATCGCCAACCGTTCCATCTTGGTTAATGGTTCCTGTCCCTGCAATATGGCGTCCCTGACGAAGATCTGGATCAGCCACTTGGGTGTAGATGGCTAGGCTAAACATCATACCGGCACTTGGTCCACCAATTCCTTGGGTCGCAAACTGGACAGGAACATCGCCTTTGGCTTCAGTCCGGTCGATCAGGCTAATCCCGATTCCGTTTTTCCCGTTGGACAATTTGATGATCTTTCCGTCTGCGGTCTTGGTTTGTCCATCCTCAATATAGGTCACTGAAACAGGATCGCCAATTTTTTGAGAACCAACATAGTCAATCAATTCTTTGGAACTCTTAAAGGTCTTGCCATTCACACCGGTGACGGTATCCGCAATGTTCAAGATTCCCTTAAAGGTCGAGTCATCTGCCACTTGCATGACATAAACACCTAGAAAGTCCATCTGGGTTTCTTTTCCAGCTGTCTTTAACCCTTGGTAGATGGCCATATTTTGCGAGGTTTCCATATAGAATTGGTTAATCCGCGTAAATTCTTGGCTCGAACTACCACCTGTCATATCCTTGGCAGAGTAGATATCTGTAAAAGGTGTCGCCCAAGCATAGATCAAATCAGCCGGCGTCGCTTCTTTCACTGCTACGGTTACAAAGTCATAAGACCCTGACTTGGTATCCGCTTTTCCATCGACTGTCATGACCGATCGAATGTCTTCTGCCGTTCCTGGCATCTCAATATAATAGGGAAGGCGAATCACAAAAGCAGCTAGCAAGAGGAGCAAGAAAAGAACGCCTGCAATCGGCCATCGGTATTCTTTCAATCGTCCTTTTTTCTTTTTTGTAGGCAAGCTTGGTTTATTCGCTTGTGTCATCTTTGATTTCCTCCATTACACTCTTTGGTACATAAGGTGAGATATCCTGCTGAAAAGCCAGCAACTCTCGAATACGCGTTGAACTAATGGCCTGGTAAGGAGGCTGGGCATAGAGATAAACCGTCTCCAATTCAGGCGCCAACTGGTGATTAAAATAATCCATATTGGCTTCGTATACCAGATCCTGTGCATTGCGCAAGCCCCGGATCAAGGTGATGACCCCAAGATTGCGCGCCACTGTCACAGCCAACTCTTGAGTTGACGTCACAATTTCAACATTTTCCAAATGAGCCAAGGCCCCTTTCACCATGCGCACGCGCTGCTCAATGGAAAAGAGTCCGACTTTTTCCGGATTATAAAAAATTCCGACATAGACACGGTCAAACAAGCGACTAGCTCGCTCGATCAATTGCACATGCCCAATGGTAATCGGATCAAACGATCCTGTAAACAATCCACTTCTATCTGACATATACTGTTACCTTACTAATTCCATAGATTTTTTCTTTCCAGATTCCCACTTGTCCGATTTCCTCAGGAAGTTCTACGTGTTTATCGGTTTCGCACACAATCATGATGTCCTCTGACAAGAGTTGGCGCTCGCACAAGGTTTCGATATCGCGAACAATCTCTTCCTTGGCATAAGGAGGGTCTAAGAACACCAAGTCAAAGGTGCCCGTTAGAAGCCCTAAGGCTTGCTTGGCCTCCATTTTTAGCAGTTGAAACCGTTCCTTTTCCTTGGTCATGGCAATATTGGCTGCTACAATCTCCTGCGCTCTACGATCTCTTTCCACTAGAACGGCCTCTGACATGCCTCGAGAAACGGCTTCGATAGAGAGCCCACCGCTTCCAGCATAGAGATCCAGCACTCTTCCACCATCAAAGTAAGGACCAATCATATTGAACATGGCCCCTCTGACCTTATCAGAAGTCGGCCTGGTTGTTTTTCCTTCAAGTGTTTTGAGGGGACGTCCCCCATAGGTTCCAGATACTATTTTCATAGGGACCATTATACCAAAAAAAATCAGAAAATTGCGATTTGATATGGTCAAGCGACAATTAAAAGAGCCGAGCACTCTGCTCGACTCTTTCTTTCCTTATAGGATATTTTCATATTCATCGCGGACAGATTGAGGCCAGACACTGGTTTGGACTTCACCGATATGTTTCTTACGAAGCAAGAACATAGCCAAACGAGATTGTCCGATCCCTCCACCAATTGTAAGTGGGAAAAGACCATTTAACAAGGCCTTGTGCCACTCTAATTGGAGACGATCCTCGTCCCCTGTGATCGCAACTTGACGGCGAAGCGTATCTTCATCGACACGGATCCCCATTGAAGACAACTCAAAGGCTGAACCTAGAACATCATTCCAGACGAGGATATCACCATTCAAGCCCTTGTAGCCATTTTCAGACTCTGTTGTCCAGTCATCGTAGTCAGGTGCACGTCCATCGTGTGGTTTGCCATCTGCAAGCTCTCCACCAATCCCGATCAAGAAAACGGCTCCGAATTCTTTGGCAATGGCATTTTCACGCTCTTTTGGAGTTAAATCTGGATAGCGTTCCACCAACTCTTCTGTGTGAACGAAGGTAATTTGTTTTGGAAGAACTGACTCAATATCATAGCGCGCTTCTACTGCTAGTTCTGTCAAACGAATCGCCTTGTAGATTTTTTCAACCGTTTCTTTGAGGTAGGCGATGTTGCGTTGACCATTTGGGATGACTTTTTCCCAGTCCCATTGGTCTACATAAACAGAGTGGATAGCGTCTAGCGAATCTTCATCTGGACGAAGAGCCTTCATATGGACAAAGAGACCTTCTCCTTCGCCAAAACCAAAACGTGCCAAGGTATGGCGTTTCCATTTTGCGAGTGAATGCACGACTTCATAAGTCTCATCAGGAATTTGAAGGACCTTTACAGATACCGGATGTTCAATCCCAGAAAGGTTATCCTGCATCCCGTCTCCGACCTTGCTCAAAATTGGTCCTTGGACTTCAATGATGTCCAATTTATCTTTTAAATATTGTGTAAACGTCGTTTTAACAAACGAAATTTCTTTTTGTTGGTGGATAAAACTTTTTTTCATATAATTCCTCGTTGTTAGAAGTTGTAAAACTGATTATACTCCTTTTTCATTCAAAATCCAAGCCTTTTCATTCGTTTTCAACTGAATTTTTCTCTTGCAAAAAGGATTCATTTTTGATAAACTATATGTAACTTTTAAAACGTTACATAGGAGAAGCGACATGTTTGATGCAAAAAAACTAAAAGAAAGACGCCTGGAAAAAGGCTTGACCCAAGCAGATGTCTACGAGGATCTCAAGATTTCTCGTAAGACTTACTCCAGTTGGGAGAATGGTTTGGCGGAGCCACACGAAAAAAATCTCAGGAGGTTGGCCAAGCGCCTCTCCGTTAAAGAGGACTACTTTATTAACAAAGACTCCGCACTCTACACCTACCCTTTATTAACCCCACCTCATCAAAAGAAAGTCGACCAGTTGGCCAGCCAGTTATTGGAACAGCAGCAAAAAGTTGTTTCCTTGACTGCTTATAAGGTTCTTTCGATTGAGCTAGCAGCCGGTTTAGGACACACCTTTTATGACAACGAAACGGACTATGAAACTGTCTATTTTGACCAAGAGATCCAGCACGATTTCGCTTCTTGGGTATCCGGAGATTCGATGGAACCTCTCTATCCCAATGGCTCTGTTGCCCTCATGAAGCAGACTGGTTTTGACTATGATGGTGCTGTCTACGCCCTCATCTGGAATGGAAAAACCTACATCAAGAAAGTCTATCGGGAGGCTGAAGGCTTGCGCTTAGAATCCATCAACCCTGACTACGATGATTTATTTGCTCCCTATGAAGACGAGCCCAAAATCGTCGGCATTGTGGTCGGGCATTTTCTTCCACTTGAGGTTTAAATATGCTATTTGATTATTCACGTGAGCCTCATTCTGATATTGCTTTTGTGGATATGAAAAGTTTTTATGCCAGTTGTGAATGTGTCCGTCTGGGGCTCAATCCCTTGACGACTTCTCTTTGCGTCATGAGTCGGAGCGACAATTCTGCTGGCCTGATTTTGGCGAGCTCTCCCGTTTTCAAACAAGTCTTTGGCAAGAAAAATGTCAGCCGTAGCTACGACCTACCTTTTGACCTCAAAACCAGAAAATTTAATAGCTACGCCGCCAAAAAACAAGGATTGCCCACAGATCCAGCCTTTATTGCATCCATTGAATCCTGGGCCAAGAGGACCCTGATTGTGCCTCCACGGATGAATGCTTATATTCAGGTCAATATGGAGATTCAAAAAGTCTTTCAGGAATTTGCGGCACCAGATGATATTTTCCCTTACTCGATTGACGAAGGCTTTATCGATCTGACTTCTTCCTTAAATTATTTTATTCCAGATCCCTCCCTCTCTCGAAAGGAAAAACTGGATCTCCTTTCTGCCAGAATCCAAAAAAGGATCTGGCAGGAAACTGGCATCTACTCTACCATCGGACTCAGCAATGCCAATCCCCTTCTTGCCAAGCTAGCCTTGGACAATGAAGCCAAGCATTGCCGAAATATGCGCTCCAATTGGTCTTATGAAGATGTAGAAAGTAAGGTCTGGAAACTGCCCCAGCTCACTGATTTTTGGGGCATTGGACATCGCACTGAAAAACGATTGCAAAAGATCGGGATCACGTCGATTAAAGAACTGGCCCAGGCTCATCCAGATCTCTTAAAGAAAGAATTTGGAGTCATGGGCCTTCAACTGTGGTTCCATGCTCATGGCATTGATGAAAGCAATGTCCACAAGCCTTATCGTCCGAAGTCACGAGGCATTGGTAACTCTCAAATCTTGCCCTATGACTACCATCTACAAGCCGATATTGAACTGGTTTTTCGGGAGATGGCTGAACAGGTGGCTATTCGCTTGCGACGGAAAAAAAAGAAGACCCAGCTGGTCTCCATTCATGCCTCCTACTCCAAAATCGAGGGGCTTCCATCCATTCACTGCCAGCAAAAGATTGAACCCACCCAATCCACCAAGGTTTTATCCGATACGGTTCTGCGGCTCTTTCGCTCCAAGTACGAAGGCGGAGCCATTCGGCAGATTGGTGTTTTTTATGGAGAACTTGTCGAGGAGTCTCTTCAACTCTTTTCTCTCTTTGATGATCCAGTAGCCTTGGAAAAAGAGGAGAAACTCCAGCAGACCATTGACCGCATTCGGGACCAATTTGGCTTCACCTCTCTTCAGAAAGGCTCCTCATTACTAGAAAACTCACGCGCCATTGCACGCAGTAAACTAACAGGCGGACATTCCGCAGGAGGCTTAGATGGATTAACATGATCGACCGTTCTTATCTCCCTTATCAATCCGCCCGAGAATTTCAAGATCGTGGCATGGCCAAATGGGCTGGCTTCTTTTTATCCGAGCACACAACTGCCCTGCATACAAAAGAAATTGACCGTAGTCAGCTCACAGTTCTTCCACTTACTGAACAGATCCAACTCCTGGAGCAGGCCTTTCAACAACAAACGACGATCTCGATCACGACTCTAGAGGGGAATCAATTTGCAACCTACACAGGTTCGATTCACACCTTATCTGCTTCTGAGGTTCTTCTCAAAAGCGACGGCCACTACCACCGTCTCCTCGTAGACTCTATCATTTTTATTGAATCTGAGGAAACACCCTATGAAACCTATTCAGACTAAACACGAATTACAATTTGATTATTTTTCGGAGAATTACCACCAATTTGAGATGGACTTTTACAAGTGGGCCGCTACTTCTACGCCGCTCGTCTTTTTAGAAGACGATATTCTCCACTCTATGGCAGCAGGCCAGCGAAACTACTTTCGTCTTCACCACACCAAAAGTCGGGATCATCGAGACCATTATTTCTATTTTAAAGTTTCCACACTCTCCCAATCACCCCTGACCCGTATTTACGCTTATACAGGACATCACTTACAAAAGATAGATCCTCATCAGACAGAGAAAAAGGATAGCTTGATCTAAGAAGCTATCCTTTTTCTTAATTTATGGGATTCACTACAGTTCTTATGAGTGATTAGAATCCATCTACGTTTGTGTAGATTTTTTGTACGTCCTCGTCGTCTTCAAGAACGCTGTAAAGTTTTTCAAATGTTTCCAAATCTTCACCTGACAACTCAACTTCTGATTGAGGAATCATTTCCAATTCTGTTACTTGGAATTCTTCGACACCTGATTCACGCAAAGCAACGATTGCTTTGTGAAGATCAGTTGGAGCAGTGTAGACTGTGATCGTTCCTTCTTCTGCTTCGACATCATCTACATCCACATCTGCTTCAAGCAAAAGCTCAAAGATGGCATCGGCATCATCACCAGCAAAGACGATAACACCTTTGTTGTCAAAGAGGTAAGATACAGAACCTGAAGCTCCCATGTTCCCACCGTTTTTACCAAAAGCAGCACGGACATTGGCAGCTGTACGGTTAACGTTTGAAGTCAAGGTATCAACGATCAACATCGAACCATTTGGTCCGAACCCTTCGTAACGTCCTTCTGTAAAGGTTTCGTCAGTGTTTC
>OGKM01001029.1_pt1 | contig 9581 bp, 9 predicted proteins | sample 1572501 | NCBI WGS metagenome assembly OGKM01 (sample SAMEA2582154, study PRJEB24529) | metagenome | biome: Human gut stool | place: China | collected 2011
CCGGCCGTGTCCGGCTGGACGGCGTGGACTGGAGCGCCCGCTGCGCCACCCCCGGCGATACCCTGACCCCCGGGCAGGCCTGCCGGGTCACCGAGATCCACAGCACCCTGCTCATCGTGGAACCCATTCTGACCGAATCCATCAACCACTGAAAAAAGGAGCGTCTCTATGCCTATCATGCTGTTCGTGATCCTCGCGCTCATCTTTGTCATCCTGCTCATCGTCGTCACCAACATCGTCATCGTGCCTCAGTCCATGGTGTACGTTGTGGAGCGTCTGGGCAGCTACTCCGACACCTGGTCGGCCGGCCTGCATGTCAAGATCCCGTTCATTGAGCGGATCGCCAAAAAGGTCAGCCTGAAGGAGCAGGTCGCGGACTTCCCTCCCCAGCCTGTGATCACCCGCGATAACGTTACCATGCAGATCGACACCGTGGTGTTCTTCCAGGTCATGGATGCCAAGCTCTACACCTACGGTGTCAACCAGCCCATCGCAGCCATCGAGAGCCTTTCCGCCACCACCCTGCGCAACATCATCGGTGAGATGGAGCTGGATCACACCCTGACCAGCCGCGATGTCATCAACGGCAAGATCACGGCCATCCTCGATGAAGCCACCGACAAGTGGGGCATCAAGGTCAACCGCGTGGAGGTCAAGAACATCATCCCGCCGCGCGAGATCCAGGAAGCCATGGAGAAGCAGATGAAGGCAGAGCGCGAAAAGCGCGCCGTCATCCTGAAGGCCGACGGTGAGAAGCAGGCTGCCATCACTGCTGCCGAGGGCGAAAAAGAAGCCGCCATCCTCCGTGCCGATGCCGTCAAGCAGCAGCGCATTCTCGAGGCTGAGGGCGAGGCACAGGCCATTCTCGCCGTGCAGAAGGCCAACGCCGATGCCATCCGCCTGCTGAACGAGGCCATGCCCAACGACAAGGTGCTGGCTCTGCGCAGCCTGGAAGCACTGGCCAAGGTCGCCAACGGCAAGGCCACCAAGATCATCATCCCGTCGGAGCTGCAAAATCTGGGCGGCGTTGTGCCCAGCATCAAGGAGCTTCTGACCGACCCGAAAGAGGACTGATCCATGATCTACGATACCCTGAACAATCTCCCCAACTATCTGGGCCTGTGCAGCAGTCTGGACAGCGTCATCGAGTTCATCATGGCGCGGGATATCAACAACCTGCCCGCCGGGCGCACCCGCATCGATGGTGACAAGGCTGTGGTCACGGTGAGCACCGTGACCCCGCAGGCCAGCGACAAGGCCCCCTTTGTCCGGCACGACAACCACCTGACCCTTGAGACCGACCTCGAGGGCAGCGAGCTGTTTGAAGTGTCCCTGGGCGAATTCAGCCCCACCCGGCCCGCTGACGAAGCCGCTGATACCACCGTGGGCAGCGCTGGCACCAGCATAGCCGGAATGCTCTGCGAGGGCCGCTTTGCCCTCTATCTGGCTGGGGAGCCGTACAAATCCGGCTTGAAGGCCCAGGGCTGCGGCAAGCTGAAAAAAGCCGTGTTCACCATGGAGCTGGACCCGGACGAAGAAGACGAGACCGAAGCCGAATAATTCCTGAAAGCACGAACTCCACGCAGCGTAGGTTGCGTGGAGTTTTTTGCTGGGTTATACTTTGTAACAACAACCCCACCGCAATGACTGGGGGTTACTTCAGGAGGACAACACATGAACACATACGTCACAGGCAGCACCATCCGGCAGCTGCGGGAAGCCAAGGGCCTGACCCAGGCAGAGCTTGCCGGAATGCTCTCTGTCAGCGCCAAGACCATTTCCAAGTGGGAGACCGCCAAGGGTCTGCCTGATATCTCCCTGCTGGAGCCTCTGGCTGCAGCTCTGGGAGTCAGTGTGCTGGAGCTGATGCAGGGAGAGCCCATCATCAACCGGAACCGGGCAGCCAACCTGCTGCGGAGCAAGCTCTACGTCTGCCCTTTCTGCGGCAATGTGCTCCACGCCACCGGGCAGGCCGTGGTGAGCTGTTGCGGCATCGCCCTGCCTGCGCTGGACATCGCCGAAGCCGAGGATGCCGACGAGCATCATCAGCTGACCGTGGAGCGGGTGGAGGACGAGCTCTTCGTCACCCTGCACCACCCCATGGAGAAAAACCATTACATCTCGTTTCTGGCCTACCTCACCGGCGATAAGCTGCAGCTGGTCAAACTCTACCCCGAGGGGGATGCCTCTGCCCGCTTCTCCCTGCGGGGCGCGGGTGTACTTTACTTCTACTGCAACTGCCACGGCCTGATGAAGGCTCCGGATTTCCGCACGGCGACCCGGCGCACCTCACCCCAGAAGATCCACCTGCGGGAGCCGGATGAGGGCGACCGGGAACAGGTAATGGCCTACCGGGAAGAATTTTTGGCCATCGGCTCCCGGATGGACGGCACCTCGGCTCTGGACAAATATGCCGACTTCGATGCCTGGCTGGCCCAACTCCGCAAGCTGAAGGATCCGGCCACAACCCCCGCCGGTCTCGTGCCCGCCACGGAGTATCTGGCTCTGGACGAGCATGAGCATCTGGTGGGCATGACCAACCTGCGCCACCGGCTCAACGATTACCTGCTGACCTACGGCGGGCACATCGGGTACAGCGTCCGCCCCTCGGAGCGGCAGAACGGCTACGCCACCCAGATGCTTCGCCTGACGCTGGAAAAGGCAAAAGAACGAGGCATCGAAAAGGTACGCATCTGCTGCGACCACTACAATGTCGCCTCAGCAAAGACCATCCGCGCCAACGGCGGCGTGCTGGAGGATGAGCAGTTCGATTCCTCCGATGGAACGCTGACACAGCGGTATTGGATCCAGAATAAGTAAAAAGAGGCTGTTGCCAAACTCCTTCCGTCATCGCTCACGCGATGCCACCTCCCTCAATGAGGGAGGCTTTCACAGATTGCCATTACGTCAAGGCTCCCTCCAAGAGGGAGCTGGCGCGGCGAAGCCGTGACTGAGGGAGTTGTCGGCAGCAGCCTTTCTCTATTTCAGCCCAGATGGAACATATCGATCAGCACCACGGCGGCCAGGCCATAGTAGACCACCACCGCCACCAGATCATTGATGGTGGTGATGAGCGGGCCGGAAGCCACAGCGGGGTCGATGTGGATCTTATGGAACAGCATGGGGATGACCGTGCCCACCAGGCTGGAGATCACCATAGCCACGACCAGAGATACGCCCACACAGCCCGAGAGCAGGAAGGCTTCACCCCAGGCGTAAGCCTTGAAGAAGTGGATGTAGCAGCCCAGGAAGCCCAGCGCCAGCACGGCCAGCAGTGCACCGTTGGTCAGGCCCACCCGCATTTCCTTCCAGAGCAGCTGGAGTTTTTTGGCAGTGGTCAGGTTCTCGTCCACCAGCACACGGATGGTCACAGCCAGCGACTGGGTGCCCACATTGCCGGCCATATCCAGCACCATGGACTGGAAGCAGATGACGATGGGCAGCACCGCCACCACCGATTCAAACGCACCCACCACCGAGGACACCAGCATCCCGAGGAACAGCAGGGCGATCAGCCAGGGCAGGCGCTTTTTCACACTCTGGAACACACCCTCGTTCAGATCCTCCTCGCTGGTCAAGCCGCCGAGTTTTGCGTAATCATCGCCCATCTCGTCGTCCACCAGCTCGACCACATCCGCCGAGGTGATGATGCCCAGCAGCTTCCCGCTGTCGTTCAGGACAGGGAGCGAGCGCTCGGCGTAGTCCACGATGCGGTCGATGCAGTCGCTGATCTTCTCGTGGTCGGTGACGTAGGGGTAGGAGCGTGCGATCAGCTTTTCCAGGCGCTCCTCCGCACGGGCCACGATGAGGTCTTTCAGGTCAATGGCACCATAAAAGTGCTCGTTCTCATCCACCACATACAGGGTGGAGATGTTATCGTTCTCGCCTGCCTGCTTCACCAGCTCACTCATGGCCTGCCGGATGGTCATATCCCTGCGGATGCAGATGTAGTTGGTGGTCATGCAGCTGCCGATCTCGTCCTCGTGATAGGAGAGCAGCAGCTTCACATCATCGGCGGCATCCTTGTCCAGCTGGTGGACGATCTTTGCCTTATCGTCCTCTTCCAGGTCATCCAGAGCATCCACAGCATCGTCCGAATCCATGTGGGAGATGACCCGGGCGGCCCGCTCGGGGTCCAGCTCCTTCAGGTAAGGCTCTGCATCGTCCAGATAGGAGAAGATCTCTGCCACCGTATCCACGCCCAGTGCGGTGTACACCTTCTGGCGCTCTTCCGGTGTCAGGGCCGTCAGGGCATCGGCCAGGTCGTTTTCATGGTAATCGGACAGCTTTTCAGCCAGCTCTGCCTGGGGCAGACCGCCGTGGATGATGTCCAGAATCTCCTGCACATAATTTTTCTTCTGCATGGTTTGGTCCCTCCGTTTCCCGTTTCCGGGCATAAAAAATACACCGCATCGGTCTGGTTACAACTCCTGCGGTGTACAAAGGGCATGCAGTTCAGGATGCGGCTAACACGTTTGCACGGCCCGCATCGCAGGAGAAGCGTTGTTTGGGGTGATCCGTATGGTCACTGGACATGGAAACAAACTCCTCCTTGGTGTAAGATTTTTCTTTCAGCCCCGTTATCATACTACGCCGAGCTGGATTTTTCAACCCCTTTTACAGTTTTTTTACCGGATGATTGCTCTATTGCACAAAGAAGAGCCTACTTCTTATACTTTCCATACCATGCCACCGACACCCGCCAGGACACAGCATACAGGGCCAGTACCGCCAGCAGAAGCACTGCGGCCAGCCAAAGGGGCACAGGCAGCGGCCCACTTCCCGTGCCGTTCTGCTGCAGTTCATCCATCACGGCACCGCCGCCCAGAGCAGCGCCCATTCCGGCAAACATCAGCATGTAGAGCATCCGCGCCTTTTCTGCGCCAAAACGGTAGTACAGCGGCAGCATGATCCCGTTTATCAGCAGGATGGAAGCTGCGCCCGCCCCCAGCAAAAGGCCGATTGGCATCGCAGGAAGCGGTTTTCCCATCCAGAACAGGATGCCGCAGAAAATTCCATTCAGCGCCGCAGAGACCGCCGTGCAAAGCAGACCCACGAGATATTTTTCTGCCACCTGAAGTTCCTTGCTCAGCGGCAGGGCAAAGCTGTACTCCGTCCACCCGCTGGCGTGGTCGTATGCAAGCAGGTTCACAGGCAAGATGCCCAGAAAAACGGCCGCATAACTCACCGGGAACACATAGGCGCTCGATGTACTGAACACCCAGATCACCAGCACAAATGAAACCGTCAGGCACATGGCTTTCATACTGGTTCTGACCTGATACCAATCCTTCAACAGCAAACCTTTCATCGCATATTCTCCCCTTTCACCATCAAAACGAACAGTTCTTCGATACTCACCGGTGTCAGGGTGCTGCCCAACGGGACAAGTTCCCTTTTCACCAGTGCCTCGGCCCCGTAGGCTGTCACCCGATGGCTGACGACGGCGTTCCTGTCCAGCTCCTCCAATTGCCCGGCAGTGCCGTGCCAAAGAGCGTACTCATCCCGCAGAGTGTCCTTGTCCTCACAGAGCAGGAGCTTCCCCTTGTGCAGAAAGGCAATGGTGTCACAGAGCTTTTCCAAATCGCTGACGATGTGAGACGAGATCAAAATTGCATGGTTCTCATCCCGTACAAAGTCCAGCAGAAGATCGATGAGCTCATCCCGCACCACCGGGTCCAGGCCGCTGGTGGCTTCGTCCAACAGCAGCAGCTTGGGGTGATGAGAAAGTGCCACGGCAAGGCACTGCTTCATCTTCATGCCGGTGGAGTAGTCGCCGTACTTCTTGTTCTCCGGAAGGTCAAAGCGGCGGCACCAGTCGGCGTAGGCGGCGGCATCCCAATTGGGATAGATGCCCGCCATTACTCGCCCCACCTGCGGCGCAGTCAGGCAGGTGGGGATGCCCTCGCCGCCCATCACCACACCGATATCTGCCTTGGCAAGCGGAGTGATTTCCTCCTGCCCGAACAGCTTCACGGTACCTGCCTCCCGGTCGATCATGTCCAGGATCAGCTTAATGGTGGTGCTCTTGCCCGCGCCGTTCTCGCCAATCAGCCCGCAGACTGTGCCGCCGGGCAGTTCCAGATCAATGGGCCCCAGCGCAAAATCCGGGTAGTGCTTTTCAAGGCCGTGCAGTTCTAATGCGTTCATGGTTCATTCCTCCCACAGCAATTCCAACATTTCGGTCAGTTCCTGTTTGGTCAGCCCGCAGGGAGCCGCCAGCCGGACGGCTTCCGTCAGGTGTGCTTCGATTTTTTTCAGGTTCTCTTCCCGGAGCAGTTCGGTGTTCTTCGCTGCCACGAAAAAGCCCTTGGCAGGCACAGCGTACAAAAAGCCCTCCTGTTCCAGCTCATCGTAGGCCCGCTTGGTGGTGATGACGCTGATGCGCAGATCCCGCGCCAGCCCCCGGATGGACGGCATAGCTTCCTCCGGCTGCAGTTCCCCGCTCAAGATCTGATTCTTGATCTGGGTGTAGAGCTGCTCGTAGATGGGTGCACCGCTCTTGTTATCGATGAAAAGATTCATGTCTGCCGCCTCCGTTTCATCTGTATATTTACAGTATATACAGTAGACACATGATTGTCAATAGGCAGATACAAAAAAGCAGCTCTCCCGCTGGACGGGAAAGCTGCTTTTTTCATCTGATCAGACTCTGACTGTGGGGCGGCTTAGTAGGCCACGCCCCAGTAGACCATCTTGCTGGCGGGCTTGCCGCAGCAGGGGCAGACATCGCTGATATGCTCCTGCTCAAAGGGCATGCAGCGGCTGGACAGGCCAGCCTCTTCCTTCATCTTCATCTCGCAGGCCAGGTCGCCGCACCACATGGTCTTGATGTAGCCGGTGTTGGCCTTGGCCAGCTCCTTGACCTCTTCCATGGTGGTGGCTGCCCAGGTGCGCTTCTCACGGTTGGCGAGGGCACGCTGGTACAGGTCCTTGCGCAGGGCCTCCAGCTGGGCCGGGATCGCGGTCTCCAGCTCGTCCAGGCTCACGAAGATCTTTTCACGGGTGTCGCGGCGGACCAGCACGCACTGGTTCTTTTCCAGATCCTTGGGGCCGATCTCCAGGCGCAGGGGAACGCCCTTCATCTCCCACTGGGAGAACTTCCAGCCGGGGGCGTTGTCGCTGTCGTCCAGCTTGACGCGGGCGTACTTGCTGATCTTCTCAGCCAGCTCGGCAGCCTTCTCGGAAACGCCGGGCTTGTGGGCGGCGATGGGCACGACCACGACCTGGATGGGGGCCACTGCCGGGGGCAGGATCAGGCCGTCGTCATCGCCGTGGGTCATAATGATGGCACCCACCAGACGGGTGGAAACGCCCCAGCTGGTCTGGAACGGGTGATGCAGCTGATTGTCGCGGCCGGTAAAGGTCACGTCGTAAGCCTTGCTGAACTTATCGCCGAAGTAATGGCTGGTGCCGCTCTGCAGGGCCTTGCCGTCCTTCATCATGGCTTCGATGGTATAGGTAGCCTCGGCACCGGCAAACTTCTCCTTATCGGTCTTGCGGCCCTTGACAACAGGGATGGCCAGATCCTGCTCGCAGACATCTGCGTAGCAGTTCAGCTGCTGCTGGGTCTCAGCCTCGGCCTCGGCGGCAGTCTCGTGGATGGTGTGGCCCTCCTGCCACCAGAACTCGCGGCTGCGCAGGAAGGGACGGGTGGTCTTTTCCCAGCGCACCACACTGCACCACTGGTTGTACTTCATGGGCAGCTCACGGTAGCTGTGCAGCACGCGGGACCAGTGGTCACAGAACATGGTCTCGCTGGTGGGACGCACCGCCAGGCGCTCTTCCAGCTTGTCAGAGCCGCCCATCGTGACCCACGCCACCTCCGGCGCGAAGCCATTGACCAGCTCGCCTTCCTTCTGCAGCAGGCTCTCAGGGATCAGCACGGGCATTGCCACGTTCTCATGGCCGGTGGCCTTGAAGCGGGCATCCATATCCTTCTGGATGAGCTCCCAGATCGCCTGACCATAGGGGCGCAGGATGATGAAACCCTTCACGCTGGAATACTCGACCAGCTCTGCCTTGACGCAGATGTCGGTATACCACTGTGCGAAGTTTTCCTCCTGACTGGTGATCGCCTGTACGAGCTTTTTGTTGTCTTTTGCCATTTTAATCTTATCCTCCCAAGGCCGTGCGCCAAACGCTCATCGTTCCGCACGAACCCATATATAAAGCCCCGCCGCCTACTCTGCCGTGTGCAGAGGCGCGGATGCGGGGCTTTTTTGCTTGTTGGTCGCTCAGCCCTTGTGGCTGTCCACAAACTTCACCACATCACCCACCGTGCGCAGGTTCTCGATGGCGTCGTCCGGCACCTCGATGCCAAACTCATCCTCCAGCGTCATCACCATATCCACGATGTCGAGGCTGTCGGCCTCAAAATCGCCCATAATGTCACTGTCCATCGTGATCTTAGCGGGGTCGATGTCCAGCTGTTCTGCCAGCAGTGCGCGGATCTTCTCAAACGTATCCATGATAGCGGTCTCCTTTTGCTTTAATTTCGCATCTTCACGCTGCGCAGACCATGGCAGCCTTTCCCTCCTCCCCTTTGGCGGGCAGACTGTCTCCCTGCGCAGAACGCTCTCTTTCTTTATATCCCATGATATGCTTATTGTCAAGCCCCGTTTTGCATCCGGCATGGTTTTCCGGGCAAAAATTCCGTTCAAATTTTCTCTGCCGCCCCTTTTCTGCTTGACAGAACTGCCGTTCATTCTTATAGTAATAGTAGCCCTCTCAGGCGCTTGCGCGCCAGATTCCCCTTTTTGTCGCTTGCGCGACATCTTCCCCCGGCCGGGGGAAGTCTTTCCTCAAAGGGAGAGCCACTGGCGTGCCGGTCAGGTCTGTTCTGGATGAAAAAGCCCATGCTGCGGTGCACAGCTGCGCTCCGCTTTATCCATCAGGTCGTTAAGAGAGGCCAAAGGAGTTTTCAACATGAAGCTTTCATTCACCAAAATGCAGGGCTGCGCCAACGATTATATCTATCTCGACTGCCGCGAAAGCGGTGTGCCGGAGAACATCGCAGCCCTTTCGCAGGACCTCTCCCGCCGCCACTTTTCCATCGGCGCGGACGGTATCATCTGCATCTGCGCCCCGGTGACGGCCGGCGCAGACGGACGGATGCGCATCTTCAACGCCGACGGCAGCGAGGCCCAGATGTGCGGCAACGGCGTACGCTGCGTGGCCGAGTGGCTTTATACCCACGGCGTCGCCAAAGAGACGCTCGTCGTGGACACGGGCAGCGGCCCTAAGACCATCACCCGCAAGGGCCGCCAGCTCTGGCAGGTGGAGATGGGCGGATACTCCGCCATGGCGGCGGCTCTGCCCGCCGTGAATATGGGCGAAGGCCCGCTGGTGGACTGCCCCCTCACCGTGGAGGACAGGACCTGGCGTGTCACCTGCATCAGCGTGGGCAACCCCCACTGCGTCATCGTCGTGGACGATGTGGACAGCCTCAAGCTCGAGGACATCGGCCCGGCGTTCGAGAAGCACCCGAACTTCCCGGAGCGGGTCAACACCGAGTTCGTGCAGATAGTGGACTCCACCCACCTGAAAATGCGGGTGTGGGAGCGGGGCAGCGGCGAGAC
>OGKM01001040.1_pt1 | contig 9475 bp, 8 predicted proteins | sample 1572501 | NCBI WGS metagenome assembly OGKM01 (sample SAMEA2582154, study PRJEB24529) | metagenome | biome: Human gut stool | place: China | collected 2011
TTGGTATTGCTGAACTATTTTGGCGAAGGGCGTCAGGAGCCGTGCGGGAACTGCGATATCTGCCTCGATCCGCCGAAACAGTACGACGGTTCAACCGATGCTCAGATTGCCCTTTCCACCATTGGTCGTGTGAATCAGCGGTTTGGGATGGGTTATGTGGTGGAAGTGATTCGCGGTGCTAATAACCAGCGTATCCGCGACTATGGTCATGACAAACTGAAAGTCTATGGCATGGGCCGTGATAAAAGCCATGAACATTGGGTGAGCGTGATCCGCCAGCTGATTCACCTCGGCCTGGTGACGCAAAATATTGCCCAGCATTCTGCCCTACAACTGACAGAGGCTGCGCGTCCGGTGCTGCGCGGCGAATCCTCTTTGCAACTTGCCGTGCCGCGTATCGTGGCGCTCAAACCGAAAGCGATGCAGAAATCGTTCGGCGGCAACTATGATCGCAAACTGTTCGCCAAATTACGCAAACTGCGTAAATCGATTGCCGATGAAAGCAATGTCCCGCCGTACGTGGTGTTTAACGACGCAACCTTGATTGAGATGGCGGAGCAGATGCCGATCACCGCCAGCGAAATGCTCAGCGTTAACGGCGTTGGTATGCGCAAGCTGGAACGCTTTGGCAAACCGTTTATGGCGCTGATTCGTGCGCATGTCGATGGTGACGACGAAGAGTAGTCAGCAGCATAAAAAAGTGCCAGGATGAAGACTCCGTAAACGTTTCCCCCGCGAGTCTAATGTATGTTGATGTTATTCCTCACCGTCGCCATGGTGCACATTGTGGCGCTTATGAGCCCCGGTCCCGATTTCTTTTTTGTCTCTCAGACCGCTGTTAGTCGTTCCCGTAAAGAAGCGATGATGGGCGTGCTGGGCATTACCTGCGGCGTAATGGTTTGGGCTGGGATTGCGTTGCTTGGCCTACATTTGATTATCGAAAAAATGGCCTGGCTGCATACGCTGATTATGGTGGGCGGTGGCCTGTATCTCTGCTGGATGGGTTACCAGATGCTACGTGGTGCACTGAAAAAAGAGGTTGTTTCTGCCCCTGCGCCACAAGTCGAACTGGCGAAAAGCGGGCGCAGTTTTCTTAAGGGCTTACTGACCAATCTCGCGAACCCTAAAGCGATTATCTACTTTGGTTCGGTGTTCTCGCTGTTTGTCGGTGATAATGTCGGCACCACCGAACGCTGGGGCATTTTCGCGTTGATTATTGTCGAAACACTGGCGTGGTTTACCGTCGTTGCCAGCCTGTTTGCTCTGCCGCAAATGCGCCGTGGTTATCAACGTCTGGCGAAGTGGATTGATGGTTTTGCCGGGGCGTTATTTGCCGGATTTGGCATTCATTTGATTATTTCGCGTTAATGCCAGATGCGTCATCAGAGTAAGTCGGATAAGGCGTTTACGCCGCATCCGACATTATTTTCACGCATGCCTCGCCGATGCTAACAGCGCTCCCACCAGCATAAATAACGAGCCGAAAATCTTATTCAGCGCCTTCATCTGCTTTGGTCCTTTAATCCATAGAGCAATCCGTTGAGCAAGGGTGGCGTAACCGATCATCACAATAATATCGACCACAATAGTGGTGACGCCGAGCACGATATACTGCATCAGTTGTGGCTGCTGCGGCATGATGAATTGCGGAAATAGCGCCGCCAGAAACACAATACTTTTGGGATTGGTGAGATTCACAAAAACTGCGCGCTGGAACAAATGTCGACGCGATTGAGTGGAGGCCAGCGATTTAAGATCAATTGCGCCAGCGGCGCGCCATTGCTGTATTCCCAGCCAAATCAAGTAAGCTGCGCCTGCCCACTTCAACACTTCAAACGCAATCACTGAGCGGGAAAATAGCGTCCCCAACCCCACGCCAACCAGCACAATATGAATCGCCAGTCCGGTCTGAAGCCCAGCAATAGACGCCACCGCGCCGCGATAACCGTGGTTGAGCGAGGTGGTCATGGTGTTGATTGCGCCAGAGCCTGGCGACAGGCTTAAAATGATCGATGTCAGCAGGTAGGCAAACCACCATTCTAAGGTCATGATGAACTCCCGGTGTGTCTATTTTTGTGCCACAATACGCTACTGTCGCAGCGTTGTGTCAGGCACGCTTAAAAAAACGATTTTACGTGGTTTAAGAGGCAGATTACCCGATGTTTCAGCAGCAAAAAGACTGGGAAACAAGAGAAAACGCGTTTGCTGCTTTTACCATGGGACCGCTGACTGATTTCTGGCGTCAGCGTGATGAAGCAGAGTTTACTGGTGTGGATGACATTCCGGTTCGCTTTGTCCGTTTTCGCGCACAGCACCATGACCGGGTGGTAGTCATCTGTCCGGGGCGTATTGAGAGCTACGTAAAATATGCGGAACTGGCCTACGACCTGTTCCATTTGGGGTTTGATGTTTTAATCATCGACCATCGCGGGCAGGGACGTTCCGGTCGCCTGTTAGGCGATCCACATCTCGGGCATGTTAATCGCTTTAATGATTATGTTGATGATCTGGCGGCATTCTGGCAACAGGAGGTTCAGCCCGGTCCGTGGCGTAAACGCTATATACTGGCACATTCGATGGGCGGTGCGATCTCCACATTATTTCTGCAACGCCATCCAGGTGTATGTGACGCCATTGCGCTAACTGCGCCAATGTTTGGGATTGTGATTCGTATGCCGTCATTTATGGCACGGCAGATCCTCAATTGGGCCGAAGCGCATCCACGTTTCCGTGATGGCTATGCGATAGGCACCGGGCGCTGGCGCGCGTTGCCGTTTGCTATCAACGTACTGACCCACAGCAGACAGCGATATCGACGTAACTTACGTTTCTATGCTGATGACCCAACGATTCGCGTCGGTGGGCCGACCTACCATTGGGTACGCGAAAGTATTCTGGCTGGCGAACAGGTGTTAGCCGGTGCGGGTGATGACGCCACGCCAACGCTTCTCTTACAAGCTGAAGAGGAACGCGTGGTGGATAACCGCATGCACGACCGTTTTTGTGAACTACGCACCGCTGCGGGCCATCCTGTCGAAGGAGGACGGCCGTTGGTAATTAAAGGTGCGTACCATGAGATCCTTTTTGAAAAGGACGCAATGCGCTCAGTCGCGCTCCACGCTATCGTTGATTTTTTCAACAGGCATAACTCACCCAGCGGAAACCGCTCTACAGAGGTTTAAATTTCTTATGTACCAGGTTGTTGCGTCTGATTTAGATGGCACGTTACTTTCTCCCGACCATACGTTATCCCCTTACGCCAAAGAAACTCTGAAGCTGCTCACCGCGCGCGGCATCAACTTTGTGTTTGCGACCGGTCGTCACCACGTTGATGTGGGGCAAATTCGCGATAATCTGGAGATTAAGTCTTACATGATTACCTCCAATGGCGCGCGCGTTCACGACCTCGATGGCAACCTGATTTTTGCTCATAACCTGGATCGCGACATTGCCAGTGACCTGTTTGGCGTAGTCAACGACAATCCGGACATCATTACTAACGTTTATCGCGACGACGAATGGTTTATGAATCGCCATCGCCCGGAAGAGATGCGCTTTTTTAAAGAAGCGGTGTTCAAATATGCGCTGTATGAGCCGGGATTGCTGGAGCCGGAAGGCGTCAGCAAAGTGTTCTTCACCTGCGATTCCCATGAAAAACTTCTGCCACTGGAGCAAGCGATTAACGCTCGCTGGGGCGATCGCGTCAATGTCAGTTTCTCTACCTTAACCTGCCTGGAAGTCATGGCTGGCGGCGTTTCAAAAGGCCATGCGCTGGAAGCGGTGGCTAAGAAACTGGGCTACAGTCTGAAGGATTGTATTGCGTTTGGTGATGGGATGAACGACGCCGAAATGCTGTCGATGGCGGGGAAAGGCTGCATTATGGGCAGTGCGCACCAGCGTCTGAAAGATCTGCATCCAGAGCTGGAAGTGATTGGTACTAACGCCGAAGACGCAGTGCCGCATTATCTGCGTAAGCTCTATTTATCGTAATCGTTCTTTATTTGGTCAGTTGTCAACCTGATACTTCGCTACAATGGCTACTCGTTAATCAAAGAGTTTTCCATTGTGGCGCTACTTATCATCACCACGATTCTGTGGGCCTTCTCCTTTAGCTTTTATGGCGAGTACCTTGCGGGGCACGTCGATAGCTATTTTGCGGTGCTGGTGCGCGTTGGCCTGGCGGCACTCGTTTTTCTGCCGTTTCTGCGTACCCGTGGCAATAGCCTGAAAACGGTCGGCCTGTATATGCTGGTGGGCGCGATGCAGCTCGGTGTGATGTATATGCTGAGTTTCCGCGCCTATCTCTACCTGACGGTCTCCGAACTGTTGCTGTTCACCGTACTGACGCCGCTCTACATCACGCTGATTTATGACATCATGAGTAAGCGCCGTCTGCGCTGGGGCTATGCCTTTAGCGCCTTGCTGGCGGTGATTGGTGCCGGGATTATTCGCTATGATCAGGTCACCGACCATTTCTGGACTGGCTTATTGCTGGTGCAACTCTCCAATATCACTTTTGCCATCGGCATGGTGGGTTACAAACGTCTGATGGAAACTCGCCCGATGCCGCAGCATAACGCCTTTGCGTGGTTCTATCTTGGCGCGTTCCTGGTGGCAGTGATTGCATGGTTCTTGCTGGGAAATGCGCAGAAAATGCCGCAAACCACGTTGCAATGGGGCATTCTGGTGTTTCTTGGTGTGGTGGCTTCCGGGATTGGCTACTTTATGTGGAACTACGGCGCGACGCAGGTGGACGCCGGAACGCTGGGCATTATGAATAATATGCACGTTCCGGCAGGGCTGCTGGTAAACCTGGCTATCTGGCACCAACAGCCGCACTGGCCAACGTTTATTACAGGCGCGCTGGTGATCCTGGCCTCACTGTGGGTGCATCGTAAGTGGGTCGCTCCGCGCTCTTCACAAACGGCAGATGATCGCAGGCGTGATTGCGCGCTGAACGAATAAACGCTTCCGTAATCGGCTGACGCTGCTCGCCATCGCGCACGGCGGCGTACAGTCGGCTCCACAAGCCTTCGCCCAGGGTTTTGGTGACCACCAGACCCTGGCGTTCAAAACTCTCCACCACCCAATGCGGTAGTGCGGCAATACCCATCCGTGCGGCAACCATCTGAATCAACAATAAGGTGTTATCGACGCTTTTCAGTGACGGGCTGACGCCTGCTGGCTGAAGAAAATGCCGCCAGACATCCAGTCGGCTACGCTGCACCGGATAAATCAACAGCGTTTCGCTGGCGAGGTCTTCCGGCGTGATTCGCGTTTTCGCCGCCAGTGGATGGTCAGGTGCTAACACCAGACGCACTTCATAGTCGAACATCGGCGAATAATGCAGGCCACTGCGCGGCAGAATATCGGAGGTCATCACCAGATCCAGCTCACCCTGCTGCAACGCGGGCTGCGGGTCAAACGTCACGCCCGATTTAAAATCCATCTCCACCTGCGGCCAGTTCTTATGGAAATTTTCTAACGCGGGCGTCAGCCACTGAATACAGCTATGGCACTCAATGGCAATGCGCAGGCGCGTCTGCTGCGGTTCATTGCAGGCTTGCAGTGCCTGGCTGATTTGCGGCAGCACCTGATTCGCCAGTTGCAACAGGATTTCTCCCTGCGGTGTAAACCGAAGCGGCTGGCTTTTACGCACAAATAGCCGGAAGCCAAGGCGTTGTTCCAGATCGCTAAACTGGTGAGACAGGGCGGATTGCGTTTGATGCAACGTCGCCGCAGCGGCTGCGAGTGAGCCGCAGTTCCGCAACGCTTGTAGCGTTTTCATATTTTTAATTTCGAACATGAAAGTCCTTCACTTCGGCATGAATAATTTGCGCTTGAGGAATATACAGTAACCGCCAATTATGGATGTGTAAACATCTGGACGGCTAAATACTAAAAATTCCATAAGGGGCATATAATGACAATTCTTAATCACACCCTCGGTTTCCCTCGCGTTGGCCTGCGTCGCGAGCTGAAAAAAGCGCAAGAGAGTTATTGGGCGGGGAACTCCACGCGTGAAGAACTGCTGGCGGTAGGGCGTGAATTGCGTGCTCGTCACTGGGATCAACAAAAGCAAGCGGGTATCGACCTGCTGCCGGTGGGCGATTTTGCCTGGTACGATCATGTACTGACCACCAGTCTGCTGCTGGGTAATGTTCCGCAACGTCATCAGAACAACGATGGTTCGGTAGATATCGACACCCTGTTCCGTATTGGTCGTGGACGTGCACCGACTGGCGAACCTGCGGCGGCAGCGGAAATGACCAAATGGTTTAACACCAACTATCACTACATGGTGCCGGAGTTCGTTAAAGGCCAACAGTTCAAACTGACCTGGACGCAGCTGCTGGAGGAAGTGGACGAGGCGCTGGCGCTGGGCCACAAGGTGAAACCTGTGCTGCTGGGGCCGATTACCTACCTGTGGCTGGGTAAAGTGAAAGGTGAACAGTTTGATCGCCTGAGCCTGCTGAACGACATTCTGCCGGTTTATCAGCAAGTGCTGGCAGAACTGGCGAAACGCGGCATCGAGTGGGTACAGATTGATGAACCCGCGTTGGTACTGGAACTGCCGCAGGCGTGGCTGAACGCATACAAACCCGCTTACGACGCGCTCCAGGGACAGGTGAAACTGCTGCTGACCACCTATTTTGAAGGCGTAACGCCAAATCTCGACACGATTACTGCGCTGCCTGTTCAGGGTCTGCATGTCGATCTTGTACATGGTAAAGATGACGTTGCTGAACTGCACAAGCGTCTGCCTTCTGACTGGCTGCTGTCTGCGGGTCTTATCAATGGTCGTAACGTCTGGCGCGCCGATCTTACCGAGAAATATGCGCAAATTAAGGACATTGTCGGCAAACGCGATTTGTGGGTGGCATCTTCCTGCTCGTTGCTGCACAGCCCCATCGACCTGAGCGTGGAAACGCGTCTTGATGCAGAAGTGAAAAGCTGGTTTGCCTTCGCCCTGCAAAAATGTCATGAACTGGCATTGCTGCGCGATGCGCTAAACAGTGGTGATACGGCAGCTCTGGCAGAGTGGAGCGCTCCGATTCAGGCGCGTCGTCACTCTACTCGTGTACATAATCCGGCAGTAGAAAAGCGTCTGGCGGCGATCACCGCCCAGGACAGTCAGCGTGCGAATGTCTATGAAGTGCGTGCTGAAGCCCAGCGTGCGCGTTTTAAACTGCCCGCATGGCCGACCACCACGATTGGTTCCTTCCCGCAAACCACGGAGATTCGTACCCTGCGTCTGGATTTTAAAAAGGGTAATCTCGACGCCAATAACTACCGCACGGGCATTGCGAACATATCAAGCAGGCCATTGTTGAGCAGGAACGTTTGGGACTGGATGTGCTGGTACATGGCGAGGCCGAGCGTAATGACATGGTGGAATACTTTGGCGAGCACCTCGACGGGTTTGTCTTTACGCAAAACGGTTGGGTACAGAGCTACGGTTCCCGCTGCGTGAAGCCACCGATTGTTATTGGTGACGTTAGTCGTCCGGCGCCGATTACCGTGGAGTGGGCAAAATATGCGCAATCCCTGACTGATAAACCGGTGAAAGGGATGTTGACCGGCCCGGTGACTATTCTCTGCTGGTCGTTCCCGCGTGAAGATGTCAGCCGTGAAACCATCGCCAAACAAATTGCGCTGGCGCTGCGTGATGAAGTCGCGGACCTGGAAGCCGCTGGAATTGGCATCATTCAGATTGACGAACCGGCATTGCGCGAAGGTTTACCACTGCGTCGCAGCGACTGGGATGCCTATCTCCAGTGGGGCGTGGAGGCTTTCCGTATCAACGCCGCCGTGGCGAAAGATGACACACAAATCCACACTCACATGTGTTACTGCGAGTTCAACGACATCATGGATTCGATTGCGGCGCTGGACGCAGACGTCATCACCATCGAAACCTCGCGTTCCGACATGGAGTTGCTGGAGTCGTTTGAAGAGTTTGATTATCCAAATGAAATCGGTCCTGGCGTCTATGACATTCACTCGCCAAACGTACCGAGCGTGGAATGGATTGAAGCCTTGCTGAAGAAAGCGGCAAAACGCATTCCGGCAGAGCGTCTGTGGGTCAACCCGGACTGTGGCCTGAAAACGCGCGGCTGGCCAGAAACCCGCGCGGCACTGGCGAACATGGTGCAGGCGGCGCAGAATTTGCGTCGGGGATGATGAGTATTAACGAGTCATTGTAAATTGCAGTACGATAATGGCTTCCAGTACTGGAAGCCATTTTGCATGAGTGCCAGATTGAAGCAGATCTTCAGGAGTAGAAATAACCGAATCGTTTTTTTCGCAAAACACAGTTTTGAGTGATTCCGTTCAGTAATCAACGCTACGTTATTTATTCTCACGTTGCACGAGATTGTATCCCTTTTCACTAACGTGGTAGTGAGGCATAGACTTATGCCCGCTATCCTCAATAATAACCAAACCTTCGTTAGCTAATTTGTTAACAATATTAACAACATTACCGAATCCTGGTATTTGCCTTATGGATAGTGTGCGATCGAGATTCATCCAGTTCCAGTTTATATCTTTCTCAGTCATAACGTTCAGCACGTTAAGTTCATTTTTAGTGATCACGATATTCTGTACCAAAATTGATGAGTATCTTATTGAAAGATCACAATGTAAATCATGCTCCTGTAATGGCTGGATCAGAAGAGGTTGTCTTGTTGTTCTTTGATAAGATTCAATCCATATTGAGAAACTCTGTAGCGTGGTTTAGAGTTGCCCTCACCATTTACGATATCAACCAACCCATGATTAACCAGCTTTGTTACGATATTCGCTACGTTGCCAAATCCTGGAATATTTCGTATAGCTAAAGTACGATCCAGCACCATCCAGCTCCAGTCAATATCTTTCTCAGCCATAACTTTCAGCACGTTAAATTCAACTATCGTAATCGTCATTTTTTTGCATCCGGATGAAATAAGTCAGTATCTTTAATTTTAAAGTCTTCTAGAGTTGCAGTATGTGCATTATTCCATAATTCATATCCATCTAAACCATTCGGTTCACCTGTTTCCCATCCTAAATTACAATAACGCTGATACTCGCGGCATTCATGAGTATAGTAGTTCAGATCGTATTTTTCAGGAAGCAATTCTTTATTTGCTATTTTTTTTAGCCTTGAAATCATTACATCATTAGCTGGATCATGATCAAATCTGGAGATATGCTTTTCAACAATAGCGATACCTTCCCTATTGATTGTTACGCCATCTATCATCAGGTTTTCTATTGGACCACCGGCAAGGTCGGGATTAAATGGTCTTCCTGATACTGCTCCTCTGGCTCCGAAATGCTCAAATGATTCCAAATCAGGGAATCTCATTCTTCCCAGAACAACTCCAGCAACTATTGAAGCACCAGCGATGAGTAACCCTTTGTTATCCATAACTTGATCGTAACCAGCAGGTGCATCTCCTCCCAACTTGTTTGCTGTTTCCCTGAA
>OGKM01001043.1_pt1 | contig 9469 bp, 5 predicted proteins | sample 1572501 | NCBI WGS metagenome assembly OGKM01 (sample SAMEA2582154, study PRJEB24529) | metagenome | biome: Human gut stool | place: China | collected 2011
GATGGCAAACAAATGGTGGCCTTTGGTCATCCGTTCTTGAAACATGGTTCCGCTAATTATTTTATGCATAATGCCAATATTTTTACGGTTGTTAAAAGTTATGAATCAGCTTTTAAACTAGGTTCTATGGGACGTGAAATCGGTACCGTTACAGAGGATCGTGGTGCAGGCATTGCCGGTGTCTCTGGTACTATTTCTAGCGGAATTCCAGTTCGCTTTCATTTAAAAGATATCGATATGGGTCGTGACAAGCAGTCTAATGTAAAGGTTATTGAAGATAAGGATATGACACCTACATTGGCGGCTACAGCACTGTATAATATGTTGAATAAGACATTAGATCGCAGTGGTGCCGGTACTGCTAAAATTACCTATACGATTACACCACGTAATGGTGAACAAAAATCATTAACGCGAACAAATATGTTTTATAGCTCTGAATCCATTAGTGAAAAAACGGTTGATGAATTTTACAATGTTATCGATGTATTGATGAACAATCGATTTATTAACTATGAAATTGCGGATATCAATGTAGAAACAGAGGTAACGCAAGATAAGAAAACGGCAAAACTTGTGGATGCAGCTGCATCATCGACCGTTGTATCTCCTGGTGATACGATTGTAGTTGACGTTACATTGGAACCATATCGTGGGGAAAAAGTTAATAAAGAGGTATTCTTCACAGTGCCTAAAGACCAACCTTTAGGTAAATACACCCTAGAGGTTCGTGGTGGTGGCGAAATCCCATTGCCTTATGTATTGGAAAAACAAAAATATAATTTGACTGATGAAGTTCTACGCCGTTTAAAAGTTTACAAAGACTTTAACGATTTGTTTGATGAATTACAAAAGACTGATACGAATAATCAAATTGTTGTAGAAATATTAGAAAATGGCGTTAGTCTTGTAAATGAAGAGGCTTCTACAAGTTCTGTGAAAAAGGCAAAACTTCAAGGTGTAGAAGATAAACCTAGTCCTGGAGATCTTAAAAAGAAAAAAGGTAGTGAAGACCTTAGCGATGGCAAAGATGATGAAAAGAAAAATGAAAAAACTGCTATCGACACAGAGTATATTGTTCAAGGGGACGGTCAATTCACAATCCAAGTTATGAGTGTTAAAGACCGTGACAAAGTATTAGCTAAACGTGCTAAAGAAGCTAAAGAACAGGTTAAGATGGAACATAAATTGGAATTAGAAGATCAAGGTAATAAAAAAAATTCCAAGGCATCTCAAAATAAAAAAGATAAAACCGTTACTAAACCAGCCAAGGAAAAACCGTCGAATGAGAAACCATCAAATGATCAAGTAGAGTAAAATTCGAAATATAAGCAAATAGTAAGGGGGACTGTTGTGAATTGGCTTGAGGCGATAGGTCGCAATGTAATGGCCGGTCTATCGAATGTGGGTACTGCTATGCTACTTGTATGGCAGACCATAAAACAATTAAAAATGCTCAATGCATGGCATGTGCTGCAACAGATGGCTCATCTTGGTGTAGACTCACTACCGATTATTAGTCTGACACTATTATTTGCAGGTGGTGTAATGACACTACAAATAACAGATGTGTTAATTACCTATGGCGCACAAGGTACGGTAGGTGGACTCATGGCCGTTGCGATGGGCCGTGAATTAGGACCTATTCTTGTAGGTGTTGTATTAGCAGGCCGTGTAGGGGCTGCCATTACGGCTGAAATTGGTACGATGAAAGTTACAGAGCAAATCGATGCATTACGCGTTATGGCTGTAAATCCGATTGGGTATCTCGTTGTACCTCGTGTTGTAGCTTGTATGATTATGGTACCAATCCTTGCATTTTATGGCGTTGTTATTGGTATAGTAGGTGGTTATTTTGTAGCTACCGCTATAAAGGGGCTAGCACCAGCTACCTATTTAGATTCGATACAAATGTTTTCAACCATTTCTGATTTTACATTGGGGTTAATTAAATCTAGTGTTTTTGGTGCTGTCATCGCTCTTGTAGGGTGCTATAAGGGGATGCATACAAAGATGGGGGCCGAAGCTGTTGGTTTCTCCACTACTAGTTCTGTAGTAACAAGTATTATCTTAGTATTTGTATTGAATTATTTTTTATCGACTCTACTCTTTTAATCGATTATCTCGAACGAGGGCTTTATGATTGAATTACGTGATGTGGTTGTAGCCTATGACACGCGTGTAATATTAGATTCTGTTAATCTAACCATTGCAGATGGAGAAACGCTTGTCATTTTGGGTGGTAGTGGTAGTGGTAAAAGTACGCTATTACGCTTGATTATAGGTTTACAACGCCCTACATCGGGCCAAATTATTGTTGATGGTGTAGATATTACTACATTATCTGAAGAAGAATTTAATAAGGTACGTCAAAAGATGGGCATGGTATTTCAATACTCCGCATTATTTGACTCTATGTCAGTGGGGGAGAATGTCGCCTTTGGACTAAGGGAACATACCAATCTGAGTGATGATAAAATTCAACATATTGTTGATGAGCGACTCGGTTGGGTTGGGTTGAGCGGATATGAGTCTTATATGCCTAATGAGTTATCTGGGGGGATGAAGAAAAGGGTTAGTCTTGCTCGGGCTATCGCTCTTGATCCGAAGCTCATCTTGTACGATGAACCTTCGTCTGGTCTAGACCCCATTACATCGGGAACGATTAGTATGCTCATCCGAGGTATGCAAGAACGGTTGGGCTGTACATCTATCGTAGTAACTCATGATATGCAATCTGCTTTTTATGTGGCTGATCGGATTGCATTACTTGATAAGGGGAAATTTATAGAAGTATCTAAAACAGAGGATTTTAAAAACTCACCTAATCCTAAAGTACAACAATTTATTCATGGTGAGGCGGAGGCTATCGATATCGGAACAAGGAGAGACAGATAATGAAGTGGACGACGGAAGCTAAAGTAGGGGCTTTCACAATTGTAGGTGTTGTGTTGTTCGTGCTGGGCATCATATTTGTGGGGCGTATAGACGTATTTGCAAAACCTCAAATGACGATTACCGGTGATTTTGCTCAAGTTAATGGGTTGAAAAATGGTAATCAGGTTAAATTTTCTGGTGTCGCAATTGGTACGGTTTCTGATATTGAAATTACACCATCTGGGGTTGTGGTGAAGATGAAAATCGATGATAAAACACAAATACCAAGCGATTCGACATTTACCTTAGGATCAGATGGATTCTTAGGCGATAAATTTATTCAAATTTCACCTGGCAAATCAACCGTATATTTACATGATGGTGATTCTGTTAAAGGTGAAGGGGCCGATGCGATGGATAAAGCCATGCAAAGTGCTCAAAAATTAATGGCTGGTACAGAACAAATGTTGCAATCCATTAATAATATTATTGGCGACCCTAAAACACAAGACGCATTAAAACATTCGTTGCAATCTACGGCTGTCATGGCTGATAATGCGGTAGCGGTTACACAAAATATGGCAGATGTGACGGCTCAGCTAAATCAAGCGGCTCAACAATTTAATGCCGATGGTAATGCTGGTAATGACATGCGTGCTATCTTGACAAATATTAAACAAACTACAGAACGTGTTGACAATATGGCGCGCTCTATGGAAGGCACTGTATCAGATCCAAAAGCACAAGAAAATATTAAAGCAACATTGCATAATACGGAGCAAATTTCTGCTCGTGTCAATAAATTGTTAGGTGGCAAACCATATGCATCTGAAACCGTTAATGGTTCTTCGAAGGCTAATGGTTCTGAAAAAAAGTCATCTATTAAAGTAGAACCTTCTGTGGATTTACTTTATAATACAAATCAAGAAGAGGTCCGTATCAATGGTCGTGCTCGCGTTTACACAGATAAAGGCATGGGTGAATTTGGACTTTCTAATATTGGTGATGATACCGATTTTGATTTGAATGGCGGTAAATTTATCGCCAATAAATGGTTAGTACGCGGTGGTATTTTTGAAAGCAAGCTCGGATTTGGCATTGACTATAATCCACGTGGGTCTTTTGGCGTTTCTGCAGCTATGTATGATTTAAATCATCCTAAATATCGACTACGTTCTGATATACGCTTACATAATAATACGTACGGTGTTGTGCAAATGACACGTCCATTTGGTTCTTCAAATGGAGGCACCTACTTTGGTATTAAACAAGTCTTTTAAAACACATATCGTGTGGAGGTATACGTATGAATAAGAAGGCCTTTTCTTTAGCCATAATATTATCGATGGCTACAACAGGTGCATTCGCAAGTGACGTTGTTTCTACATCTGTCAATAATGGTGACAAACTCACAAAACTTCAAAAAGAAGCTATTCAATTAACGCAACAACAATTAGCTCAAAAAGCGTCTCAAGATGAACAACAATATGAAGTCGCATTGAACCTAAATGAAGATAGCACAGTTTCTCTTGCACTGGCTAATAACCGCACTGCAAAACAATCCTTGTGGGATTATCAAGCTGCAAAAGCCACAGTAAGTGCTACAGCAGCAGGAAAAAATCCTAATGTATCCTATGCATGGCAAGGCACTCGTAATCACGGTGCCAATACTATGACGGGGAGAACTGTTACTAGTAAGACTGGTCAACATAGCTTCACTATTAAGGCCCCTGTATTTAGCCCTGAGTTAGATGCTAATATTGACAAGTCTCGCTTTGCTCGTGAAGGTAGTGGTGCTGCTTATGAAGAAGCTTTACAACAAGCTAAATATGATGCTATCAATGGATACTACACATTGATTATGTATCGTAACAAGGTAGACGTAGCAAATCAAGCTGTTAAGGATTACCAAGGTCATGTGGATAATGTAAAGGCTCAATATAATGTAGGTCTTGTAGCTAATTCTGATGTATTGGCTGCGGATACTAATTTGGCTGACTCTCAAACAAACCTTGTAAAAGCACAAAATGCAGCGAATTTAGCGGAAGCAAACTTGAATTTAGTGATTGCATACCCAGCACAAACGTCTATTACAACGGCAGAACATGATTTGCAATACAAACCATATGCTGTTACATTAGACCAAGCAAAAGCGTATGCTATGCTTCATCGTTCTGCTCTTGTACAATCTGCGATGGCTGTAAAACAAGCTGAAGAGGCTTTAAAAGCTGAGAAAGCTGGCTATTTACCAACTGTAGGTGTTGAAGCTGGCCGTGGCTATGCTGATCCAGATGGCTACTTTGGTACAAGCAGTAAATCTTGGCATATTGGCGCATCCGCTACATGGAGTTTGTGGGATGGCGGCCAAACACAAAATAAAATTAAGGTCGCTCAAGATACATTAGAAAAGGCTAAGGAAGCTAATTTAGCGGCTGTTGATAAGGTAAATCTTGCAGTGCAACAAGCATACCTTAACTTGCGTTCTGCAGAACAAACAATTCAAAGTACACAAACGGCAGTAAATCAAGGTCAAGAAAACTTCCGTATTGCAACACTTCGTTACCGCGCTGGCGTAGGCACAAACCTTGATGTGCTTGATGCAGAAACAAAATTGACTGAATCTCGCAATAATTATGTAGATGCTTTATATAATTACAATGTCAGCATTTCCGCTCTTGAACAAGCAACAGGTATTCCTTTGGATACTCCTGTAGGTCAAGGGGCAAGCATTATTGCTAATAGTGGTGCTGTAGAACAATTAGCAGCATTAGCTTCAGCTACACCTGCAAAAAAATAATCATAGAGATAATATACACTCTATTTAAAATGACGTCCGCTTCGGCGGTCGTCATTTTTTTATCGTTGAATGAACTGTATTACATTTTGATTTCATAAAATTTATACATCATATACTATTGAAATATCATAGAGTATGGTAATATTGATGTATAAATAAGCGTAATTTTTTTAGGTGTGGGGTTTCCTATGACAAGGAAAAAATGGTGCCTAATTGGTGCAGCAGTTTTAGGATTGGGTGTAGCTGGAATAGCTACTTCCATCAATCCAATTGCAGAGCGATATGTGGCGCCCATGGTACAGGAACAACTACATAATACAGTTAGAGGTACAATTCAGTATGATTCTATGCACATCGCTTGGAATGGGGATGTAGTACTGCAAAATGTATCATTAAGGGATGAAAATGACCATTTGGTAGCAGCTGTTCCTACTATGAATGTATCAATGAAATGGACATCTGTTCCATCTATTTTGATGGGGAATTCAAGTGGTGCAGCCATCGTTTCTACCATTACGTTAGAGAAACCAGACGTTCATGTGTGGCAATTAGCTGATGGGTCTTGGAATGTAAATTCTTTATTAAAACCATCATCAAAAAATGATAAGAAATCATTTGATGGCAATATCGTTATTAATGATGCTACAGGTGCTGTTCGATTTAAAGATGGCAATGTACATAAGTTAGCCAATCTAGATGGTAATATAGCCTTAAATGTTGATGGTATGACAAAAGGAGCATTAAATGGCCTTTTAGATGATCATTCTATTGCTGTTAATGGCTCAGTTGATATGAATAAAATGGATAATTTTGATGTATTCGTTCAAGCTGAGGCCGTTGAACTAGCAGGCATTATGAGTATAGCTCCATCCAATCAAAATCTATCTATAACATCTGGTGTGGTGCGTGATGTAAAAACACAGATTACAGGACGTGAAGGAACGTATTCCATGTCTGGTAATTTAGCTTTCGATGGCGTAGGTGGTACCTATAAAAATGAATCTACTACATACCAAATCGGACGGGGCAACGGGAAAATCTTCTTCCAAAATAATACTGTTTTAATCAGTCATAGTGGCTGGTATGTAAACGATCAAGCCGTTAAGGTGAATGGATTGGTAACACTAGAGGATGAGGTTGGTTTAAACTTAAATGCGGTTTCTGATTCTGTAGCTTTAGAGGCTTTCACCAAAAATCAAATTACTGGTAACGTAGGTGCCCGTGTTCATATTGGCGGCACTAGTGTTAATCCGTATGTATCTGGTTCTATAAAGAGTAATGCAATCTCTTATGATAGCTATCATATCGATAGTGGAGTGGCTAATTTTAGTTATTCCGATGGTACAGTGGATATTCACGATGCTTCGTTATACATTGGTAATGGTAGCGTAAAAGCCAAAGGACAATACGGCATTGATAGCGGTGAGTTTTCTATTGATGGCACTATTCATAATGCAGATATAGCTCCATTTACCCAAAATTTGTCTACACTGGTGTCAGGTGTTGTGAATGGTAAATTTTCTGTTAGAGGTAAAAATAGTGATATTACCTCCTTAGCAGGTAATATAGTGGGAACAAGTTTATCCGTGCGTGGGATCTCCATTGATTCTGCTCAAGTTAGCTTTAATAATGTTGGTAGCTTAACGAATATAGCTCTTACGGGATCGATAGGAGATGGACAACTTAGTGGATACGGAACGATTGATAATAATCAATTACAGCTATCCCTGTCGGCTGATTCAATAGATGCATCTCATTTTTCAAGTCTTGTTGGGGATAGTATATCTGGCAACATAACGGGTTATGCCACTGTTGCAGGAAGTTTAGATAATCTATTAGTGAATGGTAATATTACTAGCCCTGAGATTGTGTATGGTGGGGCTCATTTTAATTCTATTAATGCAGGTTTTACGATTAAAGATCATGTATTAGAATTAACCGATACATCTATCGGCAATGGAGATGGTGCTATTACTATAGGTGGTACGCTTGATTTAAATACTAATGCTCTTAATATGCGAGCTCGCGCCAAAGCCGTTCGTATAGAAAATTTAATTAGACCATTTTACGATGCTCCAATTACTGGTTGGTTTGAATCTGAAAATGAAATTCGTGGTACTTTAAATAACCCATATGTTCAGGGGCACGGTCATTTATATGATGGCTCTTATAATGGCAAATTAATTAGTGATGCAAAGGCTGATTATACATTAGAAAATCAGGTTCTTTCATTGCCTAAGTTTACTGTTCAAGGGTATGGCGCCGTAATTCAAGGCTCTGGTACTGTGTCAGAAGATGCTTTGAATATCGATTTAGAAGGTAAAGATATAGATATTGGTCGGTTGTTAGTCAATACTGATTATGATGTAAAAGGTTATGTACAGGCTAAGGGGCATATCGGAGGCTCTTTATATAATCCTAATTTTAATGGATCAGTAACATCTAACTTCTTAACCATCAATGGTGAAGGTGTCACTAATATCTTTGGTACATTATATGCCGATAAAACCGTTGTTAATCTGGAAAAATTTGAATTTGATGAAGAGCAAGGTGGTCACTATAAGTCTCGTGCCGGCATGTCTACTGTGGGCGATAAGAGATTATTTGGTACATTACAGGTGACAAATGGTCGTGTAAGTAATCTATTATCTTTACTGGGGAAACCGGTGGATAAATTAGATGGTTCTTTGAGTGGTACAGTTGATTTAGGTGGTACCTATGGCAATCCAAGCCTTAATGTAGTGGGTTCAATTAAGGATGTAACTATTGATTCTAAGGTAGTAGGCGATGCAATGATAGATGCCAGTCTAGAAAATCGTAAGTTTAAAATTCGCACATTAAAATTACCTGTTGATGATGGACTTATTGCTGCTGGTGGTACTGTTGATTTAGATGGTGATGCAGATTTACAAATTGCAGTTCGCGATGTTGATATAGAACCATTTTTGCCGCTTATTGGTGATAATATTAATGCTACTGGTTCCGTTACCGGTGTTATCAATATGACAGGGGCTACAAAAAATCCTAAGGTTGAATTGTCTGCGAGCCTTGCCAATGGTTCTTATAATGGTATCGATATTGATCAAGGGTTCGTATTGGCAACCATGGAAAATCATGTTATTAACGTTCAACGTATTCAAGGGGTTAAAGGCGACTATAAGCTAAGTGCATATGGTAAGATTCCTCTAGCCGCGTTGTATACGATTGGATATCTCGATGCGAATGATTCTAAAGCGATGGATATGACTATTGACTTTAATGAAGCCGATATGGCTGTTATCCCTTTGATTACTCCTACCGTGAAAGAAGCAACTGGAGCGCTAAAAGGTCTTGTTCATGTAACGGGGACTATTGATCAGCCAGAGGCTTATGGTACAGTATCTGTTCGCAATGGTACTATGAAGATAAAGACTGTAGGGAATGAGCTTAAGAATATTGATGGAGATTTAATTTTCTCTGGACAACAAGCAGATTTTCAATCTCGTATATCTGCGGAACGGCGGATAAGGAAAGTCCCTGAATTACATAGATGCCCAGTACAACCAGTGCAGCCGGCACTACAATCATGAAATTTATTTTGAACTTGTCCCTCATCACACAATCCTGCGTTTTGGTGGATGCAATGGTGGTGTCTGATATGAAGGAAAGATTGTCTCCGAAGAACGAACCGCCCACTACAATGGCTGTCATATAAGGCAGGTCGATACCGGTTTTCTCTGCCAGTCCCACCGCTACCGGAGTCAGGGCAACGATTGTTCCCACGCTTGTACCGATGGATAGGGAGATGAAACAGGC
>OGKM01001049.1_pt1 | contig 9413 bp, 10 predicted proteins | sample 1572501 | NCBI WGS metagenome assembly OGKM01 (sample SAMEA2582154, study PRJEB24529) | metagenome | biome: Human gut stool | place: China | collected 2011
ACAATTGCTGATATCGCAGTTGCAACTAACGCTGGACAAATTAAGACTGGTTCATTGTCACGTACTGACCGTATTGCTAAATACAACCAATTACTTCGCATCGAAGACCAACTTGGTGAAGTTGCTGAATACCGTGGTTTGAAATCTTTCTATAACTTGTCAAAATAATTCAGTTATAATATGAATCGGCTAGTTCTGCTAGCCGATTTTTTCTTTAATAATATTGGTGACTTTTAGGAGGGCGATATGGACAAGATTGAAGAACTGGCTCAGATCATTCAAAGTAGCCAAAATATTGTATTCTTCGGTGGTGCAGGTGTTTCAACTGAATCTGGTATTCCGGATTTTCGCAGCTCAAATGGTATTTACAATATTGAGTTAAACCAGCATTTTTCAGCAGAGCAACTAGTTTCACATACGATGTTTGAACGTTATCCAGAACAGTTTTTTGACTTTTACAAGAAATATCTTATTTATCCTAACGCTAAGCCAAATGTAGCCCATGAATATTTAGCTTATCTAGAAAAGCTAGGGAAATTAAAAGCAATTGTTACCCAAAATATTGATAGTTTACACGAGATGGCAGGAAGCAGGAACGTATTAAAAATTCATGGTAGTGTGGACAGAAATTTTTGTACCAATTGTCATCGTTTTTATGACTTAGAGGATTTTTTGAAATTGCCAGGAATCATTCCTTATTGCGAGACTTGTGGTTGTGTAGTTAAGCCAGATGTGACTCTTTATGAGGAACCGTTAAATATGGAAGTTTTTTCTCAAGCTATTCAGGTTATCAGTCAAGCTGACCTACTCATCATTGGCGGAACATCGCTAGTTGTTTATCCAGCTGCTAATTTGGTTCATTATTTTCAAGGACGGCACTTAGTTGTTATCAATAAAAACAATGTACTACAAGATAGTCAAGCTGACTTAGTCATCAAGGGCAAGATTGGAGAAGTGCTGGGTAAGGCATGGAAAGTAATGGGGTAGTCATTTTCAAATCAAATGATGGTTTCAATCATGTGCTTAGCTGTATTTTTTAGAGATAGTAGATTAAAAAATATCCTCCATGACGGAAATTTTGGAAAATGTCCTTTATAATGGAAATTTTTTAAAATTTCCATTATAATAGACAAAAAGAGGTGAGAAGATGATGTACATTGCTCTTATTGGAGACGTTATTGAATCAAAAAAAATACAAGATCGAGCGCAGGCGCAACAGAAATTGTTGCAATTGATGAAAGAGTTGAATCAGCAATATCAGAAATATTTAGTTTCTCCCTTTACAGTCACAGCTGGCGATGAATTTCAAGCTTTGTTTTTACCAAATTCGGATATGTTTCAAATCATGGATCAGCTTTCTATGGCATTTGCTCCTTATGAAATTAGATTTGGGATTGGTGCTGGAGACATGATTACAGAAATTAACAAAGAACAAAGCATTGGTTCTGACGGTCCGGCGTATTGGCTCGCGAGAGAAGCGATTAACTATGTTCATGATAAGAATGACTATGGCATCAATCACATTTCGGTTTCTTTGGCAGACGAAGAAGTCGGTCAGACAATCAATGCTATTTTAGCTGCGTGCTCTTTTATTCAGTCCAAGTGGACAGATATCCAATATGATGTCCTCAAACAATTACTAGCTGAAAATATATACGATGAAACATTTTCTCATAAAGAAATGGCAAAACTACTTGGTATCACTCCGAGTGCTTTCAACAAACGTATCAAGGCGAGTGGGTTAAAAATTTATCTCAGAAATAAACGAGTTGCGATGAACTTGATGTTAAATGCGATAGAGAAGGAGGAGAAACATGTCTAATTTGTGGGGATTTTCAGACTATTTTATACAACATCCAATCTTGTTGTTAACCTTATTAGCGCATGTTTTAGCTGATTTTCAATGGCAAAGTCAAAAAATGGCAGATTTAAAATGTCGAAAATTGCCTTATTTATTGCTGCATTTAGCCATTGTTTTTCTTCCGTTGCTGATTTTGAGTATCTTTTTCCCGCAAAATATTATTTACTTTATTGCTGTTTGGCTTAGTCATGTAGTTATTGATTTCCTGAAATACAGGCTCAACACGTTTATAGAAATAAAGAAACTCACAAAGCAAGTTTTCATCATTGACCAACTCCTTCATTTGATTTGTATTTTTCTATTTTATGCTTTATTAGCTAATAAAATCAACCCACAATGGCTGAAAAATGGAGCGTCAGTTGCTCAAACTCTTCTTTTCTTAGCAATCGTTGGAAAGCCTGTTAATATTTTATTTAAGCTTTTCTTCAATAGGTATCAGTCAAAGGGAGATAACCAAGACACTATAGCAGGTGCAGGTGCGACGATTGGGATTTTAGAGCGTTTTATTATGGCTTTGTCTCTTATATTTGGGCAGTTCGCTTCCGTTGGCTTAGTCTTTACTGCTAAGTCAATCGCACGGTATAACAAAATTTCTGAAAGTCAGTCCTTTGCAGAATACTATCTCATTGGCTCACTTTTTAGCATGATTAGTGTGTTAATTGTTTTTGGTTTGCTTTATTTGTAATATAAAAACTGTAGTTTAGTGATTGACTACAGTTTCGTTATATTATTGAATTTCATAGCCCATGAGGAGACCATTTTCTTCAGCATAAAAGCTACAAAGTCCAGAAGTCGGGATGACTTCAATAACAGCTTGTGGGAATCTTTCACGAACCATTTCGGAAAATTGCTGGCAAAACTTGGGATTATTTCGATGAGCAATAATGATTTGTCCACCGGCATAGCCTGCTTTGATGAGTTCATCAAAAGCTGCTATTAGTGATTTTTTAGCACCACGCGCCTTTTGAAGCAACTCCAACTTGCCGTCTTGACTGGCTTCGCCGACCATACGAATATTCAATAATCCTACAACAGCTCCAAGCAATTTGCTTAGTCGTCCATTTTTAACCAGGTTATCAACCTTGGAGAGAACGAAAAGTAACTTCGTTTTTGCTTGATAGGCTGTAATTTCTTTTATGACTTCTTCATAACTTAAACCTTGACCGATAAGAAGATTAAGCTTTTTGATAATCAAATCATTTTCACCGCCAGCAGAAAGAGTATCAATAATGTGGATATTCACGTCAGGATGGTCTTCAAGATAGAGTCTTTTAGCCACTTGTGCGCTATTATAGCTTCCTGATAGGGTTCCTGTAATGGTGACCACAAAAATATTTGAAGCTCCAATAAAAGCTTTCATATAGTCATCTGGACTAGGGCAAGCAGACTTTGAAGCCGAAGAAGTGGTATACATTTTTTCCATCATATTATCAATATTGAGCTGAGCATTATCTATAAAGATTTCATTGCCCACTTGAATAGTCAGAGGAACACTTTCAAATAAGGTGTCAACAGCAAGGTTTTCGATAGTTCTATAATCACAGCCTGAATCAGCTACAATTTTCCAAGTCATTCAATTTCTCCTTTAGTGGGATGATCCCTTAATTAGACATTGACAAAAGGTTTGCCTTTTTTTACAATTATATCATGAAAACACCGCTTTAGAAAGCCTTTACAGTCGGTTGTTACATGTAGAAAGAAAATGTTATGTCGGAACGTAAAATATCGAAAAAATCTTTAGAAAATCTAAAAATATCAAATCAGGAATCTAACCGAATTACAAAAGAATCATTGGAAATTTCTTTGTTGCAATTGTTGGAAAAGAAGGAGTTGGCAAAAATTACCATTTCTGAATTAGTAGAGAGAGCTGGTGTCTCGCGCGCAGCTTTTTATCGAAATTATGATTCAAAAGAAGAAATTTTACAAGAGATTTTCCAACGAACAGTACAAAAGATTACCGATAAATTGGAACAATTCAATATGAGAACCGAGCTTTATCAAGTGTGGCTGTTCTTGTTTAAAGAAGTCAAAAAAGAAGCACGAATCCTTAGCTTAGCAGTGGATTATAATTTAGAAAAACTGTTGACAAGTGCTGTGTTTGATTTCTTGGAAAAACAAAATAGTTCCAGAAAAGAAGCTTCAACTTACATGAATTCATTTTGGAGTTCGGCGGTGGTTTCTGTTTTAATCAAATGGACAAAAGACGGCATGAGGGTTCCGGCAGAGAAGATTGCATCGCTCGGACTTCCGCTTTTTCCACATCGAAAAAATGATAAACCGAGTGATAAGTAAGAAAAGAAGGTGACAATATGGCGACAAAAAGATTGGCTTGGGACGAATATTTTGCAGCACAAGCGCTCTTGATTGCAAATCGCTCAACCTGCAAACGAGCAAGCGTTGGTGCAGTTATTGTAAAGGATAATAAAGTTATATCAACAGGATATAATGGATCTGTTTCAGGAACGGAGCACTGCATCGATCATGAATGCCTGATAGTTGACGGGCATTGTGTGAGGACTTTACATGCAGAAGTAAATGCGATTTTGCAAGGTGCAGAGCGTGGAATCCCAAAAGGATTTACTGTCTATGTCACGCATTTCCCTTGCCTCAATTGTACTAAGCAGCTTTTACAAGTTGGTTGCAAGCGAGTGGTTTATATCAATCAATACCGTATGGATGATTATGCGCGATATTTATATAGCGAAAAGAAAGTTGAGCTAGTACATTTGTCAATTGAAAAAGTAAAAGAAGCAATCTCGGAGACTGATTTGATATAACTTTTAGAGTGAGACATTTTGTTTTCTATGAATAAAAGGAAAGAAATTATGACACAAGAACAACTTCAAAAAGCCTGGCAAGCATTGTTTGACGGGCAATATCAGCTTGCCAAGCAATTCGTTTATCAAATAGACCAAGATAGTTATAGTACACTGAATTTAAAAGCTTATATTGCTTTGGAAGAAAAGGATTTTCAGTTGGCTCGTCAGTTTTTAAAAGACTACTATGCTCAGGCTATGTCTGAAAAGAATCTAGAAGAACAACATATAGGCTTGCATCAATTAGCTATGGTCGAACGAGAAGAAGAACATTTCCAAAAAGCCTATGACTTGATAATGACAGAAGCTGCAATTATTACAGAGCATTTCCCCGATGATGTCCTAAAGGCATCGGTCAATTTGTACGAACAGGGATATTTACAGTTCAAACTTGGAAATATTCACCTTGCAGAAGAACTTTTGCAAGAAACACTAAATTTAGCGTTGCAGACAGATGACTTTGTCAATCATGCTTGTGCTTATCGTGGCTTGGCTGAGGTAAGATTAGCTAAGGGAGATATAAAAACGGCTAAATCTGATGCTCAAAAAGCATTGGCGTGTTTTGAAAAAGCAGGTGATACCGTTGGAGCAGCAGGACTGAAGGACTTAATGACACAGATAAACTCACAAGATAGAAGTTTATAAATAATGTTTGTGAAATAAGATATTCTAATGTAAAAGTTAGAGTATTTTTCTTTTTAGAACAATTTTAGCGAACGATAAGACAAAGTTTGCTAAATAAGGTTTTATTTTACCAGAAAATCTTGTATAATAGAATCAAAAAAGAATAAAAGAGGATTGATTATGAAAAAGAAAAAATTCATTATCCCCATTTTGTCAACATTGCTAATTGCTCCAGCAATTTTAGCACATCAGGTTTCTGCTGATGCTGTAGATCCAGCTGCTTCAACAGCACCTGTAGAGCAAGTAGAAGCTCCTAAAGAAAATCAGTCGGTTGCCCCTACGATCGCTCAAGGAGATTCAGCAGTTTCGCCTGCTACTGAAGCTTCCACGGAGAAAGTAACAGAAAAGAGCGAGAACAAACAAGTTGAAAATTCTGTGACCCCAGCAGATTCTACAACTCCAGCCGCTCAAGCGGTTGCTGCACCTACAACTCAATCTGAAAAAGATCGGTTATTCTTCATACAAATGATGTACACGGTCGTATTGTAGAAGAAAAAGGTGTCATTGGCGATGCTAAATTAGCAGCAGTCATTGAGCAAGAACGTGCAAAGACTAATCAAACAACACTTGTTGTGGATGCAGGCGATGCTTTTCAAGGACTTCCGATTTCCAATAGCTCAAAAGGAGAAGAACGCGCGAATATTTTAAATAAGATTGGCTATGACGCAATGGCGGTCGGAAATCATGAATTTGACTTTGGTTTGGATGAGGTGAAAAAATACAAAGAAATTTTGAAATTCCCTCTTCTTAGTGCCAATACTTATGTCAATGGAGCGCGTCTTTTCCAAGCTTCTACGATTGTTGATAAAGACAAGAATGTTGTGGGAGATGAATTTGTGGTTATTGGGGTGACAACGCCAGAAACTGCAACAAAAACACACCCACGCAATGTTCAAGGGGTTACGTTTACAGATCCAATTTCAGAAGTCAATAAAGTCATTGAAGAAGTGGAATCTCGTGCGAAAGCGGAAGGTAAAACTTACAAACATTATGTCGTTTTGGCGCATTTGGGTGTAGATACGACGACACCAGTTGAATGGCGCGGTTCTACCTTGGCAGAAGCATTATCAAAAAATCCTTTGCTCAAAGGGAAACGTGTGACGGTGATTGACGGGCATTCACATACTGTAGAATCAGTAACCTATGGAGACAATGTTACTTATAATCAAACAGGTAGTTACTTGCATAATATCGGAAAAGTAACGTATAAATCTGGTCAAATCTTAGGAAATCCTCAACAAATCTCAGCTGATTCAGTAAAAGGCGTTACTCCAGATCCAGCTATTCAGCAATTGGTCAATAAAATCAAAGAGAAATATGACCAAGAAAACGCAAAAGTGGTCGTTGCTAATAGCCCGGTTGAGTTAAATGGTAATCGAGAAAATGTCCGTGTGCGGGAAACCAATCTTGGAAATGTCGTAGCAGATGCGCTCTATGAGTACGGGCAAACAGGATTCAGTCATAAGACAGACCTTGCTGTAACTAACGGCGGCGGACTTCGTGAAACAATTGCGAAAGGAAAACCAATCACCAAAGGAGATATCATTGCTGTTCTACCATTTGGTAATACCATTACTCAAATAAAAGTAACTGGGCAAAACATCGCAGACATGTTTGCTAAGTCTTTAGGTTCTATTGTACAAGAAAAAGACGGCAAACCAGTCCTAGATGAAAATGGGCAACCGCTACTTGAACCAAGTGGTGGCTTCCTTCAAGTTTCTGGAGCAAAAGTTTATTATGACACTACCTTGCCAGCCGATAAGCGTATTCTTGGCATTGAAATCAAAAATCCTGAAACAGGAAAATACGAAAAATTAAATCTCGCAAAAACTTACTATCTTACAACCAACGATTTCTTGGCTGCAGGTGGTGATGGTTATGGTATGTTGGGCGGGACTCGCGAAGAAGGTCCTTCAATGGATGTGGCTTTTGCGGACTATTTAGCAAAAACAGACTTAACAGCTTATGCGGTTGTCAATCCTAATTCACGAACTATCTCAATCTCAACTGCACAATACAAGAAACTTCAGGATCAAGCTGCTAACCAAGTGAAGCCAAATGAAACTGGAGAAAAAGAACTTGTGCCAGCAGTTCAAACAAATACAGCTCAAAGAACGGCAACGATTCCAGTCAATGTACATAAACAATTTATGACTTCAAGTCAAAAGAGCTTGCCAGAAACAGGTACAACAGATACTACCTTTATCAGTTTACTTGGCTTTGTTGTTGGACTTTTAGGATTATCCAGATTTAAAAAAGCTCACAAAGAATAGAATAAAAGGAAGCTAAGATTTTTTATCCTAGCTTCTTTTATTTCTGTTTAGGTTGTTGTTTTGTGATATTCAATCCGAAGGGAATGAGGTTTTCTTGTTTCATCCGAATTCGCTGGATATTATCTTTGTGTCGAACGATAATGATAAGCGCTAGTGCGAGCACAATCACGGTAAAGAGTACATCATAACGTGGTAAAAGAAAGCCAAATAGTGGGAAAATTAAGGCTCCCAGAATAGCGGAGGCAGCAGCTGTCACACTTGAAAAGGAAATCATACTAGTCAGATACAAGCAGCTGAAAAAGATGACAGCTAAATAAGTGAAGAAAGTCGGTGAAAAGCCAAGAATGACACCTGCGCTGGTTGCCACGGCTTTACCGCCTTTAAATTCAGCAAAAATGGGGAAGGTATGCCCAAGAACGGCTAAAAGTCCAAAAACGAGAGGAGAAATACCGTTGATATGAAGGAAAAATGGCAATAGTGTCGCAAATGTCCCTTTAAAAAAGTCGAAAATAAAGGTGATCATGCCTGCTTTTTTTCCAAGGACACGAAAGGTATTGGTCGTTCCTGTATTTCCGCTGCCATATTCGCGGAGATTTTTCTTGTAAAATACTTGTCCAATCCAAAGCCCAGCAGGGATTGAACCAATCAAATAAGCTACTATCAATGTAAAAACTATCTTTATCATGTTTTTATTATACCATGAATTTTGATTTTGATAGTTGAACGACCAGAAATATTTTATAAAATTTGTCTAGGCTGAAAAAATAGCGGCGAGAAGCAGAAAGAATACACTATTTTCTAAAAATCTTTGCAAAATTTGCTAAAAACTTGTAAGATAGAAAGGATGAATGATTCAGGAGGTTCCTTGTGGCAAAAAAGGAAATCGATATTAACAATTACAATGATGATGCCATTCAAGTATTAGAAGGATTGGACGCGGTTCGTAAGCGTCCTGGTATGTATATCGGATCAACAGATGCAACTGGGCTTCACCATTTGGTCTGGGAAATTGTTGACAATGCAGTTGACGAGGCTCTGTCTGGCTTTGGCGATAAGATTGACGTGACGATTAACAAAGACGGGAGTTTGACTGTGGCAGACCACGGTCGGGGAATGCCGGTCGGTATGCACGCTATGGGAATCCCGACAGTAGAAGTTATCTTTACGGTGCTCCACGCCGGAGGTAAATTCGGTCAGGGTGGTTACAAGACCTCTGGGGGGCTGCACGGTGTCGGTTCTTCTGTGGTCAATGCGCTGTCTAGCTGGCTGGAAGTTGAAATCACACGTGACGGAACGGTTTATCGGCAACGATTTGAGCAAGGTGGAAAACCTGTTACCAGTCTGGAAAAGATTGGCAAGGCTCCCAAGTCAAAAACGGGCACAAAAGTGACCTTTATGCCTGACGACACGATTTTTTCAACGACAGATTTCAAATACAATACCATTTCGGAGCGGCTCAATGAATCAGCCTTTCTCTTGAAAAATGTTCACCTTTCTCTGACAGATGAGCGAACGGGCGAGTCTGTTGATTTTCATTATGAAAATGGGGTGCAGGACTTTGTCAGCTACTTGAACGAGGACAAGGAAACTTTGACACCAGTTCTTTATTTTGAAGGAGAAGAGGGCGGTTTTCAAGTGGAAGTGGCTCTCCAGTACAACGACGGTTACTCAGACAATATCCTTTCTTTTGTCAATAACGTCCGCACCAAGGACGGCGGAACGCACGAGACGGGGCTTAAATCAGCTATTACCAAGGTCATGAATGACTATGCGAGAAAG
>OGKM01001053.1_pt1 | contig 9347 bp, 6 predicted proteins | sample 1572501 | NCBI WGS metagenome assembly OGKM01 (sample SAMEA2582154, study PRJEB24529) | metagenome | biome: Human gut stool | place: China | collected 2011
CAGTAGACAGATGATTATCGAAGGAAGTGGTACCTAGTCACTTCTGGAACAAAACATGGCTTATAGAAAATTGCATATAGGTGAGGCTGGGACACATGTCTCAGCCTTCTTTTAGCAAGAATTCTCTCTTTTACAACTATATCTTCTAAAGAAAAGAGTGGAAAAATAAGCCATCAGTTAAAAAAGTTTGTACTCGTAACAATGAGATAAAAGGATGACAATGAAAGAAACATTTACATTAGTAGCAACTGCTGCAGCAGGTCTTGAGGCTGTGGTTGGACGTGAATTGCGTGAGTTAGGTTATGACACTCAGGTTGAAAATGGTAAGGTGCGTTTCCAAGGTGGTGTTCGTGCAATTGCTGAAACTAACCTTTGGTTGAGAGCAGCAGATCGTATCAAGATTGTAGTGGGTGAATTTCCAGCACGTACCTTTGAGGAACTCTTTCAGGGAGTTTTTGCCTTAGACTGGGAAAATTATCTTCCGCTAGGTGCAAAGTTCCCAATTTCTAAAGCTAAATGTGTGAAATCAAAGCTTCATAATGAGCCATCTGTTCAGGCAATTTCAAAAAAAGCTGTCGTTAAGAAATTGCAGAAGTATTTCCACCGTCCAGAAGGAGTGCCTCTTCAAGAAACAGGAGCAGAATTTAAGATTGAAATTTCTATTTTAAAGGATAAGGCTACAGTTTTGATTGATACCACAGGTGCTAGTCTCTTTAAGCGTGGCTATCGTACTGATAAAGGTGGGGCACCTATTAAGGAAAATATGGCGGCTGCTATCCTTGAACTTAGTAACTGGTATCCGGATAAACCGTTGATTGACCCGACTTGTGGTTCAGGGACCTTCTGTATTGAGGCTGCAATGATTGGTATGAACATTGCGCCAGGATTTAATCGTGATTTTGCCTTTGAAGCATGGAATTGGGTGGATAAAGATTTAGTACAGTCAGTACGAGATGAAGCTGATAGCAAGGCAAATTACGATGTTGAATTAGACATTATGGGTTGTGATATTGATGGCCGTATGGTTGAGATTGCAAAAGCCAATGCTCGTGAGGCAGGTCTTGAAGATGTTATTAAATTGAAACAAATGCGTTTACAGGACCTGAAAACAGATAAAATCAATGGTGTCATTATTTCAAACCCTCCTTATGGTGAGCGTTTGTTGGATGACAAGGCTGTGGATATCTTGTATAATGAAATGGGTCAAACTTTTGCGCCACTTAAAACTTGGAGCAAGTTTATCTTGACCAGCGATGAACAATTTGAAAGCAAATACGGTATGAAAGCCGATAAAAAACGTAAGCTTTATAACGGGACACTTCGTGTTGATTTGTATCAATATTTTGGTGAGCGTGTTCGCCGTTCTGAGGCTAGAAAGGTAAATTAAACGTGTCAGAAGATAAAACACAAAATGGCTATGAAGGTAGCCAAGAGCTAGATTTCCAAGATGCCAAGGAAATGACAGTCGGTGAGGCTGTCCGCAAAGAAGCTGAGATTAATGCTGGTGTAACAGAAACAGATAGCATTTTGGATAAGTATATCAAGCAACATCGCGAAGAAGTTGCCTCACAAAAATTTTCAAAGAAAATTGAAGCTGATGGCGACACATCACCTTTGGATGCTTTTATTCAAAAGCAACGTCAGGAGTTTGCGGATTCAGGTTTGATTGGTCAATCAATGGCTAATGAGTCAATCAACTCAACAACAGCTACTGAAGAAGTAACACCGGTCACATTTGGTTTTGGTGCTACAGATAACAAGGTTGATGAAACTCAATCTCATATTGACAAGCAGTTGCCAAATGCTCCTGTTGAACCTGAGGTTATTGCAGAACCAGAAAGTCAAAGTTCTGAAGTTATCATTACGTCAACGAATGCTGATCGTTTCATCACGTCAGAAACAGAAAAATTTGACCTTGGTGATGCACTTGCAGATTCAGCTACTTCAACTAATCAGCCAACGCCAGCCTATAACGATGCATTGGTAGATAATATTGATGATAACAATCCTTTGATTGCTAACATCGATGATCCAGAACCACAAAATCCTGTTGTTGCCAATATTGACGATACTGAGCCGCAAGCTTCAAAACCATTGTTGGATGATGTTGTTATCTCAGACACTATTGATTTGGCAGCTATTGCATCAACGGTGGCAGGGGTAACTGGAGCAAAAGCTGACGAAGAAAAGACAACACCAAAAGTGTCTATGGCAGTTAATCGCCCATCTGCAGAAGACAGAATCTCTTCAGAGTCTATTTCACCATCGCATAAGAGTGCCTTTGATGGTGATATTCCAGTTTACCGTCGTAAAGGTGTTGTTATCGGTGCTCTAGCAGTTCTTGCTTTAGCTATTATTGGTGGTAGCTATGCTCTTTATAAAGGAACACATAGCCAATCAGCAAAACCAACAAGCACAGCTTCTTCAGCAGTGACATCATCATCAAGCAAGGACACGGCAGCTGCTGATAATAAGGCCTTCGAAGAAATGTATAAGAATTTCTTCACAGATGATGAGCAAACAAAACTCGCTAATGATCAATTTGGTAAGCTATCAGATTTGGAAAAACTGCTCAAGAAATTGGAGAAAACCAAGTATTACGATGCAGCTAAGAAAAAATATGATAACTTGAAGAAACAAATTGAAGCTGTACAAAAGATTAACAGTCAGTTTGAGTCAGATGCTCTGGTAGATGGTAGCTATAATGCCTCTATCGCTGTTAAATCCGATGCCAACTTTAATAATCTGCCAGAAAGTGTAACAACAACTGGAAATGCGAGTCTTGATAGCACTATCCAAGAAGCTATTAAGGGTGGTAAGACTCAGCTTGAAGAAAAAGCTAAGGCTGCGAGTGCAACGTCTGCAGCGACAGCTTCTGAAAGTGTTAATACTGCTACTCCTTCGGGAGATAACACATCTGGAGCATCTAATTCAGGTGTAACAAGTGCGACTGGTGGAGTTTCTGGTGGTACAGCTGCAACTTCAACAGTTGTGACACGAGGCATCATAAATTACAATCCATCTATCCTTCAACGTGATCGCTCTCGTGTGCCTTATAATGCAAACGTAGTAGCGGATACAAGTAACCCAGCTTGGACTTGGGCTGACGGTGTTCTTGATAAGATTATCGAAACATCACACTCACGTGGTTACTTCTCAGGAGATAACTTCATCCTTGAACCAGTTAACATCATCAATGGTAATGGTTACTACAACTTGTACCTTCCAGATGGAACTTATCTCTTTAGTATCAACTGTAAGACAGGTTACTATGTTGGTAATGGTTCAGGTCACTCAGATAAACTTGATTATTAATAATAATCTGCGACACTCCCTAGGGAGTGTTTTTTGTTTTATCTTGGTGAAGGCCTAGTTTATAAGGATTTTGTGCTATAATAGAGGGATAAGATAGGGGTGAATACTATGGCAAAATTGATGCCGGGTAGAGTCCGTAATGAGGGTATTGAACTTTTTGAAAAGGATCTCATTACCATTCATCAGGTCTCAGAAACTCAGTTGGATACAACAGTTGACCAACATCATTTAATTTATGCACTCAATGATTCTGAAATCACGTGTGACTGTGATTATTTCGCTCAAAAAGGCTATTGTCCCCATTTGGCAGCGGTTGAGTATTATCTAAAAAATGATAAAGAAGGCCAGCGCCTCTTGGCAGAACTGGAAGAGGAACAAGAGCTCTCTCAGGGCCAAGAGCGAGGTCACTCTTTTGGTGGTTTATTTTTAGAAGGGCTTTCCCTGAATGAAGATGATACCGTTAGATATAGCTTGATGGTAGAGGGAGAGGAATCTACCTTTGGTTCAGAGATTTGGTGGAGTATACGTTTACGTCGCTTACCAGATGAACGTTCTTATGTTATTCGAGATATTCCTGCCTTTCTCAAACTTGTAGAGGCTGAGGGTTATTATCAGATAGGTAAGAACTACTATGAACTCCTATCACTTATTCAATTTGACCAGGCTTCACAGGCATTTTTAGACTTCTTAGGACGGATGATTCCAGATGAAGCCAAGACTAATTTAGACTTTATTTTACCGAATAATGCACGTCACCTTTGTCTCCCTTACGGTTTTTTTGAGGAAGGTTTGAGACGGATGCAAGATTTGGATGGCTTTAGGTTTGAATGGGAAGGAACCGAATATCGCCAACTTTTGGTCGAGGATTTGACTGCTGATGCTCAGCTCTTCTCGTTTGATATTTGTGTCGAGCCCAAGATGATTGAATTGACTGTCGCTGAGAAGAATAGTCAGGCCTTTTTTAATAATCGTATTCTCTTTTATCAAGGTGTTTTTTATCGTCTGAATCGAAAACAACAAAAACTTTTGGTTGGCTTACGCTCTCTTCCAATCGGAAGCGATTTGAATAAGCACGTCAGCTTTAATCTCGATGAACAAGCCATCTTGGCTGCTAGTCTTTTTGATTTTAGGACTATGGGGCCAGTTAAGGCACCAAAAGCTTTTAATATCAAGGATTTTACACCGAGATTTCGCTTTGATCTGAAAGGTGATAGTGAGATTATTCTTACATTAGCCTTTGATTTTGATGGTTTCTTGGTACATGATCGCCAAGAGTTGAGTCATTTAGGATTTACTAGTAACTATCGTCATGAGCAGGCTGTTTTTCGTTTGATGTCTAAGCATGGATTCACCCCTGATTTTCAGTCATCTAAACGATTAAGTAGCAGTCAAGAGCTCTATGATTTCTTTACAAATACTCTACCAGATTTTGAAAATGCAGGAACGGTTCTGATTGGACAGGAGTTACGTGACTTACGGGTTGAGCAGAGTCCACAGGTTCAGGTAGAGCGTCAGGGAAATTTATTAGATATTTCCTTTGATTTTTCAAGTCTTGACGACGAAGATGTGGATCATGCTTTAGCAGCCTTGATGGAAAGCTCGCCCTATTTTATCAATCGTAGTGGTCAGTTGATTGTTTTTGACGAAGCGACGCATCGTATTAGTGAGAGCCTCAAAACTCTGAGAGCTCGTTATTCAGGAAAAGGTCACCTAGAACTCCATCAATTAACTGCCTATCAATTGATGGATGCTCTTTCAGAAAGTGATTCTGTTCGTTTTTCAAAAGATTTCCAACTCTTAACGCAACATTTGAGTAAGCCAGAGACCTTTGATTTGCCAACCTATAAGGTAGAAGCTGGCCTTCGTCCCTACCAGGAAAAAGGTGTTCAGTGGCTATCTATGTTGCATCACTATGGTTTTGGAGGTATCTTAGCCGATGATATGGGGTTGGGGAAAACTTTGCAAACTATTGCCTATCTCTCTGCACATTTAGAAGAAGGACAACGAGTTTTGGTTTTGTCACCATCAAGCCTGATTTACAATTGGCAGGATGAGTTTAAAAAGTTCGCTCCTCAGTTAGATGTAGCGGTTTCTTATGGACTCAAGCCAAAACGTGATGACATCATTGCCGAAGACCACCAGATTATTATTACAAGCTATGCTTCCTTCCGTCAGGATTTTGATGCTTATAAGTCTGGCAAATATGACTATCTCATTCTCGATGAGGCTCAGGTCATGAAGAATACACAGACAAAGATTGCCCAATATCTACGTGATTTTTCTGTTCCACATTGCTTAGCACTATCTGGAACGCCTATTGAAAATCATTTGTTGGAGATTTGGTCTATTTTCCAGATTATTCTACCAGGACTTTTACCAGCTAAAAAAACTTTCCTTAAGTTAACACCTAAGGAAGTGGCTAGGTATATTTCTCCCTTTATTCTAAGACGTAAAAAAGAAGAGGTCCTTCCTGATCTCCCAGATTTGATTGAAATCACTCACCAAAGTGAATTGTCAGATGCTCAAAAGGCTATCTATTTAGCACAATTGCAACAGATGCAACAAGGATTAATTTCAGCAAGTGATCAGGAAATCAACCGTCGTAAGGTGGAAATCTTGTCAGGAATTACCCGCTTACGACAAATCTGTGATACCCCAGCTCTCTTTATGGACTATGCGGGAGATAGCGGAAAATTAGATAGCCTTAGAGAGTTGCTTAGCCAAATTAAGGAATCAGACCATCGTGTCCTTATTTTTTCACAATTTCGTGGGATGTTAGATATTACAGAGGAACTTTTACAAGAGGTAGGTATTTCCTCTTATAAGCTAACAGGGTCAACGCCATCTGATAGTCGTCAAGAGATGACCAGAGCCTTCAATCAAGGAAGTCGAGATGCCTTTTTGATTTCTCTGAAAGCAGGAGGAGTGGGACTGAATCTAACTGGTGCTGATACGGTTATTCTGATTGACCTTTGGTGGAATCCAGCGGTAGAAATGCAGGCTATTAGTCGTGCTCACCGTATAGGTCAGGAACAAAATGTCGAAGTTTACCGTTTGATTACAAGAGGGACTATTGAAGAGAAAATTCTTGAGCTTCAAGAAGGCAAGAAGAACCTTGTGACAACTGTCTTGGATGGCAATGAAAGCCGTGCCAGCATGACCGTTGAGGATATTAAAGAAATTCTTGGTATTGCAATATCTTAATTTGTTATATTTAATATTGGAATACTAAAATATAAAAATGCTACTAGGCAAATCTTTTGAATTAGGCTATAATAGAATATTGCAAGACGTATCTTCCCATTCCCGATTGTTTATATTAAGATACGCATCATCTCGAAAATGAAAGGAAGTCTTTTATGCATCGCCAAAGACGACAATTTCCGCTGATTCCAGACGGGGAACCTTGCTTGCAAGAACCGGTCTCTATGCGCCTATACGAAAATGAAGATTTAATCACAAATATCCGTGGCCCTTACCAAGATAAGGACTACAATGATTTGTTGCCGAACTATGATTTCTTGTCAGCTAAGCCTAGCAATCGTAAGCAGGCTCCAAAACGAGTGGAGACACAAGAAGCTGGCATGACTTATGCTGAGGAAGCCCGCGAAAAGGCTAAGCGTGATGTACGTGAGAAACGCCAAAAATTCCTCCGCCAAGAAGTTCAACAAACCAAACATACTAATAGCCGTCAACTGACTGCTAAGCCTAAGGTAGAAGCTAAGCCAAGCTTTGAGGCTACTGTTGAGCCAGCTGCTGTAACAACGGATAAAGGACCAGTGACAGCCTCTATCTTGGGAGCTCCTGTAAGTGCTATCAAGCGAACTTTAGCACCTAATGGGAAGCACTCAAAGATTCATCACTTGGCAAATCGTCTGCAACAAGATTCTTACATCTTGGCAGAAGTGGCTCCAACCTATCAACAGCCTAGTAACCCATCTCGTAAGAACGTCAAGAAAAATAGCTATGACTTCTTGAAACGTAGCCAGGTTTATAATTACCCAGAACGTCAAGCTCACCGTGAACACCGAATTGCTCAAGAACTAAATTTGACGCATTTAGAAGACGCAAACTAATCGCAGTGCGATTGTAAGGAGAAACTATGTCAAAAACTTATCATTTTATTGGAATTAAAGGATCTGGTATGTCAGCTTTGGCTTTGATGCTCCACCAAATGGGACACAAGGTTCAAGGTTCAGATGTGGAAAAATATTACTTCACTCAACGTGGTCTTGAGCAAGCAGGTATTCCTATCCTTCCTTTCGATGAAAAAAACATCACAGAAGATGTTGAATTGATTGCTGGAAATGCCTTTCGTGAAGATAACAACGTTGAAGTTGCTTATGCAATTAAAAATGGCTACAGCTTTAAGCGTTATCACGAGTTCTTGGGTCACTTCATGGATCAATTCACTAGCTTTGGTGTGGCAGGTGCACATGGTAAGACTTCTACAACAGGTCTCTTGTCACATGTTATGAAAAATATCACCGACACGTCATACCTTATCGGTGACGGAACTGGACGAGGTTCTGCTAATGCACAATACTTTGTCTTTGAGTCTGATGAATATGAACGTCATTTCATGCCATACCACCCAGCATACTCAATCATCACTAACATTGACTTTGACCATCCTGATTACTTTACAAGTATCGATGATGTGTTCTCTGCCTTTGATGATTATGCTAAGCAAGTGCAAAAAGGACTCTTTGTTTACGGTGAGGATCCACACCTTCGTAAGATTACAGCCAATGCGCCAATCTATTACTACGGTTTCGAAGAAAATGATGACTTTATAGCAACAGACATTGTGCGTACAACGACAGGGTCTAATTTCAAGGTGAAACATGATGGACAAATCCTTGGAGAATTCCATGTGCCAGCCTATGGTCGTCACAATATCTTGAATGCAACTGCGGTTATTGCTAACTTGTATGTAGCTGGTTTTGACATGGACTTGGTTGCGGAACACCTTAAAACTTTCTCAGGTGTTAAACGCCGTTTCACAGAGAAAATTATCAGTGGTACTGTTGTCATCGATGACTTTGCTCACCACCCAACTGAAATTATTGCAACGCTTGATGCAGCACGTCAAAAGTACCCATCTAAAGAGATTGTTGCTATTTTCCAACCACATACCTTCACACGTACCATCGCCCTTCTTGATGAATTTGCTGAAGCTTTGAACGAAGCAGATGCTGTTTATTTGGCGCAAATTTATGGTTCAGCGCGTGAAGTTGACCATGGTGATGTTAAGGTTGAAGATCTTGCTGCTAAGATCAATAAACCTGCCAAAGTGGTTACAGTTGAAAATGTCTCACCTCTCCTTGACCATGACAATGCTGTTTATGTCTTTATGGGAGCTGGGGACATCCAACTTTACGAACGCTCGTTTGAAGAGCTCCTAGCAAGCTTGCAAACACACATGTAATATATTAAGGGCTGTAGCGATTTCGCTCAGCTCTTTCTCTTAATAGAAAGGAATTTGATATGCTTATTCGACATGCCCGAGAGGATGATTGGGCTGATGTTGTTCGTATCGAACAAGAAAATTTTTCGCCTGAAGAGGCTGCAACTCCAGAGGCTATTGCGGAGCGTTTAGAGACGATTTGCGATACCTTTCTAATTGCTGAAATTGATGGTGTTGTAGCTGGCTACATCGAAGGACCTGTGATTGCGGAACGTTACCTCACAGATGACCTGTTCCATAAGGTGGTTCCTAATGCTAGTCAAGGAGGCTTTATTGCAGTGACTAGTTTGTCTATCTCCAAAGATTTTAAAGGGCAAGGTATTGGAACAGCCTTGATTGCAGCGCTTAAAGATCTGGCTATTGCTCAAAAACGCCAAGGTATTAGCTTGACTTGTCATGATTACTTGATTGCTTACTATGAGATGAATGGTTTCACTGATGAGGGAGAATCGGAATCAAATCATGGTGGAAGCTCTTGGTATAATATGGTCTGGGAGAACCCAGAAACCCATTGATTTCAGTGTTACGTTACTGTGACAAAGGACCAATTGATTTGCATTAA
>OGKM01001061.1_pt1 | contig 9317 bp, 23 predicted proteins | sample 1572501 | NCBI WGS metagenome assembly OGKM01 (sample SAMEA2582154, study PRJEB24529) | metagenome | biome: Human gut stool | place: China | collected 2011
TTTTATGATAGGGCGGATATTTCACCGCCCACCTTTCTTTGTTTAAAATAACTATTTACCAGTACTACCAATGCCACCAGTACCGCGCGCCGTTTCAGATAATTCATCAACTTCTAACAAATTCAATGCACCAACCGGTACAAGGATACCTTGCAACAATCTATCACCCTTTTGAATTAGAAACGCATCATCGCTGGTATTTTTAAATATCCCTTTAATTTCCCCGCGGTAATCTGCATCAATGACACCAAATGAATTTGGAATGACTAGCGGAGTTTTACTCATGCTAGATCGTGGCGCCAACATTAGCATAAAACCTTTTGGAATTTCCATTGCTAGACCTAACGTTACATATTGCGTTTGATGCGGTTCTATTACTACACCTTCTGGTTGATAAAAGTCCATGCCGGCTGCATCTTCGCTGCCAACTTTCGGAATTAATACACCTGGTAAACACCGTTTAACTTTAATGATATCCGCATTATATCGCTTATTACCAAATAAGAACCGTTTGATTTTATTGATTATATCCATTTTAATTCCCCTTATTTCAATAACGCTTCTAGTACGGCGTTTCGCCTATCCATAATACGAACTTCCGCCCGCGGGTTTTCTTTATCTATACCCGCTATGCAGCTTTCACCATAAGAACATATCCATTTATCATCATCAATCACACCGGCTTTTGTCAGGATATCACTCGTTGCCTGTAGTAACCCGATTAAGTCCGGCCAGCTTCTTTTATTTGGCAAGTAATATTTACACTCAACAACTACAATGCCAGATATATGCAACTTCTTCCCAGCTAACTGCCATAAACAGCCTTCTTCATAGTTCATATAGGCTTCTGACGGAATATATCCAAATTTACTGCCATTTTTAACTATTCGCCCGTGGTTCTTCTTCGTTATTGGGCGACCTTTGAATACTATATCAATCACGCCCATTTTCTGCTAACCTCGCATCATTTTCTTCATAACTCCATAACATAGCCTTTCCGGAATAACTCCACGATGTACCACCACAAGGAAAACAACATATAAAGCCTTTTTCGCCTACACCAGCAAAATATAATTTCTGTTCACCGAATACCGTTTTAACAATTATTTTTGTATCAACTGGAACCTTATCCCATTCCACAAACCCCAATAGCGATGCAAATGCTTGTTTCATCGCTTCCGCCTTTCAAGATTTAAACCAGCAGCCAATAAGCGATTTCTAACAAATGTACCAGATACACTATATACGCTTGCAATTTGCCTTATGCTTAACCCGTCATTACGCAATTTAATTAATGCACTTGTTTCAATATCTGGGTATGCCGGTTTTCGTTTTATTTCTTTCCTTAACCCCAGCATGGATAATGCTGCATCTGCTGTTTTTCTGCTATATATGCAAGTACCCAACGCAAGCCAGTTTTCTATATATACCGCACTCATTTGTCCGCCACTTCCTTAATTTCAATTAAACACGCAATAGGTGATACAAAAACTTTTGTATTTGTTTCTGCATCTTCAAATCCAATAAGTTTTTTATGACCCAAATTAACATTTGTTATAACTTCTAAAAAATTATAGAATTCGTTTTTCCCCGTGCCTAACTTAAATGAATTAGTGTTATAAAATCTAGTTTCTCCACCTTGAAATACTTTTATATGTAACATGTTTACCTCTCTTTTCTATTCTGCAAATTCCATTAAGCTTGTTTGTACTTTTACATCGCTTAACATTTCTTCTTTTGCTTTGGCATACATTTTTCTGTCAATTTCAAAGCCGTATGCACTTCTTCCTAACTCCATTGCGGCCCTCAACGTGCTACCGCTACCAGCTACAGGGTCAATCACCACATCGCCCTCATCTGTGAATATTTCTATTAAGCGTTTCAATACACTTACAGGCTTTTGTGTTGGGTGGATATTAGGAACGATATTCTTGTTATCACGTTTCCATTCAAAGTGATCAAATATCATTTTTTTGTTGTTATTGAATTTAGGCAACTTTTCACGATACAAAATTAATGCATATTCAGTAGCACCAACTATCCGCATATTGGCTTTTAATACCTGTGCAGAATAATTTTTATTAAATGTGATAGGAATATAATTCTTAAACCCATGTTTTTTTGCATACTCAATCACCATTGGCATTTGTTGAAACGAACAGAACACAATCATGCATGGTGCTTTACCTCGTTCTTTAGGTTCTTTTTTCAATAACCGATTGCAAAAGTGAAAATATTCTGCAATGTTGAAATTGTAATCAGAATTGAAAAACGCTTTACCAGCTTTTTTACTTTCGCCGTTTTTGTTATCACCATCTACATACCACATAGGATTACTTGCATATGCATTATTCCCTAGATTGTATGGAATATCTGCTATTACCAACTGTGCCTTTGGTATTCCATATCGTTTAAAGTTTTGGAAATTATCATTAAATAGTTCTACTTTCATCTACTCACCATCTATCATTTACTATGCCCCATATGTTCGTTTCACCGCTCATTGATTGTGCATCATATTCCAACAACCACTTTAAACAATGCCGACCATGCTTCAAGCCGTCTGGCTTATTTCTAGGCCCAGGACTTGCATAAGTTACAGACTCAACCCATTCGCAATGTGCTTCGTACATATACCACGGATACATTAGGCAATACGCTTTTATATATTGTTGTTTACGTTTTGTTTGTACTGTTTTCATAGTGCTCCTTTTTTAATCATTTCCATTAACGCGCCGGTGATCAACGCTAAAACAAACGTTGATACAAATAAGCCCAATACCGTATTACCAGCAATGCCAAATAAACCTAATAACCATAACACCATTGAAACAATGAACGCTAAGCCTAAAGCCTTTACTAACATCGCAAGCACTACATACACCAACAATGCAACATTTTTCATGCTTTTATCTCCTTATTTTCAAAAGGGTTTATCGTTTCACACACCACAAAAGAAGTATTGTTGTATCCGTGGCGGTTTTCCCATTTACGAAATACATCGGTTAATTCCGCTTGTAATTCGTCTATATGTTCTTGTTTTACACTTAAAAGGTAATCTTCCGACCATTCCTCAATTTCATCGTCTAAATCACCACATACAATCTCTTCAATAACTCGTTCAGCATTAACAGTAGGAACATAATAATATGGATTTCCAACCCTAATTTTTGGTACTTCGTAGGCTGGATAACTATCAGCAAAATCTTTTACGGCATCTTCAATGCTTTTTAATGGATACCCTACACATCCATCGATTACCCAGCACCATTCATTCTCGTTTTTTACTAACATAGCTATTCCTCTTCTATTTCTTCAACTTCTACGCTATCAAACCATTCATTCATATCACGGCCGTCTACATCTTCTGTAAGTGCAATTACATTAGCTTGTTCTTCGGCCTCTTCTAAGCTTTCACACTCTACAATTTTTTCAAAACCAATTGTTACATATCCTGAAATTTTAAATTGTTTCATCTTTCTCCTCTCTTAGAACGGGATATTTTTATCGTTCCCATTATCATCTGCAAAACTATCAAAATTGCTTTCTGTTGCCGCATCATTTAAAGCGGATACCCCAACGAAACCAGCGATTACTTCCGTTACATATTTCTTTTGGCCGTCCTGTGTTTCGTAACTTCTTGTTTGAATTCGACCTTCAACAAATAGGCGGTTTCCTTTTCTGTAGGTTCCTACCGCTTCGCCCAGCTTGCCCCAGGCAACGCAATTAACGAACGCCGTTTGTTCTTTTGTTTCGTTTGTAGCACTATCAACATATGTATTGCTGGCTGCAATTGTGAAGGTGGCAACCGCTCGACCAGATTGCGTATAACGTACTTCCGGATCACGTGCAAGATTTCCCAATAATTGAACACTATTCATAATATATTTTCCTTTCTATTTTCTAATTCTACTGGGGAAATTCGCTCATTTTACCCCTTCTACTATTTCGTCCTTATGATTTATCGTTGATAGCTTAAAACTTCCATACAACGCATTTAAACGATTTTTTCCATTTTAAATAATTCATCTAGCGTTAAATTCGTTTGTAATTCATTATTGATTACTTCTTGAATTGTCAACATTTCTGTTAATCTGAAATCAACTTCGTAGTGTTCCTTTCTTTTGTACGTTTCTTTTCCTATGCCAATATAAGCAGCCATATCCGATTGAGTGTATCCCAGTAATTCCCTATACTCGATTAATTTCGGAAATACATTGTATTTCTTATTCATTTCAGCACCCCCAGAATTAACGCTTTCCCCTCTTCCGAAATATTCGCTTTTTCAACAGCACTTTTAAGGTCTATAGGCTCGTACTTTTTAGCCTCAATCAAATGGCCGTTATCCAGCATCTTAACTTCTGTTTGTTTCGGCATATTAAGTTCTGCGCGCTTCCGTGCTTCCATTAAAAGGCCGTTATTCTTGATGCTTTCCGCAATTTCCATGTTCTTTTGTTCGCGTGCTGCCAGTTGTTCATATGCTTTACAAAACTGGCTCATCGCTGCGCTTTCGTTGTAGCTTTGGCAATTTCTTGGGTCAAAGAAATGCCATACACTTTTAGCCGCTAACCTTGTAATGCCTTCCAATTCATCAAGGCCTTTTTCATAACCTACGCTACTGGCTTTCTTTCTGACTACTCCCCATGCATCTTGCGCTATCAATCGCTCTTCCTTTCCGTTTACATATCCGGAAATTTCCGCTGCCTTCTTGCGAATAGTGGCAACAGTTGGAACGAATTCACATGTATTAATGCATTGCTTGATTGCTTCCGCCAGCGTAACCGGGTTTATATCTGCCAGCATATAGGCGTACATTTTAACTTTCGAACTATCGAACTTGTCATATATCAATAGTTGGCCCGTAGCTTTCAACGTTTCCGGTTTCATCTGCTCCCCTTTCTGCCGCATCAATTAGCGCGTTTAATTCCGCAATATTTCTTTCTGTATCAGTCATTGCAGCCGTTTCATTACTGTTTAAGTACGTATCAAAATGGCTTGGCGCAAATAGAGTTTTCGGCGTTAAGTACTTTTCTAGTTTTGTACCTTGCCATTCACGGCATTTTTTATCAATCACGGTTTTAAAATCGTTTACCGTGTATCCCTCTTTCAATCGTGATCTAATCGCCTGTACATATGGTTTAGTTGTAGGCTTGAATTTTGAACCGGTTTTTAAATTAAGATATTCGATAATTTCAAAGTGAGATTTATCCACATCGTCATGTGCAACATGACATAATATATCTATACTATCCTTACCTTTCCTATCCTTACCTTTCCTATCCTTACCTATGGATACAGTTTGTATACATTTTGTATCCATTGTGGATACATCGCTTTTTAACGTGTACGTTTTATCCTTCTGAATGTTGAGTAAATCACGTTCTGGCAAGGTGCTTGGCTTGTACCTATCATTCTGAATGTAGTTATGAATTTTCCAATCTTTAATAACTACAACGCCACTTTCAAACGGTATAACAAACTGTTTTGCAGTAAGTACTTTCATATCATCATCTTTAGCGCCAATCATTCGCATAATTGACTTTGGGGCGTTAATAAAGCCGTCATCGTCCGCATCAAGCAGCATATGAAAGTATAGGTTTTGTGTTGTAGATGGCATGTCAAGGAATGTATCTGACTTGATGATAGATTTTGACATCATTCTTCGTTCTGCCATGTAACCCCCTTGTTTCGTTCTTTTAATATTTCCCTAATTTGTTTAGCATCTACGCCATGCGCTTTTGTATGGCAATCGCGGCATAAGCAAGCCAGATTGCTAAGATTTGATAAACCGCCATGTGATCTAAACTCTATGTGATGTACTTCGGTTGCCATTGCGCCACATAGTACACATTGCCCGTTATCTCGCTCATACGCCCATTTTCTGGTACGGGCGTATAGAACGTTATCAAGCTTCTTCCTTCTGTTCATTTCCCCAATCCTGTATTAACGAATTAATGTAATCGTTGGTTTCAATCGGTATATTTAGCTGGTTGCACTCATCGATAAGTGCATCAATCAAGCGCCGCATTTCGTCTACCGTGTAAACGCTGCTTCCGTGATATGCGCGGATAATTGTATATCCTTCCGTTTTAGCTGGGCCGGCATCTTCTGCATGCCACCCCAACCCGTGGCCTTGCCAAATTTCAATAAAACGGTCTGTAGCATCGTTTTTAATTGGTAGATAGGTAAATGTGCCAGCTTCTTGAATAACGCGCTTGTACACGTCATTTTTTGAAATGTAGGCGTTTTTTGAAAGTTCATGTGCTATCTTTTCACATAACACCCACGCGTACGCGTTGGCGTTTAATGAACGGCGTTTTACTTTCTTTTTGATTTCAACAATATATTCAATGTTAGGGTCTAACTTGCTTAACATTTCATCTATAGGGGCCGGAATTAATACGTTCCAGCCTATAGACTTAATTAAGTTAATACCCTTTGTTACCCATTTCATTAAATGCGGTCTCCGGCATCTTCGTGTTCAAGTTCTTGGTCTGCATTATCGTATAATGTAAAGCCTTTTTTCTCTTTATCTTGGCCGTAGTTTTTTATCCACTTTAACGCCGCCACCATTTCAAATTCATCTAGCATGCAAACACGTGGCTTTTTGAATTCGGTTGCTACATACTTTGTAATTTCTACAGGTGGTACATTTTTTTCTTTTTGTATTTTTAGAAATTCATCGTATCCGGCAACGTGCTTTTCTTTTGTTGGTTGCGGTTTCGGTTGCTGCTGCTTAGTGCCTTGTGAATTATCCATAAAGTCGGCATCTTTTGTATCATCAATACAGAATAGGCCGTTTAATGCATATTTTCTGGCATAAGACGATGCGGATCCGGTAATTTGACTTTCGTCCATACCTTTTTTATCTTTACTTTCACGCGCAAATGCAGTAGTCGCTATTTCATCTTTACCGTCCGTTACTTTTGCCGTTGCCTTGATGTAAAATCTATCGCCAATCATAACGATTTCATCACTTAATAGCGGTACAATTTCATGTTTAGCGCATAGCGGTTTAACCGCTTCTAGGATATCTTCGCAATTCCGGTAATTGTAACCACCGAATTTATTAAACTGGCTTTTAGGTGCCTTCAATTCTGCTTGTATTTCGATTAAGTTTTGTTGTAATGTTTTTGCTGCCATGCGATCACCTACTTAATATAGAAATTTTGGTTTACTTTAATTTCTGCACCTTCCACCACTTCGCCGGATTTAATGGCCTTTTTAATGGCTGTTTTGTCGGCTTTGATTTCAACTTTTGTAAAGTCTGCCGGGATTACATCTAAATTTGTAATTTCAACACTTTCGCTTTTACGGTACCCACATTTAAAAGTGCCTACGGTTAATGCATCAATTCCCTTTTGTTTCATTGCGTATTCAACGTTATTTTTCAAACGTTCAACCGCATTTTCCTTCGCCTTTTTGATTTTTGTTAGGCGGTCAATTTCAGTTTTTAGGCCTTGAATATCGCTTTCTACATTCACCATGTACATCGCGGTATTCTCTATCTTTTCTTCGATTGATAAATCAAGCATTTCAAGCGTGTTTTGAATTGCTTCGATTTCTTCCGGTGTTTCCGCTGCTTCAAGCATTGCAGATAGTTCTGCGTAATCTTTGTTTAATTCGTAAATACTAGCCATATTTATTCATTACCTTTCAACAAATCAATAATTTCTTTTACGTCAAAATTTGTAACGGTTGAGTCCATTAACGAACGATGTTCGCCCATATTTACATAAATTATTTTGTCTTTAAATATTACGTACACATCATAAACAAAAACTACTTTGCTATCTTCCGTGCAATCTTTTCTAATACTAAGGTTTAAAGAAACGTCTTTATCCGTTATTTTTTCACATAACTCTGTATACATTGCAGTAACTTCTGCAATTTGTTCTTTATTTAATTTCCAGTCCATTTTTCACCTTGCCACCTCAACTACATCGTTGTATGATGTGGTTAAGATGCTTTTTCAAATCTGCATCCTTAACGCCCAATGGTAGTTGCCGCTACTGTTGGGCATTTCTTTTGATTTCATCAATGTATATTCCGCCGCATAATAACAATATCCCAATAGTGATTTGCAAGCATGCTTCGTACATTGTGATGCGGTCTAGTTCTAAACTTCCAGGCGTACCAGCTAGGAATACCGCACCGATAATTTTAATAATAGTGAGTAATCGCATTACATTTCTCCCGTGATCATCAGCATTTGGCTGGTGATTTTTTTTATTTCACTCTTTAACTTATGATTTTCTTGTCTTAGGCTTTCCACCTCGCTTTGTAGTTTCCTATAACCGATTGCGTTATATTCATCTTCAACACCAGCTAATGCCTCAACCTCTCTTTTGTTGAATTTCACCCCACTTATATTTGGCAGTGGTGTTAGCTTTCCATCGTTTCTTAGGTTGTAAACTGATGTTGTCGAGATTTGTAACAGTTTGGCTACTTGCTCTACTGTGTATACAAGGCTCTCCATTTTATTCACCCCCACCTATTCCATTAAGTCCGATAACCCACAATTAAAGAAATGCGCAACCTTTACAAGGTTACTAAGGCTTGGCGATTGTTCGCCGCTTTTCCACCTTGAAATAACACTTTCGCTTATTCCTGTTTCTTTTGATAGCTTATAGGCAGTTATGCCATGGCTATTCATTAATCTAAAAATATTTCTTGTTACCTTTTTAATCATTTACACCACCTTTTCTAAATGTTATACTTGCGATATAGCAAGTGATGATTTTCGACACCACACTTGCTATATCAAAACTTTAGGACACTTACGATTTCATAAGTACCTTATGGCTATATTGTACTTCCGTTTTAGTAAGTAGTCTAGTAAACATTTTTTAAAAATGTTAAACTATGTATTTATATTCAGCGAGGTACATCATGCTATACAACAAAATCGAGGAGTTAATGCGAAAAGCTGGCGTATCAGCATATCAAATTTCAAAGGATACCAACATTCCGCAAAGTGCATTTTCACGTTGGAGAAAAGGAGAAAGCAACCCTAGTTTAAAGAATATTAAAATATTATCGGAGTATTTCGGTGTACCAGTAAGTTATTTTACTGACGGCGTAGAGGGAACGCCAGTTATTAAAGTAAAAGAGAGAAAAATTGATTTAAAGAAAATTACAGATAATACATTGATTTGTTATTATGGCAATCGCGAACTAACAGAAAAACAAAAATTGAAATTACAAAAAGTGTTAAAAGCAGTATTAGACGATTAATATATTCAAGGGGATTTGTTAGCATGTTAAATATGGTTTTAGATTTGATTAAGTCGCACGGCTCAAATGAACCGCGCAAC
>OGKM01001064.1_pt1 | contig 9296 bp, 8 predicted proteins | sample 1572501 | NCBI WGS metagenome assembly OGKM01 (sample SAMEA2582154, study PRJEB24529) | metagenome | biome: Human gut stool | place: China | collected 2011
ACTGCCTTTATAATTCTTATTATATAAATGCATTCCACCGCTCACCAGATATTTCATCATATCTACTTCTGAATCAAACTGATATGCAGTCAATTCCTCTTTGTTCCATTCTTCTGGTTCAACATATCTGGCTGTCTTTTTCTGTGTTATCTTGTCTGTATTAATATTTGTCCTTACATTTGCAGATACTGATGGGCTACACATTGCAATGCTTAAACCTGCTGCTATCAGAACTGCTCCCATTTTCTTGATTTCCCTTCTTGCCATAGAAATTCCTCCTTATATTTTGATTTGGATTAATAATACCCTATTTCATACGTTCCATTTGTTTTCTTTGTAAGCTTTGAGATTCTGATATAATATGTTCCTTTTTTCTTTGGCATTTTCGCTGTCTTCGCATTTGCATTTCCTGTTACCTTAATTGTTTTAATTGCTTTTTTCTTTCCCTTTTTATAAATTGTAAACTTGTATCCTCCAGAAACCGTGTTCTTTCCAAGATTCAGAATTCTTTTCTTCTTTGTAGATGTAATACTTATTTTATACCATCTTGAAGTTTTCTCTCCTGTTGTATATATATTCGATGTTTGTCCATCCAGTTTGATCTTCTTTGCTTTTGATTTCTTATATGCTACCTTTTTACTTTTAGAACTGCTTGTATATGAGACTGCATTTAACTGTGTTGTCGGTGCTTTGATCGCCAGGCGATATTCACCTTTAGTCAATCCATGAACAAAATCATCATCATAAGATGCTGGCTTGATCTTTACCGTATCATCGATTCTTTTCCATTGTCCGTTTTCTTTCTTTTCGATGTGTGCATAAGTGATCTCACTGTTTCGATCGATCGCTGAAATGTTAAATTCCACCGCAGATCTCTTCTTAATTGAAAATGGATGATATGTGGTACTTCCAGTTCCTGATTCATAATAAGTATCTGATGCTTTCATAGATCCAAATCCATCTTTGATCACACCTGTTGTCACAAATATTTTATCGATTTTTTCTGGCATTTGAAGATAGAAGACCTCACCTGCTTTTGCAAGCCTTCCATATTCCAGGTCTCCATCAGATGTCGTTTGAGCTAAAACTTTCTCCTTCGTTGAATCATAGAGATTTATCTTCTGCGATCTATTTCCATCTGTTTGTGTTGCAATTGTAAAATACCCTGAATCTGCAACCGTAATTTTGACCATATGATCCTTTTCCTGAAATTTATCATTGTATAGATGTGTACCACCTGTCTGAAGATAATCTTCAAATTTATCTGTAGATCCAAACTGATATGCTGTGATTTCTGTATAATTCCATTCTTTTGGAGTCGTATATCTCTCTTGCATTTGCATTCTCTGTCCCGCATAAACTATCATCTTGGGACAACTCATAGATACTCCAATCACTGCTGTCATCATTAATGTCGCTGTTTTCTTTAAAATCTTTCTCATGTCTATCATCTCTCCTGCTTGATCATTCTATTACTTCATTATTCGTCACAAATAACCTGATCCATCAAAATATCATGCTCTTCTGTCGGTACCTGATCCATCATTAACTCTTTATAACATACCAGAATCTTTGGAAATGTTACTCCATCTAAAAAACGGTCATAGAATCCTGCTCCATGTCCAAGTCTACGGCCTTCTCTATCTGCACTTACACAAGGTATTACCGCCATATCAATCTTCTCTTTCGATAAGATTGGACACCTTCTGGATGGTTCCATGATTCCATATGCCCCTTCCTCAAAATCATCTAAAGCATGAATCTGTCTCACTTCCATGATTCCTTTCCCGATACACAATGGAACTCCGACATTCTTCCCCTGTTTCAGTGCCAATGCTATCAGCTGCCATGTGTCAACTTCATTTTTCATACTTGCATAACAAAAAATAGTTTTTGCCTCTTGAAATTCTTTTAACTCTTTTACCTGTTCAAAAATCGATTGATCTGCTTTTTCTATATAATTTTTGTCTAATTTTTTCATCCATTCTTTTACTTGTTGTCTTGCTTCTTTTTTCGTCATGATGTCCTCCAGTTTTTATAAAATTACGCACAAAAAATGAACCTAATTTCTTAGGTTCATTTTATCATAATTTTCTTTCATTGTATGCTATTTCATTATAATGTTTTATATAATTCCATAATCTTCTCGCCAGTTGCAACATCTTCTGAAAATGCAGTCGCACTTCCTGCTGCTGTCCCCATCTTCAGTGCTTCATTATAATCTCCATTACTTCTCAAATATCCTGTGATAAATCCTGCTACCATGGAATCTCCAGCTCCTACAGAGTTCTTAACTTCTCCTTTTGGACAAGGTGTTACATGAACTTCTCCTTCTTCTGTGATCAGGATTGCTCCATCTCCTGCCATGGAAACTAACACATTTCTTGCGCCTTTTTCCTGAAGTTTCTTTGCATACTCAACAATCTCATCATTTGTCTTTAGCACAACATCAAACATTTCTCCTAATTCATGATTGTTTGGTTTGATCAGGAATGGATGATATTTTAATACGTTTAACAACAAGTCTTTTGTTGCATCTACAACGATTCGGATGTCTTTTCCCTGCAGACGTCCCATGATTCTTTCATATACATCTGATGGAAGTGTTGCTGGAATACTTCCTGCAAGAACTAAAATATCTCCATCTTCTAATTCATCTAATTTCTTAAACATCTGCTCTAATTCATCATCATGAATAACTGGTCCTAATCCATTGATCTCGCTTTCTTCGTTGGATTTTACCTTAACATTGATACGTGTCATTCCTTCACGTACTCTGATAAAATCTGGCTTAAATCCAAGTTCTTTCGCTCCTGATTCAATAACATCTCCTGTAAATCCAGCTATAAATCCAAGTCCTACACTATCTACTCCAAGATTAGCAAGTAGATGAGATACATTAATACCTTTTCCTCCGCAGAAAATGTATTCTCTTGTTGTCCTGTTTACCTGTCCTAATGTCAGGTTGTCTACTTTAATTACATAATCAATTGCTGGATTAAATGTTACTGTATAAATCATGAAAATACCTCCTCAATGTTTGTGATTCTTTTGAACTCTTTGTTTTCTAAATGATCTGTAATGACCTCTGCCTTCTTTAAATCCGCAAATTTAATAGTTGAGATCACATTGAATTTGCTTGCATCCGAAAGAATATATCTTTTCTGACACTGTTCCATCGCTTTCTTCTTAACTGCTGCCTCTTTCTGATCTGGCGTTGTAAATCCCCGCTTCAGATCAATCCCATTTGTTCCGAAAAAGCCCTTGGTAAAGTTATATTTATCAAGCTGTTCTAATGCTTCTTCTCCGACCAATGCTTCTGTTACCGCCTTAATCTCGCCTCCGATCAAATGGACCTTAAATCCTGCGTTCATTAGTTTTCTCGCATGTGTGATCCCATTTGTCACATAAACAACGTCATATTCTTTGAGATAATCTAACATCATCTCTGTCGTTGTTCCTGCATCAAGATATACGATATCTTCTTTATTGATCAAAGATGCTGCATATTTTGCAATCTTTCGCTTCTCTTCCTGGTGTTTCTTTGACTTGGTTATGACTTCTTCTTCTCTTGATAACACAGATTTGATCGCAGTAGCTCCTCCATGAACCTTGATCAAAAGACCTTGTCGGTTTAATTCCGTTAAATCCCTTCGTATCGTGGACTCTGAGGTGTTCAGTTTTTCTGTCAGTTCTACCACGGTGACTGACTGTTTCTCTCTTAAAATCTCTAAAATGCGTTCAAATCGCTCTTGCGCTAACACAATATCACCTCTTTTCGCTTTTATTTAAGTATATCACAATTTCAATCATAGTCAATCATTTTCTTTCATTTTCAATCATGTATATTCTTCATAGTTTGTTCAGGTTTTCAAAATAATTTGAACACATTTGATTTTTATACTAATGAACATAAGGAGGTACTGTAAAATTAAATGCTTCCAAACAGACATTAACCGGTAACATTATTAATAGCTCAAAAAAAGAAATGACAGATTTTGATCTTCTGTCATTTCTTTCTCTATTTTTCTTTCAGCATACTCTTGCTTCCTAGATAAGTTGCAATCATATATCCAATATAAATAACAATCACAATGATCAATGACTGCGCTGCTGCTTTTGTTATATTAATCTGTCCTAACGTTGATATCAGGATTTTTGCTGTTTTGATTCCTACATAAGAATGAATCAACGCCAAACTTAAAGGCAGACAAAAATACAAGATGATCTGTGCTTTGATCGCATGATTGATCATTTTTCCCTATTTTACTTAATAATTGGTATTTTTCAATATTATCTGCATTTTCACTCAATTGCTGTAATGCAAGTACTGCTGCACATGTAATTAAAAATACAAGACCAATATATATTGCAATGTATGTCATGATCGTACTTAAACCAGTACTTTGTTCATATACTTCTTCCTTTGAAACTGTTGCTGAGTATGGAGAGTTTTTCATCTTACTATTTGCGATCATCTGCTTTAAATGTTCATTATAATGTTTTGATGCTTTCTGTGCATTTCCTTTCCAATTAATGTTTAAATATAATGTAGAATAATCAATCTTTAATGACTGGATGATTTCATCATTTAAAATGACTGTTCCCATATCTGTTTTAGCTGCTGTTACCATATATGTATCTTTTTGTAATCCATATTTCATTTTATATGTTTTTCCATCCAATGTAAGTTTTTGCTTATCACTAGCTGCCTTTTCCATTATCGGTATCAGATTGCCATAATCACAATTTAATATATATTCATCTGATTTCAGGGTTAATTCTTTTTCTCCGATTGCTTTTCGGATTTTATTATATTCAGATAGTTTTGCAAAAGTTAGCGGAATCTCATAAAGTTTCTTCACATAATCTTTTGTATAATCTGAATACTTTTCTCTTCCCTTTAATAATGGCTCCATTTTATATCTGCACTTGCGAAATGTACCATTTTGATATATCGTGATCGGTAAAATTTCTTTTGCATCTTTTTCTATTGTTAATCCAAGCGCATCTAATCTTTTCATAAATTTCTGTTGCTGTTCTTCCTGATATCCTTTTTCTGATACTCCATAAAAAGTGTAATCAAACTTTGTCATATCTTCTAAATCTGTTTTCACTGAAGACGCCAATCCACTTCCGGTCGCAAACGCACTAATTGCTAAAAACAACATCAGACAAAGCATCGACATAGAAACAAAGGTTGTTGTGATCTTTGAATTGATCTGTCTTAACACAAACATATTTAATCCATTATAATAAAATTTCTTACTTCTTTTCGCCAGTTCTAATAAGAATCCTGATAATGAAAAGAAAAAGAGAAATGTTCCTGCTACTCCAAGAATTACGCTGATCTTAAAGTCATTGTCCACAGCAAGCATCTGGTTTTTTTGGATTAAATGATATGCTACTCCAAGAATTCCAATGGATATCAAAAATAGAATAACCGACAATATAGGATTTTTTAATCTTGCTTTCTGATTTTTTTTTGCTGAATTCAACAGATTGATCAGTTTATATTTTGATATCGTAATTCCATTAAATATCATCACAATGATAAAAATAATTGCAAAATACAAAATAGTCTGAATAAATGCAGTTTGTGAGAAAACAAACCGAAACTCTTTCATCTGAACCGCAAACATCTTTGCTGTCAACATCGCAAGTCCTTGTGATAAAAACACACCTGAAACCAATCCTGCAATCAATGCCAAAACACCGATCAATAAAGTCTCTATCAGAAGAATCTTTGATACCTGTCGTTTTTCCATTCCTAACAACAGATAGATTCCCATTTCCTTATGCCGCCGCTTCATTAGAAACTGATTTGCATAAACAATCAGAAATCCAAGAATAATTGCAACAAACACAGAAATTCCATTAATGATCACAGACATTAGATGCATCATTGATTTCTGGCTTGCATTCAGCTTTAAGACAGCCTGTTGTGCCTGAACAGAATTAAACATATAAAACAAACAAATTCCAAATGTTAATGTCAGAAAATAAATCGTATAATCACGAATACTCTTTTTGACATTACTTAATGCGATCTTAGAATACATTTGTACTGTCACCTCCAAGCAATGTCACAACCTCAATGATACGGTCAAAAAATCGTTTTCTCGAATCATTTCCTCGAACCAATTCATTAAAAATCTTTCCATCCTTGATAAACAAAATACGTTTACAGTAACTGGCTGTAAATGCATCATGTGTTACCATCAGAATCGTTGCATTTAATTCCACATTCATCGTTTCCATACTGTCAAGCAGCATTCTGGCCGCCTTGCTGTCCAAAGCTCCTGTTGGCTCATCCGCTAAGATCAGAGATGGATTTGTAATCATCGCTCGGGCACTTGCCACTCTCTGCTTCTGTCCTCCTGACATTTGATATGAATATTTGTTCAATACTTCTGTGATCATCAACTTTTCTGCGATTGATCTGACTCTGTCTTCAATTTCTCTTGCAGGAATTTTCATGATCGTAAGCGCCAACGCAATGTTTTCAAATGCTGTCAATGTATCTAACAGATTAAAGTCTTGGAAGATAAATCCTAATTCCTCTCGTCTGAATCTTGAAAGATGTTTTCCTTTCAATTTTGTGATATCCATTCCATTGATCATAATATTTCCCGCAGTCACCTGATCGATCGTTGAAATACAATTTAATAATGTCGTCTTCCCACTTCCGGAAGCCCCCATAATTCCAATATACTCCCCCTCTTCCACTTCAAAACTGATACGATCGATCGCTTTTGTAAGATTCGCTTTACTCCCATAATATTTTTCTATATTATCTACTTTCAATACAGAACTCATTTTTCCATCTCCTTATCTTTTTAGTTTCTCTTATTGTCTTGTCTATAATATACCAGTAAATCATCTTCGTATCCATCGAACTTCCTTACACAAAACTTACAATTTTGTCATATTGCTATTTTATCAAAAAGCTACTATACTAAACTTAACATGACTATATAAAGGAGGGACTCAACATGTTTTTAAAAAATGAAGATGTAAAAATTGGCACAATTCCTGATGCAAATGGTTCTGATAACCCATTAAAGAAAATGGAATTCTTAACAGAAAAAGAAATGAAAGATAGCAGTCGTCTGTTCGGAAAAGTCATCGTACCACCTGGTTCTGCTCTTGCATATCACACTCATGAAGGTGAAGGCGAAGCTTACCATATCCTTCAGGGAAAAGGACTTTATAATGACAATGGTACAAAATATGAAGTACATCCAGGAGATACTACATTCACATGTGATGGAGCTGGACATGCCATTGAGAATATCGGAGACGAAGATCTTGTATTTATGGCACTAATCTTACTTGATAAATAATCTTGAAATCTAAATATAGCATAATATGTAAAGAGGTGTCTATTTGTTAAAAACAATAGGCACCTCTTTAATTTATCTTAAAATCTATGAAATTCTGGTTTCATCTTTTCAAAAGTATAAATTCCATCAAAACCAATATCTTTTAAAATCTTCTGTGACTCCATTACGCAGTCACCGATCCGGTCTGCATTATGTGCATCTGATCCAATCGTAATAATCTTACCTCCCATATCATGATACAGTTTCAGAATTTCTTTTGATGGCATTAGACTTTTCAGTTTATATGCACGGCTTGAAGTATTAAGTTCAATTCCTTTTCCGTCTGCGATCACAACTTCAAAAATCTGCTCGATCAGATCCTGAATCTTTTCAAATTCGATCTCTCCTTGCTTATCATATCTTTTGATCACATCAAGATGACCAAGAATGCTGTAATCTTTGTATACTTTAACAACATCCAAAATCTCCTGATAATACCTTCGATTGTATTCTAACTGTGTCTTTCCTTCCTGTGGCTCTTGTCTCCAATATTCTTTGTTTTCAACTTGATGACAAGAAAAGATTACAAAATCAAACGGATACTGTCTGAATGTTTCTTCATACGCTTTCGTCGTATGCGTCTGAATTCCAAATTCAATTCCTGTCTTTAATGTGATCTGCCCTTTATACTTATCTTTCATTTTTTCCATTTCTTCAAAATAAGCATCATAATCACAATTAACGACAGTTGGCACATCATAATCTGAATGTTCTGTAAAACATAATTCATCCATCCCTAATTTGATCGCTTTCTGAATTTCAAGTTCCATTGGGAAATCTGTGTCTTCACTAAAATGTGAATGTACATGATAATCTGCAAACATTGTAAACCTCCTGTCTGATCATTCTTCATTTAAAAAAATCATAGAATTTCTTGGGAAGCCGATTGTTACTTTCGTGTATTCTTCTTCTTTAGATTCGATGTAAAAACTTAGTTGTAATTTGCTGCAAAGTTTCTTACACAAATATAACCCCATCCCTGTTGATTTTTGATAGTTTCTTCCTGTAGTTCCAGTATACCCTTTGTCCGTGATCCTTGGCAAATCTTTTGGTGAGATTCCAATTCCATTGTCTCTGATTTCCAGAAGTATTTCATTCTTTTCACATCTTGCACAAAATGATATTTCTGCTTCTTCTTTTTTATATTTTATTGCATTGCTGATAACTTGATTTAATATAAATAAAACCCATTTTTCATCGCTGAAGATCTTCTGATCCAGATTCTCTATTTTAATTTTTATCTTATTTCCGATCAGACTTTTTGCATTTGCTTTTACCGCATTTTCTACCACTTCTTTTAAACTTAACTCTTTCACTAGATAGTCTTTCTCTACACTATTACTCCTCGCATAATACAATGCCTGCTCCAAATAATAATTGATCTGCTGCATTTCTTCATCCATTGCCCGTGTTATCTCACTTGGATGATTTTCAAGGATCAGTCTTGTTGCTGCCAATGGTGTTTTTACTTCATGAATCCACATCTCAATATATTCTCGGTATCCTGCTGCCTCTATCTTATATTTCAATATCTCATCATTCATGGACTTGTTGCACGTCTGCAATATTTCATATAGAAACTCTCCTTCTGCAAAATCTGGCAATTCTAACATTTCTGTTATCATGCATTTTTGTTCCAATATATCCAGTTTTGCTTTCACTTTTTTATAATACCGATATTTTTTCATATACCGCTGGCATAAATAAACTCCTTCCAGAATCAATCCGATCAGCAGCAAATATATCATAAGAAAATAATTCACTTCAAAAATAAAAAGCAACACTTCCAATAATCCCAAAAATACAATATATATCAGAATCTGGGCATACTCCATTCTAAACAAATCTTTGGTTTTCATATCATATAACCCTGCCCTCTTTTTGTTTTTGTAGATGTACAAATGATGAAAG
>OGKM01001065.1_pt1 | contig 9295 bp, 3 predicted proteins | sample 1572501 | NCBI WGS metagenome assembly OGKM01 (sample SAMEA2582154, study PRJEB24529) | metagenome | biome: Human gut stool | place: China | collected 2011
ACACTGATTGTGATTTAGAAACCACTTCTGATTGTGATACAGATTGTGAATTAGATACTACTTCTGATTCAGATGTAGAGTTTGAGAATGATTGTGATTGAGATGCAGACTCTGAATCATTCATCTTCACGAAGTAATAGTTCACATCAGTTGAAGGTTTAATCGCAGTTGGAATTGAGTAGTTGTTAGAGAATGATGCATAACCCTTCAAAGTAGAGTATACTTTACCATTTGGTGCTGTTGGGTCATTCGCAACAGATCCTTCTGCTTGGATTTCTGGAACTTTACCAGCGATTACATTGTAACTGTTGTTACCAGCTCCAGCAGGTGTCAATGATGTGCTTGGAGCACCTTTGAATGGACGTGGATAAGTGTGTAGAGTCCCATCCATTTGTTTATAAGTATCTGTCTCAGTAGTAGACGACCAACCAGTGATAATGAGGGATTTGCTTCCAGCAGCTTCGTTGACTTCAATATAGTAGTCACCATTTTTGCTGTTTACTTTTGTAACTTTTGTCTCATCAGCTTTCCACTCTTCACCGGCCTTGTTCACTTTACTTGTGTAGATGAGTGTGTACTTAGATACATCTTCTGTACCAATATCAGATGTAGCAAAATTGTTCACTTGAGATGGATCAAGGGCGTAGAATTTCGTTACAGTTGAACCTTCCGTATCAACGATTTCAGAAATACGTTTCACGTAGTAGTGGTTTGCTCCACCTTGAAGTTCAACCAACTTTTGACCAACAACACCCTTACCAAGGATACCAGATGTTTTTTGAGTTGCGTCTGTTGTTGCTGGAACTTGTTTGTACCCCTCAATATTACGGTTTCCTGAGGCTGTGAATTGTTGCCCTGCAAGACCTGTTTGCGTATAGCTTGCAAGAACTGTTTCATTTCCAGTTGGTTTGTATGTTTGACCTTCTGTGTACTTGCTACTGTCAACGACTTTATAGTAAGTTGTTTGATCGGCTTTTGCATAAGGAACAGAAGTTTGAACGTTTTGTTTGTCTTCACCTTCGTTACCAGGATAGTTAGTATCACGGATTTGAAGTGTTTCATACTCAAGGTTAGCATTAACCAATGAGAAGGTCACGTTACCTGGATTAGTTCCGTTAGCAGCTGCGTATGTCAAAGTGTTCGTTACATCAGAGTTATTGTTGGTGATGTAGCTTGGAAGAGAGATGTTGCTTTCTCCAGCTTTGATTGTACGAGTGAATACTTCTGAACCATCAGATTTCTTCACAATACGCAAGTAAACATCTGGATTAGCTGAAAGGCTACCAGTGATGGCTGAACGGTCTACTGCAAGAGTAGCGTAGTAATCAAAGTTTGTTTTCGCACCAGTAGCGTGGTTAGTTTTAAGGAATTGCCATACACCGAAAGTAAAGCGATCTGCGTTTGGATCCAAAGCATAACCAGCTTTGTTGAAGGCTGCATCTTCAATCGTTGCACCATTCGCATTTGAAATAACTGGGTTAGTATCTACACTACCAGTAGTGCTTGTTGAGATTGGTGCCAATTGAGCTGTCACTGCAGCAACACCGTTAACTACTGAGTTACCTGTGAAGCCGTTGTCAGTGATTTTAGTCATCATGTTGTCAACAGCGTTACCAAGGCGCTCACGTTGTTCTGCGTAAGCAGCGTTTGTTGCTGATGCAGCAAGCAATGTTGTTGATTTAGCAACTTCTTCTTGAACTGTTGCGATAGCAGTTTGGATTTCAGCTTTAGCAGCTGTATCAGTCAACTTAGCTTGGTAATCTTTAGCGATACCTACAAGCAATTCTGCTTCTGAAACGTTTTGATCCAAGATAGTTTTTTCATCTTCTTGAGTAGCTGTTTCTGATGCAGTTGCAGCTGTTGAAGTTGCTGATTCTGAAGCTGAAGATGATTCTGAGTGTGAACCACTGTTGCTTTCAGTGTGTGATTGGCTTTCAGAAGTTGAGTTCACTTTGCTAAGTGAAACAGATTCTGAGATAGCTTGTGACAATTCTGCTGATACAGATTGTGATACTGAAACTGATGCTTCTGTGCTTGCTTGAGCATCAACTGAAGAGCTTGTAGACTCTTGGCTTGTTGATGCTACTGCTGGAGCTTCTGAAGCTACTGTTTCAGATACTGGAGCAGCGCTCAAGGCAACTGAATCAGAGTTAGCAATGATGTCATGGTTTGTAGTTGCTTGGCTTTCCAAAGCTGGTGCAGTTGTTTCTTCGGCTTGAGCAGTGTAAGTTGCTACTGCACCACCTGCCACAGCACCTGCTGCTGCAATCCCTTTAAGAAGAGCTGTACCTGAAAGAAGAGAAGATTTTTCTTCTACATTTTGAACTGTTACTGACGGAGTATCTGCGCCACCTTTAACAACTTTGAAAAGTCCAAAGTTAGATGTTGCAGCACGAAGCCAGTTTTTACCCGATTTGATAAGTTTGAAGCGAGTCACGCGATCAGTTTCGCGATATTCCCCTTCGTTCCTTCTAAAAAACATATCTACTCCATTCTTGTTTTATGAATTAAAACTCACTGATAAATTTTATCATAAAATTCTTGTAAGCTCTAATATAAACTCTTATTTCCCTCAAAAAAGATTGCAAACGCTTTATGCTGTATAAATACTAAAAATGCTTGTTTCATAGCATTTTCACCCATCTTACATTTTGCAAAACAAAACTTAAAGTTGTCTTAAAATTCAAAGTCTACTTCTTCCACATCTAAGATTTTAGCTTACTAAACTAAGCCTTTACTCTCTAATACTAAGCCTAAATGAGACTTAGACTAACGTTTAAGACACCCTCTCTCATTTTCAAACACGACAAAAAGACACATCCCATATCGGAATGTGTCTTTTTTAGAACGAAGCTAATCGGCTTATTCTTACTTAAGAGTAGTTAGTTTTTATTAGGACTAGTCACTCATAAGTTTTAGGGGTAAGTCGAAGGAATATTATTCCTCAGTTTTTTTGCGTTTTGCCGCAAGAGCCAATCCAGATGCAGTTGCAAGCAATCCAAGAGCTGCTGTAGCTGCTACGTTAGACTCTTCACCAGTGTTTGGCAATTGTGCCATTTCTTGTGCAGGTTTAACTGGAGTAGCTTTAGCTGGAGCTTTAGGAGCTGGATCAACTGGTTTACCTGGAGTTGGTTGTTCAGGTTTACCTGGAGTTGGTGTTACTGGTTTTTCTGGAGTTGTATCGACAAGTTTGTAAACGTAAGTTACGTTCTTATCACCTTCGATAACTTTACCAGTTGTTGGGTCAGTTGTTGTCAAGTGACCTTCACCGTCAACGTTACCTACTGGGTAGTTACCTTGTGGTACCAATTCATAGACTTTACCATCTGCAGTTGTGATTGTCTTAGGACGGTTATCCACAACTGTATCGTAGTCTTTACCTACTGGTTGGTCTTTTTCATCCACTACTGAAGTCTTGATAGTGTTACCATTTTCATCTACATAGTGAACATATACATTACCCTTAGGTTGTACAGGTTCTTCGACAAGTTTGTAGATGTAAGTAACGTCTTTACGTCCTTCAACCACTTTACCAGTTGTTGGGTCTGTTGATTCAAGGTGACCTTGAGTATCTACTTTACCAACTGTGTAGTTTCCGACTGGTACGATTTCGTAAGTTTTACCTTCGAATCTAATGTATTGTGGACGGTTGTCTTCAACAGTGTTGTAGTCTTTACCTACTGGTTGGTCTAACTCATCTGTTACTGATTGTTTAATAGTGTTACCTTCAGTATCTACATAATGAACGTAAACATTACCAGTAACATCTGATTTGCGGTAATAGTGCGTTACATCTGTAGAAATTTCTTTAATGGATGGAAGAGAATAGTTATTAAAGAATGATGGGTAGCCAGAAGCCTTATCCCCTGGTGTGTTCCCACCAATGATGTTGGAAGTATTGTTTCGAACAGGATCTACATCTGCTGAGAATTGCGGTGAATCTGTAAAGGCATCCCCAGTAGCCTTATTGTACCAACCACTCAAACGCACATTCCCGTTTCCACCATCCGTATAAGTTGCAACTTTAAGATGGTATTTCCCATCCTTACTGTCAACATATCCGACCTCTTTCGGTTCAGTTGCTGTTCCAGCAGGTGTTGGCTTACCTCCTGGCTTAACCGGGTCTGAAGTATACAACAAAGTATAGTTGGTTAAGTCTAGCGTATTTACATCCGTTGATGGATTATACGACGCCACTTTTGATGGGTCTAAAGCATATAATTTAACAACAGATGTTCCGTCTTTATCGACTTGCTCTACAATCCGTTTGACGTAGTAGTGAGCACGTCCACCTTGGAGTTCCAAGTATTTAGCTCCGACACCACCTAGAGAACCGGTCATATCCTTTTCAGCATCCGTACGTACAAACTCGTAGCCTTCAAATTCACGCGGATTCGATGCCTTGTAGTCTTGGCTTTCAATACCAGTTTGGCTGTATGAAGCCAATTCTTCATTCGTACCCTCTACTTTATAGTAGGTGGTATGGGTTACTTTTTCAGTTGGGATAACTGTTTGAACATTCGGTTTTGTTTCCCCAACATTTCCTGGTTTAGTCGTATCACGAATTTGAAGAATGTGGTGTTTATATTTATCATCAGAAGTTGGACCAGCTTCACGGTTATTGGTCCAAGTTCCTAGGATTTGCGAAGATTCCCCAGTAGTATAATCAAATTGAGGGGCATAAGTAGGATTTTCATTCACCAAGGTCTTAAATTGGAAAGTTGACTTGGCAGTCAAATCCAAGGTTTCGACTTCTTTACCAGTAGCTTTTTCAACCAAACGAGCATGAACAGTTGGTGTCTGAGTTGTTCCAACAGCAGAACGATCTACTGAGAAGGTTACATAATAGCCACCATTGCTATAGGTAAGACCACCTTGATTTGCCGGACCTTGCCAGTTTTGAAGATCCCAAATAGAATAGGTATAGCGGTCAGCATTTGGATCCAATTGATAAGTTGCATTGTTCCATGTTGGGTCATCAATAGAAGCACCATTTGGCTCTTCCATTGTTGGAGTTACTGATGGGGCTGTCAAGGTAGTTGAAGTTGAAAGTGCATCTAACTGAGCAGAAATTGCTGGTGCACCATTAACAGTTGTATTTCCATTAAAGCCTGCAGCCTTCAAGGTTACCATCATATCATCTACTGACTTGTTCAAGCGTTCTCGTTGTTCAGCATATGATTGTGGTTTTACTTCAGAATTGCTCGAAGTTTCTTTTGTTGGCAATTCAGCTTGAATTTTTGCAACAGCCTCTTTGATAGCAGCTTTCTGCTCTTCATTTTGATGGTTGGAAGCATATTTTTCTGCTATTTGATTCAATAAAGCTGCTTCAGAAGCATTTTGTTCCAAGATTGCTTTATCATCCGATGCTACAGTACTTTCGACCACTTGGGATGAACTTGCTGCTTGAGCTTTTGTTTCTGTAGCAGTTTCATTTTGAGGGACTGAGACTTCTTTCGAACCTTCTTCAGTCAATGGAGCTGCTTCAGGTGAAAGGGATGGAGCACTCACTGCTGCAGAGGAAGAAACGACTTCGTTTCCTACTTCATCCGCAAACGTAGTAGTTGCAACTGTAGTAGCACTTAAAAGAGCCGTTGCTACTACGATCCCTTTTAAGAGGTGACGGCTCTTAGCAGAAACAGCGTCTTCACGAACCTCAGCAACAACCGTCTCTTCGACTTGACCTCGGATCACTTTGAGCAAACCAAAGTTTGAAGTAGCTGCACGCAACCAGTTCTTACCTGACTTGATCAACTTGAAACGAGTCACTCGATCAGTTTCACGGAATTCTCCGTTTGAACGTTTAAAAATCATTTGATTCTCCTTAATTTTTATTTTCGCCTATATTATACCTTTTTCCTGTACTTATGCAAGCGTTTTAATGTTTATCAAGTTTATCATCAGGAAATAGCGTTCTGAAACCATTCAAACGAACAAAAAAGCTACCCGAAGGCAGCTTTTCATTTCAATTAAAGTGAGTTAACATCCACTTTGATACCAGGACCTTGAGTTGTAGTCAAAGTCAAGCTAGTTACGTAAGTACCTTTAGCTGTAGCTGGTTTTGCTTTTTGGATTGTGTCGTTGAAAGCTTTAAAGTTTTCAACCAATTTAGTATCATCGAATGAAACTTTACCGATGATCGCTTGAACGATACCTGCTTTATCAGCACGGTAAGTGATTTTACCACCTTTAGACTCTTCAACTGCTTTCGCAACATCCATTGTTACTGTACCAGTTTTAGGGTTTGGCATCAAGTTACGTGGTCCAAGGACACGTCCAAGACGTCCAACAAGAGCCATCATGTCAGGTGTAGCGATAACAACGTCGAAGTCCAACCAACCATCGTTGATTTTCGCAACAAGGTCATCTTCACCTACGAAGTCTGCACCAGCAGCTTTTGCTTCTTCAGCTTTTGCACCACGTGCAAATACAAGTACGCGAGCTGTTTTACCAGTTCCGTTTGGCAATACCATTGCACCACGGATTTGTTGGTCAGCTTTTTTCACGTCGATGTTCAAGTTGTAAGCAACTTCTACAGTTGCGTCAAATTTTGCAAAGTTAGTTTCTTTTGCAAGAGCTACAGCTTCTTCTACGCTGTAGACTTTTGTGCTGTCGATTTTTTCAAGAGCAGCACGAAGTTGTTTGCTTTTTTTAGCCATTTTATCTTTCTCCTTGTAATGTGGTCATATCGATTTTCATCTCCCACGTCACTCGTCATTTGATCAAGTGTATTGCGGGCAAATAGGATTGTTACAATTAGTCAGTAACAGTGAATCCCATAGAACGAGCAGTACCTTCGATCATACGCATTGCAGACTCAATGTTTGCAGCGTTCAAATCTGGCATCTTAGTTTCAGCGATTTGTTGTACTTGTGCACGAGTTACAGTTGCAACTTTCGTTTTGTTCGGTGTACCTGAACCTTTTTCAACACCTGCAGCTTTTTTCAAAAGAACAGCAGCTGGTGGTGTTTTTGTAACGAAATCGAATGATTTGTCTTCATAAACAGTGATAACAACTGGGATGATCATACCAGCTTGATCAGCTGTACGAGCGTTAAACTCTTTAGTGAATCCCATGATGTTGATACCTGCTTGACCAAGCGCTGGACCAACCGGTGGAGCTGGAGTAGCTTTACCAGCAGGGATTTGCAATTTTACAAGTTTTTCGACTTTTTTAGCCATTTCTTAAATCCTCCTTTGTGGTTTTGGCGGTAATTACAGATTTTTACCTCCCACAAGTATGCTTTGTGCATACCTTTCTATTATACACGATTTCTCTTTTTTTGCAAGAAAAAATTAAAATATAGTAAACTTTTTTTTCGTTTTATGATAGAATGAAGCTATGTTAATCAAAGTTGCTTCTGTATTATTTATTTTTTTAACGCTGATTCTGAGCGGCATCATTGTTCACCTCTTTAAACTCCAAAAAAGAGGATGGCGATCCACCGATATTGCCTTTCCTTTATTTGCCTTGGAGTACTACCTGATCTCAGACAGCGCTTTTTACCACAGCCTCTTACCACTATTAGCCTTGAGCCTTTCGCTTTTGGCCTTGGGGCTAACGGTTTATTTCTTAAAAAAGAAAAAGAGTTTTTATTATCCGAAATTTATCAAATACTTCTGGCGCGCTGGATTTCTAGTTACCTTCTTGCTCTATCTGATCCTAACCGCTAGTTTGTTTATCTAATACTGAAAAAGATACCATCTTGCTTCATTTCAAGGTGGTATCTTTTTTTGACCAACTACGACGATTTGAATGAACTAGTAAGTCTTTACCATTGTTAATGATTCATTTTTACAATTTTATGATCGACAATCTGATAAATAGAATCGTAATCTTCTTTCTGGTATTTATGAGCTATTTCTATCAAGGTACACTTTTGTTGAGCCAATATTTTTCGAATCTCTCTTGCATTTGTTTCATCCAATGCTGCTGTCACCTCATCGGCTAATAAAATGGGTTTTGGTCGGAGAATACACCTTGCAATTTCTAGTTTCATCATTTGTCCTCCAGATAAATTCTGTGGATCTACTTGATACTCTAAATCACCAGCTAATTCGTCCCAAAGATGAACAGATTCTAAAGCTTTTTGAAGTTGGTCATCTGAAAACTCCTGAAATAGGGTCAAATTTTCTTTTACAGTCCCCTTAAATAGATAAGGTTTTTGATGAATGAGATTGACCCTGTCGTAAGAAGGATAGCAAGATTTTCCTTTTCTATCTATCAATTCAATACTTCCACTATATTCCTTATCTTCTCCACATAATAAGTAAAACATAGAAGTTTTACCACTGCCACTGGCACCCGTGAGAAGTACTTTCTGACAAGCAGCAATCGTCAGGTTTGTATTTCTAAAGATCAAATGATCTCCAAATGTCTTCGTTAAATCATCGATCTGAATACTGAGCTTTTCTGCCAAAGGTTCTAAAACGGTTGTCGTCTCATTCACTTCAGGCATTTTCAAAATCGACACAACTTTCTTTTTGACAACCGTTGATCCTTGCAAATTAGAGGTCATTTCTAATAATTGTTGCAAAGGTGAGATTAGATTCATAGAAGCCGTCATCATTGCGATGAGTGTTGTCAGAGATAGGGTCGTAGAAGGAAGAAGCAATAAACCCGTTAACAAGGGGGCAATCAGTCCTAATCCTTTTAAGGGACCCGTCCAAAACATGACTAAATTGTGTGTTGTATAGTAGGTATATTGTTGATGCTCCGTTTCACTAATTTCTTTCAGAACATGTTGAGAAAATTCAGGTCCCGCTTGATTGCTTTGGATGGTTTGAATTCCTTTGCTGAAATCGGTGATACTTGATAAACTTTTCTTTCTTACCTTACTTAGCTCTTCCCCACGTTTTTGTAAGAGTTTGTTAAATACAAACTGAGGAATGATCATCAAGAAACCACCTATTGTAAAGAGACAACCAATAAAAAAGTTCTGCATGATGAGATAGACTATAGATACTAGAATGGATAAGCCAAATACTGGATAAATGAGCATAGGAGTCAAAAATTCTTGCCAAAACATCGGAATATCCTGTGTTAAAAATGAGTTTAACTCTGCCTCTGTATACTCTAATTTTTTTAGATGAAAGTAGGTTAAAGTTTTCTCCGAGATCAATATATTGAATTCTTTGATAATCGATCGAACAAGAAGATTATCGATATACATACATGCATAGATCAATACAAAAAGAGCCATTCCTCCTATACCAAAGACAAGTAAAGCGCCCTTATCTCGTGGATTAATCTCACCTGCAAACTGAATAATAAGCGATAACAAAAGCCCTTGAA
>OGKM01001066.1_pt1 | contig 9295 bp, 8 predicted proteins | sample 1572501 | NCBI WGS metagenome assembly OGKM01 (sample SAMEA2582154, study PRJEB24529) | metagenome | biome: Human gut stool | place: China | collected 2011
TTCCTTTAACTTCGGAAGCAGATTCTTTATCGATTTTCAGCAGTGATGCCATTTCAACGGCATTGCCTTCGTATGCAGTGTTCGGGTTGAACACCAATACGTCATTTACCTTTGCATTTGCAAAGATAGCCTTCTGCTCATCGTTCTTCATGTATGAAGGCATCATTACAGCACCTTCTACCTGAATACCGCCTTCCTTGGTGTTACCTTCTTCATCGAGTTCGGCCAACAGACCTTTCAGCATATCGTTCTCTTCGTAAGCATCTACCTTTTCGTATTTACCGTTACGTTGAGTATAAGCCTTAATCTGGTTTTCCACCATCTCGTCAGTTACCTCGATTGTATAGTAGTCTACCTTGTCCTGGTCGCTAACCTCAGCTTTGAATTCCGGAGCCAAAGCGATATCGAACACGAATTCGAATTCTTCCATTGTATCGAAATCGATATCCGGCTGCTTTTCTTCGTTAGGCATCGGTTCGCCAAGGATGTTGATGTTGTTATCCTTGATGTATGCGTATACTTTCTCAGAAAGCAATTTATTCACCTCGTCGGCAATAACTGACTTACCATACATCTTCTTCACCAAGCTCATGGGAACCATACCCGGACGAAATCCCGGAACCTGAGCTTTCTGACGGATGTTCTTCAACGATTTGTCTACCTGAGGCTGGTAGTCAGCTTTTTCAAGCTTCACGGTAAGCAATGCGCTTACTTTGTCAATGTTTTGTAATGAAACGTTCATTCTGACAATTATTTATTTGATTTATACTTTATTCTATACTCAAACGAGGGTGCAAAATTAGTGCTAATCTTTCAAATTTCAAAAAACATTGCAGAATTATTTCATTTGCAGAGAAGCGCCATTTTCGGCCGGAAGTAGCCAGACACACGCCTGAAAAGCCATTGGTCTGTTTCCGAAGGAGCCGGATTTAATTTTTATTAACCAAAAAAGGAGAACGCGAATATTGAAAATTCCACAGAAGCCTCCCGAGCAAAGATCGGCAAACGGATGAAACTCAATCCATCTGTACATTAGAGAGATGCCGGGATATGAATGGATCGCCCCGTAGAGATTCGCAAATAAGCAATGATAACGATAATCGGGGTTTATGCTGACAAAAAGATGACAAATCGCCGTTTTCACCGACTCTCCTTTCCTTGATTTGGAACCAACGGGAAGAAAAGGATCAGGAAAAAGCTGTCTTTGACTCCCCAAAGAGAGGTTTCTGATGGAACAAAGCCCGCGTTCCGGGTAAAGACAAGCTCCTTCCCAGGAAAAAGACGGGTACATTCTGCCCGAAAGACGTAAGCATTTTCGGAAAACGCTTACGTCTTTTTCTAATTTCTCCGAATGTTTTGTCCGGTCGCACTTATTGTTGTGGAAAACGAAGCCTTCGGAAAACTTTTCCACTCTGGTTGCCTTCCGGAGAACCTTACCATCGGAATATCCTAAGAACAGACATCTACCGTAAAAAAGCACAAAATGAATCAATGGAGCGGATTCATCTTATCAGAATGCTTCGAAATCAATCTGTCTGAAAGAAAAGAGATAATACCGGAATCGCCTGGAATGTGTTTTTTCCGGCCCCGGCAAATACTCCTCCGAAATAAACAAATATGAGAAGAAACAATTATCATTTTGACAAAATGCCATCCAAACACCGATACCTTATCTATAAAGCCGGGAAGTTCGTATCTTCTTTACAATCCATATTTTCTATTTTCACCCCGAAAACGTTCCAAATCGCTAAAATTCATAGGTTTCGTATACAAAAAAAGAGAAAAAGTTATTGCAATTCCGGTTTTTATGCGTTTCTTTGCTGCGGAAAGATGATCGATTAGTTTCTCGATTTCAATTACAAGGTTTTTACTTCCGGCGCAAAGACGCTTTTGTAAACTCTCTGTTTCTTTAATCCTTTTATTATTAAATCATCTTCCGGAGAGTTTTATTTCATTTATTTCATTTTTTATCATTTTCACTATGAACATTTATGTTGGAAACCTTAGCTACCGTGTTAAGGAAGCAGATCTGCAACAAGTTATGGAAGACTACGGAACAGTAACTTCTTGCAAAGTAATCATGGATCGCGAAACAGGCAAATCAAAAGGTTTCGGTTTCGTAGAAATCGCCGAATTGAACGGAGCTGAATACGAAGGTCGTACCATGGTGGTTAAAGAAGCCAGACCAAGAGAGTAACGACAGAAAAACGAAATTAAAAAGAAACCTTTTACCCAAAGAGCCGGTAAAAGGTTTTTTTTATGTATTCTATCTCCGGCGACTATTCTCCGGCAGAACGGAAAGCGGAAACGCTTGGCTAATCTTTCAGCTGGAAGTCCTTGCGACGCAACACAAAACTGTTACTCAGGTATTTCTCACGCACAATTTTATTTTCTGCCAACTCCTCGGGAGTGCCTTGGAACAGAATCTTTCCTTCGAACAGTAGATAGGCGCGATCGGTAATACTCAACGTTTCCTGCACATTATGGTCCGTTATCAGGATACCTATATTCTTATCCTTCAATTTCCAGACAATCTGCTGAATATCTTCTACGGCAATCGGGTCTACACCGGCAAACGGTTCATCGAGCATGATAAATTTAGGGTCGATGGCCAGGCAACGTGCTATCTCCGTACGGCGACGCTCGCCACCGGACAACTGGGTACCCTTGTTCTTACGCACTTTCTGTAAACGGAACTCGGCTATCAGACTCTCAAGCTTATCTTTCTGATAATCGAGAGGCTTATTAGTCATTTCAAGCACGGAGGCAATGTTGTCCTCCACCGTCATCTGCCGGAAAACCGAAGCTTCCTGGGCCAAATATCCGATACCGGTCTGGGCACGTTTGTAAACAGGATATTTTGTTATTTCAAGATCATCCAGGAAAATACGGCCTTCATTCGGAGTAATCAATCCTACGGTCATATAGAACGAAGTAGTTTTCCCGGCACCGTTCGGCCCGAGCAAACCAACAATCTCGCCCTGCTTCACATTGATGGAAACATGGCTCACCACCGTACGCTTACCGTACTTTTTCACCAAGTCTTCAGTACGAAGCACCATCTTGCTTTCTTCCATATCCTTTGTTATTTTGCGGCAAATGTAGCAAAAATAAGCCGAAAAAACGTACATTTGCAAACAAATATACGAGTTATGATTAAAGCATTAAGAACCGTCGGCAGATACATCATGCTTATGGGGCGGACTTTTTCACGTCCCGAGCGTATGCGTATGTTCTTCCGGCAATATATCAAAGAGATAGAGCAACTGGGAGTAAACTCTATCGGCATCGTGCTGTTGATTTCATTCTTCATCGGAGCGGTGATCACCATCCAGATAAAATTAAACATCGAAAGCCCATGGATGCCCCGCTGGACGGTGGGATACGTCACCCGAGAGATTCTTCTGCTTGAATTCTCCTCCTCCATCATGTGTCTGATCCTGGCCGGTAAAGTAGGGTCGAACATAGCTTCCGAGTTGGGCACCATGCGCGTGACGCAACAGATTGACGCACTTGAAATCATGGGAGTCAACTCCGCCAACTATCTGATATTACCCAAAATTACGGCAATGGTCACCATGATTCCTATTTTAGTGACTTTCAGTATCTTTGCAGGTATCATCGGAGCGTTTGCAACCTGCTGGTTCGGTGGCATCATGACGGCTACCGACCTTGAGTACGGACTTCAATACATGTTTGTAGAATGGTTTGTGTGGTGCGGCATCATCAAATCCCTGTTTTTTGCCTTTATCATTGCCAGCGTCTCCTCTTTCTTCGGCTATACCGTAGAAGGCGGTTCGATAGAAGTGGGAAAGGCATCTACCGATTCGGTGGTTTCCAGCAGCGTACTGATTTTGTTTGCCGACCTGGTATTAACTAAACTTTTAATGGGATGATCGAAGTAAAAGGACTCTATAAATCATTCGAAGGCAAAACGGTATTGCATAATATCGATGCCACTTTCGAAAATGGAAAAACCAGCCTGATTATCGGACAGAGCGGTTCGGGAAAGACTGTACTGATGAAATGTATCGTCGGATTGCTGACACCGGAAAAAGGAGAAGTGCTCTATGACGGACGCAACTTCCTGGCCATGGGGAAAAAAGAAAAGAAACACCTGCGACGCGAGATGGGAATGATTTTTCAAAGCGCGGCGTTGTTCGACTCCATGTCTGTTTTGGATAATGTTATGTTTCCGCTCAACATGTTCGGCACCGACACCTTGCGCGAACAAACCAAACGGGCTATGTTCTGCCTCGACCGTGTCAACCTCACGGAAGCTAAAGATAAATTTCCCGGCGAAATCAGTGGAGGTATGCAGAAGCGTGTAGCCATTGCACGGGCCATTGCACTGAACCCGCAGTATCTCTTTTGCGATGAACCGAACTCCGGACTCGACCCTAAAACTTCTTTAGTGATAGACGACCTGATTCATGACATCACACGGGAATACAACATGACTACCATCATCAACACCCACGACATGAACTCGGTAATGGGAATCGGTGAAAAGATTATCTACATTTATCAGGGAACCAAAGAATGGGAGGGCACAAAAGATGACATTTTCACATCCACCAACGAACAGTTGAATAACTTCATTTTCGCCTCCGACCTGCTGCGTAAAGTTAAGGATGTAGAAATACAAAACCTCGAAGGATAATCCACTACCAGACTGAAATAGAAGGGCTCATGAATCATCACAATTCACGAGCCCACTTTTTGTTATAAAAAAACCAGTTAATAGAATCGACATATATCATCACGACATATTGACTGTCCTAAAGTTCTCAATAAAACTTAAAAAGAGAATAATTCCAATTACACTTCAAAGATAGCAAAAAAAATGCAGCAAAACATCACCGAAAACCGTGACAAATCAAAATAAATAGAATCATTCGAGTTCTATCCATCCTTTTGACATTGCTTTCACTACCATATCAATAGCATTCTTTGCACAGAACTTTTGAATCAGCCTCTTACGAAATGTCTCAACAGTATTCTCCGAGATTTTTAATTCGGCAGCCACTTCGTGCGTATTACATCCCCTCGCGACAGCTTTCAGTACATCGAGCTCTCGCTTTGTAGGGATATCTTTCGAGTGAATTTGTACAGGACTGAGACTTAGCTTTTGACGAATAGATTGAAACCGCGGACAAGTATAGGGATTTCCTTCAAGCACGCTTTTCACGGCATTTTCAAACTCTACCGCTTCGGATGATTTAAGGATCACAGCATTCACTTTCTGGCGAATCAAACGATTGATAATCCAGATTTCCTCATGCATAGTACTAATAATAATACGCGCACTCTCGTTAATCTCACGAATCATATCAACCAGATCGAATCCTGATATATCAGGAAGATTCACATCCAACACATAGATGTCATAATCCCGCTCTCCAATCAGCTCGGCAGCTTTTGCCCCCGAAGTCACCGCATCGGCAACTCTGACATCAGAGACCGACTCCAGCATACGCCGCATTCCTTCAAGAACCAGTGCATGATCGTCAACTAATAGTATTTCTGCCTTCGCTTCCATGTAGCCTTTGTCTGTATTTATGGTTTGCTTCTTTTTGCTCTGTACAAATATAAATAAAAAGCATTACATAAGAAACAAAAAGAATCAATTATTTCAATTATTACGGGCAAAAAGAAAGCCGGATTCTTCATCATCCGGCTCTTATATTCATATATCAATTAAATTCGACACAAAATTTACTTCTGTCTGATATAAATATTAATGGGAGTTCCACTCAAATCCCACTTTTCACGCATCTTGTTTTCCAGGAACCTTCTATAAGGCTCTTTCACATACTGCGGCAGATTGGCGAAAAAGACAAACGAAGGTACTTGCGTATTAGGCAACTGAGTGACATATTTAATTTTGATGTATTTTCCCTTAGTTGCAGGAGGCGGATAAGCCTCGATCAACGGAAGCATCTCTTCATTCAAGCGGGCTGTAGGGATTTTAATCATTCGATTCTCATAAACCTTGTGTGCTTCTTCAAGCACTTTGAGGATTCTCTGCTTTGTCAATGCCGACGCAAATACTATAGGAAAATCAACAAAAGGAGCAAAACGTGAACGAATGGCTTCTTCGAAAGTCTTCATGACTTTATCAGTCTTGTTTTCTACAAGATCCCATTTGTTGACGACTACCACCAGGCCTTTCGAATTTTTCTGAATCAATGAAAAGATATTTAAGTCTTGACTTTCTATACCACGGGTCGCATCCACCATCAAAATACATACATCGGCTCCCTCGATAGCACGAATGGAACGAACTACAGAGTAGTACTCCAGATCCTCGTTCACTTTATTCTTTTTACGAATACCGGCCGTATCTACCAAGTAGAAATCGAAACCGAACTTATTGTAACGAGTATAAATTGAGTCACGGGTTGTTCCGGCTATTTCCGTAACAATGTTACGTTCTTCACCGATAAAAGCATTCACGATAGATGACTTTCCGGCATTGGGACGTCCTACCACTGCAAAACGTGGGATATCTTCATCCAGAATCTCATCAGATTCTTTCTTGAATTTACTAACAATCAAATCCATCAGATCACCCGTACCACTACCACTAATCGCAGAAATACAATACGGATCGCCCAGTCCTAACCGATAAAACTCAGGAGCATTGTATCGTAGCTCATGGTTATCAGTCTTATTGGCTACCATAATAACCGGACTCTTGGCCCGACGCAATATAGCGGCTACCTGCATATCCAAATCTGTCACTCCGTTTGTCACATCCACTACAAACAGAATTACGTCCGCCTCGTCCACTGCCATCAATACCTGCTTGCGTATTTCCTCTTCGAATATATCGTCAGAGTTCACCACCCATCCACCGGTATCAACAACAGAAAACTCCCGTCCTAACCATTCGGATTTACCATACTGCCTATCACGGGTAGTACCCGCTTCATCGTTCACAATTGCCTGACGGGTCTTCGTCAAACGATTAAATAAGGTAGACTTGCCCACATTGGGTCGTCCTACGATTGCAACTAAATTTCCCATAGTTTACACACTTTATTTTTGCGACTATCACAGTCGTATGAATTTTCTTTTTTTAATCTAACTGATAGCCAAAATTCCGCAACTCCTTATCTGAACTGCGCCAATCTTTGTCTACTTTCACATACGTTTCCAGGAAAACAGTTTTTCCAAAAAAACGTTCCAGATCGCGTCGCGCCTCAGTAGCCACCTTCTTCAGGGCCTTACCCTGTTTTCCAATAATAATGCCTTTCTGAGAATCACGTTCTACATAAATCACAGCATGAATATGTATCTTCTTTGCATCTTCCTTAAATTCCTCCACTACTACTTCTACCGAATAGGGAATCTCCTTATCATAATACAACAAGATCTTTTCACGGATTATCTCGTTGACAAAAAAACGGGCCGGCTTATCAGTCCATTGATCCTTATCAAAATAAGGAGGGGAATCAGGCAAGAGGTCTTTGATCCGCTTCATCACATAGTCTACATTAAACTTCGTAGCTGCCGAAATCGGAATAATTTCAGCTTGCGGAAGCAACTCTTTCCACTCTTCTACCAGTTTCACAAGCTTTTCCTGATCAGTCAGGTCTATTTTATTAATCAACAACAAAATAGGCGCCGACTGCTGACGTACTTTCTGAATAAATTCGTTATTCTTATCAGGAGTTTCAATCACGTCTGTCACATAAAGCAAGACATCTGCATCAGCCAATGCTGAAGTAGAGAAGTTCAGCATAGATTCCTGTAACTTATAATTAGGTTTCAATACTCCCGGAGTATCCGAAAAAACAATCTGCATATCATCCGTATTATAGATACCCATAATCCGGTGACGAGTAGTCTGCGCCTTAAACGTAGCAATCGAGATACGTTCGCCTACCAACACATTCATCAGTGTCGATTTACCCACATTGGGATTTCCTACTATATTTACAAAACCAGCTTTATGCATCGTCTTCCATTTATTGATTGAGACAAAAAAACGCATCGAATCGAAATAGGATGCGTTTTATGTGATTTATATTAGCAACTGTCGTCACTATTCTTTTTTCCCGTCGTAACCCCATTTCACATACACGGCTCCCCAGGTAAACCCTGCACCAAACGCAGTGAAAATGATGTTATCGCCTTTCTTAAGTTTCTCTTCAAAATCCCAGATACACAAAGGCAGAGTACCTGCACTCGTGTTACCGTAATGCTGAATATCTACCAGAACCTTCTCCATCGGAACTTCCATGCGATGAGCTACCGCTTCGATGATGCGCATATTGGCTTGATGGGGAACAATCCAGTCGATGTTATCTTTCGTCAGACCATTCTTTTCTGCTATAGCTGCACTCACATCAGACATGTTTGAAACAGCATATTTAAATACTGTTCTACCTTCTTGGTGAATGTAATGCATCTTATTGTCAACAGTGAAATAGGAAGGAGGACAAACCGAACCGCCCGCTTTCATGTGGAGGAAAGGCAATCCCTTACCATCAGTTCTCAAGATAGCATCCATAATTCCCAGATCTTCTGTAGTCGGTTCAACCATAAAGGCTGCCGCTCCATCGCCAAAGATGGGACATGTTGCACGCTCTGTGTAATCTACCATTGATGACATCTTATCTGCACCAACAATGATTATCTTTTTATATCGTCCCGAACGGATAAAATTGGCTGCTGTTTCCATCAAAAACAAGAATCCGCTACAAGCGGCTTGCAGATCGAAAGCAAAAGCATTTTTTAGTCCGAGTTTATCACAAAGAATAGAAGCTGTTGAGGGGAAATGATAGTCAGGAGTAGTAGTTGCAACGATAACCAAATCAATATCATCAGGATTCGAACCCGTTTTTTTCATCAACTGTTTAGCTGCCTTACGGGCCATGTACGAAGTACCTAATCCTTCTTCGTTCAGTATTCGTCTTTCTTTTACTCCAATACGAGTCATAATCCACTCGTCATTGGTATCCACCATCTTAGATATCTCGTCATTTGTCAAGACATAATCAGGTACATATCCTCCGACTCCTGTGATTACTGCATTTATTTTTTCCATCAATTCTGTTTTAATTTAGCAATACATCTAATACTTAAAGCAGCCGGAGAGCAATGCCCTCTGGCTGTTTGATAAGTATAAGCTTATTCAGACTGCATTATACAGCAGCTTCTTTTTCAATTGCCAGCTTACCTCTATAGTATCCGCAAGCGCCGCATACTGTATGGTAAACATGCCATTCACCGCAGTTCGGGCAAATAGCCAATGTAGGAGCTACTGCCTTATCATGAGTTCTTC
>OGKM01001071.1_pt1 | contig 9259 bp, 9 predicted proteins | sample 1572501 | NCBI WGS metagenome assembly OGKM01 (sample SAMEA2582154, study PRJEB24529) | metagenome | biome: Human gut stool | place: China | collected 2011
GGTGGGACGACGAAATCGAATTCTAACGAATTACCGATTTCTGTCCCACTCTCTTCTTTCGTCTATCTATCAAGAAGTGAGGAAGGAATGAAAAAGAATATTGTAAAAGATGTCTTATTCTTGGGTCAAAAGTCAGAAGAAGCGACACCTGAGGATCGCACCTTGGCTTTGGATTTGCAGGACACCTTAAATGCTCATCTCCTTGAGTGTGTCGGTTTAGCGGCTAATATGATCGGGGTGAAAAAGCGGGCGATTATCATCCGAATGGGCAATGAAAATCTGGTCCTGTTTAATCCGGTTCTCCTTGAAAAGAAAAAGCCTTACCAAACAGAAGAAGGATGCTTGTCCTTGGTGGGGAGTCGGCCGACCACTCGTTATGAGGAGATTTCAGTGGCCTATCGAGATGTGAATTGGAAAGCAAAAACAATTCATTTGTCAGGTTTTCCAGCCCAGATCTGTCAGCATGAAATGGATCATCTAGAAGGCATTATTATCTAAAGATGAAGGATGGAGTCGATTCGGCTCCATTTTTTTAGTTCTTATGGAAACTTTTTTCTTGACAAGGATCTTTTTCGTGTTAAAATAGTTCTCATAGTAACTTTAAAGTTCTTAAGAGAACTATTTGGAGGAATGATGGACAAACCGTTACAAGAATTTAAAAAGATCGGCCATCTCATTCACCTCATGGTAGAAAGAGAGGCCAAGAAGCAGGGGCTTGAATTTAGTGCAGGACCCCAAGGTCAGGCATTGAGCTTCTTATCTCATCGTGAAAAGGAGGGAAAAGTGACCTTGATTCGGGATGTTGAGCAGGAACTTCATATCGCAAAATCCGTGACGAGTAACCTGATCAAGCGGATGGAGAAAAATGGCTTTATTTATTTAGAGGCTAGTCCGACCGATAAACGGGCCAAGTATGTCTACCTAACAGACAGTGTGAAAAACAAGTTGAATGACATGAAACAATTCTTTGAGGAAGTGGACCAGAAGATGATGGCTGGTGTATCAGAAGAAGAATTGGCCATCTTTTTCAAGGTCATGCATCAATTTTATGAGAATATGAAAAAAAGGAGCGAGGAATGATCAATATGTTTCGGCGGTTAACCGCCAAAGAATGGGGCATGATTGCCCTTAGTACGGTCTTTATCTGTCTGGCTGTTTGGATGGATTTAAAGACTCCTGAATACTTATCTGATATCACGACCCTCTTAGCTAAGGAGGGGACCAAGGTTTCGGATATTATGGATCCGGGAAGCAAGATGTTGCTCTTCTCTTTTGGAAGCTTTTTGATGGCAGTTTTTGTGGGCTTTCTAGCATCACGAGTCGCTGCCAGCTTTACGACGCGGCTTCGAGGAGAGATTTTTCATCAAGTGATGGATTACTCTGATGCCGAGATCAAGAAATTCTCCGTTCCCTCTCTCTTGACCCGGACGACCAACGATTTGACTCAATTTCAAATCATGATTGTCATGGGGATGCAAGTTGTGACGCGTGGTCCCATTATGGCGATTTGGGCTTTGACCAAGATTTGGGGGAAGAGCAGTGCCTGGACAACTTCTGTTGGGATTGCAGTCTTGATGGTCTTGATTCTGCTTTCTGTTCTGGTTCTGATTGCCTTTCCGCGCCAGCAAAAGGTTCAAGGTTTGACCGATGCCTTGAATGCGACGACACGGGAGAGTTTGACTGGGGTGCGGGTCGTTCGTGCTTACAATGCGGAAGCTTATCAAAATGAAAAATTCCAGGCTGAAAACAAGGGCTTAACCCGTCTAAATCTCTTTGTTTATCGTTTGATGTCTTTGATGAACCCTGTCATGACAGTGGTATCAAGTGGCTTGACCCTTGCTATCTACTGGATTGGGGCGCACTTGATCAATGATATCGCCATGCCAAAAGATCCTACAAAGATCTTCACCAGTCCTGCATTAGCGGATCGGACCAAGGTCTTCTCCGATATGATCACCTTCTCCTCTTACGCCATGCAGGTTGTCATTGGCTTTATGATGATGGTGGCCATCTTGATTATTCTTCCTCGTGCCTTGGTATCCGCAAAACGGATTAATCAGGTCTTGGCTCTAGAGCCGTCTGTTGATTTTCCATCTGAGTCCAATACTGAGTCTGGAGAAAAAGGAAGTGTAGAATTTCAAGATGTTTCCTTTCGCTATGGACGGACTTCTCGTGCTGTGATTGAACACGTGACCTTCTCAGCTCAGAAAGGACAAACTGTTGCCTTCATCGGATCAACTGGTTCTGGTAAATCCACTTTGGTCAATTTAATCCCACGTTTTTACGATGCGACAGAAGGAAAGATCTTAGTGGATGGCGTCAATGTCAAGGGTTATAGCCACCAAGAATTGAACAATAAAGTCGGCTACATTCCCCAAAAAGCAGTGCTCTTCAGTGGCACTATTCGCTCCAATATGGAATTTGGAGAAAGTAGTCAAGGAAAATTAGAGGATGAAGCCATCTGGAAAGCTCTTGAATTGGCCCAAGCCAAAGAGTTTGTTGCCACAAAAGAGAAGGGCTTGGATACAGAAGTAGCGCAAGGAGGAAGCAACTTCTCTGGAGGACAACGTCAACGTTTGGCCATTGCGCGTGCCCTTGCACGCAAGCCCGAGATCCTCATCTTTGATGATTCCTTCTCAGCCCTGGATTATAAAACGGATCGTATCTTGCGACAAGCCCTAAAAGAAGAGTTGGCAGATACGACCAAATTGATCGTTGCCCAACGGATTTCGACCATTATGGATGCGGATTTGATTTTGGTCTTGGATCAAGGGAAGGTCGTCGGTCAAGGTACCCACAAGGAATTGCTTGCGACCAATGAAGTCTATCAAGAAATTGCCTATTCACAATTGTCTAAGGAGGAGTTGGAACATGCATAAAACAAAACAAGAATCGTCCCTTTGGAGACAACTTTCTCCCTATTTGAAGGGCTTCCACCTATTTTTCCTAGTTGCTATCCTCTTTTCGATCGTATCGAGTATTATCACGGTTATTGGACCGGATAAGTTAAAAGAAATCACGGATACTATCACAAAAGGGATGGGAGGCGCCATTGATATTGACAAGATCACTTCAATTGCCCTGACCTTAGCCATTCTTTATGGAGTTGGAGCACTGGTGTCCTACAGCAGTAGTTTCATTATCTCAACCATGATTCAGCGCTTCGCGGAACGCTTGCGCAATGCCATCGCTGAAAAGATCAATCGTGTACCTCTCCAATATTTTGATAGCCATGAACAAGGAGATACCTTGTCTCGTGTGACCAATGACGTGGATTTGATGACCCAATCCTTTAACCAAAGTTTGGTTCAAATGGTCTCCTCTATCGTCTTATTGATTGGCTCCATCTTTATGATGTTTAAGACGGACTGGCATCTAGCTTTGACTGCTATCCTTTCCGTCTTTGCAGGCTTTGCTCTTTCTAGCATCATTATGGTCAAGAGTCAGCCTTTGTTTAAACAGCAGCAAGATAATCTTGCCAAAGTTTCAGGCTATGTTGAAGAAATCTATAGTGGACACAATGTGGTCATTTCCTATAATGGCCGTCATCAGGCCAAAGATCATTTTGATGCTATCAACCAAGATTTGTACCATAGCATGTGGAAATCCCAATTCTTCTCTGGAATCATGATGCCCTTGATGCAGTTTGTAGGGAATTTTGGTTATGTCATGGTCTGTATCGTTGGGGCTGTCCTCACCATTAATGGGGATATTACCATCGGGACCATTGTGGCCTTTATGACCTATGTCCGCATCTTTACCCAACCAATTGGTCAAATGGCCCAAGGAATTACCCAATTGCAATCAGCCAGTGCTGCTATGGGGCGTGTCTTTGAATTCTTAGACGAAGAAGAAATGGAAGACGAATCCCAAAAAACACGTCAATTGGAAACACCCGAAGGCCATGTCACCTTTGAACATGTTCGCTTTGGTTATTCACCAGATAAGACTATTATCCATGACTTTACAGCTGAAGCGAAGCCAGGACAGAAGGTGGCCATTGTTGGTCCGACAGGCGCTGGTAAGACGACCATGGTCAATCTCTTGATGCGTTTTTACGACATTCAAGCTGGTAAAATTACCATCGATGGTGTGGATACTAAGGCCATGAGCCGTGAAGAAGTTCATGATGCTTTCTCTATGGTCTTACAAGATACCTGGCTCTTTGAAGGGACCATTCGGGAAAATCTTGTCTTCAATCAAACCGATATTTCAGATGAAGCAGTCGAAGCGGCAACCCGAGCGGTTGGGGTCCATCACTTTATTCGGACCTTGCCGAATGGCTATGATACTGTATTAGATGATTCAGTGACCTTGTCCGTTGGTCAAAAGCAACTTTTGACCATTGCGCGTGCCCTCTTGAAGGACGCCCCGCTTCTTATCTTGGATGAAGCAACCTCATCTGTCGATACCCGTACAGAAGAGTTGATTCAAAAAGCCATGGACAAACTCATGGAAGGCCGAACCTCCTTTGTTATTGCCCATCGCTTGTCCACTATCCGTAATGCGGATCTGATTCTTGTGATGAAAGATGGAAATATTATCGAGCAGGGTAACCACCAAGAACTCATGAGCCAAAATGGTTTCTATGCTGATCTCTATAATAGCCAATTCACAGAAGAAGTGGCGTAACAACAAGATACAAAGGGCGTGAAATGTAAAGTGAAAAATAGGATAGAAGGCAATTCTGAGTGCTTCTATCCTATTTTTATGCTGGAAGAAGGAATGGAAAAGACGAATCTTGTTGAGAATAAGATTGACTTCAGATGCCTGATAGTGAGAAAAAAGCTAGAAATAAGAAAAAAGAAGCCTTGCTTGACAGGTTTTCTAAGGATCGCGTATACTAGTAGTACGAAAAAATGATAAAAGACAGGGGGACCAATATGAAAACGAACCTTCGAGATTATCCGAAATTTTATCGTTGGCTAACCCTGCCTTTTACGAGAAAGCCACATCGTGTGCAGGTTCTTCAAAGGATGAATCGAATCTTGACGTTCGCCATGCCAGGCATCTACGGCCTGGTCTTTTGTTGGCTGTTTTTAAAGAAAACTTCAATGGGAGGAATCTGGCCTTTTATCTGGATCCCTGCTTCGGGTTTTGTCTTGTTTAGCCTCTTTCGTCATTGGGTCAATGTTCCGAGACCTTATGAGAAATGGGAGATTCAACCCTTATTAGAAAAGAATTCATCCGGACATTCCTTTCCTAGCCGACATGTATTTTCGGCGACCATTATTTCTATGTGTGTCTGTCAGTTGTCGCTTCCGTTTGGAATGTGCTCGATGCTCCTATCTCTTCTATTAGCCCTTGTCCGAGTTCTTGGAGGGGTTCATTATCCCAAGGATGTCCTCGTCGCTTGGGGATTGGGACTCGTCTGGGGAGGACTCTTTTTGCTGGCTTGAATGAACAAATTGCTGAAAATTGACCTTTGTCTAAGAGCGAGGGATAGTGTATACTGGAAAGTGGACTTAGAATAGGAGAGAAGATGAAGTACAGAAAAGCAGAAAAAGCAGATCTGGATCAGGTGGTTCGAGTAGCCAGTACAGCCTTTGAGGACTATCTATTTTTAAAAGTCATCAAGGATTTGGTTCGGGATCCCAAGCAATATCCTGCCTTTGTTGAGGCAATGATGCGCATCCTGGTAAAGGTTTTTCTTAAGCACCATATTTGCCTTGTGGCAGAAAAAAATGATGAAATTTATGCAGTTGCCTTGTTGCAAAAGGGACCGATTCCTTTTCGGGCCTATCTCTTAAATGGGGGATTCGGTTTGCTCAAGTTTATTTCCTTGAAAAATATGTTGGCCTACTTTAAATTTATGGAGGACACGGATAAGGAATTGGAGCAAAATGTAGACTTTGATTGGTATTTGATGCTTCTCGCAGTCGCCCCTAAACACCAACGGCAGGGCTATGGCAGTCGCTTTATGACAGAAGGAATTGAGCCTTTCTTGGAAGAGATCCAAGGAAAAAAACTAGCCTTTTATACCAATACCAAAGGAAATGTCTATTTTTACACAAAAAATGGCTACAAGGAAGTCTATTCAAGTGAGATTAGCTTTAACCAAGTAGAGATGGGTAGTTGGTATTTCTTGAAGGAACTAAAAAAACACTAAGGTTACAACCTTAGTGTTTTTTCATTGTAGCTGTGAATCTGCTTGAATGCCGAATTTTTCAAAGAAAGCAGTTCGTTCTTCTATGATAGCATCGGTCGGATGTTTGATATTCCGTAAGAGCTCAACAAGGTCCGGCGTGACTTCACGGAGCAGTTGCCCTAAAGACCAGATAGCCGTTGCAATATGAATCTGATTTTGTGAAGTTTCGATGATGTTCAGGAGTTTAGGGATGGCCGAGCGGTCATTGGCATTGGCTAATGCAATGATGGCATTGCGCTGGAGGATATTCTTGCCTCGCCAACTTCCAGCAACATGTCCGAATTTTTCCTTAAATTGTCCGTTGGACAGCTCGATAAAAGGAATCAACTCTGGATGAGCCAGATCAGGATCGATTTCTGTTGCTAAGGGATTATCTAGCCCTTTGTTATAAGGGCAGCTAATCTGACAGATGTCACATCCATAGATGACCGTTTTAATTTTCTTGCGAAATTCTAGGTCCATCATGCCCTTGTCCTGAGTTTGGAAGGACAAACAGCGTTTGGCATTCATAGAGCCATCTCCGATTAAACAGGAGGTTGGGCATGCATCTAAACAACGTCGACAGTCTCCACAACCATAGTCGACAGGCTGATCTGGTTCAATTTCGAGATTGGTAATCAATTCCCCCAGAAACATGTAAGAACCGTATTCTTTTGAAATGACCAAGCCATTTTTTCCGATAAAGCCAATCCCTGCTCGTTGGGCGACAGCCGTATCAACCAGTGCTCCAGTATCGACCATGCCCTTATATTCAAAATCTTGCGTCATTTCTTCAATCCCAGCAGCTAAGCGGTTGAGCTTGTCTTGAAGGACATAATGGTAGTCTAATCCCCAGCTGTTGGGCGTGAATTTTCCTCTTTTATAGGCTGTTTTTTGAGGTTGTTGCTTGAGTTTGTGGGGGTAGGCGACAGCGATTGAGATGATGGTCTTGGCGGAGGAGAGACTTAATTTGGGTTGGATGCGCTCTTCAATATTCTTATGCTCGAATCCAGAATTCCGTCCTTCCTCAACGGCCAAGCGGAGCGATTTTTCCAAATAAGCGAAGTCATCAGCAGTTGTAAATCCAATTTTTGAAATCCCAATAGAATGCGCCAGTTGGATAATGTTTTCTTTTAGTGTCATCCCTTTCATTATACACAAAAATAAAGTTTCTGGCGAGAGAGGAAAACAATAGAAAGGGCTTTCAAAAACTTTCTTTTTTTTGTATAATAGAAACATGAAATGCGAGGAGGATATTATGGGACAACCATTATTTTTACATTCAGTCATGCAGGAAAAAATTTGGGGAGGAACTCGTCTGAAAGAAGAATTTGGTTACGAAATTCCGAGCGACCATGTCGGTGAATTTTGGGCGATTTCAGCCCATCCACATGGGGTTTCTAAAGTAGCCAATGGTCCATACGAAGGAATGGGATTGGATCAGCTCTATCAAGAGCATCGGGAATTATTCGGTAATCGTAAAGAGCCTGTCTTTCCTTTATTAACAAAGATTTTGGATGCCAACGATTGGCTCAGTGTACAGGTGCACCCAGATGATACCTATGCAATGGAGCATGAAGGAGAACTTGGAAAAACTGAGTGTTGGTACGTGATTGCGGCTGATGAAGGATCTGAGATTATCTATGGGCACAATGCCAAGTCAAAAGAAGAACTCCGCCAGCAAATTGAGGACAAGAACTGGGATGCCTTGCTGACAAAAGTTCCTGTCAAGGCTGGAGATTTCTTCTATGTGCCAAGTGGGACCATGCACGCCATTGGATCTGGAATTTTGATTCTTGAAACCCAACAGTCGAGTGACACCACCTACCGGGTTTATGATTTTGACCGCAAGGATGCTCAAGGAAACTTGCGGGAACTTCACTTGGAAAAATCAATTGATGTCTTGAACATTGGAGAGCCTGCCAATAGCCATCCAGATACAGTTGTGATCGATGATCTTCGAATGACCACCTTGGTTGCAAGTGATTTCTTCACCGTTTATAAGTGGGAACTGACTGGAAAAGCTGATTTTGAAAAGACCGCTGATTACAGCTTATTGAGCGTCTTAGCCGGAGAAGGTAAATTGACGGTAGATGGAAAGGATTATCCTATTCAAAAAGGAAGCCACTTTATCTTACCGAGCGATGTTGAATCTTGGACTTTGGAAGGGCAAGGTTTAGAATTGATCGTAAGTCATCCATAAAAAAGAAAGGGTTTGGGTTAAAAGCTGTGAAACAACTCAAGCCTTTTTTATCTGAAAACAATTTTTTATGTTAAGTCTTGACTCTGACCTAAGGGGAGGGATTATACTATCCTTGTAAGGAGGAAATCATGTACCATATCAAAGAAGCTGCAGAGCTGTCAGGTGTCTCTGTCAAGACCTTGCACTACTATGACAAGATAGGACTTCTCGTCCCTGTGAAATCTGAAAATGGTTATCGGACATACAGTCAAGAAGATTTAGAACGATTACAGGTGATTCTCTACTACAAGTATCTAGGATTTTCCTTAGACCAAATAGCAGAACTCTTAGCTGAAGAAAAATCTAACTTATTGCCCCATTTGACCAAACAGTTGGACTATTTGACTCAAGAAAGACAACGTCTGGATACCTTGATTTCTACCTTGCAAAAAACCATTCAAGAACAAAAAGGAGAAAGAAAAATGACCATTGAGGAAAAATTTACTGGATTTAGCTACCAAGATACTCAAAAATACCAGCAAGAGGCGGTAGAGAAGTACGGTCAAGAAGTCATGGATCAAGCGCTTGAACGCCAAAAAGGTCGAGAAGAGGAGGCGACAAGAGCCTTTAATCAAGTCTTCCAAGTCTTAGCGAAAAACCTCCAAGCTGGTTTGCCAGTAACAGCATCGGAAAACCAAGAAGAAGCCGCCAAACTTTTAGACGCGATTCGAACGTATGGATTTGACTGCTCTATAGAGGTTTTTGGCCATATCGGCAAAGGCTATGTCTATAATCCAGAATTCAAGGAAAACATCGACAAGTTTGGAGCTGGCACAGCCCAGTACACTTCGGATGTCATTGCCTTTTATGTCGAAAATCAAGCAAAATAAAAAAGTGAGAGTGGGACAGAAATCGGTAATTCGTTAGAATTCGATTTCGTCGTCCCACCT